>Ga0316604_10000156_pt1 | contig 105542 bp, 72 predicted proteins | sample OWC_soil_day20_C_FD_207650 | JGI IMG/M metagenome (GOLD analysis project Ga0316604, IMG submission 207650) | Wetland soil microbial communities from Old Woman Creek delta, Ohio, United States - OWC_soil_day20_CT | ecosystem: Environmental > Terrestrial > Soil > Wetlands | place: USA: Ohio... | reverse complement strand
ATCTTTGATTTCGCGAAGCCGAAGTTTCCCTTTAGGGTTTCGAGTGTTATAGCCTGTTGATCCCCGACCTAAGAGGGCGGGGTCCCTGTGCCCTGTGGGTATTACAGGCTGTTAACGAGATAAAATTGTCCAAAGAAAATACAGAGGAGTGGAACCGTGATTCGATTGAAAAAATTGGCTGAGATGCCGAAACAGAAACTATATTGTGTTGCAGCGGCAGCGATTATCTGTGCGGCCATTATTGCCGGTGTTATATGGAACAAATGCAGCCAGTCACAGGCAGCATTTGAAGATATCCCTGTTGTTCGGACTATTCTAATTGGTAATCAGGGTATTTCACAGGGATACACTTATTCAGGAGAAGTGCGCGGTCGCTACGAAAGTCAGCTCGCTTTTCAGGTCAACGGCAAAATAATAAGCAGAAATGTGCAGCTGGGCAGTATCGTAAATGCAGGGGATGTGCTCATGCAAATGGATGCTAAGGATGTTGCTCAAACGATAAATAGTTATGCAGCCCAGTTTGATTCGGCACAGTCCAGATTGCAATTAGCGGAAAGCGATGTTAAACGGTACCGTGAGTTATTGGATTGCGGCGCTATCAGTCAATCGCAGTATGAGCAGTATGTCAATGCCCATACTGTAGCCGCGGCTGGAGTACGGCAGGCCCAGGCCCAATATACACAAGGCTCCAACCAGTACGACTACACTTTTTTAAGAGCGGATAACCCTGGGGTTGTATCCGCCATTACTGCGGAAACAGGTCAAGTGGTAGGGGCCGGCCAAACGGTTGTTACGATAGTTCGGGATGGTGAGAGGGAAGTAGAAATCAACATTCCGGAAAATCGCATGGGAGAACTTCGTACGGAAGGAAAAATTAAGGTGTCTTTTTGGGCCTTGCCTAATGTAGCTGTCGAGGGAAAAGTGAGAGAAATTGCTCCCATGGCTGACCCGGTTACACGAACTTTCAAAGTCCGTATCAGCCTAATCAATCCACCGCCGGAAATTAAACTGGGCATGACTGCTGCCGTTACTGTAGCAAATGGAGATTTGCAGCAGACGATCAATATTCCGCTGGCAGCCATTTATCAAAGCGGTGATTCGCCTGCGGTTTGGGTAATCGAAGACGATGTGCTTACATTGCGTCCGGTTAAAACAGGTAACTTTGGCAATGGAACCATTCAAGTGCTCAGCGGTCTATCACAAGGCGAACGGATTGTAACCGCCGGCGTTCATAAACTCAGACAGGGACAGAAGGTCAATGTGGGCGGTGATTCGCTGTGAAGAAATTCAACTTGACGGAATGGGCGCTCGGCCACAAACAATTTATCTATTTTTTTATTGTTCTCTTCTTTGTTGCCGGTATTCTATCGTATAAAAATTTAGGCCGTATGGAAGACCCGGATTTTACGATAAAACAAATGGTGATCAGTATTGCTTGGCCGGGTGCCACTGCTCGTCAAATGGAAGAACAAGTTACTGATAAGGTTGAAAAAAAGCTGCAGGATTTACCGGGACTCGATTATCTGAAAAGTTATTCTACACCGGGACGAACTGTCATTTACGTAAATTTAAAAGACCGTGTTTTGCAAAAAGATGTCCGTTCCCGGTGGCTGGAAACCCGTAATATGGTCAATGATATAAAAGGTACGCTGCCGGCCGGGGTATCTGAACCGATGTTTAATGACCGGTTTGATGAAGTGTATGGTGTTATTTACGCATTAACCGGCGATGGCTATTCTTATGAAGAAATGCGGGAAAAGGCGGAAAAAATACGCCGAATTCTGCTTGATGTTCTCAGTGTTAAAAAGGTTCAACTGTTAGGAGTGCAAACTGAAAAAATCTACATTGAAATAGAAAACAGTAAACTGGCTCAACTTGGAATTGACCCCGGATTACTCACTTCTACCCTGCAGGCGCAAAATGCGATGACCGCTTCGGGTATGCTGGAAACCTCATCAGATAATGTCTATTTACGGGTTACCGGCATGTTTGAGAATCTGGAGGATATTCGCAATATCCCCCTTCAAGCAAATGGGAGCGCATTTCGTTTAGGGGATATAGCCAAAGTAACTCGCGCCTATACCGAACCGGCAGAACCCAAATTTTATTATAACGGCGAACCGGCGCTTGGGATTGCTCTGGCAATGGAATCTGGCGGCAACATCCTTACGCTGGGAGATAATCTGGCCAAAACAATCGATCGGCTGAAAAAGGAATTGCCGGCCGGACTGGAAATTCACCAGACGGTTAATCAGCCAAAGGTTGTGGAAAGCTCGATTGATGAATTTCTCGAATCCCTTGCCGAAGCGATTGTGATCGTCTTAATTGTCAGTTTTATCAGTTTAGGTTTACGTTCAGGTTCTGTGGTAGCCATGAGTATTCCGCTGGTCATTGCTATCGTATTTACGTTTATGAAGCTATTTGGCATTGACTTGCAGAGAATTTCGCTGGGAGCCCTGATTATCGCACTGGGTTTATTAGTCGATGATGCGATTATTACCATCGAATCCATGGTCGTCAAATTGGAGCAAGGATGGACCCGTTTTGATGCTGCCTGTTTTGCCTACACATCTACCGCCTACCCTCGTTTGACCGGCGAACTGGTAACCTGCGCAGGATTTATTCCGGTTGGTTTTGCCATAGGCAGCGCTTCTGAATTCGTTTCCACCATATTCACGGTTGTGACCATATCTTTGCTTGCCTCCTGGATCGTGGCCGGTACAGCTACACCGCTGCTTGGCTATCAATTTATAAAAATCAAGCCCAAAATAAGCGGCGAAAATGAACAGGAACTCTACGACAAAAAGTTTTATCGCCTGTTTAAACAAGTATTGACTTGGTGTCTTGTTCAGCGCAAAGTCGTATTAATTGCTACTGTGGCTTCATTTGTCGGTTCTATCGGCTTAATGGGATACGTAAAACAAGAATTTTTTCCTGCATCGGCGCGTCCGGAACTTATCGTTCAATTGCAGTTACAGGAGGGGGCTTCTGTAAAAAATACAGAAGCAGTAGCGCAACAGTTTGCCGAAAAACTAAACGGCGATCCCCTGATTTCCTACTATACATACCATGTGGGAGAGGGAGCTCCCCGTTTCGTTTTAACATTCGAGCCTACCTTTAACAAACCTAATTTTTCCGAATTTATTATTGTTGCGAAAGACGTCAAAGCCCGTGACGAATTACGCGTAAAGATTAGTAAGTTGGCCAATGAGGAGGTTGCGTTTGCTCGGGTGCATACCAAGGTTATTAATATTGGCCCGGCAGCCGATTATCCGGTTATGCTGCGTGTAAAAGGCTATGATCATGATAAAGTCCGAGAAATCGCCACACAAGTCGAAACAACAATGGCTGCCAATCCGTGGACAAAAAATGTCAACTTGAACTGGTATGAAAAAAGTAAAACTGTGCATTTAGAAATTGATCAGGACAAAGCCCGGAAACTAGGCGTTAATTCCCAATCCTTAGCAACGTCTCTACAAGCCCAGCTATCCGGAGCTCCGATTGCCGAATTCCGGGAAAATGATAAAACGGTTAACATGATTTTCCGCTTTGATGCCCAAGACCGTAATGACCCTTCACGGATAAAAGACCTTCCTATTCACATTGGTAATGGTAAATACGTTCCTCTTGATCAGATTGCCAGGATTAGTTTGGCAGCGGAAAATGGTCTTATCTACCGTCGCGATTTAAAACCCATGATTCTGGTTCAGGCTGAAACAAAACCTGGTGTCACAGGTGATGATGCCGCTGAACAAGTGTATAACAATCTTGCCGAACTGCGGTCTGTTCTGCCGTTAGGTTACAGTATTGAATACGATGGCGCTAAATCGGACAGCATCACAGCGCTTGGCCTGATCCTCGAGCCGGTACCGGCTATGATCATTGTGATTATGATTCTGTTAATGATTCAGTTGCAAAGCATCCCCAAAATGGTTTTGACCTTGCTGACCGCGCCGCTTGGCATTATTGGGGTAGTTTGCGGTCTCCTCCTGACCGGAAAACCGATGGGCTTTGTTGTGCAATTAGGTATTCTGGCTTTGTCGGGGATCATTATGCGCAACTCAGTCATTTTGATGGATCAGATTGATCAGCAGATTGAAGCCGGTGAAAATCTCTGGAACGCTATTATTAATGCCACTGTCATCCGTTTCCGCCCGATCCTATTAACGGCAGCGGCAGCGATTTTGGGCATGCTCCCCTTGATGTCCAGTCTTTTCTGGGGGCCAATGGCTGTAGCTATCGCCGCTGGTTTATTTGGCGCTACCGTATTGACGCTCATTGTTTTGCCTGTAATGTATGCTGCTTGGTATAAAGCGCAACCGGATTCCAGCGTACCGGATGCGATAGAAACCAACCCTATTACCAAGGGTTAAAATGGAAAAAATTACTTCATAAACGCCTTATAAGCAGGGAAACAAACGTCGGGCAGGGAATATTTCGATAGGGAATATTAATTGCATTATATGCTATCGATGTACGGACAGGAGGAGATTGATCTTGCTGATTGCGATGCTGGAAGCCTTTGGGCGCCGGGCGCTGCAACTTTTTGAGACTACCGGGCAGATTGTTATTTTGTTTGTCCAAACGCTGCAGCAAATCCGGCGATTAAATATTCGCCGCACCATTCTCCAAATGTCGCATTTGGGCGTAGATTCTCTGCCGATTGTACTGTTGACGATCCTATTCACGGGCATGGTTTTGACGTTGCAAACCGCGCACGAATTTATTAAATACGGGGCACAGTCATCGGTAGGCGGTGTGGTCGCAATTGCCATGGGGCGGGAACTTTCGCCTGTTCTCAGCGGCGTTGTTATTGCCGGCCGGGTTGGCGCGGCGATCACTGCGGAAATCGGCTCCATGAAAGTAACGGAACAAATCGACGCGCTGCGGGTGATGGCTACAGACCCGATTGCTTATCTGGTGGTGCCCCGTTTGGTCGCCTGCGTTTTTATGGTGCCGGTTCTTGTTGTGTTCGCGGACGCGATCGGCGTAGTGGGCGGCTATTTGGTAGCTACCTTGTATGCCGGAATTAGTTCATTTTCGTATTTGCATTCGATTTCTGTGTTTTCTGAAGTGAACGATGTTACCGGTGGGTTGATAAAATCGATGTTTTTTGGCGGTATTGTCGCGATTGTCGGCTGCTACAAAGGCCTGACCACTGCCGCCGGGGCGGAAGGTGTCGGGCGGGCCACAACCGAATCTGTCGTTTTGTCCATCATTTTGATTTTTATCAGCAATTATTTTTTATCGCTTATTTTATACCGTTGACGACAAGCTGTCAACGAAATGGCAGTGGGGTGGCGCGATGATCCAAATCCAATTAAAACATGTGGACATGGCTTTTCATGGGCGGACCATTTTCCAGGATATTAATCTGGATATCGCCAAAGGGGAAGTCATGGTCATTATCGGGCCGAGCGGATCGGGGAAAAGTACGATTTTGCGCTTGATTATCGGCTTACTGAAACCAACGGCCGGGGAGATTTGGGTAAACGGCGAAGAAATTTCCACCTACAGCGAGAATAAGATGAATAAGATACGCCAGCATATGGGCATGGTTTTCCAGTATTCCGCATTGTTTGATTCGATGAGTGTCGGAGAAAATGTCGCCTTTGGCCTTCGCCAGCACACCGATCACACGGAAGAAGAAATTGCCAGGGTTGTTCGGCGCAAACTGCGCATGGTTGGCTTGACCGGGCAGGAAAATGCAATGCCCAATGAGCTATCGGGCGGACAGAAGAAACGGGTCAGTTTGGCCCGGGCGATTGCGCTTGATCCGGAAATCGTCCTGTATGATGAACCGACGGCCGGTCTTGATCCCATTATGTCGAATACGATTGACAGGCTGATCGCCAGTACGCGCCGCAGGCTGGGAAATACTGCGATTGTGGTAACTCACCACATGTCCAGCGCGTTTGATATAGCCGACCGCATTGCGATGTTGTATGAAGGCCGGATCATTGAAGTGGGAACGGTAGACGAAATTCGCAATTCTGCCAATCCAATTGTGCAGCAATTCATTTATGGCCGCAAAAAGACCGGTAAAGTGGAGGAAAGGGGATTGGAACTGTTATGAGCAAAGAAGCAAAAGTCGGCGCAGTGGTTCTTGGCGGATTAGTATTGCTGGCTTACATGATTGTTCACCTCAGCGGCTTCTCCTTTGGCGATCGCGGCTATATGGTTGACGTTGTGTATACCCAGGTTGGCGGGCTGAAACCGGGAAACCTGGTCCGTTACGCCGGGGTTGAGGTAGGCCAGGTGCAATCTGTCACCGTAATTAGTGATGGGGTTAAAGTGAGGGCGATGATTTATCCCGGCGTTCAAATCCCGGTCGATTCCAAATTTGGAATTGGAACAGAAGGACTGTTGGGAGAACGGTTTGTCGACGTGGTGCCTCCGCGCACGAATAATAACGTGTTTTTGCCTCATAAAGGGGCCGTGGTGAATGGTGAAGCGCCGCAAGGCATGGAACAATTGATCGCCAGCGTGAATGAACTTGTAAATTATGTAAAAGATTTGATCGGCGATGAAAAGACGCGCACGGCGTTTCGGGAAACGGTATTAAATACCAGGGACATTACGGCGAATTTAAATGAAATCAGCGCTGTTTTGGCGCGGCTTGCCGCGACCAACGAAAAGGACGTCAACGCCATGGTGGCCAACCTTTCCGCAATGTCGGTCCGTATGAATGCCGTCGCAACCCACATCGATTCGATGCTGGCCGGTGTAGATAATAATGGTCAAACTGCTGCTGATCTGCGGGAAATGATCCAGAATTTGAAAAGTACCAGCGGACGGATAGAAAGAATGGCTGCTTCTCTGGAAGGGGTAGTGACCGATCCGCAGACTGCGCAAAACATTAAAGAAACACTGCGAAATGCCAGGGAAGCCAGCGCAAAAGCCAATACAATGCTGGCCCAAGTAGATCATCTTTCTATCGAGCCAAGTGTCGAACTGCTATACAATACTGACAGTGGGAAATACAGCAGCAATGCCGATCTGCGGATCAGCTCTTCGCCGCAGAACTTTACGGTTCTTGGTGTCCGGGATATCGGCGGTGACGGAAGCACCGCCAATAAGCTGAACCTGCAGGCCGGACATAATGATGGCGATTGGTCGCAGCGTGTAGGTATTGTTGACGGCAAAGCCGGTATAGGTGTGGATAAAACTCTTGGGGGCCAAATGAAGATATCGCTAGACGTATATGACCCGAACGATGTACGGGTAAAGCTGCGCAGCCAATACCAGGTGGCGCCCGAAACGTTTATTGTTGCGCAAACCGATAGCTTAAACAGAAATCCGGATAAAAATCTATACTTTGGCGTACGCAAATCCTTTTAACCGGTTAGAGAAGGAACATTGTTGTATTCTTTATCTTGGTTGACAGGCAGATACCTTCCCTTTTATAATAAAAATGACGTTGACTAATTAGTCAAATAATCGTTCTTACTCATTTTGGGAGGAATAGAAATGAAAATAAAGGAAAAGAATTGGCAAAAGCAGGCGGCTGCAGCATTGACCGGGCTATGTATGCTGATGCAGACTGGTCTTGTTGCTGCTGCTTCTGTTGAATTATCATTGAATGAGAGTATCTCGCTGGCCTTGAAGAATAATCCGGCGATCAAGATGGCGGTTACGGATAAAGATAAGGCGGATTGGGCTTTAAGCCAGGCCAAGGGCGGGACAGGTCCGGCGATTGCTCTTAATGTTACCGATACACGAGGCAATCTTAATACTACGTACCCAAACTTAATATCGGAGTTGTTTAGGAACCAAATCTCTTTAACATTGCCATTGTATACCGCCGGCAAGCTGGAAGGTTTAATTAATCAGGCCAAGTGGAATGTCAATATAGCGGATTTAGGAGTTACGAAGAGCCAGCAACAAATAAAATTAGATGCTACGAGTGCGTATTTTGGTATTTTACAAGCCCGTAACATGGTTAAGGTAAACCAGGAATCTGTCAGCAGTCTGGAACAGCATTTAAAAAATGTCAGGGCGCAATTCGAAGTGGGCACCGTTGCCAAGTCGGATGTTCTGCGATCAGAAGTAGAACTGGCCAATGCCCAGCAAACCTTGACGAAAGCACAAAACGCCTATGATCTGGCGGTTGCCAGTCTCAACAATGTTATTGGCCTGCCGTTGGAAACGGAATTGATTATAAAAGAAGAATTGCAATACCAGCCCTATGCCAGAAGCCTGAGTGACAGCATCCGCTTTGGTTTGCAGAACCGTCCCGATACTGCGCAGGCCGAAACCGCGATTAAGGTGGCGGAAGAAACCGTCAAGGTTGCCAAGAGCGGCTACGGACCAACAGTGGCTTTTTCTGGAGGAGTAGGCCGGTGGGACTATAAATCACCGGGAACGGGATTTGATAGTTGGTCGATTTCCCTGTCCTCGACCTGGAATATTTTTGATACCGGAGTCACCAGCGCACAAGTGAAGCAGGCGGATGCGGCAGTCCAAAAGGCAAATTACACGGCACAGCAGACCCGGGACAGTGTCCAACTGGAAATTCGCCAGAATTATTTGAGTATGCAGGAAGCCGAGAAACGGATCAGCACAAGCCAGGTTGCGGTATCGAAAGCGGAAGAAGATTTTAAGATTGCGCAAGTCCGTTACAGCGCTGGTGTGGGAACCAACCTGGATGTAATTGATGCCCAGGTGGCATTGACGCAGGCGAAGACAAATTACGTGCAAGCGTTGTATGATTACAATACCAACAAAGCGAAATTGGAAAAGGCGATGGGGGTTCCTATTCCGTGATTTCGGCAGTTTCTCGATAAATAAAAGCAGTTGCAGGTCTTGAGTTGAAAGCCGGTGAAAACCGGCTTTCTCTGTTCCTGCGTGGATAATCTTGCTGCCAATAAAGGAAGGTCTTCTTCCAGTGGCGAAATACTTCGTAAATCGGAAAGAATAGCTGGAGGTTGCTATGCGGCGAAAAGTGATTGCGATTGTCTTGGCAGCCTGTCTCCTTTTGGCCGGAGTGGCTGTTTATTGGCAGATGAACTATCGTGCCATTCTATCGCGGGTGGAATCCACTTTGGCTGACGAATTGGGTAAGGCATTAGGTACAAACATCGAATTGAGTTCGATTGAAATTAAAGACTGGAACTCTTTGGCTCTGCATGACCTTACCATCTATGATAAACAAGGCCGCGAAATGCTGAAGGGCGGAACGATTTCGGTTTCTGTTAATGTTCTGGACATCCTGCGGGGCCGGCCTGTTATGGAAGCCCTGACGGACGTGAACGTAACGGGCACGGCTGTATTTTTGCGCCGCGAAAGCAGCGGCCGCTGGAATATAGAAGATTTTACCGAGCAAACGAAAGAAGAGGAGACGGTATTCCATGGCCGGATCCTTCTTAAGGATGCTGTTGTTACGGTTTCCACTCCGGAACGTCAATGGACAGTTGAGGGACTGCGGGGGAACGCCGATTTTTCCGGTTACCCGTCGATTGCGCTGACTTTTGCCGGCAACCAGGACAAAACAACCTTTCAAATCGAGGGGACAGTGAACCGTAAAGGCCACAGCTGGCTGGAAGTTATTGCGGACCATATTGTATTGGAGGATTATCTTTCCCTCCTGCCGGCAATCAACAATGCCGCTTTGACGGCAGGAACTGTGAACCAACTTTCCGTTTTTGCGCAGTATGAGAATAACTCGCTTGTGTATGCCGGTGAAGCGTCGTTAGACGGGGTAGCTGGAAAATTAGGTGATTTTGCTGTTACTGATGCAGCCGGCAGAATTGCTTTTACTGAAAAATCCGTGCGCTTTTATAATACGACGGCCTCTTTTGCCGGGCAGCCGTTGAAACTTCAAGGACAAATTGACATTAGCGGTTCCGAGCCGGTATTTGATGTGACGGTATCTTCCACGGCCTGTGATGTGCAAGCGTTGTCGACGCAAGTTCCGGTAAAGGGGCTGGCTGCCTTCCAGGTTCAAGTGGCGGGGACGCCTTCAGCGCCGGTTCTTACCGGGGAAGCGGCGTTGCCGCAGGGGGAAGTGCAAGGATACACTATTTCGGATGCAAGGACGCAGTTTCGCTATTCCGGGCAGACTCTGCTGCTCGACGATGCGCAGGCCGTAGTATTTGGCGGCAAAGTTGCGGCGAGCGGGCAGGTGGATATAGCCGGGCAATCGCTCCACCTTCGGGTTACGGGAAAACAACTTCAGGTGGAACCACTGAGCAGTTTGGTTTCAGCGGATTCAATGAACGCGAACGGCGCCTTTGATTTTCAAGCCGATATTTCAACAGTCGGGGCAGGATACAGCCAAATGCAGGTAAATGGGGCGGCGGCCATGAGGTCCGGGCAGATATCCGGGATTCCTATAAAGGATGTTTATGCCGGATTTTACTGGCGCCAAGGATCGCTAACGTTGGATTACCTGACGGCTGATGCCGGCGGCGGCTATGTCATTGCTGCCGGGGCGGTAAATAATGATGGGTGGAATGTTACGGTTCGCGGTCAAGATTTACAGATGGCCGAACTGGCCGGTGCCGGTTTAACCGCTGGAAGTGATTTGGCAGGCAAAGCTTCTTTTACGGGAACGGTCACCGGAGCGCCGGCTGAACCGGAATTCCAAGGTTATTTTGCTGCGGTGGATGGTCAAGTCCTGTATCAACCCTACCAGCAGCTTTCCGGGCGGTTGCAATTGAACCGCCACAGTGCGGCAATTTTGGACGGCCGTTTGGTTAACGGACTGGCCAGCCATGAAGTAGCAGGGACGATCGGCCTGGACGGAAACCGTCCGGTTGCGTTAAAAATAGTTTCCCGGCAAGTCCGGGCGGAAAACCTGGTAAAAATTTTTGCGCCGGAAGAGCAATTGACGGGCAATGTGGATAATGAAGTGCTGATCAGCGGCTCTTTCGATAACTTGAACGCTGTGGGGCATGTTGTCTTGACGGATGGGAGTTTCCGCGGGCATCTTATCTCGAAAATCGAAGGCAGCTACCAGAGACAGGACGGCGTCACCCGGTTTGAAAATTTGACAGTCAATGCACTGGAATTGCAAGCACAGGCGGAGGGGCAGATTGATGCGGCCAATCGTCTGGATATTCGTATTCAAGCGCACGACATTGATTTGGCCCGGCTGCCGGTTGGCGCTCCGTATCCGGTTGACGGCATGGCCAGTTTCAATGGCCGTGTGCAGGGAACATTGTCGGACCCGCGTTTGGAAGGACAGTTGGCGGCGGACCGCCTGGTCCTGAATTCGCAGCCAATTGAAACCGCTGTGGCAACGATTGGTGTCAGCCGCACGGGGATTGACATTCCTAACCTTACTTTTAAACAGGGGCAAAGCAAAGTAATTGTTCTAGGCGGGTTGGAATGGCCGTCTAATGGGATCAACGGCAATATTCTGGTTGACAACGGCCAATTAGCCGCTATCCTGGCGATGTTAAACGTCAGGGCTCCGGGAGTAGACGGAAGATTGAACGGCCAGATCGTTATTAATGGCACCCTGGAGAACCCTGGTCTTCGTATTACCGGCAACTTGATCAACGGCAATGTAAAAAACTATCCGTTGGATAAGATTGATATCGATGCGACACTGGAGAATAATGTGCTTTCGCTGCACCAATTTATGGCCAAACAAGGCAACGGTATTTTGGCAGCGCAAGGAACGGCCGATCTAAACGGACCGCTGGCTTTGGAAATCGGCGGCCGTAATATTGATGCCGGCATCTTGAAGGCTTGGCTGAATTCTTCGATGGACGTGAAGGGGCAATTGAATATTTCGGCCCAGATATCCGGTACGGCCAAGTCACCGTATGCTGCGGTATCCTTAGATATTACGAATGGCGGAGTAGGAAGCGCAATCTTCGATCAATTGTATGGTTTGTTTATTTACGAAAAGGAAAATATTGACATCAGCCAATTGTTCCTGTCCAAAGGGCCCTACCGGACTAGTGCCTATGGCCGGGTGCCGCTGGCTGCTTTGCAGGCCGATAAGGATGCAAAACTTTCCTCGACCGAACAAATGGATATTAAATTGCGTCTGGATCAGGCAGATTTACGCATCCTTCCCTGGCTGACCAAAGAAGTTTCCTGGGCGACCGGGCCGATGCACGGCGAAGTGACAATCGGCGGAACATTGGCGAGTCCGGACTTCCGCGGCGGTATCAGTATTGCTGAAGGCACTGCAAAACTGAAAGCGTTAGACGATCCCATTCAAAAAATGGTTCTTGATATTCAACTGGAAGGTGATACAATTAGACTGAAGTCTTTCGCGGGACAAATGGGTAAAGGCTCGTTCCACATGGAAGGCTCTATGAGTTTGAAAAATTTAATGTTAGGAAATTATGATCTGGATTTGACGCTGAACCATCTGGCGTTGAACCACAAATATTTTCAAGGGCCGGTGAACGGCAGCCTGCGCTTGTTGGAGGCCAATGGCAAGCCGTTGCTGCGGGGGAAACTGGAATTTGAAAATGATATGATCAACATTCCCGCCCTGCCGGAGATGACCCAATCCGAACTGGATATCGGGTTGGATGTGGAAGCGGCAACTCTGCCGCGGGTTCATTTCTATAATCCGTACATGTACGATATTTGGGCGGAAGGGAAAATTAAAATAACCGGCACCAGCCAGCAGCCATCCGTTACCGGTGGGTTGCGGGCCGTACGGGGAACGGTCAGTTATCTTCGCACGCCGTTCCGGGTCCGCTACGCGACTGTGCATTTTTTGCGGGAAGGTTCGATGGAGCCAACGGTGAAACTGGTTGCAGAAACTAGTTTATCGCAAACCAAGGTGTACCTGAATGCGAGCGGGTCCCTTCAGCAAATTGATATTCATTTGACGTCGGAACCGGCGATGAACCAGCAGGAAATCTTATCATTGCTCACGCTGCGCAGCCGGTATACCGAACAGGCGAACACACAAGGGGCTGTGCGCGATTCCGGTTTGGGCCGTGATGAAGCGGTGGGATTGATGAGTACCGGGCTTCAGATGGCGTTTATGAACGAAATGGAGGCCTCTTTCCGCAATGTATTCGGTTTGGATGAATTCCGGTTCATTGAAGGATCGTCTTCGGAGAGCCTGTTGTGGACAGGCACAAATTCCTCCACTAACTTTAATAAGCAGGCCTACAGCGTAAAAATTGGCAAATACCTGACGGACCGGCTGTATCTCAGTTACACGCGGGGAGTCGCCTCGTATGAAGGAAACAGTTTTTCCATCCGTTATGACCTGACCCGCAGGATCAGCCTAACCGGTGCTTCGGATGACCAGAACCGCAGGTGGATCGGTCTGGAAGCCCGCTATACATTCTAAGATTACGGCAAGAAAGCGACGATTGTTTTCGGTATAGCAGTCGTCAGGGGAGAGTGACTGGTATGTCTCTGCAAGCCTATCTGCAAGAACTGAAAAAAATAACATTGTTGGAGCCGGAAGAAGAACAACGGCTTTGGCAGGCCTATAAAAAGCAAGGCGATTTGGATTGCCGGCGAAGGTTGATTGAACAATACCAGCCGTTGGTATTTAAAGCGGCGGTGAGTTGGCGCAGCGATGAAAGCCGGGTTATGGATATTATTCAGGAAGGAACGGTCGGATTAATTGAAGCCGCGGAAAATTATGATCCGGATCGAGGCGTCGCGTTCAGTTTATTCGCTTTGCACCGCATTCGAGGGCGAATCCTTACCTATATCCAAAAAGAAGGCCGCCATGATTATGTGCATATCGACAGTCCGTTAACTGAGGATGACCACCAACGCACGCTGGCGGATTGTTTGGTTGATAGTAAAGCTGACGTTTCCCGCCAGGTAGAACACAATTTGCTCCTCCAGCAAGTCCAGCAGGCTTTGCAGCGGCTGCCGGCGAAAGAGAAAGAAGTGTTGAGCGGAGTGTATTTGGAGGATTTTGAAGCGCGCCAAATGGCCGATACCCTTCAGATCAGCATTTCCCACATGTATCGCTTGCAGCGGCAAGGCATCCGCCGCATTCGCGGCATGCTGTCCCGCTTTATGCAGAATAAATAAAATGACGGTTTTTTGAAAAACAGCAGTAAAAAGGAGTATTTGGGCAAAATACCGTGATTATTTCCCGTAAATCCAGATATTTGGCATAAATACGACAGCCAGAAATAAGCCTATTTCCGTGACTATATAGTCATGGTCAACATAGGGGTGGTGAAAATGACGGAAATCAAACGACATACGTCAAAGCACTTAAAGGCAGCCCGGCAATGGTTATTGCAGGCCGAAGATTCGTTCGGTCAAGATCGTGATGTCCGCGGCGAACTGGATTTGTTATTGGCGCAGGCTGAATTGCGGCATGCGCAGGAAACGAACCGTTCCCGGCAGTGGCGCTATCGGTACCCTCTGCTGAAGCAGGGCCTTGCTTTTTGTCTGGCGTTTGCAGTAACGGCAGCGGGGATTGGCGGCGCATATTGGAGTTTGCATCGCCAACCGTCGATTGTGGTGCAAATGCCGGCTGACAGTCAAATAGCGAAGTCTTCACCGTCGTCACAACGGGTGGAAACAGTCCTCTCCACTCAGACTCAAGATTCCAAATTGACCAGGCAGCAGCCGGTGCAGGCAACTGTACAGACCTCTGCCAAAGCGGAAACTTTCGTCAGCATTACGGAACGAAAGTCGGACAAGGATGTGGTATTAACGCCGGACCAGATGCAGGATCTTGTCCGGACGGCCGGAAAATCATTGCGCGGCCAATAATGTGAATAAGGAGGGAATGCATGAGAAAAAAACGAGGCTATGGTCACCTGCTGATGGCTGTATTCCTAAGCATCAGTTTATGTCTGGTTTCTACCGGACCGGCTGCGGCAGCAGACTTTACCGGTAAGACGGTGACCGCTGTAGCAGTGACTGGCGCTAATTTCGTGCCGGAGAGCACAGTGCTGGCTGTTGTAAAGGTTCGCCCCGGCGATAGTTTGGCAGCTGACAAGATCAAACAAGATATGCAGGCAATTTACGACTTAGGGTATTTTTTTGACGTAACATCCAATTTTACAGAAGTTCCGGAAGGCGTTAAGGTGACTTACCAGGTGTTAGAGAACCCAGCCTTAACGGATATTGTCGTAAAAGGCAATACGAAAGTTACGACAGAACAGATTGGCAAATTGGTAACAGTCAAGAAAGGCCAGGTTTTAAACAGCAAAACCTTGAATGAAAATATGCGGGCGGTTGAGCAGTACTATCACGACCAAGGTTTTGTCCTGGCGAAGGTCAGCGATGTGTCCATATCGCCCCAAGGTGTCCTAACAGTTACGATCAATGAAGGTACGCTGGAAGGCATCGTTGTAAAAGGAAATGATAAAACGAAAAGTTATGTCATTACCCGGGAAATGAAAGTGAAGGTCGGCGAACCGTTCAACGCCAAGGATGCGCGCCGCAGCATGCAAAAAGTCTATAATCTGGGCTTTTTTGAGGATGTGAACATGAAACTGAACCCCGGCCGCAATCCTAATGCCGTGGTGTTGGAGACTGACGTAGTGGAACAAAAGACGGGTTTCTTCTCGATCGGCGGCGGATACAGCAAATCGGACGGGATGATTGGAATTATCGAACTCGGAGATAATAATTTCCGGGGGATTGGCGATAAGGCGAAAGTGCATTGGGAGTTTGGCGGGAATGCCAGCGATGTAAGCAATGCGCCCAACTACTCCTTAAGCTATACCAAGCCCTGGCTGGATTCAAAACAAACGTCGCTGAGCGTCAATCTTTATGATATGACAAATGAGTACAGCGACTATTATTCCGATGGCGATCTAAAATCGACGTACTATAAGGAACGGCAGGGCTGGGACCTCACGCTGGGCCGGCCGGCCGGCGAGTTTATTCAAAATTACATTACGCTGAAAAACAATGAGGATACCTGGCTGGAAAATGTCGATGGTGCGCCGATTGATTATGGCACAGAAGGCGAGCAATCGGATGGGAAGACGTATGGGGCTGACTACTTAAAAAATAATTTCGGCCTCACCCGCAGCGTGATTTTGAGCCGGGTCTTTGATAACCGGGACAATGTGTTTAATGCCACCGAAGGCAAACGCTTTTCTGTATCGGCGGAATTTGCCGGCAAAGGCTTAGGCGGCGATTTTAGCTTCAATAAATATATTGTAGAGAATCGCAATTACATTAAAGTCGGTCACGCTCAAACGGTAGCAATTCGCCTTATTGGCGGCTACGCAACCGGTACGCTTCCCGAAAGCCAGTTGTTTTCTGTCGGCGGGGCGGAGACGCTGCGTGGCTACGAAGACGAACAGTTTAAAGGGACAAAAATGGTTGCGGCGACGGCAGAATACCGTTTCCCGCTTGCCAAGAAGGTGGATGGTGTATTCTTTGGCGATGTGGGTAATGCCTGGGGCAGCGAAGCCTACAATATGGACAGCAGCCTGCATTATGCAATCGGCACCGGCGTACGCATTAATTCGCCATTAGGGCCAATCCGTCTGGATTTTGCCAAAGGCGAACAGGGCGGGAAATTCCACTTCAGTTTTGGCGGACAATTTTAATCAATATCGAGAGTCAGGTTGCAAAACCTGGCTCTTCTCTTCAAGGGGGGGTGATCAATCACGATTGATTGGCGCCGACAACTTGCATTGTGGCTCCTTGTTGCCTGGATGAACGTCTTTCCGGCGCCTGCTGTTGCAGCGGCCGAAACAGTCGACAGCATTGTTGTTACGATGACTTCGGAAGTGATGCCGCCGGCGCGGATTGCCAAACGGATGACAAGCAGTGTTGTAGCCGTAGGGGAACACGTTCTGCTGGGCAAGACGGTCAACGATGTAATCGAAAAACAAGCTGCGTATGAAAGAGTGGTCCAAGAGGTATTTGACCGGGTCCTTGTCGGGTATACGGTACAGGGGGTATCGATCCAACCGGGTTCGCAGACGGAAATTACTATTATGCTGATACCTTGGGGCGATACCGTGCGCGATGTTTCCGTGGAGATTGATTACGGCGCCATCCCGCCGGCTTCTGCCGGCTTGATACGGCAAGATATAGGGGATGTGAACGAAAAGGTCCGCAACTTGCTGATTGGGCTGCCGATTGATGCGGTGGATTGGGCCGGCAGTATGTCCAAGACCTTGCTGCGTGAGTATCTGGAGGCGCAGGTGCCGGACTTCCGCGCGGGCATTGAGATTGCAGCAGGGCCGGTGACGGCGGTGAAAATTTCGCTGCTGCCGCAAGGGCCGGTCGTTCAGGATGTGCAAGTGTCCTTGCGTTCCAAAACAATTCCCAATATATTGCTTCTTACCGCACGGCCGGATGTTGAGGACACCGCCGGAGAACTCCGGGGCTTGCCGGTTTCCTTTGTGGAACGCCACCTTTCGTATTTTACCGGGCGGATACAGCAGAGGGCTTCCCAATTGCCTGCCGTCCGGAAGTATGAGCTCACGCTGACGCCGGTTCTTGAACCGGGCCGGGAGGCGAAAGTTGTGTTGGATGCCGAAACGGATCGCTACAAGGTCACGTTGGAAGGCCATTTGGATATGGGGCGGCAGCGCGATAATACGGCTGTACAGCTTCATGCCGGCAAATACATTAACAAACGGGACGAAGCGTACATGGAGGTCATCTTTTTCCCCAGCCAGATAGCCTGGCAATTTATGCCCGGCGTTTTTCACCGATTTGGGACGAACACCAATGTAGGTATGAAATACAATATAACGGATAACCAGGCGGTCCTTTGCCTGAACCAGCCTTTGTCCCACGATTGGAGTTTGCGGCTGGAGCGCACGCCGGCAGCAGGGCATAATGAAATCGGTTTCCGCTATCGGCTGCATGATTTTATCAGTCTGGAATATATCATAACCAATAATGACAATTGGCTGCGTCTGATAGGGGATCTGTAGCGAAGCAAAACTCATGGAAATCAGTTGAATAGTTTCGCACCGCCTGTTATAATGGAAAAGACAAATTTTTTGCCAAAAGGCGAGAAAGAAGGAGTAAAATTCATGTTCAAAAACAAGAAAAATGCCAAAATTATCGCGTTAGGGATTGTAGCCTTTTTTGTGTTGGGAGTAGTTGGTATCGCGGTATCCCAGACGGCAGGCAGTAAAGTTGCCAGTGCTGCTCCGTCTTCTAATGTTGGCGTTGTCAATCAGCAATTGCTTGTAACACAGCATCCGGACATGGCAACTGCCCAGGCAACCATGCAAACGGAAGTAGAGCAAGCCAAGAAGGATTTCGATGAAAAAACGGCTACGATGAGTGATAAAGAAAAGCAGGAGTATTATGCGCAAGTGCAGCAACGGTTGAGCTTGAAACAGCAGGAACTGCTCACTCCGATCCTTGACAAAGTAACGGCAGCAATCAAAGCGGTTGCCGATGCCAAGGGATTAGCGGTTGTATTGGATAAAAACAATGTTGTATACGGTGGTCAAGACATTACTGATGATGTTATGAAAAAGATTACCGGTAAATAGACAATAGCGACAAAAGCCGAGCCGGTGCCAACTGTGCTCGGCTCTTGACTGAAAGAGGGTGAATTGGTGCGAAAAAAGCTGATATACATCGGACTTTTCCTGCTGACAGCGTTGTTTCTGTCATCCGGCTGCGCCAAGAAGCCGGCTCCCGAGGAACCAAAACCTTCTGTGTCTAGGGTTAGTTCCTTCGGCGTGATCGATATGCAAAAGGCAATCCAGGCCCATCCCCAATATCCGGAGTTGGTCAGATTGCAAAAAGAGCTCAATACGGTGCTGCTTCAGATCCAACAACGCCAGACCTTGTCGCTCCAGGCAGCGGGAAATTCAACTGCGGACGCCAATATTGCCGCTGTGGGTATCCACAAAACGCTGGAACATGATTTTCAACTTCGCATGGCGGCGAAACAGGATGAGATCAATGCCAGGCTGGAAAAAGCATTAGTTCAAGCCCGGCAGGACAGTATGAGTCAAATGAAGCTGTTTGAAGAAGAGACGGATCGGGAATTTCAACCGCAATTGATCAATATTCAATTGAAGCTGCGTGTACTGCAACTAACCCCGGAAGAAAAAAGAACATTGCAGCAAGATTATGACCGCATTGAACGGGCGCGGTTGGAACGGTTAACCGCCTATGCACAGCGCTTATCCGCCCAAATGGAAGCCAAAATGGCGCCGCAAAAAGCGGCAGGTGAACAGGACTTGGCAATGTTTGCGCAACAACTGCAGGCGGAACTGGCTGACAAAGAGGCCGAGCAAATGAAACAGGCAACGGCCCGCTCCCTTTTACCCGCTGCCGGGCCGGCGATAGACGGTTTGTCTGAATTGCAAACCCGGGCGGAGCAAAACCAACAAAAAATTGCCGGTTTACAAGATGAAATTGTGCGTGATATCCGTGATAAGGCAGCAAAAATAGCGGTTTTACAACAGCTCGATGTTGTGCTTGCCAATGTATTAGTCAACAGCAGCGCAAGCGATATTACCGATGCGGTAATCGCTGAATTCAAAAAATGAGAAAGGCCAACGGGAGGAAAGAACGGACATGTTGAAAATGAAAAAAATGGTCACTGTGATGCTGGTATTAGCTGCGTTTGCGATGACGGCAATGATCAGCGGCTGCAGCAGTTCTTCGTCAGGAATTGGCGTCGTCGATATAAATAAAGTCATGACGGAGAGCCCTAAGGTAAAACAATTGCAGGAACAGTTGAACGCAACCGGTAAAACGATGAGTGAGCAACTGGAAAAAGAGCAATCTTCTTCTACACCGGAAGAATTTCAAAAAAAGCAGGAAAAAGCCTACACCGAGTTCATGAAAGCCAAACAGGAATTGGAAGGGCAAGTGGATGCAAGTTTAAAACAGGCTCTGCAGCAAATTGCGAAAGAAAAAAACCTGGGAGTTATTTTGTATAAAAATGGCGTTGCCCAAGGTGGTATTGATATTACGGATGACGTGAAACAAAAAATGCAGTAACCTGCAGACAGGTACGGAGGGGTACCCTTGAAAAAGACATTATTCGAAATTGCCGAACTCATCGGCGGCAGTGTACTGGGTAATGGGGAATTGGAAATTACAGGAGTAACCAACATTGAAGAAGCCGGAGCCGGGCAGATTACGTTTGCGGTTGCGCCTCATTTGGCGAAAGCGGCGGAATCCTCTGCCGGCGCAGTAATTATTCCCGAAACGGAAACCCAGTTTGCCAAACCGGCGATCCGGGTGGCTAATCCGAGAATTGCCTTTGCCCATTTACTGGAAATTTTTGCGCCCCGACCCGCTGTTAAACGCGGAATTCATCCCACCGCCGTGATTGGGGAAAATGTGCAAATGGGCGCAAATACAGCGATCATGGCCTATGTAGTAATCGAAGACGGTGCCGTCATTGGCGACAACGTGGTTATTTATCCTCATGTTTTTATCGGGGCTGACACGGTAATTGGCGCCGATACGCTGATTTACCCGAATGTGACGGTGCGCGAAAGCTGCCAGATTGGAGAACGTGTGCTTCTCAATAGCGGCGCAGTGATCGGCGGCGACGGTTTTGGTTTTGTGACGATAGAAGGGCGGCACCGTAAAGTTCCGCAAGTAGGAAATGTGGTTCTGGAAGATGATGTGGAGGTTGGCTGCAATACGGCAATCGACCGGGCAACGACCGGCAGTACGATTGTTCGGCGGGGAACCAAAATTGATAATTTAGTTCATATTGCGCATAATGATGTGATCGGCGAGAATTGTTTTTTTGTTGCGCAAACGGGGATTTCCGGCAGTGTGACGGTAGGCAATAATGTAACCTTTGCCGGACAGGCCGGCACGGCAGGACATTTGACAATTGGCGATAATTGCGTGTTTGCTGCCCGTTCCGGGATCATCAGCGATGTTCCGGCGGGATCCTTTTTTGCCGGCTTTCCGGCCCGACCGCACGCCGAATGGCTGCGGGCCCAGGCTGCGTTGGTCAAGCTGCCCGAGTACCAGAAAAAGATCCGCACATTGGAAAAACAACTGGCCGCACTTTCACCGGCAAAAGACGAATAACCTTTACAGCCTGTCTTGCCATGAGACAGGCTGTATCATTATACCAACTTTTATGAACAGTAAGGAGGATTTTGTTTGAAACAGTTTTTGGCATTTTTATTTTGTGCTGCAGTTTTTGCGGCAGTTCCGCAACCTGCCGCCGCCGCGCCGACTGTCTACGGTACTACCGGTATGATCGCAAATCCCAGCGCGGATGTTTTGAGGGACGGTCAGTTTTCGCTGGGCTATTTTCGTATGCAGGATACGACGACCGGTACATTGTCAATCAATGTAGCGGAGGGTTTGGAATTTGGCGCAGCCCGTTTTCATAATAGCGGGCAAGGATCAGATACTTACCTCAATGTCAAATATTCGTTATTGTCCGAACAGTTGCTGAGGCCCGGCCTGGCGATTGGCGCAGAAGACAGTTACCACGGCGGGAAACGTTCTTTGTTTGCGGTTGCCAGTAAAGGCCTGCCGCTTGGTATGCGTATTCATGTCGGCGCCGGCAATGGGCGGTTCGACGGCGTATTTGCCGGACTGGAAAAAACATGGAATCCGGTAAGCGCGGTGACTGGCAATAATGTCTTTCCGGCTACCACTCTGTTATTGGAATTCGATGGCCATAGAGTGAATTACGGCGCCCGTTTGGCGCTGCTGCCCGGTTTAAAAATGGATGCCGGTTGGTACAACCATCATTTCTACACCGGACTTACGTTCACTAAATAAATTTTGGTTAGGAAAATAAGGAGTCGATACCAGCATGGTGTATACTTTTTTGAAAGCGTTGAGCAAAATTGCGCCGCGCTTGTCGTTGTCCGTCCGCTGCGGGCTTGGCGATTTGTTGGGGCGGGCTGTGTGGCCGCTTGTACCGCGCAAACGGAAAAAAATGGCGCAAACTAATATTGATTTGAGTTTGCCGGTGGGGCAAGCGGAGTCGTATGCCATTGCCAAAGCCAGCGCTGTCCGGTTCGGCCGCCTGTTATTGGAAATGTTATGCTTACCTGGTCTCACCTTGAATACCTTGCCGCGGCTGGTGGCCCGGATTGAAGGAATGGACCACTTACGCCGGGCGCAAGCCGCCGGACGGGGCGTGATTGTGATCACGGCCCACAGCGGAAACTGGGAGTTGATTGGCCCGGCTTTATCGCTGCATGGATTTCCCATGGTGGGAGTGGCATTAAAACAGCACAACTCTGCTGTTGACCGGTTTATCAATGAATGCCGGACGGCCGCCGGCATGAAAATTATTTACAAAACCGATGTCCGTTCTATCCTGCGTACATTGGCCGGCGGGGCGATTGTCGGGCTATTAATTGACCAGGATGCCCGCCAGGATGGCACGTTTGTCGATTTTTTCGGCCGTCCGGCTTCCACGCCCAAAGGTGCCGCTGTTATGGCCCGGATGCAAAATGTGCCGATTGTGCCCCTGTTTATCCATAGTGACGCCGACGGCCGCCACGTCATTGACATCCAGGCGCCGATCCAGATGGAAAAAACAGCAGACCGGGAATATGATGTCCAAAAAATGATGCAGCGTCTTACCAATTTGGTAGAAGACCACATCCGCAGCTATCCGCAGGAATGGTTTTGGCTGCACAACCGCTGGAAAACAAGGCCGACAGAATAGCGATGAGCGCCGGATACTATCCATAAGCCGAGGTCAAGCGATATAAATGAGCCTTGGGTTCGGAAGGATTGTAGCCAATCCCGAACCCTTAGAGCGAATTTAGTTCGAGTCGTACAGCCTGTTAACGAAAGGTTATAGGCTGTTAACGAGATGCGTCGAAGCGTTGGATATTATCCGGTTCCTCTTGCAGGAAAAAAACTTTTCCGATATACTATAGTATAGTTATTGTCTGGAAGACCGTTGCAAAAGTCCGCCTGCGGCGCACTTGCTGCCGGGGATTTTTTTGGGGTCTCATTATTTGTTGGAAATCTGTTGCTCTTGCGACAGATACTCTTGGGAGGAAAAACTTTGCAATATCAGGCAACGATTACAAATTCCGTAACATACACCGGAATTGGCTTGCATTCCGGGAAACCGGTTACAATTACTTTGCAGCCGGCGCCGGTGGATACCGGCATTGTTTTTGCCCGGATTGATTTACCGGGAGCGCCGCGTGTTGCGGCCCAGGCATGCAATGTTACGGCCACTATGCGGGCGACTACTCTTGAAGATGGAGCCGCGAAGGTTTTTACAGTAGAACATTTGTTGGCCGCTTTTTCTGCCATGGAGATTGATAATTGCCTGGTAGAAATTAATGCGGTGGAACCGCCTGTTGCTGACGGCAGCGCCTTGCCGTTCGTACAGTTAATCCAGCAGGCCGGACGGAGCGAGCAGGATGCGCCACGTATGGTGGTTAACCTTTCGCAATCTTTTGCAATTCGTGAAGCGGATAAATTTATTGTGATTTTGCCGTATGATGGTTTGCGGGTTACGTTTACGTCCATCAATCCACATCCGCTGCTGGGTGTTCAATTTGCCGATTATGAAATTTCTCCGGAAGTTTTCGAACAGGAAATTGCTCCGGCCCGTACTATCGGGTTTATGCATGAAGTGAATGCCTTGCAGGCACAAGGGCTGGCATTGGGCGGCAGCCTGGAAAATGTGGTCGTTTATGATGACACACAAGTCCTTACGCCGCTCCGGTTTTCCGATGAACTGGTGCGTCATAAAATTCTTGACGTAATCGGTGATTTAGCGTTGGCCGGTTGTGTGAAAGGGCATATTATCGCCGTAAAATCGGGTCATAAGTTGAATACGGAATTGGCCGCCAGGATTGCGGCCGCTATGGATAGAACATAAGGAGGCTGGTTGAGTTATGGTGCTGACAGCGACTGAGATTCAGCAAATTATTCCCCATCGTTATCCCATGTTGTTAGTGGATCGCATTCTTGAAATCGAGCCGTTAAAAAGAGCTGTAGGGATAAAAAATGTGACGATTGACGAACCGTTTTTTGCGGGTCATTTTCCGGGGAAACCGGTCATGCCGGGCGTTCTTCTTTTGGAAGCCATGGCGCAGGTAGGTGGAGTCGCCATGCTGTACCCAGAAGAAAACAGGGGGAAAATTGCTTATTTTGCCGGCATGGACAATGTGAAATTTCGTCGCCCGGTTGTCCCTGGCGATCAAGTTAAGACGGTTGCCGAAGTGATGAAAGTCAGAGGAACAATGGGAAAACTGCGAGCTGAGGCCTTTGTTGACGGTGAACTGGTAGCTGAGGCGGAATTTTTCTTTGCCATTAAATAGGGCGTAAAATTTCGTAAAGCAGAGAATGTGGGCTGAAAGAAGGCATTAAACCGTGATTATTTTCGATTACGGCTGAAAATGGCCTAAATGCGTCCGCCACAAACAGACTAAACAGTCGGATTATACATAGCAGTAAATTAACTGGTTATGTGCGGCACATTTATGGAGGAGTTGAAGAACATGAAACCGGAAACGGTCGTTATACCGATGCGCAAAATTCATGAAACAGCTGTGATTGCCCCTGGCGCACGGCTTGGTAAGGATGTTGAAATAGGACCTTACGCTGTAATTGGTGAGAACGTCATCATTGGGGACGGTACAAAAATCGGCCCGCATGTAGTGATTGACGGGTGGACCAGCATTGGCCACCATTGTGTGATTTTCCCGGGCGCGTCGATCGGTTCTGAACCGCAGGATTTGAAATTTTACGGCGAAAAAAGCTATGTCTTTATTGGCAATAATACGAAAATTCGGGAATGCGTAACGATCAGCCGGGCGACCGGTGAAGGCGAAGAAACCCGGGTCGGCAATGATTGCCTGCTGATGGCGTATTCCCATGTCGCGCACAATTGTATCGTTGGGAATAATGTGATTTTAGCGAATGCGGCAACGTTGGCCGGTCATGTGATTGTCGAAGACCGGGCCATTGTCGGCGGGTTGGCCGGCGTCCATCAATTCGTTAAAATCGGACGGAACGCCATGATTGGCGGCGCTTCCAAAATCGTTCAGGATATTCCGCCATTTGTTATTGTCGATGGTAACCCGGCGAAAGTGGCAGGATTGAACAATGTTGGCTTGTCACGAGCGGGAATGTCACTGGAAGTACGGCGCAACCTGAAGAAAGCGTACCGGATCCTTTACCGTTCCGGACTGAGTTTGCCGCAGGCAATTGCCGTTATGGAACAGGAATTGGAATCCTCGGACGAAGTAGAACATTTTATGCGCTTTTTGCGGAATGCGGAACGTGGTATTTGCCGCGGCCGGCGCGAAGCGGGCGAAGCGTAAACGGGGGCACTATGAAAAAAATAGGATTATTGGCCGGCGTCGGACGATTGCCGGTCGAATTTGCCCGTGCCGCTCGCGGCATGGGTTTTGGTGTAATTGCCATTGGCCTTGTCGACGGGGTGGATAAAGAATTGGCATCAGTTGCCGATAAATTTTATTCGATCAGCGTCGCCAAGCTGGGTAAGATCCTTTCCACCTTGAAAGCGGAAGGCGTTACCGAGATTACCATGCTGGGCAAAGTGACGAAAGAATTGGTGTTTAACAAGCTGGTTATTCCGGATATGCGGTTGATCAAGCTGATGGCTAGTTTGAAAAACCATAGTGACGATACCTTGATGCTGGCGTTTGTGCGTGTATTGGCTGATGAAGGCATCGGAGTATTGGACCAGACGCAATTTCTGAAGCCGTTAATGCCGCAGACGGGAATTTTGACCCGGCGCAAGCCGACCGAAGCGGAATTGGCGGATATGGAATTTGGTTTTCAAATGGCCAAACAGATTGGCGGCCTTGATATTGGACAGACTGTGGTTGTCAAAAACCGGGCTGTCATGGCCGTAGAAGCGATTGAGGGTACGGATGCCTGCATCCGCAGGGGCGGTGCGCTTGGGCGCGGCGGTGTGACCGTAGCAAAAGTGGCAAAACCGGACCAGGATATGCGTTTTGATGTGCCGGGAGTCGGACCGGATACGTTGCAGTCGATGATTGACGCCGGTGCAGTCGCACTGGTGATGGAAGCCGGCAAAACGCTTCTCATTGATAAGGAAAAGGTGATTGCCATGGCTGATAAGCATAAGATTACGATTGCAGTGCAGTAATTTTGTTGAGACTGGGTGGAGGCTTGTTGTATGACGAAAATTATGCTTTCGGTGGGAGAGGCGTCCGGTGATTTGCACGGCGCCAGCCTGGCCAAGGCGTTGAAAGCGATACAGCCGGATATTTCTTTATTTGGCATGGGCGGCAGCGGGATGCGTGCGGCCGGCGTTGATATTGTATATGATATTGCCGATTTAGGCGTGATGGGCATTGTGGAAGTTATTCGTAATTTGCGGAAAATGTTTCGTTTGCGGGACATGCTTACCGAAGTGATGGAACGCGAACGCCCGGATGTTTTGGTGGTCATTGATTATCCCGGTTTTAACATGCGGCTGGCTGCTGTGGCCAAACGGTTGGGTATTCCGGTAGTATCTTATATTAGTCCGTCCGTCTGGGCGTGGGGCCGGGGCAGGGCGAAAGGCGTGGCCGAAACGGTAACGAAAGTTGCGGCCATTTTTTCATTTGAGGCTGAAGTCTACCAGCAAGCGGGAGCAGACGTGACCTTTGTCGGACATCCGCTGCTGGACATTGTCAAACCGCAGTGGAGCAAAGAAGAAGCGATCCGGTACTTTGGCGTCAATCCGGCCTATCCGGTTGTTCTGCTTTTGCCGGGCAGCCGCCGGCATGAGATTGACCGGTTGTTGACCCCCATGCTGGAAGCGGCAGTCAGGATCAGTCAGGAAATCCCCGGCTGCCAGTTTTTTCTGCCGGTAGCCTCGACGATATCCCGTGAAGTGATCCAAAATAAACTACAATCTTATCCGGTGAACGTTCAATTGACGGACGGATATACATATGATTTAATGAACATTGCCGATTTGGCGCTGGCCACTTCCGGTACCGTAACCTTAGAGGCGGCCCTGCTGCAAGTCCCTTCGGTGGTAATTTACAAAACGGCGTTTTTAACCTATCTGATTGGCAAGGCGTTAGTGCGTATTGATAATATCAGTCTGCCTAATATTGTCGCCGGACGGCGTATTTTGCCGGAATTTTTGCAAAGCGCGGTTACAGCGGATAATCTTGTGGCGGCTGCTTTGCCGATGCTGCAAGATCCGGCAGTTCGCGCAAAAAACAAAGCCGATCTGGCTGAAGTACGGTGCCGTTTGGGGGAACCGGGTGCTGTCAATCGGGTTGCCCGGTTAGTATTGGATGTAGCGGCTCAAAACCGTGGAGGAAAAGCATGAAGATATACCTGCGCTTGATTAGTTACATTCGCCCCTACCTGCCGCGGTTGGCTCTTGCAATCTTGTGCATTATTGTTGCGGCAAGCGGGAACCTATATATTCCCTGGATCATCAAAAATGTCATTGACGATGTGTTGACAGCGAAAAATATGGAAATGCTGAATATGATATCCGTCAGCATTGTTGTCGTTTTTTTGATTCGGGGCGTCTTTTTTTATGGCCAAACCTATCTGATGTCGTTTATCGGTCAGAGAGTCATCATCGATATCCGCGAAGCGGTATACCGGCATTTGCAAAAATTGTCGTTATCGTATTATGATAAACGCCAAACCGGCACGATTATGAGTTATGTCACTAATGACGTGGCGGCACTGCAGAATGCGTTGATTGAAAGTGTAGTGGAATTGGTCACGGAAGGAATGGTCCTGGCCGGTTCGCTGGGCGCCATGTTTTATATTCACTGGAAACTTTCGCTCCTTACGCTGACTACCTTGCCTTTGGTTGCGCTGGCTATCAATTTTTTCGGCAAAAAACTGCGCAAGGCGGGAAAAACGCTGCAGGAACGTACTGCTGACATTACTTCTGTGCTGCAGGAAACGATTTCTTCGGTGCGGGTCATCAAATCCTTTGCCCGCGAAGACTATGAAATTGACCGATTTAACCGGGAAAACTATTTCAATTTCCGGGCGCAGATGAAAGCAGCCCAAATCATGGCGACCTTGACTCCGACGATTGAGTTTCTGGCGGCGATTGGCGTTACCATTATTATTTGGTATGGCGGTCGGGAAGTAATTAGCGGCAGTTTGACCTCCGGCTCGCTGATTGCGTTTTTAATCTATGTTGTCAATATCTCGAACCCCATTAAACGGCTAAGCCGGGTATATGGGAATATCCAGCGGGCGCTGGCAGCGGCCGACCGGGTATTTTCTGTTTTGGATACGCCGTCGGAAATCGAAGATCTGTCAGGGGCGGTAGAATTGCCGCCGGTACAGGGGCAGGTTGCCTTTGAAAACGTTACTTTTGAATACAAACCCGGCGAACCGGCTTTGCAGGAAGTTTCCATGACGGCTGAACCTGGCCAGATGGTCGCGATTGTTGGCCCCAGCGGTGCCGGCAAAACGACCTTTGCGAACCTGCTGCCACGGTTTTATGATCCGGTTGCCGGTAGAATCACGTTAGACGGGATCGACATCAAATCGGTAACGCTGCGTTCCTTGCGGGAACAAATTGGGATTGTGCCGCAGGAGACGATCCTTTTTAATGGCACAATTTACAATAATATTTTATACGGTGACCTGACGGCGACGGAAGAGCAAGTATTAGCGGCTGCCAAGGCAGCCAATGCGCACAACTTTATCGTGGCAATGCCGGAAGGGTACAAAACCCAAATCGGAGAGCGCGGTTGCAAGCTTTCCGGCGGTCAGCGCCAGCGAATTTCGATTGCCCGGGCGATCCTAAAAAATCCGCGGGTACTGATTCTGGATGAGGCAACCTCGGCTTTGGATACGGAAAGCGAAAAACTGGTCCAGGATGCGCTGGATAAACTCATGGTAGGGCGTACTTCGTTTGTCATTGCCCATCGTCTTTCTACGATCCAACGGGCCGACCGAATCCTTGTGATGGATAAGGGCCGGATTGTGGAAACAGGGACCCATGAGGAATTAATCCGCAGTGGCGGGTTATACGAAAAGCTATACCAGATCCAGTTCAATGAACAAGCAGGATAGATGCATGACAGAGTCGAAAAGGGGTAACTATGATGCATTTCCTTTATAATATCCTGGTCGTATGTTTGGCTATCGCGGCGATCCCGCTGTTTATTTGGCGTTTATTGCAGGAAAAAGGCTTTGGCCAGCGGTTGCGTCAAAGCTTCGGCTTTATTCCTGCTGCGGTTATGGCGCCGGTAGCGGGGAAAAATTGCATTTGGATTCATGCCGCCTCCGTAGGAGAAATTGTGGCTGCCAGCCCGATTGTCAAGGAAATTCGCAAAACCTTGCCCGGAAATCCGATTTTGATTTCCGTAGTCACGGCCAACGGTTACGAGATGGCGAAACGAATTATTTCCGATGCGGACAGTATTATTTATTTCCCCTTGGATTTGCCGTGGCTGAGCGAGTGGACTGTGCGACGGATCCGGCCCAGGGTTTTTTTGCCTGTAGAAACGGAATTATGGCCTAATTTTTTGCGTTCGGTCTGTCGACACGGGATCCCGGTTATGATGGTTAACGGGCGGATCAGCGACAAGAGTGTCCGACGGTACCAGTATTTGCGAGGGATTTTGGCGAATATGCTGGACACGATCGTGAAATTTTGCATGCAATCGACAATTGATGCGCAATATATTATCCAAATGGGAGCAGATCCCAAACGGGTTATTGTAACCGGCAATACGAAATTTGATCAGACCTATACCGATACGGACCCGGAAAAAATTGTCTCGCTGCGGCACCAACTCGGTCTGGCGGCTGCTGAACCGGTCATTGTTGCCGGCAGCACGCATAAAGGCGAAGAGGAATTGTTATTGGCTGCATTCTGCAAAGTGAAAGCGGTCTATCCCCACGCTGCGCTGATTATTGCTCCGCGCGAGATTTTGCGGGCGGAAGAAATCCTTGCCATGGCCGCACAAGCCGGCTTCAGGACAATAACCCGAACTGCGCTGGCGGCGGAACCGGTAGAAGGGCATGAGATTGTCGTGTTGAATACGATTGGCGAATTGGGGCAGATTTACAGCCTGGGCGATATTATTTTTGTTGGTGGCAGCCTTGTACCGCTAGGCGGGCACAATATTCTCGAACCGGCGGCCCATGGCAAACCGATCGTGGTCGGACCCCACATGTTTAATTTTAAAGAGAGTTATGCGTTGTTTTCCGGCCGTAATGCCTGTACGACGGTCTTCGACGAAGCAAGTTTAGCGGAAAGATGGCTGGAAATCCTTTCAAACGAGACACTTCGCCGGGCCATGAGCGAAGAAGCGTTGGCCATTATTCGGGAAAATCGCGGCGCAGCGCGCAAGAGCGCGTTGTACCTTAAAGAGTTATTGGAAACCCGGCAATAACCAACTGACGTTAAAGGCGGAACTGTAAAATGCGCCATTTTGAGGCAATTCAAATCTATCTGTATCAACTGGTTCACGATCAAGAACACGGTATTTTCGGCAAGTTTTTATTGGCTGTTTTGCGGCTGTTTTCTTTGTGTTATGGAGCCGGTGTTTTCTGTAAACTGGTTTTATATCGCTGCGGCATATTCAAGCAGCAGCGCCTGCCGTGCACGGTGATCAGCTTGGGGAATATTACTGTCGGCGGAACCGGCAAAACCCCAACCGCCCAGGTATTGGCCGCTCTGATCCGGGATATGGGCTATCGGGTCGTGATCTTGAATCGCGGCTACCGGGCCAAATGGCGCGGGCAGGTCGGGCTGGTTTCGGATGGCCAGCGTATCTATATGTCGGCTGCCGAGGCCGGCGACGAGGCGTTTCTGTTGGCGAAAAATGTACCGGGCGTAGCGGTTGTGGTTGGGAAAGACCGTTCCTTGACCGGCCAATATGCTGTTCGGCAATTGAAAGCGGATGTCATTATCCTGGATGACGGCTACCAACATTGGCAGGTGGCCCGGGATTTGGATATTGTATTAATTGACACCATGAATGGTTTTGGCAACCATTTTTTGCTGCCGCGCGGTACATTGCGGGAACCATTGGAAAACCTGGACCGCGCCCAGGTTTTCTTACTGACCAAAGTCGACCAGTCGCCAGATAATGCTCGCGATAAAATACGGAAAGTTTTGCAAAACTATAACCAAACCGCGCTGGTAGTAGAAAGTGTCCATAAGCCCCTTTGTTACATTGAACTGGGGGATTGGGACAAAGGGCTGCGCGCGAACGCGCTTGCGCTGGAAACCCTGCGCGGCAAAAAAGTATTGGCTTTTTCGGCAATCGGCAATCCGTCTTCGTTCGAACAGACTTTGCAGCATGTGGGGACTACCGTCGTTGTTTCCAAGCGGTACCCCGACCATCACGATTATACGATGGCTGAAATGCAGGCTGCCATGGAAACGGCAGTGCAAGAAACAGTGGATGCGCTGGTGACTACGGAAAAGGATGCAGTGAAAATCCCAGCGGAGTTTATCTATTCAGACCGTCCTTTGCCGGTATACATTATTGGAATTGAGGTCGCAATTACCGGCGGCAACCAGGAGTTTATGGAACTGGTCCGGACTGTTTGTAATAAGAATTCATCGCAAACTGGAGGCAAACAATAGATGCAAACGTTATGTGTAATTCCAGCCCGCTTTTCTTCTACCCGCTTGCCGGGAAAACCGTTGGCCGATATTGCCGGCAAACCGATGATCCAACACGTTTACGAACGTGCCGTACAGGCGGTTCGCCCATTTCAGGTCATTGTGGCAACGGATCATCAACTGGTGTATGATGCGGTCAAAGCGTTTGGCGGGGAAGTTATGCTTACCTCCGCCGACCATCCGACCGGCACCGACCGTCTGGCGGAGGTAGCCCGCTCCTTTCCGGAAGCGGAAGTGATTGTGAATGTGCAGGGGGATGAGCCGTTGATTGAACCGGCTGTTATTGACCAGATGGCAGCTGCGTTTGACGGGCGGCCCGAACTGCCGATGGTAACGATGATGACAGTAATGTGTCCGGAAGAATATCATGACCCCAATGCAGTGAAAGTGGTTACGGATCAACAGGGCTATGCGCTGTATTTTTCCCGTTCGCTGATCCCGTATCCGCGGGTTAAAAATTTCCGGGCACCGGTTTATAAACATATTGGCCTGTATGCGTACCGCCGTGATTTCTTGCTGGAATACGCGGCCCTGTCACCGACGCCCCTTGAACAGGCCGAGTCATTGGAACAATTGCGCGTCCTGGAACACGGCCACCGGATTAAGGTGCTTACAACGGACCACCGGTTCATTGGAGTGGATACTCCGGCTGACTTGGAACGTGTCAATGCGCTGTTGCGTAAATAAGGAGGAATTTTTGTGCATACAGTCGATGTTGGATCTATTACCATCGGCGGAAAAAAACCAATTGCGCTGATCGCCGGACCGTGCGTCATTGAAGGCCTCGAACGGACGCGGGCAATTGGCTTGGCGATCCGCGACATAGCGGGCCGTTTGGGTATTCCGTATATTTTTAAAGCTTCTTTTGATAAAGCAAACCGTTCTTCCTACCATTCCTTTCGTGGACCGGGTTTAGAAGAAGGGTTGGAAATCTTGCGGACCATCCGTCAAGATTTAAACGTTCCGGTTCTAAGCGACATCCACTGCGTCACACAAGTTGCTCCGGCAGCTGCAGTTTTGGATGTATTACAGATCCCGGCCTTTTTGTGCCGTCAGACGGACTTGGTTTTTAGCGCGGCCGCTTCCGGGTTGCCGGTGAATGTAAAAAAAGGCCAGTTTTTAGCGCCGAAAGACATGAAAAATGTGATTGACAAAGTCCGTGAAGCCGGCAATGAGAAAATTTTGCTGACGGAACGCGGGGCCAGTTTTGGCTATAATAATTTAGTCGTTGACATGCGGTCCCTGCCGATTTTGCGTGCCATGGGCTACCCGGTTGTTTTCGACGGCACGCACAGTGTCCAATTGCCGGGCGGTGCAGGGACATCGTCCAGCGGGCAAAAAGAATTTGTTCCCTATTTGACCCGGGCGGCAGCCGCCGCCGGGATCGATGCGCTTTTCCTGGAAGTGCATGATAATCCCGCCGAAGCGTTATCGGACGGTCCGAATATGCTGAGTATTGATCAATTGGAAAGTGTGCTTCGGGATGTGCTCGATATTGATGCCATCGCCCGCAGGCACAAATAACCATTTCGGGAGGCAACCATGATTATCGAACAAGCCCGCCAAGCGCTCGCCATTGAAGCGGCGGCGATTGAGGCGTTAATTCCCCGGATTAACGGGCAGTTTTCCACGGCCGTCAACATGATATTACAAACTCCGGGACGCGTTATTGTTACCGGCATGGGAAAGTCCGGCATCATCGGCCGGAAAATTGCTTCCACGTTGGCCAGCACGGGAACCCCGGCTTTTTTCCTTCATCCGGCGGAAGGTATCCACGGCGACCTTGGCATGGTTACCGGCGAAGATATTGTTATCGCCTTATCCTACAGCGGCGAAACCGCTGAGTTGATTTCAATCCTGCCAACGATTAAACGGCTCGGCGCGCAGATCATATCCCTGTGTGGCCGTGAAACTTCGGCGCTGGCGCAAAATTCCGATGTATTCTTAAACGTTTCGGTGGAAAAGGAAGCCTGTCCTTTGGGCTTGGCTCCGACCGCCAGCACGACAGCGGCGCTGGCCATGGGGGATGCGTTGGCGGTTGCCTTGTTGTCGGCCCGCCATTTTACGCCGGAAGATTTTGCCCTCTTTCATCCGGGCGGCGCATTAGGCCGCAAGCTGCTCTTGACCGTGGAAGCGATCATGCACAGCGGCGAAGAAAATCCGGTCGTCACGAGTGATAAAACCGTCAAAGAAGCGTTGTTTGTCATTACGGCCAAAGGACTGGGTGCGACCACCGTGGTTGATCAAGACGGCTGTTTGGCGGGAATTATCACCGATGGGGACATCCGCCGTGGGCTGGAAAACGGCCATGATTTTCTGGATAAGCCGGTGACAGCGCTCATGACGAAACAGCCGCGTACGATCACCAAAGATAAACTGGCGGCTCACGCCTTGCATTTAATGGAAAAAAATCAGCCGCGCCCGATTACGGTCCTGCCGGTTGTTGACGAAGACCGGCGTGCGATCGGGATGATTCACCTTACTGACTTATTGCGGCAAGGAGTGGTATAATGGATTACAAGACACTGGCCGCCAAAGTCCAACTCGTAGTTTTTGACGTTGACGGCGTTTTGACCAGTGGCCAACTGTTTTTTGGTTCCGAAGGAGAAGCAATCAAAGTTTTTCACAGCCAGGATGGTCTGGGAATCAGCGCAGCCCGTCGGGCGGGCTTAAAAACAGCCATTATTACCGGGCGTTGGACGACGATGGTCGAACTGCGCAGCGCGGAATTGCGCATAGATACAGTATATCAAGGCGTAGTTGATAAATTGGCGGCATTGCACGAGCTGTTGAAAAAATATTCGCTGACTCCGGAACAAGTAGCCTATGTCGGTGATGATCTCAATGATCTTGCTGTGATGTCTGTTGTGGGGCTGCCTTGCGCCGTTGGCAATGCCGTGCCGGAAGTGAAAAAAGTTGCCGGTTATGTTGCGGAGCGCTCCGGCGGGAATGGCGCTGCCCGGGAAATCATTGAAATGATATTGAAGGCCCAAGAAAAATGGGCCGGCGTTGTTGCTTCTTACCTCCAGCCAGGTGGCGTGGAAGCGAAACAATAGGGTAAAATCTCTCAATTTTCGTAAAGGAGGACACAGAGTGTCCAATGCTTGGCAGTACTACCTCATCAAAGTATTTAGCCGGCTGCTTTGCCGGCTTCCATATTCCTGCATTTTAGTGCTTGGCAAAGTTCTGGGACTCGTTTATTACCGGGTTGCTGCCCGTCCACGGCACCGGGCCATAATGCAAGCTGCAGAGCACCTTGGCATTTCCGAACAAGAAGCAGACGGTTTGGTTCGTCGGTTATGTGTTCATCTTGGCCAGACTTTCCTCGAGATAATGTATACACCGGTATTAACCCGGGACAATATTGATCGCTTTGTCACCGTGGAGAACCGCCATTATCTGGAGGAAGTTCTTTCCAATGGCCGCGGAGCAGTGATCCTTGCTGCACACTTTGGCAACTGGGAGTGGCTGGGGGCGACTCTTGCCTTAATTGGCGTGCCACTTTCCAGTGTTATCAAGCCGCAGCCGAATCAACAGCACACCCGCATTTTGAATGAATTTCGCCAGAATACGGGGATGCAGATTTTTAATCGTGGAACTTCGGAGTTATTAGGAATATCACGCGCTTTGAAGCAGGGACGCTTTGTCGGTTTTGTTGCGGACCAGGATGCGGGAAAAGGCGGGTTGTTTGTGGAGTTTTTGGGTGAAATGGCCTCTACTCCGCTGGGGCCTGCGACCTTTGCCCGTAAATTTAATATTCCGGTTATTCCCACCTTCATTACCCGTCTCCCGGAGGGCGGCCATCACGTTTTGGTCATGCAGCCGTTCTACTGTGAAAACACGGGCAATGAAGCCGATGATTTATTGCAGGCGACAAAAAAAATGGTCGGAATTACGGAAACGATAATCCGAAAAAACCCGGACCAGTGGTTGTGGTTTATGAAACGCTGGAATACCAAACAGCGTGAGAAGGCGGGCGAAACAGCGTGAACAAGAACATGTCTCTGATCATTGCGTTTACGGTAGTGATCCTGGCCGGCGGGTTATACTATTTTTTGCGGGAGGAACCACCGGCACCGCCAAAACCGGCAAAGACAACGGCTGTGGATCAAAACGGCGATATGAGTTTTTCTGGATCCTCGCTGACGGAAGATCAAGGCGGTAAGCGGTTATGGGAGCTTAGCGCCGGAAAGATCACAGTGAATCAAAAAACCAAAATTGTGCGCTTTTATGACGTAAAAGGCATATTCTATCAGGAGAATGGTACGAAGGTTGATTTGACGGCGCAAGAAGGCGTAATGGACCCGGCAACGAAAACGATCAACCTCGAAGGCAATGTACGGGCCGTATCTTCTGCAGGCGCTGTATTTACCGCCCCCAAAACGAGTTGGGATGGGGTACAGCATCGTTTTTTCGGTTCCGGCGGGATTACGTTTACGCGGGAGGATGTTGTGATTACCGGGGACGCGATTGAAAGTGACGGGTCCCTGGAAAAAATAAAAGTGCAGGGGCAGGCTCGAGCCCTTAAAGGAGGAATGGCGCAATGAACCGTACAAGCAACTATCTGATGTTGGTTGTAGTTTGTCTGGCGTTGTTTTTTGGTAGCGGAAGTGTTATTGCTGCGAACGGCGGTCCGGTCGAACTGGTTGGTGATGCAATCGAATATGACTCGGTGCAAGGCATCATGACCGCCCAGGGGAATGTTCGCCTGACCCAGGATGGCGCAGTGATGACCGGGACCAATGCGCAGTATGATACGAAAAATAGAGAAGCGTTTATTACCGGCGGTGTACATTACATCAAGGACGATGTTGCCCTCGCGGCTTTTCAGGTCCGGTCTTATCAGGATACGCATCTGGTTGCCGACGGCGATGTCGTGCTGACCAAAGGGCCCAATACCCTCCGTGGCCCACAGATTGAATATTATTCCGACCGCCAGTATGCGTTGGTGAACGGCGCCGGACGGCTGGATATGCCGGACGGAAGTATGACGGCCAACCGGCTGGAGGCGTATCTCGACGAAGATAAAGGGATCGGTACCGGAAATGTCCATGTTGTTGGCACTACCCGTAATTTGGATGCGGTGTCGGATCAAGCTGTCTATTACGGGATTAAAGGGGAAGTTCCGGGCAAAATTGTCCTGACCGGCAGTCCACGGGTGGTTCAGGACGGAAATGTACTGACGGGCAATACGATGACGATTTATTTGGATGACAAATCGATGGATGCGCAGGGCCGCAGCAAACTGATTGTCAAACCGCAACAATAAAAAGCGGATTGACAATCCAACGCTTCGACTCTGACGCTTGACCTCAGCTTATGGAATGTCAATCCGCTCGGCTTCCGCTAATAGCTGCAAATAATTTGATTAATGAAGTGAGAGGAACAAACTCGAATGTATATTGCGACGGAGAACCTGGTAAAAACCTTTAAGGGCCGCAACGTGGTCGACGGGGTCAGCATCCGGGTCGATCAAGGGCAGATTGTCGGTCTTCTGGGGCCGAACGGCGCCGGGAAGACGACCACCTTTTATATGATTGTCGGTTTGGAAAAACCGGACAGCGGCCGGATTATTGTCAACGGCGAAGATATTACTGCTTTGCCAATGTACAAGCGGTCCCGCTACGGGATCGGGTATTTGCCGCAAGAAGCTTCTATTTTCCGCAAGTTGACAGTGGAAGAAAATCTGCTGGCCATTTTGGAGACCGGACATGGTTCACCGGTGGAATGGCGGCAAAAGATGGAATCGTTGCTGGAAGAATTCCATGTCACGCATGTCCGCCAGCGGAAAGGATCGGAATTGTCCGGCGGGGAACGGCGCAGGGTGGAAATTGCTCGGTCGCTGGCGATCAATCCGAGTTTTATCCTGCTGGATGAGCCGTTTGCCGGCGTCGATCCGATTGCGGTTGCCGATATCCAGGAGATCATTGGTTACCTGAAAGAACGCGGGATCGGCGTGCTGATTACCGATCATAATGTGCGCGAAACGCTGCGAATTGTTGACCACGCGTATATTTTGAATCAAGGCCGGATTTTAATTGCCGGTGACAGCGAAACGATCGCGGACAGCGAAATTGCCAAGAAGTTTTACCTGGGGGATAATTTCAGCCTGTAATCATTGCCGGCTGCCCCGGATGAATATAAGTGAGCCTTAGGTTCGGAGGGGGTTATTGCCCCCGCCGAACCCTTAGAGCGAACTTAAGACTGAGGCTCGAAATCTTTGATTTCGCGAAGCCGAAGTTTCCCTTTAGGGTTTCGAGTGTTATAGCCTGTTGATCCCCGACCTAAGAGGGCGGGGTCCCTGTGCCCTGTGGGTATTATAGGCTGTTAACGAGATAATGAAAAATGAGGCCGGCTGAAAAAGCAATGGACTTTTCAGCGGTTTCCTAGGAGTAGTTGTATGCGTATTCTCGACAAATATATTTTACGTGAGTTAATGGGCCCGTTTTTGTTCGGCATTGCTGCTTTTTCCAGCATTTTTATTGGCACAAACACGATTTTCCGCATTGTGCAATACATGACGAAATATGGCGCCTCCTTAACTTCCGTGACCAAATTGTTTATTTACAGCCTGCCGAACATCGTTGTCCTCACCTTCCCGATGTCGATGCTGTTGGCATCGCTATTGGCGTTTGGCCGTTTGTCCGCCGCCAGTGAAATTACAGCGATGAAATCCGGTGGCTTAAGTTTTTTTCGGCTTTCGGTGCCGGTTTTTGTGGTTGCTTTTTTTGTCAGCATTTTTGCCGTGGCGTTTAATGAATTGGTTGTTCCGGCCGCCAACACGGCTTACAATAATACCGTCTTTTATGAGATCCAAAAAAATACTACGCCGAAATCGCAGGACCATATTGTCATCAAGGACGTTGATTCCGGCAATTTATCCCGCCTGACCTATGCCCGGCGGTTTGACGAAGCAACCAATACCATGGTTGGCGTGACGATTGAAGAGTTTGACAACGACCGCCTGGTCCGGGTGGAAAATGCCGAGAAGGCAGTGTGGAAAGATAACCGCTGGACCATGTATTACGGTGTGATTTATGATCTGGGCGCGGAAGGAAACCTGGAACGCAGCATGCGCTTTGAGGAGCAAACCATGCCGGTGACCAAAGCGCCGCGGGCCATCGCCCGGGAACAAAAGAAACCGGAAGAGATGACCATCCGGGAATTGAAGCAGCAAATCCGCGTGCTGGAGCGTGAATACGTGAAGGCGAGCCTTTACGAAGTGGAGCTTCACCAACGGGTCGCCATCCCGATCGCGAGTCTGGTTTTTGCTTTAATCGGCACGCCGCTCGGTTTGTCGCCGCATCGTTCCAGTTCGTCCACCGGTCTGGGTTTTAGTATCGTCATTATATTTGTATATTATATTTTCATGGCCGTTTTTACCGCCTTGGGGCAGGGGGCGGCCATCAACCCCGCGGTGGCGGCATGGATGCCAAATATTATCGGTTTGATGGCTGGTTTTTATTTGGTGAAGAGAGCTTCCTAACGGTCGGCAGTTCGGCTGGTTTTGCATTTAATTGGACGTAACGGAAGGAGAGCGGACGATGATATACGGGTTGACATTGATTGCCATACTTGCGGTTATGGGCGGATTTATTGCCTATATCGGCGATAAATTGGGTACCAAAATCGGCAAGCGCCGGTTAAGCCTGTTTGGGTTGCGGCCGAAGTATACGTCAATCATCGTAACCATCATCACCGGTATCCTGATCGCCGCATCGACCCTCGGGGTGCTTAGTATTGCTTCGGAAAATGTCCGGACCGCTCTGTTTGGCATGCAAGCGTTGAAGGCGGAACTGCATTCGCTGACGAATGAAGTGGCGGCTAAGAATGCAGAGTTGGAAACCGGACGGGCTGCGCTGGAAGAAAAGACCGCGGAATACGCGGCCTTAACCGTCAAGGTTTCGGAAACCAGCCGGCAACTGGCAGAAATCAATCAGGAATTAGCGGTTGTAGTCGCGGAACGGGATACTGCCGCGGCCGCGTTGCAGCAAGTACAGGAAAATTATGCGGCGGCGCAGGCTGACCTTGACAAGTCCCATGCTGAGATCGCCGCTTTGCAGGCCACGAAAACCCAGCTTGACGGTCGTGTCGATGAGCTGACAAAGGCTCGTAAGACACTGCAAGCGGATGTTGACAGTTTAACGGAGTTGGCCGAAAAATTGAAAAAAGGCATTCAGGTGGTCCGGGAAGGAACGGTTGTCTTCCGGGCTGCTGAGGTGTTGGGTGCAGCGGTTGTTCCTGGCGGCCAGCCGGCAGCCGAAAGTGAAAAAACGATTAACGCTGTGTTATATCAGACAAACCAAAGCTTATTGTCCCGGCTGAATGTAAAGGATAAAGAACTGGTTGTTTTGTGGATCAGCAAGCCCGAAGTGGAAAAAGCGGTCACCCAATTGTCCGGCAGTGTAGGGGATACGATTGTCCGGGTATCGGCCAGTGGAAATATCATGTACGGTGAACCGGTTTTGGGCCGGCTGGAGTTTTTTCCGAATAAGTTGATTTATACGCAGGACCAGATCATTCATAGCGAGTCATTGCAAGTTGGCGATGCACGGGAAACCGAAGAGGCGGTATTGCAGTTCCTGCAAAAAGTGAACGCGGCCGCTGTGCGGAAGGGAATGCTGCCTGATCCGCTGCAGGGAACCGTAGGGAGGATTAGTGGGGCGCAATTGTTTGAAACGGTGAACAAGGCCCAGAAAATGGGCGGCAAGGTGCTGATCACGGCACAGGCGAAAGAAGATACTTATACGGTCGGCCCGCTGCAAGTTGAACTTGTGGTTAGGGAAGTTCTGTAATGGCCGGCGGTATTGTGATTGCGATTGATCCCGGCCGGGAAAAGTGCGGGATTGCCGTAGTCGATAAACAACAGGGTGTTTTGGTCCGACAAGTGATCATCCGTGAATTTTTGCCGGAGACGGTGCAGTCCTGGGCGGCGGCTTACCATACTGCTTTTGTGATTCTCGGGAATCGTACCTTCAGCAAAGAAACGCAGAAACTGCTGCAGGGAATGCAAACTGCTGCCGGACCGGTTACGGTAACGCCGGTAGATGAACATCGTTCCAGCGAGGAAGCCCGCCGGCGCTATTGGCAGGAGAATCCGCCCCATGGTTTATGGCGGCTGGTCCCGACCAGTTTTCGCACGCCGCCGGTGCCGATCGACGATTGGGTCGCCGTGATATTGGCGGAGCGGTATTTTGCAGGAAAATAAATTTAATTTTTAGTAAAAATAAGCAGGAAAATATTTTGATGGAGCGAATATATTAAAACTGTAAGTGTCTGGCCGGGAGTTTGCCGCCGGTCAGAAAAATGGAGGGTCTTAACGCCGAAGAGGACTGACGGGGAAGAAAGGAGGTGCACCTTAGGTACCCTGAGAGCAGGCCTTGAAGTAGGCGTAAGATATGAGAGAGACCTTTGAAAAGGGAATAGGTTGAGGAAACTTGGACACTCAATTGGCTTCCCCTTCTTAGGCTCGCAAAAAAAAATAAAAACCTAGGGAGGCAAACACATGAAAAAGACTCTTATCGTAACTCTTGCATTAGTGTTCGTACTCGGCATCGCCGGTACCGCTTTTGCAGCAACTAACCCTTTCGTTGATGTTCCTGCGAAACACTGGGCATATGGTTCCATCACCCAACTGGCTAACGCTGGTATTATCGACGGTTATGGCGACGGCACTTTCCGTGGCGACCAACTCATGACCCGTTATGAAATGGCTCAAATCGTTGCAAAAGCAATGGCAAAATCCGACAAAGCCAATGCTGAGCAAAAAGCTATGATCGACAAATTGGCTACTGAGTTCGCCGCTGAACTGAACAACCTCGGCGTTCGCGTTTCCAACTTGGAGAAAAACCAAAGCTCTGTAAAAATTTCCGCTGACGCTCGTCTGCGTTTTGTTGACAACGGCGCTGCTGGCGATGCAGGATCAGCTTTCCATGAGCGTTTCCGCTTGAACATGAACGCTAAAGTGAACGACAGCACCACTTTCTATGGCCGCTTCATGGCTTTGAACCACAACGAATTCGGAAAATATAACAACAACAATGACAAAGTAAATCTTGTTGACGCTGCATTCACTACGAAGAACTTCCTGGGAGTAGCTGACGTTACTGTCGGTCGTTTCTCGCAAATGTTCGGTCAATCCGGTTACCTGATGAACACCGTTGGCGGCGTTGACGGTATCAAAGCCACTTTCGGCAACCAATTAAAATTCACCGCTGGTTATGCAAACTTTGACCCTTATGCTGGCATTCAAGGCCTTGCTGCCGGCTCTGCAATTGAAGATGCTTACTTCGGCGAATTATCCTATGCATTCAGCAAAGCAACTAAAATGAGCTTCTCCATGATTAACGAAGTATCCGGCGCTTCTAGCAGCGATTATGACAACAAAGAAGTCGGTCTGACAATCAAATTTGCTAAAGACTGGATGCTGCAAGGCGACTACGGCAGAAACTATGCTGCAGTTGATGATCCTAAATTCTATGTTGCCAGACTGCAATACGGCAATGCTGTTCCTTCCAAAGTTAACAGCTGGTCGCTTGCAGGCGAATACAGATATTTTGATCTTAACTCCACTGTTCCTGCTTTCACGGGCGCAATGATCCCGGTTGCTAACGTGAAAGGGTATGCTGTTATCGGCAGCTACACTCTCGCTAAAAACATCGTGTTAGATGCGTTCTATGCATTCAATGGCGAAACTGTTTCTGCAGCAGGGGAAGTACCTGCTGGTACTGAAGCTAACGACTACACTCGCGTACAAGTTAACTTCATGTTCTAATTCAAGTCTTAAAAATCGCATCCTTCGGGATGCGATTTTTTTTTGGCAGGATTTGCATTGCTGCAGCCCGAACACTTATAATGGTGATAGGCAGCAAATATAATGCGAGGTGAAAGACGTGAAAAAACGCATCATGGTTGTCCTGTTGGTGCTTTGTCTGCTGTCGGCGGCGGCTGTGCCGGTTACGCAGGCATTTGACCTGGGCAGTGTCGTGAAAATCGGCGTGGTCGGTGTTTTGGTAGATAAATTTGCCGGTCCGCTGAATGACTTTATCAACAAGTTAATGATGAAGCATGATGCCGGTACGTATTACGCCACAAAAGTAGTGCCGATCATTACGGTCGGAACGGGCGGCTATATTGGCGCCGCGCAGGTGACGGGACCACAGGAATTAATTGATCAAACGGAAGCGGTTATTCAAATTGAAGGGAACTTTAACGGCAATCAATTCCGCATTAAAGGCTTAATCCCAATCGACAGTAAAAACCCGACGAATTTTTCCCGCGTACAGGGTGTTGGCGTTTCGGCCATGATTGACATTCACTTTTAAAAGGGAGGAAGAAGATGCGTAGCAAAATTTCAATGGGTATGGCGCTCGCAGTACTGCTGTTGATGATGTGTGCAGGAGTCGCAATGGCGCAGCAAACTTCAGGTCAGGCGTTGACTGCGCTTGATAAAACGGCGGCAGTGGAAAAGTATTTCTATGGCACTGAGCAGTCGGGGGCTTTGACAGAACGGATCACGAAACTGGAGAAAGATGTTTACGGTACAGAAAGCAAAGATGCGCTTCTGAATAAAGTGGATCGCCTGTATACTTATATGGCGAATAATACTCCGACCGAATCTTCTTTTATCATGAAGCTGAATACAGTCGAATGGGCGCTTACCCATGCGGTAACTGCGGAACCTGCAAAGACCAGACTGGATAATTTGGAAAGGGTGCTGGTCGGCAGCAGCAGCGTCGGTGATTTTGACAGCCGGCTGACGAAGTTGACGAAATTGGCTTTTGCCAATGGGCAGATCCAGCCGCAGGCTACGCCAATCATGAAAGATACGTTGGTGAAGATTAAAATGGTTTCTTCCCTGGACACCCGTACTTCGAAACCTGGGGACGAAGTCCTGTTTCAAGCAGTGGAAGATGTGATGGCCGGCGATATGCTGATTATCGCAAAAGGCGCCTTGGGACATGGCAAAGTGGCGAAAGTCGAACGTTCCAAGAATTTTGGCCGGGACGCAAAATTGGAAGTTGCGTTTGATGCCATTACAGCTCTGGATGGCAGTCATATTGATACTTTGCTGGGAGAAAAAGCCAATGAACAAACCCGTTCCATGGCGAAAGCAGCAGGAGCTTCTGTGGCCGGTATGTTTGTCCTTGGACCGATCGGTGTAGTGGGCGGTGCGTTTATCCACGGTGAAGAAGTGACAATGCCAGCCGGCACGGAACTCTATATACAGACGAAAACGGAAACCGAAGCGTATGGAATGCAGGTAAAATAGTTTGTCAACAAAGTTTTCAGGCCGCTAAACCTTTGACCCTGCCATTTGGCAGGGTCAATTCAGTGTGTCTGCGTAAGTACGTTGATGGTTAACGATAGACAAGGAGTAAGCGAATTATGCAAAAGCCCCAAAGTAATCCGGAGCAAATTTTTTCAAAATCGACAATTATGGATCTGATTCATTTGCAGGCAGAACGGAATCCTCAAGCTACGGCAATGATCTCGGTTCAGAATCAGAAGTTTACTTATCATGACGTATTGTCCGCCGTGAATGATTTGCAAGCCCAATTAGCTGGCCAGGGAATCCAAGCCATGGATCATGTGGCCACAGCGCTGCCAAACGGGATCGAATTAGCGCTGGCTTTTTTGGCAATTTCGTCCATTGGCGCGTGTGCCCCGCTGAATCCGGCTGATTCTAAAGAAGAATTTTTGTTTTATTTAGCGGACGTTGACGCGAAAGCGGTTATTATCGGAACAGACGGTAATGCGGCGGCCGAAGCGGCGGCCGCAGAACTGAATATTTCGGTGATACGATTGGGTCCGGTCGATCCTGGCCAAAGCATCAAGCTGGTTTCGCTTCGAAATAAGAAACCGGCCGGATCTGCGGGCAACACGGCTAAGACTGATGATGTTGCCTTGATTATCCATACGTCAGGAACAACGTCGCGGCCGAAAATGGTGCCGATTACCCATAAAATGCTTTGTGCTTCCGTACAGAATACCGCCAGGGCATTTCGTTTAACTGCCGGCGACCGGTGCTTAAGTACGGCGCCGCTCTTCCATACCCATGGACTAGTCATCGCGGTGTTGGCTTCTTTGGCTAGCGGAGGATCGGTAATTATTTGCGTCAATGCTTACGAGATAGAAATATTTTTCCGGATGCTTATGGACCTGCAGCCCACATGGTATACAGCGGCGCCGGCCGTTCATCAGCACATATTGCGCTATGCTGCGGAACTGGACCGGTTTACGGTCCCGCGTTCGTTGCGGTTTATCCGGTCTGCTGCCGCCTCGCTGGCGCCAACCTTAATCGAAAAAATGGAAACCGTTTTTGGCGTGCCGGTGATTGAAACGTATGGCATGACGGAAACTTCCTCGCAAATTACCAGCAACCCGTTGCCTCCCATAGCGCGGAAGATTGGTTCAGTGGGTAAGTCGAACGGTTGTGACATTCGGATTGTGGACGATACAGGGACCCAACTGCCGCCTAATACGGTCGGGGAAATCGTATTGCTTGGCCCGATCGTAATGCAGGGTTATGCGAATAATCCAGAAGCCAATAAGGAGACGTTTTTCGGCAAATGGTTGAAAAGCGGCGACCAAGGATATTTTGATGATGACGGATATTTGTTCATTACCGGCCGGAGTAAGGAAATTATTAACCGCGGAGGGCAAAAAGTCTCGCCGCAGGAGGTTGATGAACGATTATTAGAACACCCCTTGATTGCAGAAGCAGCTACGTTTGCCGTTTCGCATCCAAAACTGGGGGAAGATGTGGCGGCTGCCGTTGTTTTTAAACCGGGGCAGACTGTTGCGGAGGAAGATCTTCGCCATTTCTTGCTGGAACGGTTGGTCTATTACAAGGTACCGGCGACTATATTGGCAGTAGAAGCATTGCCCAAAGGGCCGACCGGCAAAATTCAACGGGTGTTATTGGCCGGTCAATTAGGGATTGATAACCAGGCGATGCTGGCGAGACGACCCGTTATCGGCCCGCGCAATGAGCTAGAGAATAAGCTAGTCGAATTGTGGGAAGAAGTCCTGGAATATTCGCCGGTTGGCGTCACGAATGATTTTTTTCAACTCGGCGGTGACTCCCTGGCGGCGGTACGGTTATTGGCGATCGTAGAAGAAAAATGGGGGCGGGTGATCCCGTTACTTGCTTTTTTTGAAGGTTGTACTATCGAAAAAATGGTTTCTTTAATGGCGGAAGAAGACGATAAAGTGGCTGCCGGTTCGTCTGTTGTGCCGATCCAGCCGCAAGGGACCCATCCTAAATTGTTTTGCGTGCATCAAATCAATGGGCAAATCGTGGAATACGCCTATTTAAGTAAATTTCTCGGCAGCGAATTTCCGATGTATGGATTACGGTATAACCAAAAAATCGTTGCTAAGCAGAAACTCAATATTGCCGATCTTGCCGGCCGCTATCTCCGCGATATAAAGGACGTCCAGCCCGCTGGGCCATATTATTTGGCCGGACATTCCTTGGGCGGCCTGATTGCTTTTGAAATGGCGCAGCAACTTTGCCGGGCGGGGGAAGCTGTGGGATTATTGGCTTTGTTTGACACCCGGCATCCCAAAATCCTCATTCGGGGTTTGGATCGGCCGGATAATGAAATTAATAAATTATCACACCGGTTACGGAAAAGTTTGGATCGGAAAGCCCAAATGGGGTGGCTGGCTTATTTCCGTTCGCGTGTAAAAACTACTGTAGAAAGGATCCATTTACGGATCGGCAGTATGATCCCGGCGCTGGCGGGAAGCAAGAAGCGTAAAATCGATGAACGCAGGCTTCGCTCCCAGTTGCGGGATGCAAGGCGCAATTACTGTCCGGCCGTTTTTCCCGGCAAGATCGTTATGTTTCGGGCGTTAGACCAGGAAGAATATGCCGGTGAAAGTTATGAACTGGGATGGGAAGGGTTGACTGGACGGGGAATTGAGATTTATCCGGTTCCCGGCAACCATAAAACGATCATGCAAGAGCCGCAAATTATGGAATTAGCTTTTCAATTGAAAAAAGTGATCCAAAAATAGAGCACAGATTCCCCGCTGCCGAAAGGCAGGAAAAATATAGTACATGTAGAATAAGTATGCAGGAACTTATTGATAATCTGTTTTTAAACTTGTGACGAATGTCAGGAGAAGAATATGAAATACTGGAAAAAGGTTTTTTTAAGTATTCTCGCTGTTTTGGTTTGGACGGGATGCGCGGCATCAGCGCAAGCGGCAAAGCAGCAAGACGGAAAATCAACGGCAATAACGCCTCAATTACCAATCGTGATTGAGGCGGATGATATGCATTTTAATGATTCTACCGGAGCGTTATTGGCGAGCGGCCATGTAATCATTACGCAAGGAACGAGCCAAATTATGGCGGAACGAGTCGACGGCAACGCGAAACAAAGTGAGTTTTGGATCGATGGCCGGGCGCATTTATTGCAGCCGGGACTGGATTTGTTTGGTGATGCTGCCCGCTATAATACCGCCAAACAGACCGGATCGATGCATACAGTGAAAGGGAGTATTGACAAACAACTTGTAACCGCTGATAAAGTGGAAATGTTTCCCCAAGAAACCATTATCCATAAGGCGACCGTAACCCGCTGTCCGGCTAAGGATCCGGATTACCATGTCAGCGCCACGAAAGTTGAAATCTGGCCGGGCGAAAAAATGGTGTTTTACAATGCCAAGTTCTGGATCAAGCATACATTGTTATTTACTTTGCCCAAATATCAGAAAATGTTGACTGTTTCCGCACAATCGGAATTTCCCACGATCGGGTATACCAGCCACGACGGAATATCCATTAGCCAACACCTCGAATATCCGTTGGGTGATACCGTTTCTTTGTTTGCTGATCCTGCTTATTATGGACAGTCTGGTTTTAAACCGTCTTATGGCGCTATTCACAGGGGAAAATCCTACTCCCTCTCGGTTGTAAACGGCGATTTTATTGATACAAACCATCATTGGATCCAAAAAGAATCGGAATTCACCCTGCAAACCACGCCGCAAGCAATCGGCGGCGGATCGCTGAAGTATACGGTTCTGGCTTCATCCGGATTTTGGGAAGACGACACGAAACGCAGCTGGCACCAACAGTATCTCCTGTATTTTACCCATGATCCAATTAAAATCAATCCCACAACAACGTTGACGGCGGGAGCCGGATGGCAAACCATCTTTGAAAGTTATGACCATTCCCAACAAGATACCTTGAAGGCAAATTTGAAATTGGAGAAAAAATGGTCGGAAAAATGGTCGTCCTTTATCCGCTATCGCCACTTGGGCAGCAAAGACACGCTGTTTGCCTACGAACGGCCTGAGATGACGGAAGCGTTTGACGTGTATTTAAAATATAAAATCGATAGGTTGAATGCTGTTGGCTTTTACCAAAGTTATGACTTGGATAAGCAGGATATTTATTACCGCGATATTATCTGGTATCGTAATCTGCATTGCTGGGACTTGGAGATTACCTATCGTTTGAAACAGCATGAAGTGAATGTTGAGTTGGTTACGGTGAAATGGTAATTGGTTTTCGGGCAAGAGTGCAAGGCAGACTATTTGGCGCTTAAAAAAATGCCATCGGCTTCAACGAGAGTTGTTGCCGGTGGCATTGCAATGTTACATTATTGTCTGCAGTTACTTTTTAGGGTATGATTAATGAGAGATTGTGTATAATAAATAACGGCGAAATTTGACCATGCTGTATCCGGTTATAATAACCGGTCATCCGGCGGAGGAGTGAATGTAATCAGCACACGAAATTTATTTATTGTGAATACCCCCTTGCAGTTAACAACTGCTTACATCATTGCTTATACTTATTGCAAAACGGACGACAATGTACTGGTCATTGCCCAGCCCAAACAGTATCCCCGTTGGCATGCGGAACCACTCATCAAGTGTTTGCTTAATCAAAAGGTATGGAAGAGCCTCCATTCCATTACCGGCCAGGAAATCAAGAAAAAATCTTTCTTAGATGTTAAAAATTTTATTGCTGAATTAAAGGCGAAGATTCAGACTAACGGCCGGGTTTTTTTAGGCAATGACAAGCAAATTATCAACCAATTATTGGTAGAATTGTCAGGAAATAAGACCTACAGCCGGTTTGATGAAGGGATAGGATCATACACACCGGGAATTGTGAACCGAAAATTGCGATCGAAGATGGGAGAATACGCGCTCATAAAATTGATGCAGTTTCTTTTTGATTGCAATCAAGGGCTGCAATATAATTTTGGCGGTATGGGTTGCGGGAAAGCGGCAATTGCTGATTATCTGTATAAGCCGGAACTGTTAAGCCGCTATTCGCCGCGGGTCGTGGAAATTACCCGGGATCAAATTCAGTCCGCGCTTCTGCCTGCGACCAACGGACTGCCGCAGCAGGAGCAAAAGGCGGGCAACGAATGTTTATTGTATTTGGGAGGCTCTTATGCCGTTTTAAAAAACGATATCAGCGTAATCCTTGACAATGAATTATGGCTTTTGCGGCAACTGGATGAGTGGGCGCAAGCGACGGGGCGCACCATCCTGTATAAACCACACCCAGGAGAACCTAAGGAAAAAATCGAACGCTATAAAAATGCGATCCGCAATATTGTGTTCTATGATTCCATTGAACCGATTGAGCTAATTTGCAATACGAATACTACGATTCGCTATATGATCAGCCTGTTTTCATCCGGTATGTTGTATCTCGACAAATTTGCCGCTGCTCCGATCAAAACGATTACTATCGCCAACCTGCTGGAAAGCAGGATTGGGAAGCCGTTGGTCACCGAACGGCAAAAAGAAATCATGAATATTTGCCACATCGCGTTCCCCAAGGATATAACAGAGCTAACGAAATTGATTATTGATGAGGAACAGTAACCAAAGTCAACGGATATCCGTGCAGACGGCGGTTACAGTCACTAAGGAAGCTCGGCGCAAACCGGGTTTTTGAAAAAAATTGTAGGTGAAAAAATGCAAAAAGTACTTGTAGTAATTCCGGCCCGCGGAGGCAGCAAAGGAATTCCTGGGAAAAATACCCGGTTTTTAAACGGAAAACCGTTGATTTGGTATGCGCTAGGCGTAGCCAATACGATTGCCAATGCGACGGTTGCCGTATCGACGGAGGATGACACGATTGCCAGCTATTGCAAAGCGTTCCCAGGCAATACAACCATCGTGAAACGGCCGGCCCATCTTGCCGAAGACCACATTCCGCTTGATCCAGTGATCAAAGATGCCGTGGAACAAATGGAGAGCCAAGGTGAACGGTACGAGACGGTGGTCACCATTCAGCCGACTTCGCCTCTGCTGACAGCCCATACTTTGGGCGAAGCGCTGGCTGCGTTTGAAACGGCGCAAATCGATTCCATGATTGCCGTGTGCGAAAAAGCGCATTTGTTTTGGTATACCGACGAAGCTGGTGAAGTAAAACAGTTTTATCCGGAGCGGGTAAACCGGCAATTGTTAAAACCGACCTATGATGAAACCGGTGCGTTTGTTATTTGCAAACGGGATGTATTACTGGCAACCGGGGAACGACTGGTCGGCACCATCCAATGCTATACGATCCCGGAACGGGAGTCGACCGACATCGATTCGTGGCAGGATTGGATGATTGCCGAAGCAACCTTGAAACGCAAGAAAATCGCGCTGCATGTGATCGGCAAAGCCAATGTCGGCTTGGGCCATGTCTATCGCGGCTTGACCATTGCCGAGATGCTCCTGGAACATGAAGTATTATTTCTGATTGGAAAAGATCAGGATCTCGGGATGCAAAAAATTAAGGACAGCAACTATCCGGTTTACATCTATGACAATCAGGCGCAGTTTGACGAACTGCTGTCTACGATCCAGCCGGACATAGTGATCAACGACATATTAGATACCGATTATGATTTTATCAAAAACATTAAGGACAAGGGTATCCGGGTGGTCAATTTTGAGGATTTGGGTTCCGGAACTGCCTGCGCCGATATGGTAATTAACGCGTTATATGAGTGTTCGTTTCAGGAAGAACGCCATGTATACGGCTATACCTATGAATGTTTGCGCAATGAATTTTATTTGTATGAGAAGAAGGAACGTCCGGCTGATAAGATCCGCACGGTTCTTGTTACGTTTGGGGGAACGGATCCGAACAATTTAACCCAAACGGTTCTCGCGCTAATCAGCGAACATGCCAACTACTTTAAGGAACAAGGCATCCGGTTTACCGTGATTGTCGGTCCGGGTTACGGCGACAAAGAAAACCTCGCCGCCCTGGCACGCGAAATCAAAGCGCAACAGGGGATTGTGGTTGACGTTTTGCCGGATGTAAAGTTTATGTCGGATTATATGTATAAGGCCGACTTGATCATTACCTCGAATGGCCGCACGGTGTATGAAGTGGTTGCGTTGCGAACCCCGGTCATTACCATCTCGCAAAATTTGCGGGAGGAATCACACCTTTTCGCGAAAATATGCAAAGGAATCGTAAATCTAGGTCTGCACTCGGAACTCCAGGCTTCTGCAATCTTTAACGGAATAAAAAGAATTGTGGAAAATCCGGATTATCGCCAATATCTGTTTGAAGAGGTTGCAAAATTCAGCGAAGGGATCAAACAGGGAAAATATAATGTCATTGCGACCATCAATAAAGAATTAGCCAAATAACAGAAGAAAAAAGAGGATCCTTCCAGGAACAGGAGGAAAAATGAATACTATACAAAACTATTTGCAAAAAGACAATTTATTCGTGATTGCTGAGATTGGCGTGAATTATTATGATATCGCCAAGAAATTCAACATCTCATTGCTGGATGCCGCGAAATTGATGATCCGGGAAGCCCATGAAGCAGGAGTCCATGCTGTGAAATTTCAGACTTATAAAGCGGAAAAACTGGCTTCCAAACATTCGCCGGCCTATTGGGATACGACGGAAGAACCAACGCAGTCACAATACGAATTGTTCACCAAATTCGACACCTTTGGCGAAGCCGAATATAAGGCGCTGGCGGACTATTGCCAAGAAATCGGGACCATCTTTATGTCGACGCCGTTTGATTTTGAAGCGGCCGACTATTTAGACGAGCTGATGCCAATCTACAAGATCTCTTCCTCCGATCTTACCAATTTGCCGTTTATCAAACACATGGCAAAAAAAGGGAAGCCGATATTTTTGTCGACCGGAGCGGCGACCCTCGCTGAAATCGACACGGCTGTGAATGCCGTGTTGGAAACCGGCAATACGGAGATTGCCATTATGCACTGCGTATTGGACTACCCCACCAAATTTGAAAATGCGAATTTAAATATGCTGAAGCATTTGCAGGTCGTATTTCCTTCTTATGTCTTGGGGTATTCCGACCATACCAAACCGGATGAAAGTATGCTGGTATTGACTCTGGCCTATGAATACGGTGCCCTGATTATTGAAAAACACTTTACTTTGGACAAGACGCTGCAAGGCAATGATCATTACCATGCCATGGATCCGGATGATCTGCGGAAATTTATCCGTAACATCCAATTGTTAAAGAGCATTAAAGGCGAGTATTACAAGCACCCGCTGGCGTGTGAAGCAAGTTCCCGCAAACAGGCCCGTCGCAGCATCGTCGCCAAACAGGACATCCCTGCGGGTCAAGTGGTTACCGAAGCAATGCTGACCTTCAAACGACCGGGGACCGGCCTGTCGCCGGCAGAGCTGGATAAAATAGTAGGGCGAAAAGCGACGAAAAAGATTCAAGAAGACGACGTACTTACCTGGGATCATTTTAATTAAGTAGTGAGGAGATTTATGCAATATATTATTTTAGGCGGCGCATTAAAAAATGTCGGAGACTTTTTGATTGCGAAGCGCACAAGAGAGTTGTTAGAATTTCATAAACCGGGAGCCCAATTCCTGGAGTTGAACCGCTATGAAGATTTATCCGGCAAGCTGGAGCTGGTCAATCAATCCAATGCGGTCATTTTAGCCGGCGGACCGGGCTATTTACCCAATATGTACCCCAAGACATTCCGTCTGACGCCTAACCTGGACGATATTAAAGCGCCCCTTATTGCGCTCGGAATGGGCTGGTACGGAACCGTGGGTGATGATCTGGATGTGAATACTTACCGGTTTTCGTCCGGCGCCAGGAAGTTGCTGCAGCGGTTAAGCCGGGATTTTGCCTATTTAGGCACCCGCGATTACTTGACGGAAAAGGTTTTACAGCGGCACGGCGTTCAAAACACCTTGATGACCGGCTGCCCGGCCTGGTATGATGTCAATTATGTCCAAAAGCCATATGAACTGGACAGTACAGTGAAAAGCGTCGCGTTTTCGACGCCCGCGGCGTACCGGTACCAAGAACAGTCTTTGTTGGTCATGGATCTTATTAAAAAGCATTATCCTGACGCCAAACTGTATTGCACCTTCCACCGGGGCATTGATTCTGACCGATATACGAAAAAATCCCGCTCCAATTTCTTTAACCACATGGCTGATTATGCCAAACGACTGGGCTTCGAGTGCATAGACTTGGCGTACGACGCGGCGAACATGGGTATTTATGACCGCTGTGACCTTCATATTGGGTATCGGGTGCACGCCCATATCTATTGTCTCAGTCATTTCCGTAAAACGATCTTGTTGGAAGAGGACGGGAGAGGGCGCGGGGCCAATGAAGCGTTGGGCACGGTCTCGCTGCGTTGCAATAAACGGATCATAACTCCCAATGAAAGCTTGCTGACCGGCGTTTTCCATAAACTCGCCAATAAATTGATTACCGCCGATAATTCCGTGGTTGCCGCTTTGGACCAGTATATTGGCCAACTGAAGGCCAAGCAGTACACCCAAATGAAACCGGCATTTGATACCATCAAAGAAAAATATAAATCCATGGAGCAATTCATCGCCAAAATCCCGTAACCATCATAGTATGGATCGATTTATCTCGTTAACAGCCTGTAATACCCACAGGGCACAGGGACCCCGCCCTCTTAGGTCGGGGATCAACAGGCTATAACACTCGAAACCCTAAAGGGAAACTTCGGCTTCGCGAAATCAAAGATTTCGAGCCTCAGTCTTAAGTTCGCTCTAAGGGTTCGGCGGGGGCAATAACCCCCTCCGAACCTAAGGCTCACTTATATTATATAGGCAGGTTGAATACAAGAGAGAAAACATTGTATTCAACCTGCCTTGTTTTATTTCTAATTTCAAAGGAATTTTTAATGAAGTATTTTCGAAAAATAACGATAATTAAATTGAAATGCAGTTGTAAAGAGATATAATAAATAGTATGGGAGTTTATAAAATCTGTAAAAATTAGGATTAATTACTTAATAAATAATGTTAATTCATAAAAGAAAGTTTTTTGCGGCGAATAATTATCGAAAACATTGTCATACCAAAGAGTAACAAGGAGGGTATAGCATGTCTGTGATTAACGGGAATGATTCTTGGAATGATCTTTTAAACGGTACTAGTTTGGCGGATACCTTGAACGGTTTAGGCGGGAATGATACTTTATACGGCTATGAAGGGATCGACGTATTGAATGGTGGCGCCGGTGACGACTGGCTGGTTGGTGGCAGCGGCAATGATACATACAAATTCCCGGTCGGATCGGGAAATGACACGGTAGGCGCTGGTAACGCAACCGATTCGGATATGGTGGATTTTGGCACGGTCAAATTGGATAAATTGAATTTTGTAACCGGCGGTTCGAATCTCATAGCGCAGATTACCGGCAATGATTCTGCCGTAAGCACCATTACCCTGGAAGACTGGATGATTTCCGGAAATGGTGTAAAAAAGTTCAAGGTCGGAACGGCAACCTATACGAATACAACGCTTGTCGGCGGCACAGCGGGCGCTGATTTTCTCGTTGGCAGCGACACCGGCGTGAGTTTGGGCGGCGCCGGCGGCGCGGATATTCTGGTTGGCGGCAGCGGCAACGATTCCCTGGACGGTAATCTGGCTAACGATGGAATCTATGCCGGCGACGGGAATGACACGATTACCAGCGGGGCCGGCAGTGACTATGTCCAGGCCGGGGCTGGCAATGACTGGATCCTCTATAAAACGGGCGATGTGCTGACTTCGGATACTTTGGCCGGCGGTGACGGCGTAGATACGTTGGATGCCTCGGCGTTTACCACTGCGCTTTCCATTACCATGACCGGCACCACGGCAAAAATCAGTGGTATCGAGGTGGTGCTGGGCGGCAGCCTGGGCGATACGGTAAAAGGCGGCAGCGAAGATAATAGTTTGGCCGGCAATGGCGGCAAGGATTTATTGGACGGCGGCACCGGCAATGACTGGTTAGACGGCGGCAACGATAATGATACCCTGACCGGCGGGGCTGGCAATGATACGCTGGCCGGCGGGGCAGGCAATGACGTATATTCTTTTGCTGCCGGTTACGGCGATGACCTGATCGTAAGCGACGCTGCTAATGCGAATGATATTGTGAAGTTGGATGCGTCTATTTCCTTCGCTGGTTTGGCGATTAACCAGGTAGAAGAAAATTTGGTTATCAGTACCGGATCGTCTGACAGCATTACGCTGGCAGACTGGTATTCTTCCGATACGGCCAACGTTACTACTTTCATGGTTGGCACAGCGAAATACCAGGCCAGTTCGGACGGCACGGCGGCGGCCGATTTTCTCATTGGCAGCGGCGATGCCGACGACCTGGCCGGCGGCGCAGGCAACGACTTTATTTATGGCGGTGACGGCGATGATATCCTCCGCGGCGGTGCCGGCAGCGACATGATTTTTGGCGGCGACGGAGCGGACCAAATCATTTATGCGGCAAATGATGCGCCCGGCAGCGATAGCTATGCCAATGGCGGCACCGGCGATGATACGCTGGATGCTTCGGCCCAGATCAGCGCGGTTACGGTGAACTTGACGGGTACCGTGTTTACGAATATTGAAAATGTGATCGGCGGATCCGGCGGGGATGTGATTACCGGCGGCAATGATTCGAATTTCTTGGACGGCGGTGCGGGCAATGATAATTTGCGCGGTATGGGCGGAGCCGATAGTTTGCTGGGTGGATCGGGGATTGATACCATCGACGGCGGTATAGGCGATGACCTTTTGACTGGCGGTGCGGGCAATGATGTTTACTCCTTCAGCGCCGGTTTTGGCAATGATACGATCAGCGCCGACGAAGGAAATGCCAATGACACGATTGTCTTTGATCTAACCATTGCTGCGAGCGATATCTCGTTCCGGCAAGACGGGGCCAACCTCATTATTGAGGTTAGCGGCAGTAACCATATCGTATTGGAAAATTGGTTTGGCGATACCGCGAATGCGATTAAGAAATTTAAGATCGGCAGTACGACCTATTCTTTGATTCAGACGGGTACGGAGGGGAACAACACCCTAACTGGCAATGATTTATATGGCGATATGCTGTTTGGCTTAGGCGGAGACGATACGTTGGATGGCCTGGGCAAAGACGATAAACTATTCGGCGGCGATGGTGCCGACAGCCTGGCAGGCGGTGCCGGCAACGACTTTATCGACGGCGGAGCCGACAGCGATACGATTGTTGGCGGGGCCGGCAATGACCAGATCATTTATGACAGCGCCGATACCTGGGCTAACATCTCCGGCGGGGACGGCAACGATACCTTGGATGCCCGCAGTTTTATCAGCGAGGATGGCTATGGAATTGCTGTCAGCCTGGAAGGCAGCGGGATCGAGCAGATTTTGGGCAGTGACTATATCGATACGTTGACAGGCAGCAGCACAGCCAACCTTCTCAGCGGCGGAACCGGCGACGATGTTCTGGAAGGAAAAGCCGGCGCCGATACGCTGATCGGCGGCGACGGAGCGGACAGCTATGTCTTTGGAACGGATGCCGGCGGCAACGATGTAATCCTGAAAGATGGTTCCAACCGGATTGATACGCTGGTCCTGGCCGGGGTTACGGATCTTTCTAATTCGGCCCGCAGCGGCAACGATCTGATCCTGGACTTTGGGACACAAGGCAAAACCATACTGAAAAGCTGGAATGAAGGCGCCGACTATGCGATTACGAATGTAAGCATGGACGATGTGTTCTATTCGCTGTCGGCAGGGTCAGTTTTAGCAGATCAAATCAGCGGTACGGACGGCGATGATATTATCTTGGGCTTGGCCGGCGCGGATAAGATTGACGGCGGCAGCGGCAGCGACCTTTTGTACGGCGGTAACGATGCCGATTCTTTGGTTGGCGGAGAAGACTACGATACCCTGTGGGGAGGCCGTGGTGCCGATACCCTGACCGGCGGTGCCGGCGACGATGTACTCCTTGGCGGCAACGATGCCGACGTATACTATTTTGCTGCCGGTTTCGGCAGCGATACGATCCTGCCGGCAGCAAACAATGCCAATGACATTGTGGAGTTTGACAGCAGTATCAGTACTAATTCGATTGAGATATATCTGTACGGCAGTGATTTGGTGATTGGCGTAGACGGTGACGAAGGGATGGATACCTTAATCCTGGCAGGTTGGAACGATGCGCCTGTTTCGGAAAAAGTCACCAAATTCCGCTTGGGCGGCCAGTTGTATACGATCCAGCGGTATTTGGATGAAACAAATGCGGAAAGCGGCACGATTACCGGCAATGATTATTCGGAATTAATCATCGGCAGCGATACTGCAAGTACGCTCTTGGGTAACGGTGGCAGTGATATTTTGATTGGGAGTGACGGTTCCGAGATATTGGACGGCGGCAGCGGCAACGACCGGATTCACGGCGGTGCGGGGGATGATACCTTGACCGGCGGGTTAGGCAATGATACCTATATTTTTGGCGCCGATTCCGGCGATGATACGATTACAGCCGCCTCCGGCAATAATCTGGACAAAATCCAACTGGCCGATGGAGTCAGCATTGAAACGATCAGCACCGAGTTAATCGGCAACGATCTCGTGCTGTATTTGGGCGATTCCTCATTGACGATAGAAGGCTGGAATGACGGAGCCGCCTACAAATTGACAACCCTGGTCGCCGGCAACGAGACTTTTACGCTCAGCGGCGGTTCCATTAACGGGAACGATACCGGCGATGGCGTAGATTATAATGATGTTCTGACGGGGACGGCATTGGCGGACATGATCAACGGCTTGGGCGGCAACGATACGTTAAGCGGTCTGGCCGGCAATGACATCTTGATCGGCGGGACAGGCAACGATATATTGTCCGGCGGAGCCGGCAGCGACAACTATCGCTTTAGTGGATTTGATTTCGGCCATGATACGATTACCGGGGCAAGTGACAATAGCACGGACAAACTTGTTTTTGATTTTGACGCTGCTTTGGCCGATGGGGTATATGGATCAAAATTGAATTATTTCGAGTTTGCCAAGAATGGTAATGATTTAATTGTCTCACTGCCATATGGCAATGACGACAACTCGATTACGCTTGCCAATTGGTATAGCAGTAAAATCAAACAATTTGTTGTCAACGGGCAAACGTACAGCCTGGAGAATTTTGTTCAGGGCAATGAAGCGGATAATAGTCTGTCGGGCACAGGTACTCTGACCAATCTCATCTATGGCCTGGATGGCAACGATACAATTGCCGGCGGAACCGGCAATGACTTGCTGTATGGCGGCAGCGGCGCGGATTCACTGTACGGCGCGGCCGGTATGGATGAATTGTACGGCGGCGATGGCAGTGATACGCTGCTGGGCGGCGACGGCAACGATATCTTGGTCGATGATTTTGACGCGATGAATGATCTTCTGGATGGCGGCGCCGGCAATGATACGATCATGGCCGAGGGAACCGGCAGTGATACCTTGCTCGGCGGCTTGGGCAATGATGTGATTGCCGATGTGGAAGGTTTCCCGGAAGTCTACGCGTTGGGGTTAGAAAACAGCGTTGTTGACGGCGGCGCCGGCAATGATACCATTTACGTCGACGGAGATTTTAACAGCCTTCTCGGCGGCATTGGCAACGATTTCATCATGTTGGGCGGCTCGTTCGATACGGCTGAAGGCGGTATCGGCAGGGATACGTTGGGAATATTTGACGAAGCGTATGGCATAAGTCTCTATGGCGGCAATGACAATGATTTGCTGATTGCGGATCTTTATTCCGGTTCGAGCAATCTGCTGGATGGTGGTGCCGGCAATGACGAATTGCGGTCAATCGCCTCTGACACTTACTCATTTGGCCAGGATGCCGGTGTGACGTTGCGGGGCGGATTGGGCAACGATGTCTATACAATCAGCAATTCGGCTTTCACGACAATCGATAATTCCGGCAACGGGGCAAACGATTCCGACTTTATTCAGTTCTATGCCGGCGAAGAGAACCTGATTGCCGATTACTCATTCCTTCAAGACGGCAATGATTTGCTTACTTTGATGGGCGGAACGGAAGTTCTGCGGATCGACAACTGGTTTTTGGGCAGCAATTATCAAGTAAACAAAATGGTATTTAGCGATGGGGTATTGACTGCTGCCCAGATCAATAACCTCGTGTTTATCGGCAGCGCAACAGACGGTGCCGATTCGATCGTCGGCTCGGCGTATGGCGACCAGTTGGCCGGATTGGGCGGAGATGATACGCTATATGGACTTGCCGGCAATGATTTACTGGATGGCGGCAGCGGCAATGACCTGCTGATTGGCGGCGAAGGCAGTGACACGGTCGTCGGCGGCCAGGGCGACGATACGATTGTGTATGATGGAACCCAGAACCTGAGTGCTGTTTATGGCAACGATGGTGCCGACGTCTTTACGGCGGCAGACCTTGGCCAGGGGATTAAGGTCACGGCCGGCGAATTGACAGATTTTGAGATTTTCCTCGGCGGATCCGGCAGCGATATCATCAACCGCAGCGGGTTGAGCAATGTCGTAACTGTAAGCGGCGGGGCCGGTGATGACACGTTGAGCGGCGGCAATCTTGCCGACCTGATCAGTGGTGACAGCGGCGATGATTTGTTGAGCGGCGGAGCCGGAGCAGATACGATCAATGGCGGTGAAGGAAGCGATATACTGGCCGGCGGCAGCGGAGCCGACCTTCTCAGCGGCGGCAGCGGCAACGATACGATTTCCGGTGGCAGCGGCAACGACCTGTTGAGCGGCGGAGCAGGCAGCGACGTATACCTCTTTACTTTGGGAAGTAATGTTGATGTGATTGATAACTCGCAAGACTTCCAGATGGGCGATACGGATACAGTCCTGTTTGGCAGCGGAATTACGGCGGATACGATTGACATTCTCCAGGACGGCAACGACCTACTGGTTGCAGTATCCGGCAATGACGGAACCTGGCCTGATATGCTGGTGCTGGAAAACTGGTTCACAAGTGCAAACAGCCAGGTCAGCGGATTTGTCTTCACAGACGGCAGCACAGCAATGCTGACGGCGGATGAAGTCACGGCGGCGGCGACTACGGTCCTGCGGGCTGCGGCGAACGATACCTTCTTAAATGGCGGGAACGGCAGCGATTGGCTGTACGGCAGTCCGGGCGACCAGATCCTGTACGGCGGAGCCGGTGATGATTATTATGTTTGGGGTTCGGGTGATGGTAACGACCGGATTGATGGTACATTCGATTGGTCAACCTACAATGATAATGGCTTTGATACGGTATTAATCGGGTTTAATGCGAATGAGTGCTGGATCGAACACGGAACCAGCAATGATCAGGATGCCTTGGTGCTGGGGGTTGGATCGGATTCCAGTGCCGGGGCGACGAGCCAGACACTTATCTTTGATAATTGGTTCTCAGGAACGCAATATCAGGTCGATGCCTTGGTGTTTGCCGATGGAACGACAAGATCGGCGCAGGACATTGCGACTGCGTTGGCAAGCACGACCTATAAGCATTTTTAAACAGCAGGGCGGCTAAGAGAAAAAATTGACTTTGACGGTTGCGAACAGAACGGATTAGCAAAGAAATGAGTGGAGGGAAGCGCAATGGCGGATAGCATAAATGGGACTCTATGGGCAGACATGATGGCAGGATCGGTAGGAAACGATACAATCTACGGGAATGACGGAGCGGACTTTTTAGCGGGAGACGCCGGCAATGATGCGCTGTACGGCGGAGACGGGCGGGATACGTTGGATGGCGGAGACGATTTTGATTCTTTGTACGGTGGCGCCGGTGACGATATTCTGATTTATGATCCCGATGATAAGGTTATCCAGGGCAATGAAGGGACAGACTGGCTGCTGGTCAATAATCGGGATAACACGGCTGTCGTGCTTCTGGAAGGATCAGACATTGAAAACCTGGTTGTTGCCGGGACGAATGACACATTGGCCGGAAACTCCGGCAATAACGTGATTATTGGCAGAGGAGATAGCGACAGCGTCAGCGGCGGAGACGGCAATGACTTGCTGTATGGCGACGGCAGTTCTTCTCTGCTGGGCGGAGCCGGCAACGATGTTTTGATCTACAATGCCGATAACGCGGCAGAGAATGTCCAGGGCGGAGCCGGCAACGATATCCTGGACGCCGGTTGGATGCATACCGGCGTAACGATTAACTTGGCGACGTATAGTGCCGGTGATATTGAAATCCTGCGGGGCGGATATGGTGCGGATTCTTTGGCTGGCAACAATTTGAACAATACCATTACGGGCGGCGATTCCGACGATGTCATTTATGGAAACGCCGGGGCAGACAAGCTTTATGGCGGCCGCGGCGCGGATGTCCTGGATGGTGGTGCGGGCAATGACACCCTGGCGGGCGCAGATGGTACTGATACATATCAGTTTGGTGTCGGTTACGGGAACGACGTGATTGTCAGCGATGCCTCCAACGGGGACGATCAAATTATCTTCACGGATATCAATTACAGCGATGTCACCCTGTCAGCGGCCAATGATGTCAACGGCAATTATGTGATTAAGGTCAATGCGAATGACAGCCTGACCATCCAAGGCTGGAACGACCACCAGGTCACGCATTTGGTATTTGCCGACGGCGCTACCGTTGATTATTCGAATGGCCAATGGTACGCTGTGGTGCCGGGAAGCCTGACCGGTGACGGCAGCAACAATACCTTGTATGGCAATGACGAGTCCAACCGGATCAGCGGCTTGGGCGGCGATGATATTTTATACGGAAATGACGGTGCCGATACGCTGGATGGCGGGACCGGCAATGATATACTGTTTGGCGGGGCCGGCAATGACGTCCTTGTGTATGATCCGAACGACCTGGCCGTAAACATCGACGGCGGGACTGGGATGGATACTTTGAGCGCTGCGGCAGCGATCGACGGCGTGAACATCAGTTTATCTGCGGGCTATGTCGGCATCGAAGCGCTGCTGGGCGGCAGCGGAGCGGATACGTTGGCCGGCGGAGCCGGCAACGACTTGCTGGTCGGCGGATCTGGCAATGATATACTGAGCGGCAACCTGGGTAATGATGTGCTGGCCGGCGGAGCCGGCAATGACGTTTATGTTTTCAATCAAGGGTTTGGGCACGATACGCTGATTGCGGATGCCAATGATACGATCGTGCTGGGCGATGGGCTGAACATTCCGCATTTGGAACAGACCAATGATGGAATTTTGATGAGCTTTAACGATGACGCCGGCGTGCTGTTTGCCGGCGGGCAGCCGGGCTATGTTGCGGTGACCACCGAAAGCGGGCTGGAACTTCGCACGATCCTCATCGGCAATGATGCTTCCAATTCCGGGCTGACTTATACCGACGGCGGCAGTGCGGCCATTTTCGGGCTGGGCGGCGATGATACCCTGACCGGCGGGAATGGCGATGATATGCTGGCCGGCGGAAACGGAGATGACTTGCTGATCGGCAAGTCTGGCAGCAATACCTATTACTTGGAAGAAAATTTTGGCAGCGATACGATCGATGCGGCTACCGGCAATGACGCGTTGACCGATCGGCTCTATTTTGCTGCCGATCCGGGGGAAGTGCAGCAGTTCAGCAAGTCCGGCAGTGACTTGAAGATTGCGTTTGCCAACGGAAACAGTTTGACAATGAAGGGCTGGTACAGCACTTCAGCGCTGCAAAGCATAGAGATAATCTCCGCTGACGAAACCGGCCAAGAGTTTGCGATGCTTTTCCAAGCCGGCAATGACAGCGGCAATACATTGAACGCGAACGACAGCTATACTAATCATGTGCTCGTAGGTCTGGGCGGCAATGATACCATCAACGGCGCTTCCGGCAGCGATGATATTTTTGGCGGCAGCGGCAATGACTATTTGCGCGGCAATGACGGTGAGGATACCTTCCATTTTGAGGGAACCCAGTTTGGCAATGATACCATCGTCGGTGAAACAGGCAGCTCGAATGATCGTATCGTGGTGGACAATGTGGATGGTATTCAATTGAGCGGCAACGATCTGATCCTGAAGGTCATGGATTCGGCAACGAAGACAGATGCCAGCTCGATTGTGGTCAGCAACTGGTTAACCAACACGGATGGTAGGATTAACATCACAACGACCAATAATACGAACCTCTATTATGGGTATAGCGGGGAAACCAGGGAATATCAATTGTCAATGGGAAGTAATGGTAATGATACGATCAGTTTCAGCGGCTATGCGGATAATGTCATGTATGCCGGTCAAAACGGCAGCGATTCCATTGTCGGCGGCAGTGGGGATGATTTCTTATACGGTGATAATGGATATGATACGATTTATGGCGGCGCCGGCAATGACCAAATTTATGACGGAGGCGGCAACGACGTTGTCTATGGCGGCGACGGCGGCGATTTTCTGCGGATCGGCGGCGGCAACGACAGCGTAAGCGGCGGTTTAGGCAATGATGTCTATCGTTTTGGTAAAGGTTTAGCCGGATCGGCCAATTATGGCGAGGATTTCGGCAACGATACGATCATGGGCAGTACGTCGAACGCCAATGATATCATTTTCGCTTCCAACCTCAATACGCCGGATTATGCCAAACGAGTGGGCGATGATCTGGTCATCGGCATTTGGGATGATAGTACCGGCAATGACTTCACCATTACGATCGAGGATTGGTATCTGGGCAGCGCGTATCAGATTGGCTATTATAAGATCCGCCAAGTAGCTGCGGACGGAATGCAAACGACCACCACGTATCAATTGCGGGTCGGTAATGAGAACGGAAACCTGCTCGACGGGACTTCGACCGGAATGTATTTCGGCCTGGACGGTAATGACACATTATACGGCTCTGGCAGCGGGGATATAATGAATGGCGGTTCCGGGAATGATCTGATTGCTCCTGGTTCCGGGAATGATCTGATTGTGTTCAATCAGGGGATGGGCAATGACACGTTATATGCCGATGCCAACGATACGATCGTATTGGGCGATGGGCTGAACATTCCGTATTTGGCCCAGACTGCGGATGGAATATTGATGACCTTTAACAACGATGACAGCGTGCTGTTTGTCGACGGTCAGCCGGGATATGTAGAAGTGACCGGTGAAAATGCCATGGAAGTGAAAAGCATCCTCATCGGCAACGACAATTCGAATTCAGGATTGACCTATTCGGGCAGCGGCGATGCGGTTCTCTTTGGCCTGGGCGGCAATGATACGCTGACGGGCAATACCGGTGATGACGTGTTGTCAGGCGGCAACGGCAATGATTTGCTGGTCGGGAAGTCCGGCAGCAATACCTATTTCTTTGAAGATAATTTTGGCAGCGATACGATCGATCTGTCCACCGGTAACGATACCTTAACGGATACGATTTATTTTGGCAATGGTGCGGGTGACTCGCCGACGTTCAGCTTATCCGGCAGCAACCTCAGCATTGCTTTCGCCGATGGAACTCTGACTTTGAAAGGCTGGACTGCAACCTCAGGGATCCAAATTGTTTCGCCGGACGGCGACTCCGGCGAAGAGTATGCCATGTTCTTCCAAACGGGCACCAATAGCGGAAATATGTTGACGGCAAATGATAATTATTCTAACAACGTGCTGGTCGGTTTGGGCGGCGCCGATTCGCTGATCGGCGGTGACGGGACCGATAATCTTTTCGGCGGCACTGGCGATGATTCTTTGGTTGGCGGGGCTGGCGAAGATTACTATGAATTCAACGCTGGCGATGGCAATGATACAATTTCCGGCAGCGGCCTGAGTGCAAATGCTGAACTTGAATTTAGCGCCGCAATCGGATCCTCTGATTTTACATTAACTACACTGGGCAGTGGCGTCTATAAATTGACCTACAACAATGGAAATGATTCTATTGTGTTAAAAGATTTTGCCAGCGGATTGCCGGGGTTGTATTTTGGCAATGACGATTCCAGTTACTACTTTAATGGTGAGACGTATGAACTGAATGGCGACAGCACGGGACAAACATTTACCAATACATCAGCGGATGAAACGTTTACTGGTGGAAGTGGTTCTGATATCTACATGTTTACTGTGGGCAACGGCAACGACACCATTACCGCAAATAGTGGTAACAGCGCTGACGTTATTCAATGGGGCACTGACGTGGAGCGTGGCTATCTAAGTTTCGCCCGCACCGGCAATGATTTGACGATTTGGTGCAATAATGACAGTTTGACCATTCAAGGGTACTATAATGGTGCAGCGTATGAAATTAACAACTTCTATTTCACGAATCCAAAATATGGGACAAACGGCATATTGACCGAAAGGGAAAATGTTGTAACCGGCAGCGGCAGTACAATTATGGGCAATGATATGAACCAATTGTTGGCTGGTGGCAAGTCGACCAATGACTCTATTCTTGGCGGGACAGGGAATGAATGGTTGTCCGGATGGCAGGGCGATGATTCGCTCTTTGGCGGAGAGGGAGATGACTGGCTGTATGGCCAGAAAGGCAAGGATGTCTTGTTCGGTGGAACCGGCAGTGATTTGTTGAGCGGCGGAGGCGGCAATGATATACTAAATGGCAATGAAGGTGCAGACTATCTGGAAGGCAATGGTGGCGACGATACGCTGCTGGGCGGAGCGGGCGACGACTTGCTGTTCGGCGGAGCGGGGAACGACATTTATGCCTTCGAAGCTGGGTTCGGCAATGATACGTTGGATATTATAACCGATAATGACGGCCTGGAAACGCTGTATATGGCGCGCAATTCCACGATGAGCGATCCGGAATTCGTTCAACAGGGGAATAATTTATTGGTTGATTTTGGCAATGAGAGCCTGTTGATACAAGGCTGGTACACGATTGACGAAGCGTATCGTTTCATGAACGTTGTCTCCGAAGAGGAAGACGGAACGAACAGCTTTATGGTCGAGGTCGGCAGCGCGAATGATGATGTGATGAGTGTTTCTCTGTTGGTGAATGGCGAGACCAACGAACTGTACGGTTTAGAGGGCAATGACCTCCTGGCTGGCGGGGCCGGCGACGATGCGCTGAACGGCGGCAGCGGCAGTGATACGTTAACGGGCGGTGCAGGCAATGATACCTATCTTTTCTATATGGGCGATGGGGCAGATTTCCTTTCCGAAGCAGACCGGACGCTGTATCGCAACGATGTGATTTCCTTTGGGGACGGGATCGTATTTGAAAGCCTGACCTGTGATTTTTCGGGCGACAGCGATTATCTGATCACTTATGCCGGAGGATCGATCACTATACTGAATGAATATGATATGGCAACAAATACGGATTACTTGCCGGATCTGTACTTTAATTCTACAAATGTCACCTACACGTATGATCAGGCATCAGGCACCTATATAATGAAGGTCTAGATGTTGTAAAACATGAAAAGAACCGGCTGCTTAACCGCAGCCGGTTTTTCCCTGCGTAAGGCAGGAAAAATGGGATAAGTACGCGAATGTTAACTTAATTATGCACAAATTGCCTGGAAAGAGGGGCCCCTATGACGTCTGAAACCAATACGCAAGCCAATGAACAAACAGCACCTGCCGCCCACCCAGACACCGGCCTGGCAAGCCTGGTGATTGTTGCCCGCATTCTAGGTATTCCTGCCGAAGAGAATTCCTTGCGGCAGGAATTTGTTCTTGATAAGGCAACCATAGATACATCTGGAATCTGCAAGGCCGCTAAAAAACTGAAATTGAAAGCCCGTGTTATGAGACCGGCCATCGACCAATTCAACCAGTTGCCGATGCCGGCCATTGCCGTGTGTCAAAATGACAGTTATGTCGTCATTTTACGGTGTGACGGCGGGAAATTTCTGTTGTTTGACCCGGTGGTCGGGAAGCCGGAGACGGCAGACCCGGAACGGTTTGCCGAAACCTGGAGCGGGGAAATCATTCAAATCACCCGCCCGTTTAGTTTTAAGCGGTTGGGGCAGGAATTCAATATCGGCTGGTTTGCGCCGGTGTTTTGGCGCTACCGCCATACGTTTTACCAAGTCATTCTGCTGGCGTTTTTGCTGCAGGTTTTCGGTCTGATTACGCCGATGTTTATGCAGGTGATTATTGATAAAGTCCTGCCGCATAAGGGGATGTCCACGCTGAATATCCTGATTGCGGTGATTTTTTGCGCCTATTTTTTCCAAAGCTTGATGGGTTATCTGCGTACGTATATTTTTACCCATACCACCAATAAAGCCGATGCTATTTTGGGCACGCGGCTGTACCATCAACTGTGCGCGCTGCCGATGCGTTATTTTGAATCGCGGCGGGTCGGCGATACGGTCACCCGGGTGCGCGAACTGGAAAATATCCGCAACTTTCTTACCAGCGCCAGTTTAACGGCACTGTTGGATACGGTGTTCGGCGTTGTTTTTTTGGCCGTGATGTTTTTTTACAGCACGACACTGACCTGGGTCGTGATTGCTGCCTTACCCGTATTTATTGGTATGGCCATGTACTTTACCCCTATTATGCGGGAGCAGTTCAAGGCGCGGTTTGCCGCCTATATGGAAAATTACAGTTTCCTGGTGGAATCGCTGACCGGCATTCAGACCGTGAAATCTCTGGCGCTAGAGCCGCAGTTCAATAAAAAATGGGAAGAAACGATCGGCAAATATGTTAAGGTCTCGTTTCAGACCTCCAATATGGGTAATTTGTTCGGCAGTATCAGCAGCATCGTCAGTCTGCTGTCCAACCTAAGCATTCTTTGGCTGGGTTCGCGGCTGGTAATCGGTGGCGAAATGACGGTCGGCCAGTTTATCGCCTTTAATATGCTGGCCGGGCAGGCGATCAATTCCGTGACCCATCTGACCAACCAGTGGCAATCTTACCAGCAGGCCCGCCTGTCGGTTGCCATGCTGGGCGATATCCTTAATTCACCGCCTGAGCCGACGGTCCGGCCGGGAACGGCGCGGCACGCTGCCCTGCGTGGCGCGATCCGCCTGGAACACGTGAACTTTCGGTACCGCCCCAACGCTCCCTTGGTGATCCGCGATGTCAGCATGGACATCCAGCCGGGGATGCGCGTCGGCATTGTCGGCCGTTCTGGTTCCGGTAAAAGTACGATCAGCAAACTGATCCAACGTCTCTACATCCCGGAAAGCGGCAAGGTCTTTCTGGATGGGCTTGATATTGCCCAGGCCGATCCAGCGTGGATCCGGCAACAGATCGGCGTGGTTATGCAGGAAAACTTCCTGTTTAACGGCAGCGTCCGGGAAAATATCTCGATTGCCCGGCCGAGCGCCCGGATGGATGAAGTCATCAAAGCGGCCCGGATTGCCGGGGCGCATGAATTCATCGCCGAGCTGGCCGAGGGGTATGATACGAACGTCGGTGAACGGGGCGCGTCGCTGTCCGGCGGCCAGAAACAACGGATTGCCATAGCCCGGGCACTAATGACCAACCCGCGCATTTTAATTTTTGACGAAGCAACCAGCCAACTCGACTATGAATCCGAACGCATCATCATGAAAAATCTGGACCAAATTTGTGCCGGACGCACGGTAATTATCATTGCCCACCGGTTGTCTACCGTCCGCCCTTGTGAAAAGCTGTTTGTCCTCGACCGGGGGCAATTGGTTGAACAAGGCAGCCATGATGAATTGATTGCCAAACAGGGAATGTACTACGGCTTGTACCATCAACAACGCCGTTGAATACGTCACAGCAAAGGAGAGCGCCACATTGGAAACGCAATCGGCTCCGAAATTAGATACCGCATTGATTTGCTTGGCTACAGCCGCCAAGATCCTGGGGATCCCGGCCGATGAACAGCAGCTTCGCCGCGCTTATGCGATCGGCAGCGCCGGCATGGACATTACCACGCTGCTGCGGGCTGCTAAAGATATTGGGCTGAAGGCCCGGCTGGTTACACCGGCCCCGGAACGGTTTTCCAAGCTGCCTATTCCGGCCATTGCCATTTTGAAAAACGGGAATTGCGTGGTCGTCGGCCGTACGCGGGAAGATACCGTCACCTTGATCGACCCCCATCGCAGCCGGCCCTTTTCGTTGCCGCTGGAACAATTTTTTCAGGCCTGGAGCGGGGAAATCATTCTGCTTACCCGCCGCATGTCGATCGAAGATTTGAGTGGGCAGCTTTCGAAAAAATTCAACCTTACCTGGTTTTTGCCGGTTTTCTGGCGGTTTCGCCGCGCCTTTTCCGAAGTCATCGCCGCTTCCTTCGGCATCCAATTATTCGGCTTGGTTACGCCGGTGTTTTTCCAGATCATTATTGACCGGGTTTTAGTCCACCGCGGAACGACGACGCTGGATATCCTGGTTATCGGGATGCTGTTTGTTTACATCTTCCAAACCTTGATTACCTATTTGCGCGGCTATTTGTTCGTGCATACCGCCAATAAAATCGACGTCATCCTGGGCACGCGCCTGTACCGCCACATCTCGGCCCTGGCGCTGCGCTTCTTTGAAGAACGGCGGGTCGGGGACACGGTGGCCAGGGTGCGCGAATTGGAAAATATCCGCAACTTTATCACCGGTACCGCCCTCACGCTGGTTTTGGATACGGTTTTCGCCGTCGTATATATCGCGGCGATGTTTTATTACAATCTAACCCTGTCCTTAGTTGTTGTCGCGGCGCTGCCGGTGTTTGCCCTGCTGACCTTTTTGTTCACGCCGGTGTTCAAGCGCCAGTTAAACGTCCGCTTTGCCGCCTATGCGGAAAACTATTCGTTTTTGATTGAGTCGGTCACCGGTATCCAAACCCTCAAATCATTGGCGCTGGAAGGGCAGTTCCGGCAAAAGTGGGAACAAAGCCTGGCGCGTTATGTCAAAATGTCGTTCGACACCACGAATATGGCCAACATTTTCGGCAGCATCGGCCAAATGGTCAGTCTTTTGACTACGCTCGGGATTCTTTGGCTGGGCGCCAATTTTGTCATGGATGGAAAAATGTCAGTCGGCGAACTGGTGGCATTCAATATGTTGGCCGGTCAGGTAACCCGGCCGGTTTTGCGCCTCGTTAACATTTGGCAGTCGTTCCAGCAGGCCCAATTATCGATCGACCGCCTGGGTGATATCCTCAACGTGCCGGCGGAACCGGCCTTTAACCCGAACCGGACCACCCTGGCCACGATTGCCGGCGAGATTGTATTTGATAATGTCGGTTTCCGCTACCGCAAGGACGGTCCGGAAATCTTACGCGAACTGAGTTTTAAAATACAGCCGGGAACGCGGGTCGGCATCGTTGGCCGCTCGGGCTCCGGCAAAAGTACGATCATCAAACTAATCCAACGGTTGTATGTGGCGGATACGGGGCAGGTGCTCATCGACGGCGTCGATGTCGCCCAGGTTGAACCGGCCTGGCTGCGCCGCCAGATCGGCTTTGTTCTGCAGGAGAGCTTCTTGTTTAATGGCAGCATCCGGGACAATATTGCCATCGCCCGGCCGGAGGCGACGGCGGAAGAAGTTATCCAGGCGGCCCGCATGGCCGGGGCGGATGAATTTATCCGGGAATTGCCGGAAGGCTACGCGACGAATGTCGGTGAACGCGGCGGCGCGTTATCCGGCGGCCAGCGGCAGCGGATCGCCATTGCCCGGGCCTTGATTACCAATCCGCGGATCCTGATCTTCGACGAAGCGACCAGTGCGCTGGACTATGAATCGGAACGGATTATCATGGACAACCTGGATGCGATTTGCGCGAACCGTACTGTCATATTGATTGCTCACCGGTTGTCCACTGTCGAACAATCCGATACCATCCTGGTGATTGACCGGGGAAGACTGGCCGAACAGGGCACGCATCAGCAATTGCTGGCCCTGGGGGGAATTTACAAAAATCTGCATAACCAACAAGAGGGATGATGATGGAGAAGAAAACAGGAATACTGGCCAAATGGTTTGGTTGGAAACGCAGCGGAAAAGAAACGCTGTCGCCGGAAGAAACCGAGTTTTTGCCGGCAATACTGGAAATTACCGAAAACCCGGTGTCGCCGACAATCCGCATTCTGATTGGGGTTGTGACGGCCATTATCGCGATTGCTTTTTTGTGGTCCGTGTTCGGGTACGTCGATGAAGTCGCCGTGGCGCCGGGGAAAATTATTCCCAGCGGCTACGTCAAGGTAATCCAGCCGGAGAGCAAAGGCGTAGTCAAGAAAATCAACGTCAAAGAGGGGCAGACCGTCAAACAGGGTGATTTGCTGATTGAACTTGACCAGACCATTTCCGGGGCCGAACTGGCCCGGATCAAAAAAGAAGTTGCGTACTATAACCTGGAGATTGACCGGTTGCTGGCGGAAATGAACAATACCCCCTTTGTTCCCCAGCCGAACCCGGATTTAGACGACAAGGATTTGTCGTTCCAGATGAGTTTGTACTTGAGCCGCACAGCGGATTTCAACAGCAAGATGGCGGTAGCCCGCCATAACGTGAACCAGGGCGAGGCGGCCGTGAATGTGGCGCGCGTCAATCGCGACAAATACGCGTCGCTGTATGAAATTGCCCGCGACCGGGAAAACCGCCTAGACCAGTTATTGGTCCAAAACGCGATTTCTACCTTTACGGCGCTCGAATACAAGAGCCGCCGCATTGAATTAGAGCAGAATTTGTCGGCCCAAGAAGGCGAGATTGCCCGCACCGAAGCCGCCCTGGCCCAAAGCCAAGAAGCCATGCAAAGCGTGATTGTGGAGCGCAACCGGGACATCACCGCCAAACTGGTCGAAGACCGCAAAACGCTGCAGACTTCTTTGGAAACCTTGAAGATGGCCAATGAAAAGAACCGCCTGGCCCGCCTGGTGGCACCGATTGACGGCCGGGTCACGCAACTGGCCGTCCATACGATCGGCGGCGTGGTTACCGACGCCCAGCCGCTGATGGTCATTGTGCCGGCGGATGTGACAATGGAAGTGGAAGCCTGGGTAGCCAACCAGGATATCGGTTTTATTTATAGTGGCCAGAAAGCGGAAATCAAAGTGGAAACCTTTAATTTCCAAAAATATGGCTATCTGGATGCCACGGTGACGGATATCAGTCCTGATGCCATTGAAGATAAGGACAAAGGCCGTGTTTACCGGGTTGCTCTCCAGCTGGACCGCGATTACCTGGTTGTCGGCGACAAGAAAGTGTTTCTTGGACCGGGCATGACCGTTTCCGCCGAAATCAAGACGCGGGAAAAACGGATCATTGAATTTTTCCTCGATCCGTTCCGGAAATACCAGAGTGAAGGTCTGAGAGAGCGGTAAAGGGAGGAACAAGGCCAATGAGAGTTGCGCATATTACTTTTCATGACCGCCAAGACGGTGCGGCGCGCGTGGCGCGGACGCTGCTGGATTCTTTGACGGCTCAGGGACATGAGGCGGTTCTGTTCGCCCACCACAAAACAAATGAAGATCCGCGGATCATTTCTCTGCCGCTGCCGCAAACGCCGTGGCAGAGAGATTTGCTGGAAAAACAAAATCGGCAGGGGTTGAACCAACTCTACTCGGCTGCCCTGCTGCAGGTTTTGCAGCACCCGGCTTTTCAGGCTGCGGATGTTCTTCACCTGCATGCGATCAACGGTAATTATTTCTCCTTTTTGCTGTTTCCTTTTTTGACGGCGCTCAAACCTACTATCTGGACGTTGTATGATTCCCTGGCCTTTACCGGCGGCTGTTACAATGCGGACGCCTGCGACCTGTGGCGGGATATGGGCTGCAGCGGCTGTCCGCTGGATGCCGGACAATCTACTCAAACGGAAAATTTCTCCTTGGGCTATAGCAAACGGGAAATGCTCCAGATGCTGAAAACCAGCCTGTACCGGCTGAGCAATTTTACGGTGGTCAGTCCTTCGCAGGAACGAAAAGAGCAAGCCATGCACAGTATTCTGGAAGGGCACGACGTCCGTTTGATTTACCATGGCGTAGATACGAACGTGTTTCAGCCGGGTGACCGCGCTGTTTTGCGGGCTCGGCTCGGTTTGCCTCCGACGGCAAAAATCGTCTTGTTCCCCTCCCCTGGCGGGTTTGGCAATTCGGCCCGGGGCGGACAATTCCTCCGCCAGGCATTGCCCAAACTCAGCAAGCAAATTCCCGATCTGCTGTTGGTCACCGTTGGCGGCGGGCCGCAAAACGCTGCTGCCGATGTACCAGTCCGGCACATCGAGATTCCCTTTTTGGCCGATCCGGCCCAGCTGGCTGCCTATTATGGCGCAGCGGATGTCGTTGCTGCACCGGCGATTTTCAATACTCCCGGACTGACGCCGCTGGAGGCGATGGCCTGCGGCACTCCGGTCGTCGCTTTTGACAGCGGCGGCATGAACGAAATCATTGCCCATCAGCAGACCGGCTATCTGGCCAAGCTGCGCGACAGCGATGACCTGGCGGCCGGTCTGGCGGCGCTGCTCTCGGATGAACAACGGCGGCAACTGACCGGCCAGGCGGCGCGTCTGGCCGTTTTGGAACGCTTTACTGCCCAACGAATGGCCCAGGAATATCTTACGTTGTACCAGAAAGCGGCAACCGCCCAAAAACCAGCCAAGCCACACCAACCATTGGTATCTCAGCCGGCAGCGCCACAGCAACCGGCGGCTCAACCGTCTGCCAAGCCTCCGGCTAATCTGGCCGAATTGGAAGACCGGTTCCAGATCCCGGCAATGGTCGAGCAAGCGCGCCAAACCGGCTGGAAGCAGGTAATCCAAGAATTCCGCCGCCGGTATGAAGGCTTTGACAAACAAAAAGGCGCGGACCGCGCCCTGTTTACCGACCTGTATTTCGACTATTGCCTACGGGCGATCGATCCGGTGGCTCAGAGTCCTCTGCTGTGGGAGTTGGCGGGCCAGTGGTTCCTGGCCCGCCGCCTGCCGCCGCGCTGCGGCGGACTGCATCCTGTCCAGGAAGCGGCCCTGCTTCGGTTTTGCCTCACACTGCGCAGCAAACTGCACGCCTATTTCAGCGGCACACCGGTTACGGCCCTGAACAAAATCAACGACAAACAACAGTGGCTGCTGGTTAACCTTTGGCGGCAGGTGTTCCTGAATGTCTTTTCCGCCCTGAATTTGCGGCTGGCCATTCCGGCCGAAGAACAGGAAATAGCGGACAAACTCTTGACGGCGGCTGATAACAACTGGTATCCGCGCCTGCTGATCACTTCGCTCTACGCCCCGTTTTCCGCCGACCAAATTGCGCTGGATGCCGGGAAACTGTGGAGCTCGAAATACATTCCGGTGTTCTGCAAAGCGATCATCGTGTTTTGGATGCTTAATTTCCCCTATTTCAACGCCCGGGAAGAGCACCGGCAAAAACTGTTGAAATATGCGACCGATCTGTGTCGTGAAGCTGTCAAGCAAAAACAACTCATGACTCCGGCTTTCTTCCAGTCGTTTATCGAAGAGGCGATGACTGCGTTCTGGCGGTCGACCTATGTGGGCGGCAACAACACGGCTGCTCTGAATGCGCTCGGGGATTTTCTTGTCTTCAATATGCACCGGCTGTATCCTGGCATCAAAGATACACCGAGTCTTTCCGCTGCTGCGCCAAGCAATGGGGAAAATGCGGCCAAGCGAAAGCTGCGGATCGGCTACATTTCCCGCAATTTTGCCAGCCAGGCCGTAAGTTACTATATGGTGAACCGAATCCTGCATTACGACCGGGAAAAGTTTGAAGTAACCGTGTTTGCCCTGGGCGATCGGCAGGACCACATGACCGAATTGTTCAGCAAAAACTGCGACCACTTCCTGCAACTGAAAAACATGCAGGATATCAAGGGGATTACGCAAACGATCCAGGAGAAGAACCTCGATATCCTGATCTATGCCGATTTGGGGATGGATCCCGTTACCTATATGCTGGCCGGGTTCCGACTGGCACCGGTACAAGCCGTTCTGGTCGGCCATGGGATTACCTCCGGCTTGCCGACGATCGATTATTATGTCAGTGGTGACCATGAGCCGCCGGACGGCGACAACCATTATCGGGAAAAATTGGTCCGCCTGCCCAAGTGCGGCGCGGCGCAATATCCGCCGGCCCTGCCGCAGCAGATGCCAACCCGCAGTGACTTCAAGCTGCCGGAAGATGCCGTTGTGTTCGTTTCCTGCGCCAATGGCATCAAGCATGCCCCGCAGCGGGACCGGCTGTTGGTCGAAATCCTGCAGCGCGCCCCGCAGGCCTGGATTGTCCTGAAACCGTATATGAACCCGCCGAGCATCCATCACCGTCTTATCGACCGGATCATGACCGCAGCTCGCGAGGCCGGCGTGGCCGATCGGCTTATCATTTTACCGCCGCTTCGTCAAGCCAGCGATTTGATGGGGCTGTTGGCGCTGGCCGATGTACAGCTTGATACGTACCCGTACGGCGGCTGGACCACCAATATGGAAGCGCTGTTCATGGGGCTGCCGGTTGTCACGCAGGAAGGTGATATGGCCCGCAGCCGCTGGGGTTCACACCTGCTGCGGGAATTGGGGATTAGCGAAGGGATTGCAGCCAATGAACAGGAATACGTCGACTGGGCGGTGAAGCTGGCTGCAGATGCCGGCTTGCGCCGCCGCCTGCAGGATCATATCCGCGCCAATGTCCGGGAAACCTTGTTCAATGGCCCTGCCGCCCAACCGGCCTACGAAGAAGCCCTTCTTCGCATGTGGCAGGAACGCCGGTGATTGTCCGCTCAGGGGTGTGTCAGGGGGACGGGGTTGTGAAACACTCGCCCCCTCCCCACGTGTGACACACCCCCGACCCCCTGACACACCCCCTCGGCACACAGATTAGCGATAAGTGAGGTGCGCCCGTGAAAATATTGTTTTTGCATCCCAATTTTCCCGCCCAGTTTGTCCGCTTAGCCAGCACCTTGGCGGCGGACCCGGCGAACCGCGTCGTATTTGGCACGCAGCGGCAGGAAGGCAGCCTGCCCAATGTGTTCAAAGCAATTTATACCAACCATCGTGAACCGAAGCCGGATACCCACGGTTATATCCGGCCGCTGGAAGGCGCAGTGATCCAGGCCCAGGCTGTGTACCGCATGGGCGCGCAACTGAAAGCCCAGGGTTTTGTGCCGGATATTGTCTACGGCCATTCCGGCTGGGGGCCGACGATGCTGATTAAGGATGTTTTCCCCAAGACGCCGCTGTTATGTTTTTTTGAATGGTTTTACCATGCCCATGGGAGTGATGCCGACTTCGATCCGTCGCAGCCGCTGACGCCGGACGATGAAGCCCGCATCCGCTTGAAAAATGCGCCGATCCTGATCGATTTGTACAGCTGCGACCGGGGGATTTCGCCCACCCGTTGGCAGCACAGCCAGTTTCCCCGGGAATTTCAGCCGAAAATTGATGTGGTCCATGACGGAATCGATACCGAGTATTTGCAGCCGCAGCCGGGCGCTTCGCTGGTACTGCCTGACCAAGGCATTGACCTGACCGGTATGGACGAAATTATCACCTACGTGGCCCGCGGCATGGAACCGTACCGCGGTTTTCCCCAGTTCATGGAAGCGATGGCGATTGTGATGGCGCGGCGGCCGAAATGCCAGGTGGTTGTCGTTGGTGCTGACCGGGTTGCCTACGGACGGCAACTGCCAGCCGGACAGTCTTACAAGGATTTGATGCTGCAAAAGCTGCAGCCGGATATGTCACGCTTGCATTTCACCGGCCTTCTGCCATTCCACCTGTACCGCCAGGTATTGCAGGCATCTTCCGTGCATGTTTATTTGACCCGACCGTTCGTTCTTTCCTGGTCGATGCTCGAAGCCATGTCGGCCGGCTGCCTGCTGGTTGCGTCCGATACCCCGCCGGTGACGGAAGTCATTCGCGACGGCGAAAACGGTCTGCTCGTCGATTTCTTTTCGCCGGAGAAAATTGCTGACCGGGTGTGCGAAGCGCTGGATAACCGCGCTGCGATGGCCCGTATTCGGCAAAATGCCCGGCAGACGATTTTGGACCGCTACGCCGCCAAGGACTGCCTGCCGCGGCAGCTGGAGATCATCAAGGGATTATTATAGTGTGAGGGTGTGTCAGGGGCATGTGTCAGGGGGACGGGGTTGTGACACACTCTGCCCCTCTCGAAGTGTGTCACAACCCCGTCCCCCTGACACATGCCCCTGACACAAGACACAACATTCTTTGAAAGGGTGTTACGATGGAACTGGTTTCCGTAATTATGGCAGTTTATAATGGCGCGGCGACGATCGAGGCGGCGATACACAGCGTACAGCAGCAGAGTTATCCGCAGTGGGAGCTGCTGGTCTGCGACGACGGTTCGACGGACGAAACGGAACGGCTTGTTGCCGGATTGCAGGATCCGAGAGTACGCTGGCTGCCAGGGATACCAAGCGGCCGTCCCGCCGTACCCCGCAACCGCGGCATTCGGGCCGCTGCCGGCAAGTGGCTGGCGATATTGGACCAGGATGACGAATGGCTGCCGGATAAATTGGCCATACAAATGGAACAGGTACGGCAAAAACCGTACCTGGCCTGGTGTGCCAATGCCCGCCGTCTTTTTCCCGGACAGGGGATTGTCGGCAACATGATGGGCATACCAAGAAAAACAGTGGAATTTGCCGATTTGCTCAACATGAACCCCATCGTTACCAGTTCGATCTTGTTTCACCGCTCTCTGCTGGACAGCGTAGCTGGCTTTCCGGAGAATATGGCGCTGATGGGGATCGATGATTATGCCCTTTGGCTGCGGATGGCCTGCTGTACGCCGATTGGAGTTGTTTTCGAGCCGCAACTGATCTACCGGGATGATGCCGGACACAGTGCCCGCAGCTTGGTGGTGCGCAACTATTGGCAGGAACGGCAGGCGGTATTCGGCGATCTCCTGCAATGGTCGGCCGGCAAACCGTCGGAAAAAATCCCGCCGTCCTGTTTGGCAGCCGCCCGCCGCGTATATTGGCAGGCGCAGCGGGAATTGGATGACATTGCCCAAGACTAGGGTGGGACAAGGGGGAGACCGAATGTTGAAAGTTGCTCACATCAATCTGTTTGATTATCAAGGCGGCGCGGCCAAGCTGGCCTGGACGATCATGGAATCGATGACCGCGTTTGGCCATGATGTACGGATTTTTGCCCATCGCAAAACAACTCAGGATGAACGGATTATACCGATCCCGTTTCCTGCAGCCTGGTGGCAGAAGGACGCCTTGGCGGAACAACAGAAACAGGGCTTGTTCGATGTGTATTCGGCGGCGTTGCTGGGCGTGCTGCAGCATCCATTTTTCCAAGAAGCGGATGTCCTTCATTTGCACTGCATCAACGGCAATTATGTTTCTTTTCTGCTGCTGCCGTTCTTGACGGAATTGAAACCGACGGTTTGGACCCTGCATGATCCCATGGCGTTTACCGGCGGCTGTTACCATACCGACTATTGCAATCACTGGACCGATATGGCCTGCCAGCAATGTCCTCTGGACCAGGCTGCGCCGGGCCGGCTGCAGCGGACGGCGGTGCAGCAACTGAAAACGGCGGTCTACCGGCTGACCGACTTTGTTTTGGCCAGCCCGTCCCAATGGCTGAAAACGCAGGCCGAACAAAGCATCTTACGCGGCCATGACGTCCGCCTGATCCGCAATGGGGTCGATGTGGATATATTCCACCCCGGCAACCGGACGGCGCTGCGGACGAAACTTGGTCTGCCGGCTGATAAAAAAATTCTGATGTTTGCCGCCCACGGCGGCTTCAACGAACGGCGCAAAGGCGGACAATTCCTCATTCAGGCTCTTACCGCCCTTCATTCCCGTTACCCGGATTTGGTGCTGCTGAATATCGGCACTTACGACCAAACCGCTTTGGCCGGTTTGCCGACAGCCAGGATCGATATTCCCTTTGTCAACGACCAGCGGCTGCTGGCGGAATATTATGCGGCCAGTGACTTGTTCGCCTCCCCGTCCCTGTCGGAAAACCTCAGCCTGACGATTTGTGAGGCAATGGCCTGCGGGACGCCGGTCATTGCGTTTCCGGCCGGCGGAACGCCGGAAGTCGTCAGCCACCGGCAAAACGGCTATTTGGCCCGCATGAACGACAGCGGCGACCTGGCCGACGGCATCGCATTCTTTTTGGAGGATCCCGCCCGTCTGGAACGGGCCGGACAGGCCGCCCGCCTGCAAATCGTCGATCACTTCAACGTCCGCAAGATGGTCGCGGAATACACGGCGTTGTACGAAGAATTGCTGTCGGGAAAAGCCCAGGCCGCTGGGACAGCGGATCGCGGGGCGGCTGCCATTGCGTATAATTATCAAGCCTTACTGGAACAATATCAAGTGCCGGCCTTTGTTGAAGTCGCGAAAAGCCGGGGCTGGGGCAACGTCTGGCAACAGTTTTCTGCCGCCGCCGCTCCCTATGCCGACCGGCCGGACGAACGGGATTTGTTCACCGACCTGGTCGGCAGCTATTGCCTGCGGTCGATGGATCCACAGCGGCAAGGGCTGGCCCTGCTGGACCAAATTGGCTTTTGGCTGACCCGGCGCCAGCCGCCGGCAGATCCATCCCGCCTGCCATTGTTGCAACAACAGGCGTTGGTGCATTGCAGCCGCATCATCCGGGAACGACTGGCGGAATTATTCCATATTCTGCCGTTGGAACAGCTGAACCGCCTGGAACCGCGCCGGCAGGCCCTGTTAATTGCCGTTTGGCAGCAGCTTGTTGTGAACCCGGCATCCAGCCTGCAGCGGCCGCCGGCCGGAATCGACCTGCATCCGGAACGGATTGCGCGCTTTTTGTCTCAGCAAGAATTTCTGCCGGGATACCCCAGTCTGTTGATTGCCGCCCTGTATGGCAGGACGGATTATGAACCATTCCCGGAAGAAACCGGCCCTTCCGGACAGCCGGATGGCGCTTTTTGGCAATCCATTCAGGAATGGTACCGGCAAATGAGAAAAAAAGGAGAGTAGCCTTGTGAACAGCGAACAGCCCCGCCCGCTGCTGGTCCAAACGATGCTGTTGTCGACGATGTGTTCCGATGTGATTCGGGTCTATGAACCCGATCACATGATCAATACTTTACCCGGCGTTCGGACTGTATCCGCCGTAGGAACCGCCGATTTGAATATCGGCCGGCCCGGTGAAGACAAAGTGTTTATTTGGCAGCGCCAGAGACTGAAATATCCGGACGATCTGGCGAAGCAACAAGAATTGTTGCGCCGTGGCTATTTGATCGTGGCGGAGATTGACGACGATCCGTTGTTTTGGCCGGAGCACCCGGAAAACCGGTTTGTTACGTTTCGCAGCGCGCATTGCGTGCAAACGTCAACCGAATATTTGGCGAATATTCTGCGGGAATTCAATCCCAACGTCGGTGTATTCCCCAACCAGCTTGCCACCTTGCCGCCGCAGCGTTTTTTTGCCCCGGACCGCCCCGTCACTGTTTTTTTCGGCGCATTCAACCGGGAGAAGGACTGGGAACCGATCATGCCGGCCCTGAACCGCGTGCTGGCAAAATATGAAAAACACGTGCGGGTTGTCGTTGTGTACGATAAATTGTTTTTCGACCAACTGCAGTTTGCCAACAAGCAATTTATTCCGCTCTGCCCCTACGAACAATACCTGAAGATCCTCAGCAGTGTCGACATTGCCCTGCTGCCGCTGCGGGATACCCGCTTTAACCGCTGCAAAAGCGACTTGAAGTTCATCCAGTGCGCCGCGCGGGGGGCGGTCGTTCTGGCCAGTCCGACGGTTTACGCCGATTCGGTGACGGATGGAGTAACCGGAATACTGTATGAGAACGAAAGCCAATTCGCGGAACGGCTCCAGCAGTTGATCGAAGCTCCGGCCTGGCGGCAAACCATTGCGCTGAACGCCTATGATTACGTAAAGAAAAACCGCATGCTGTGGCAGCACTACGAAAAACGGGTGGAGTGGTACCGGACCATGGTGCGGCAGTTGCCCGAACTGACCCGGCAGCTTTTGCACCGGATGCCGGAACTGCGAAAAGGATCAATCTGAATTTTCTTGGCGCGATGGTCTGGAACTTGATTGGTATGGTTGAGAACTGCGACAAGGAGAAATTAGAGAAAGAAGGTTGGGAATGAAATTCCGTTGGACCCATACCCGCGTTTCTACTGCCGTATATGGCCTGCTGCTTGTTTGCCTGTCTGTTTTCCTGTTGCTTGGCTGTGCTTCGGCTTCTCCGGGCGATAAAGCGGCAAACCGGATTACCGTGGAAGCTCTGGACGGTATTTTGCCGGCGGAAACGGCGGATGTCCGGCAGGCAGCCGATTCAACCCTTGCTTATTACCAGGAAGCCGGGCTGCAGTTGCAACAGCCTGTAACCATTGTATTGGCGAGAGACCGAAAAACGTTTCTGGCCGAGACAATGTCCAGGTTCCGTATCAGTGAGCTGGAAGCCAACCGGGTCGCCCAGGGTGTCGATGCATTGGCCGGGAACGGGTTGATTATTGTCAATGTGGGTGGAATTCCGACGCCCCGACAAAGGACCTTTCTGGTTGCCCACGAACTCACCCACCATGTCCAGCGGCAACTGGCCGGAGCCAGGGCAGGCGAGGTAAAATGGCTGCTGGAAGGGATGGCGGAAGCTGTCGGCGCCCAGGTATCGGCCCGCCAGGGTTTCCTGTCGATGGAACAATATAAGGCGAATTGGCAAAACGGGCTCCGGGCCGCTGCCAAGAAGCCTCAACTGGCGGAGTTGAGAAGCAGTAAGGGGTGGGCCAATTCCCTGTCGGCGTACGGATCGGGCTTGACGTACAAAACGGCAGGACTCAGCGCCCTTGTTCTGTCGGAACAGTACGGAATGCAAAGCATCATTCAATATTTTACCGAACTGGGGCAAGGGCAAAGCCCCGACGCGGCGTTTCATCATTCGTTCGGCCGGGAGCTGTTGGATTTTGAAGGAACCGTGGAGCAATTGACCCGAACGGCGTCTTGAGCCGAAAAAGGCTTACAAAGGCGGAACTCGGCGTTTGCTGCTTAGCGGAAGGCGTAGTGAATGGCGGAAAAACGCTTGACAGATGATCTGGTAAATGATTAAATGAAAGGTAATAAAGTGAATAGTTTGGCAAACTTATCGAAAGGTAAGGACGCAAAGCCGTGGGTCTAACGACGATAGTCTATGATTGCCAGGTTGCTGTAAGAATAGTATTCAGCACTAGCATGAAAAACGGCTATGTGCTGAATTTTTTTTGTCTTTGAGGGCGCTATTCGCGCACGGCCTGCGAGTATTGGAATTTTGTTATTTTTTTTACAGGAAAAAGGCAGGATAATTGCAAGAAATGCGGAATGTATACAACGTGTTTATAAAAATGGATGATAAAATTATTTTTGTAAAGGAAAATTATTTTTGGAAGACAGTAACTTCCTGATAATAATATTCATTGATGATTAAATAGAGAAGTTGTAGTTGTATAAGAAAAAAGGAGGCAACAATGATATGGCAGTGAACCCAACTTTCCCCAGCAGTACGACTGGATCATTTGTCGGCAAGGCCGGCGCAGGAAACAATACTTTTGATGCATCCGCGAATGACAATTATTTATCGCGCAAATGGACGATGAACGGTTCGGCAGGAACCGAAGGAGCTTATTTTATCGGCGGTAATATGGCGGATAGTTTGCTTGGCGGCTCAGGCAACGATTATATTTATAGCGGTGCCGGCAATGACACGATCAACGGCAATGGCGGTTATGATACGTTGGACGGCGGTACCGGTAACGATGTGATTTTTTTCAGCAACTACAACCAGACCATTACCGGCGGCGACGGGCAGGATACGCTTGATTTTACCAAGGTCAGTAAGGACAGCGAATTTCCGCTGCACCGATATACGGATATCGAGGTGTTCCGTTTCGGGATCCGCAACGACACCATAACAGGATCTGTTTTCGCCAATACGATTTATGCGGGAGCAGGCAATGATGTGCTGAGCGGGTTGGAAGGCGATGACTCGTTATACGGTGAGGCCGGCTGTGATACCATCTATGGCAATGAGGGACAGGATTACCTGAGCGGCGGCATTGGCAACGATATCCTTTATGGCAATGCGGGCGATGATACGTTGGACGGCGGTGCCGGACAAGATGCCATGTACGGCGGTTTAGGCGACGACATCTATATAGTCGATAATGCCAAAGAGACGGTGCAGGAAGACGCCGACGAAGGCACTGATACGCTTCAGGCCAGCGTGAGCTTGACACAGGTATACGATAATATTGAAAACTTTACCGCGACCGGCAGTGGCAGCGTGAACATCTTGGGCAACAGCCTGAATAATGTGATTACCGGCAATAAAGTGGCCAATAAACTGTACGGCGGCGACGGCGATGATACAATCAGCGGCGGCGGCGGTACCGACCAATTGTACGGTAATGACGGGGCAGACCTTTTGATTTATACTTCCACCGTGACCAAATACGACGGCGGAACCGGCGATGATACGGTCGATGCCAGCAGCTGGGTTTCAACCGCTACGACTACGATTGATTTGACGAGCAGCAAGTTTTCCGGCATTGAAACGGTCATTGGTACCGGCGGCAAGGATTTGATAACCGGCACTACGGCGGCAAGCGAAACGATTATGGCCGGGGCCGGCAATGATACGATTGTCTATAAAGGCGGCGACGAAGATGTAATCGACGGCGGCGACGGCTTCGATATCTTCAATGCGTCGCTCCTTACTGGCGATTTGACGATTGATTTAGCCAATTACAACGGGATAGAAGGAGTATTGGGCGGAACCAAAAACGATGCTATCACCGGTACGACGGAAGCAGAATTGTTAAGCGGCAATAACGGCAACGATTATATTAACGGCGGCGGCGGCTACGACACGTTGAGCGGCGGAGCCGGCAACGATACGTTAATTTATAATGCCGATGCTTTCAAATATGACGGCGGAACGAACACCGACTGGCTGGATGCAAGCGCGGCGGGGGCTGTTGCGATTGACCTCAGCAGTACTTCGTTCACTGGGATTGAAAACCTGCTCAGCGGCAGCGGCGATGATACATTGACCGGGACCACGGCAGCCAATATCATCAATGCCGGCGACGGTTACAATCGGATTGACGGAAAAGGCGGCGCGGATACGGTGATCGGCGGTGCCGACGGTGATACCGTGATCTTTAAGTCGGGCTATGCGTATGGTTATGTGGACGGCGGCGACGGAACCGATGTTCTGGATGCGACAACTTCTACAGCCGGTGTTACGATTGACCTCAACAAGAAAATCGGCTCAACGGCCAATCTGGTCTATAACAACATCGAAAAAGTGGTAGGCAGTTATTATGGCGATACGCTTACCGGCAGTGCCGGCAGCGATATTTTGAATGGCAACGGCGCGCTTACCGGCAAAGACTCTTTGACCGGTGGCTTGGGCAGCGACATCTATGTTTATGGTTCCGGGTATGGCTCGACGGTAATCAGCAAGAGCACGGATAACCACAACGACTACGTGGAATTTACCGGTGGGATGGATGTCAGTTCGCTGCTCGGCACAACAAGCGGCAACGATCTGGTTCTTACCGGAACGCATGGCGATTCGTTAACTTTGCAAGGTTATTTCTTGGGCAACGACTATCAGGAAACGTTCATTGACGAAAATGGTCAAGTCTATGCGCTGCAGCAGGACGGAACGACATACTCGCTTGTGGCCGTTGAATCCAATGACACGGTTCCTTCCTCCACCAGCGGCCAGATTTATAGCGGGACCGATGGTGACGACACGCATACCGGCAGCGATTATGCCGATACGCTGTACGGCAATGCAGGCGATGACCTGCTGTACGGCGGCAAAGGCGCCGACCTGCTGGTCGGCGGCGGGTATGATGCCGACGAAGAGGCGATTTCCGACTGGGGCTATGATACGCTGTTTGGCGGTGCCGGTGCTGATACGTACGTATTCACGCCGGGCCAGGGTAATTATTTGACTATCGGCGGCGACAGCCAGAACAGCCAGGACAAATTGGTCATCGAGGCTCCATCCGATCCGCTGAGCTTCATCAAGGATCTGGCGGTCGGCGGCGGCCTGTCCATGCAGCAAGACGGCAACGATCTCGTGATGACATTCGGTACGAACGGCAACGTCACACTGCAGGATTACTATAATAACGACGAAGCCGGCTACCGGATCAGCACGTTTGAAACTTCGATGTTCGGCGCTACGTTGCAGTTTACCGGGTTCCAAGCCATGAAAGCCGGCGATGATACGTTCGCCGGAACGACTGGATCCGACTTGGTCTTCGGCCTTGGCGGCAACGACAGCCTGCTTGGCGGTAGCGGCCAGGACGTATTGTACGGCGGCAGCGGCGACGATACGCTGGACGGCGGTACAAAAAATGATATCTTGTTCGGCGGCAGCGGCAATGACTCGATCTTCGGCGGCGCAGGCGGCGATATTATCGCCGGCGGCGACGGGAACGACACCTTAAACGGCGGCAGCGGCAATGACCTGTATCTGTTCGGCTCTTCCTGGGGTTATGACTGCATCGATACTGACGGCGATACGAACTCGGATTGGATTGCTTTCTTTACCGGTCAGGACGCCTCGGAATTTACGGTTGAAATCGACGGTAATGATGCCAGGATTACGTATGGCGGTTCTACGCTGGACTTGCGCGATTACAGCGACTACAATTTCTTGTTCGCATCGAGCTCCTACACGTATACCATTGAAGCGGATTCGGCGACGACGGGCCACCTGCAACAAGGCACTACCCAGTATGGCATCGGCAGTATCTTCGGCACACTTGTCTAAGTTGAATAGCCAATTATTGCAGTAAACCGAACAGGGACGGCGGAAATGTTGCCGTTCCTGTTTTACCATCTCTAGATTCTTTGGATAGTGAGGAATTTTTATGGCGTTCATACTCAATGGAACGGCTACAACGGATACATTGCCGGGGTCCTCGGTCAACGATTTCATATATGGGAACAACGGAGCTGACTGGATTATCGGCGGCGACGGAAATGATGTGCTGTATGGCGGTTCGGGGCGCGATACGCTGGACGGCGGGGCGGGCAACGATACATTAATCGGCGGCAGCGGTGATGACGTTCTGGTGTATGATCCCACGGACATTGTAGTACGTGGAAATGAAGGGACCGATTGGCTGGTGGCCGATACGCTGGTTTCTTCCGCGACGATCAGCCTGACCAGTTTTGCTGACATTGAGAACCTGGCAGCCGGTGGAAACCATGTGACACTGCAGGGCAATTCCGGCAGCAACACGATTGTCGGCCGGGGGACCGGCGATAGCATTGACGGTGACAGCGGAAATGATTGGCTGTACGGAGCAGGCAGTACGGCTACTTTGCTTGGCGGCGCCGGCAACGATATCCTCATCTTCAATCCGGACAATGACCCGGTGAATATCCAGGGAGGGGCCGGGCTGGATAAACTGGATGCCTCTTGGATGAGGACGGGCGCAGCGATTGCTCTGGCCGATTATGTTCATAATGACATTGAAGCGCTTATTGGCGGGTATGGGGCGGATACGTTGGCCGGCAATTTACTCGACAATACACTGGCCGGCGGCGACGGGAATGATCTGCTTGATGGATTGTCTGGCAATGATATCCTGTACGGGGGATATGGCAATGATACGCTCAGCGGCGGCACTGGCAATGATACGTTAATCGGCGGCAGCGGGGCGGATGTTTTCCTATTTGGAACGGGTGACGGCAACGACACGTTGTTTGCTGCGGACGGCAATGACTGGGTTTCCTTCGGCGCAGGCTGGACCAGTGATAACCTGTATGCATACCGGACGGCCGGGAATGAATTGGTGGTTTCCTGTGCCGATGCAGCGGATTTGCTGGTCGTGGATGACTATTTTTCGGCCAATGAGTATCTGCATTTCGCCCAGGCCGACGGGAAGGAACTGTCTTTGACGGAAACGTCGGCCGGGATCTATTCCTTCAGCGGCGCGGACCATATTTTTGGCACAACCGGCGCGGATGCGATTGCTGTTGCCATTGACTACGGCGCTTTGGTGCGCGTTTTCAGCGGCAATGACACCGTTACCGGCGGCAAAGGTGGGGACACCCTGTATGGAGACGCCGGCAATGATTGGCTGTTAGGCGGAAACGGCAGCGATATATTGTACGGCGGTAATGACAACGATTATTTGAGCGGCAATGACGGTAACGATCTGCTGTATGGCGGGAAAGGCAATGATACGCTGGCGGCCGGCGGCGGCTATGATACACTCTATGGCGAAAGCGGCAATGACGTCTTCCTCTTATGGAACGGCTGCGGGCAGGCGCTGATTGCCGGCAGTCCAAACGACAGCTTGGATATACGGGAAACCGAACGAAGTTTCATGGGCTATACGTTCAATAATTTTTTTATCAATACAACGGATGACCAGGCGGATCACTGTCCGGAAGCGGTGTTTGCCGGCAATGACCTATGGCTGGACTTTGCCGTGTACGGTACGGTAGTTTTGGATAATTATGCCATTGGCAACGCGTATCAAGTCCAGGCGGTCCAGATCCACAACGATACAGGCGGCGAAGTGTTTGGCGGTGTGTTAGGCGTCGGCACGGCGGGCAATGATTCGATCCAGTTATCGAGCAACGACAGCATGTTTTTTGGGTTGGAGGGCAACGATTCCATCATCGGCGGCAACAAGCAAAATTACCTGGTTGGCGGGGAAGGCGACGATACCCTGGGCGTTAAGCCAACCAGCAGCCGCAATGTATTGCTGGGCGGCGATGGCAATGATTATATCACCGGCGGCGGGTCCTTTGATATCTTGGTCGGTGGTGACGGCAACGATATTTTGGCCGGCGGATCAACCGCGTCCGGGATTGACGTGTACCGTTTTGCCGGCGGCTGGGGCAATGATGTCATTAACGACAGCGCCGGGACCAACTGCGTTGATTTCACCGATTTGCAGGTATCCGATGTGCAGGCGGCGGTCAACGGCGCGACGCTGACGATCACCTATGGCGATGATGCGGTGCAAATCCTCAGCGGATATACAAGCTATTACTTCCGCTTCGGGATTGCGGACGCACAAGGGTTTAACAAATATACCTATTCCAACGGGGCATTCCACATATTTTCTGTATAATCAGCATAAGCAGCAGAGCAGGCCGGGCGGGGGCGAGCTTGATCGCGAAAAAAAGAGGGGTTCAGGCTTGACTTAAAAAAATAAGTCAAGCCTGAACCCCTTTCCTGTTATCTGTTAGAAGCGGTACATTGCCGAGAAAAACGGGCCGCTGATTTTTGCATCCAGCTTGTCGCCATTGCTTTTTTCGGCTTTTACCTTCAATGCCCGATAGCCCGCCGAGAGGCTGACATTTTGTTTTTCATCGAGATAGGTCCGGACTCCGGCCTCACCATCGTAAAAATAGCCGCTGCTGCCGGCGTAGGCGCCGGACAAACCGGCGAAGCCGTGCATTTTTCCCGTCAATCCGGTTTCAACCGTGAAGCCAACCGTCGGGAAGATCAGATTGAAGTCTTTCGTGAACTGTAAGGAACCGTCTACTTGGTTAGAGTCGGCATTGATGCGGACGTTGCGCACGCCGAGAACCAAGCCGTACCGTGTATCATCGGTGAGATCATTATCAAAATAACGGACCCAGGCAGCCTGCAGATTTTTCGCGGAAACTTCCGTATGGAAGGTGCCAGCCGACATGTCCCAACCGTTGATTTTCATATTCGGGACGGCGGTACCGGAAAAGGCAGCCGAAAAATAATTGAACTGCAGTTTATGGTTTTTATCGATGGTATAATCTAGTTGGAAATCACCGATATTTTCATCCTGGACGCCCAATGCTTTTTTGGCATCCACCATATCGACACTGATTGAACCGACTACCGCCGGACCGGATTTCGCATCGATGGACGAAAGCCAATACCGATAGCTGACATCTATATCGCCGTTGGCAGCCGCCAGGCCGCTGCCGCCTAACAGCATGGCTGCCGACAGTACCATAATTGAACAGGATTTTGCAAACTTACGCATTCAATAAACCCTCCTAATGTAAATAAATTCATCAGTTTCGTGTAATATTAGTGTGATTTTCGCTTTGTTTAAGAAATAAGATAAAAAATTAAGATAGGCTATTCAAAAAGGTGACCTTTTAAACAGCAACGCTTTTATAATAACGTATCGGCATAGGAAATACAAGTGCGGTTGAGGCGGTCAGCCGAAAAAGGCGGGGTCAAGACGGATCCCATAATAAGCAGGAAATCGGCAAGATTGCGCGAATTTCATCGAATATGTTGTAATATTGTCATATTATTCGCGACTTATTTCGGAAAGTTGAACAAGCAAAGGAGAAGCGTTACTGTGGGAACAACCCTTTTTATTACCGGCGGCGCCGGTTTCATCGGCAGCAATTTCATTCGACTGGCCTTGCAGCAGCCGGACCTTCATATCTTGAATTTCGACAAACTGACCTACGCCGGCAATTTGGACTCTCTGGCGGATGTGGAAAATAATCCGCACTACCGCTTTGTCCAGGGCGATATCTGTGATCAGGCGCTGGTCGAGAAGCTGCTGGCGGAAGTGCAACCGGCGGCCATCGTCCATTTTGCCGCGGAGTCGCATGTGGACCGCTCGATTGACGGCCCGGGCGCCTTCATCCAGACCAACATCAACGGGACCTTTTCTTTGTTGGAAGCAACCCGCAGTTATCGCCGCACCCTTCCGGCCGAACAGCAGGATGCTTTCCGCTTCCTGCACGTATCCACCGACGAAGTGTACGGATCCCTGGATGAAACCGGCTATTTTACGGAAGAGACGCCCTATGCGCCGAATTCCCCCTACTCGGCTTCCAAAGCCGCCTCCGACCATTTGGTGCGGGCCTACTGCCATACGTACGGCCTGCCCATCCTGATGACCAACTGCTCCAACAACTATGGACCGTACCAATTCCCGGAAAAGCTCATTCCATTGGTGATCCTCAACGCCCTGGAAGGCAAGCCCTTGCCGGTCTACGGAACCGGCAGCAATGTTCGTGACTGGCTGTACGTCGAGGATCATTGCCGGGCGATCCTCACGGTGCTGGCCCGAGGCGCAGCGGGCGAAAAATACAACATCGGCGGCCATAATGAGAAAACCAACCTGGAGATCGTGCATACCCTGTGCGCGATTTTGGATGCGAAACAGCCGAGGTCCGACGGCCGGTCTTATAAAGAGCAGATAACCTTCGTGAAAGACCGCCCCGGCCATGATCTGCGCTACGCCATCGACGCCGGGAAGATTGAACGGGAGCTGGGCTGGACGCCGGCCGAAACCTTCGAGACCGGTATCGTGAAAACGGTGGACTGGTATTTGGCCAATCCAGCGTGGTGCCGGCGGGTCACCGACGGCAGCTACCGTAGAGAACGACTCGGCCACGGCGAATAGGAGGACGACATTACACTATGACAGTACAAAAAGGCATCGTTCTGGCCGGCGGCTCCGGCAGCCGGCTGTATCCGATCACCCGCGCCACCAGCAAACAATTGCTGGCCATTTATGATAAGCCGATGATCTACTATCCCCTGACCACGCTGATGCTGGCCGGGATCAAAGATATTCTCGTCATCAACACGCCGCACGAACAGGAATGTTTCCAGAATTTGCTCGGCGACGGCAGCGACTGGGGCCTGAACCTCTCCTACGCCGTGCAGCCCAGTCCCGACGGCCTGGCCCAAGCTTTCCTCATCGGCGAAGACTTCATCGGCGGCGACTCCTGCGCCCTTGTTCTCGGCGACAACATCTTCTACGGTTACGGCTTCAGCCAAAAACTGCAGGAAGCCGCCCGGCAGGACCGCGGCGCCACCGTTTTTGCCTACTGGGTCAAGGACCCGGAACGGTACGGGGTCGTGGAATTTGACGCGAACGGCCAAGCGGTCAGCCTGGAAGAAAAACCGGCCAGGCCGAAATCCCATTATGCTGTCACCGGTCTGTATTTTTACGACCAAAACGTGGTCGAATTGGCTAAATCTCTCAAACCGTCGGCACGGGGCGAACTGGAAATCACCGACCTGAACCGGCTGTATCTGGAGCAAAACGCGCTGCGGGTCGAGACCCTTGGCAGGGGCTTTGCCTGGCTGGACACCGGAACCCATGATTCGTTGCTGCAAGCCTCCAACTATATTGCCACGATCCAGGAACGGCAAGGCTTGATGGTCGCCTGTCCGGAAGAAATCGCCTTCCGCATGGGCTATATTTCCCGGGAAAAGTTATGGCAGTTAGGCGATGAAATGAAGAAAAACGGCTACGGGCGGTACCTGCTGCGGCTGGCCGAAGAACTATAGGGGGGACACGATCATGAATGTGATTGAAACCGCGCTGCCCGGCGTCCTGATTATCGAACCGAAGGTGTTTGGCGATGCCCGCGGCTTTTTTCTGGAGACCTGGCAGCAAAACCGCTATGCGGAACTTGGCATTCCTGGGCCGTTCGTCCAGGATAACCTGTCGTTTTCCACCCGCGGGGTACTGCGAGGCTTGCATTATCAGCAGCCATACGCCCAGGGGAAACTATTGTCTGTGATCCAAGGCGAAGTATTTGACGTGGCCGTCGATATCCGGCGCGGCTCGCCGACCTTCGGGCAGTGGACCGGCGTCACCCTGTCCGGCGACAACCACCGGCAGTTTTGGGTACCGGCCGGTTTTGCCCACGGCTTTTGCGTGCTCAGCGAGACCGCGTACTTTACCTATAAATGCACCGAGATTTACGCCCCGCAGGCGGAAGGAGCGGTAGCCTGGAATGACCCGGACATCGGCATTGATTGGCCGCTGCAGGAAGTCAGCCTGTCGGCCAAGGATCAACAGAGCCTGCGGCTGAAAGACATTCCGGCGGAACGATTGCCAGCCCATAAATAGATAGGCTGGTTACTAATAGAGAAGTGAAAGACTAATAGAGAAGGGGACTACGAACAGAGAAGTGAATGACTAATGGAGAAGGGGACTACGAACCAATGAAAATACTGGTAACCGGCGCAACCGGGCAGCTCGGCCGCGAAATTGCCCGTCAAGCGCGACAACATACTTTGGTGCTGGCCGACCGCGCCATGTTGGATATCACCGACCACCGGGCCACGGCGGAGTTTTTCCGCACGGTCAGGCCGGACGCCGTCATCCATTGCGCGGCTTATACGAACGTGGACGGAGCGGAGTCTGACCCGGACGGCGCGTTCCGGGTCAATGCCGTGGGGGCGCAAAATATTGCCGCCGGCTGCCTGGAGACCGGCGCCCGCATGGTCCATGTCAGCACGGATTATGTGTTTGACGGCAATTGCGATGGCGTATACCGCGAGTTTGATCCGGTGAACCCGCAAAGTGTGTACGGGCGGACCAAGTGGCAGGGTGAGGAAATTGTCCGCCACATCCTCGGCCGCCACTATATCGTACGGACGGCCTGGTTGTACGGCGAAGGCAATAATTTTGTCCGGACGATGCTGCGGCTGGCACAGCAGGGCGGGCCGCTGAAAGTGGTGCATGACCAGGTTGGCACGCCGACCTCGACGGCGGAGCTGACCAAGGCAATCCTGCATTTATTGGACAGCGATGCGTACGGAATATACCATGCGACCTGCCAGGGACAGTGTTCCTGGTATGAGTTTGCCTGCGAGATTTTCCGCCAGACCGGCAAAATCGTGGATATCAGCCCGGTGACGACTGCGGAATTCCCCCGGCCGGCGAAGCGGCCGGCACACTCGGTCCTCGATAATTATATGCTGCGCATGACGGTCGGTGATCCGATGACCGGCTGGCAAGAGGCGCTGCAGGAATATCTTGGGGGTCAGGCTTGACTTATTGAAAAAAATTGACTTATTTAGCGGTTATGTTGCTCGCGGTCAAGGGGACGGTTCTCGTGACCGTTCGCAGTTGTACGAAGATTGGGACTGCTACCGCCTCGACTCTGGCGCTTGACCTCGGCTCGTAGCAGTCCCAATCTTCTCAATTTCGAGTCTCATATAGTCTAAGCGGTTTAATTGTATATTGAAGGAATACAGGAACGAGGACGGACCACATGACTTCTCGCAGTTGCAAAAGGATTGGGATAACCATAAGCGGAGGTCAAGCGTCAGAGTCGAAGCGTTGGTTATCCCAATCCTTTCGGTCGACGGCTCTGGTGACTGTTCCCGATCTTCTCAATTTCGCATATTCATATAGTCAGAAAGGTGGAACGTAAGATGTCGAAGGAACAACCGGCCAATAAAGTCGCCCTCATTACCGGAATTACCGGCCAGGACGGCGCCTATCTGGCCGAGTTTTTACTGAATAAAGGCTACACGGTGCATGGCATTAAGCGGCGCAGTTCTTCGTTTAATACCGACCGCATCGACCATTTATACCGGGATCAGCATGAGGAAAACGTGAAGTTTTTCCTGCACTATGGCGATTTGACCGATGCCACGAACCTGATCCGGATCATCCAGGAAGTGCAGCCGGATGAGATTTACAACCTGGCGGCGCAAAGCCATGTCCAGGTTTCGTTTGATACGCCCGAATACACAGCTAACTCCGATGCGCTCGGAACGCTGCGGCTATTGGAAGCGCTGCGTATTTTGGGCCTGACGGAGAAGACCCGTTTTTACCAGGCGTCCACCAGCGAATTGTTCGGCAAAGTGCAGGAAATTCCGCAAAAGGAAACCACGCCGTTTTATCCGCGCAGTCCGTATGCTGCGGCCAAGCTGTACGCGTACTGGATTGTCGTCAATTACCGCGAGGCCTACGGGATGTATGCCTGCAACGGAATTTTATTCAACCATGAATCGCCGGTCCGCGGCGAAACTTTTGTCACCCGTAAGATTACCCGGGCGGTGGCCCGGATCAAGCTGGGGCTGCAGGACAAGCTGTACCTCGGCAATTTGAACGCCAAACGCGACTGGGGTTTTGCCGGAGATTATGTGAAAGCAATGTGGATGATGCTGCAGCAGGAAGAACCGGACGATTTTGTCGTGGCGACCGGCGAGGCCCGCTCCGTGCGGGAGTTTGTAGAGGCGGCGTTTCAAAAGCTCGGCATCACGATCGAATGGCGCGGCAGCGGAAAAGACGAAATCGGGGTTGATGCTGCGACCGGCGCGGTGCGGGTGCAGGTGGATCCGCGCTATTTCCGGCCGACGGAAGTGGAGTTCTTGCTCGGTGACGCAACGAAGGCCCGGGAAAAGCTAGGCTGGGTGCCGAAGGTTACGTTTGCCGAATTGGCGGCGATGATGGTGGAGGAAGACCTGAAACAAGCCGAGCGCGATGTGCTGTGTCAGGGCAATGGCTTTCAGGTCAACAACCACTTTGAATAAGAGATGGTTTGATTTGGAGCGGGTCTCAGGGGGTCAGGCTTGACTTATTGAAAAAATTGACTTATTTGCGATTTTGTTGTTTGTAAGCAAGACGGATGACGGTCACGAGAACCGTCCCCGTGACCGCGGTCAAGCGGTCGCGAAGACCGCGAAGAGCGCGAAGACCGCGAAGAGCGCGAAAAAAACTAGGAAGTGATCAACGATGGAGAAAACCGCGAAAATTTATGTGGCCGGGCACAAAGGCCTGGTTGGCTCGGCGCTGGTCCGGGCGCTGCAGGCGGCGGGCTACAGCAATTTACTGCTTCGGACCAGCCGGGAACTGGATTTGACGCGGCAGCACGCCGTGGAACATTTCTTCCGCACGGAACGGCCGGAGTACGTGTTTTTGGCCGCGGCGCGGGTCGGCGGCATCTGGGCCAACAGCACCCGGCCGGCGGAGTTTATTTACCAGAACCTGATGATCGAGACCAACGTCATCCAGGCGGCCAAGGAAACCGGCGTGAAGAAGCTTTTGTTTCTCGGCAGTTCCTGTATTTATCCTAAGCTGGCGCCGCAGCCGCTGAAGGAAGAATACCTGCTGACCGGCGCGCTGGAACCGACCAACCAGGCCTACGCCTTGGCTAAAATTGCCGGCATCGAGATGTGCCGGTCCTATAACCTGCAGTACGGAACCCATTATATTTCCGTGATGCCGACCAATTTGTACGGGATCAACGATAATTTTGACCTGGAGTCGTCCCACGTCTTGCCGGCCCTGCTGCGTAAATTCCATGAGGCGAAAGTGAACGGAAAACAGCAGGTCGTGGTCTGGGGTACCGGCAGCCCGGTGCGGGAATTTTTGCATGTGGATGACCTGGCGTCGGCCTGCTTGTTCCTGATGGAAAACTACAGCGGCAATGAAATTATCAATATCGGCTGCGGTACCGGCCTGACGATCCGTGAGTTGGCCCAGCTGATCCAGCGCATTGTCGGTTTCCGCGGGGAGCTGGTTTTTGATACGGAAAAGCCGGATGGAACGCCGGTAAAATTACTGGACATCAGCCGTCTGGAAAAACTGGGCTGGCAGCCGCGGATTTCGCTGCCGGACGGGATTACGGCGACATATCGTTGGTATTTGGACAATGTGGAAGCGGGAGAAGGGAGGAAGCGATGAAAGTTATCATTTTGGCGGGCGGCGGTGGAACGCGGCTGTTCCCGCTATCGCGGACCAGTTTTCCTAAACAATTTTTGAAAATTGCCGGCGAGCAGTCGCTGCTCTGCCAGACCGTAGAACGTTTTTTGCCCCTGGTGGAGCCAAAAGACATCGTTGTTGTGACGAACCGGGCGTATCGCCATCAGGTGCAGGCGGAACTCGCTTCTTGTGATGCTCAGGAGGCTCATGTCATTCTGGAGCCGGAGGGGCGGAATACCGCGCCGGCCATCGCGCTGGCTGCCCGCTATTGCCTCGACCAGACCGGCGCGGATAGCAGCGAAGTCCTGTTTGTTTCCACTTCCGACCACATCATCCGCCCAACCAGCCAATTTATCCAGGCCGTGGAAAAAGCCGCGGCGTTAGCCAGCGCCGGCAAAGTCGTCACCTTCGGTATCCAGCCCGACAAGCCGGAAACCGGCTATGGCTATATTCAGGCGGGGGAAGCGATTGACGGCGGATTTGTTGTCCGCTCGTTTAAAGAAAAACCGGACAAGGCGACGGCGGAACGCTATTTGGCGGCGGGCGGCTATTATTGGAACTCTGGGATGTTTGCCTTCACCATCGATTGCATTTTAGAAGAATTCAAAGCCTATCAGCCAGAGATTTACCGTCTGGCGTCCCTGTCCTATGCGGAGCTGCAAGAGCGGTTTACCGACATGCCGAACATCTCGCTCGACTATGCGGTTGCCGAACGGTCGCAAAAGACGGTGATCCTGCCGTTTACAGCCTACTGGAACGATATCGGCTCTTGGGATGCGATCTACGATGTACTGGACAAAGACGTTGCCGGCAATGCGATCGAAGGGGATTGCCTGGCAATTGACTGCAGCAATACTTTGATGCTGGGCCACGACCGGTTTTTGGCCGGGATCGGGCTGGAGGACTTGCTGGTGGTGGAAACCGCGGACGTGATTGTGGTCGCCCACAAAGGTGAGTCGCAAAAAGTCAAGGACGTTGTTAACGAGTTGAAACAGCGGGGCCGGCGGGAAGCGGATGAGCCGACAACGACGATGCGGCCGTGGGGCAGTTATACGGTGCTGGGGGAAGGGAAAGGCTACAAAATGAAAAAGGTGGTCGTGAACCCCGGGCACTCTTTAAGCCTCCAGATGCACTACCACCGCAGCGAGCATTGGGTCGTGATCGGCGGTACGGCCAAGGTTACGCTTGGTGAAACGGAAAAAATGGTGCATAAAAATGAAAGCATTTATATTCCGCCATCGATCAAGCACCGGCTGGAAAATCCCGGCAAGCTGCCGTTGGAGATTATCGAGGTCCAGAACGGCGATTATTTGGGTGAGGACGATATCGTGCGGTTTGAAGATGTATACGGACGGATGTAGCGGTCAGCGGTCAAGGGGACGGTTCTCGTGACCGCGCATAATGCTCATTCGGAACGGTCTGGACCATGATTACATCCAACGCTTCGACGTTGGCACTTGACCTCCGCTTATGGAAATAATCATGGTCCCAGTTTTGCCGCTAGAACGGTGCTAAACCGTCCCCTTGACCCGAGGTGGTTGCGTATTTGGTGAAAAATAGTTGTTCATTGTTTGCAGAACGGAAATCAAAGCCGTTCTTTTTATTTTTCTGGAAAATATGCTATGATATGATATGATGTCATAGTATATTCCGTATCGACCGGTGTAATGGGAAAGGGTGAAACAAGTGAGCAAAATAACGGTTCTCATACCGTGCTATAATGAACAGGCCGTCATCCGGCAATTGTGGGAACGGCTCCTGGCCGTAATCAACGGGATCAGTGGCTGCACGTTCGAAGTCTTGTTTGTCAACGACGGCAGCGGTGACGATACAATCCATATTATCAAAGAGTTGGCGCAATCCAATCCGCGGATTTCGTATCTCGACCTGTCGCGCAACTTTGGCAAAGAGCTGGCCATGATCGCCGGCCTGGACTACGCAACCGGCGATGCCGTGATCATCATGGATGCCGATCTGCAGCATCCGCCGGAGATGATTCCGGAAATGATCGGCTTTTGGCAACAGGGCTATGACGATGTCTGCGCAAAACGCAGAAAACGGATCGGCGAGCCTTTTTTGCGGCGCTGGGCCGCCAATACCTTTTACCGCTGCCTGCAAAAAATCAGCACGATTAAGATCCAGGAAAACGTGGGTGATTTCCGCCTACTGGACCGGCGGTGCGTGGAAGCGATCAAGCTGATGCGCGAATCCCAACGCTACACCAAGGGCTTGTTCAGCTGGGTCGGCTATACGAAAAAAGAAATTTTGTTTGATTCGGTGGAACGGGCGGCCGGAGAAACGAAATGGGGGCTGCTGGGCCTGATCAACTTGGCCATCGAGGGGATTACTTCCTTTACGACGCTGCCGCTGCGCCTGTCTTCCGTGGTCGGTGTGATTGTTTCCTTTTTTGCCTTTGCCTACATGGCGGTGATCATTTTCAACACGCTCATGTTCGGCGATCCGGTGCAAGGCTATCCGACCTTGATCAGCGTGATCCTGTTCCTGGGCGGGATCCAGCTTATTTTTCTCGGGATCATCGGCGAATATCTGGGCCGGGTTTTCAATGAAACCAAGCGGCGCCCGTTGTATCTGGTGAATGAGTACAATGGCAAGCGGGTGTTATATCGCGAAGGAATGTGCAGAGTTCGGGATGATGGAGTGAAAGACGATTGAAAAAGCTAGAACTAGGGGAAACCGGATCATATATACTGTTCGGGATCTTGACGACGATTGTGAATTTTGTGAGCTATATGGTTTTTACCAAGCTCATGCATCTAGATTATAAAGTGGCGGCCACGCTGGCTTGGATTTTGGCGGTTGCATTCGCGTTTGTCACAAATAAGCTGTTTGTGTTCAAAAGCGAAGAAACGAATAAATCCGTGTTGGTGAAGGAAGCTTCCGGCTTCCTGTTTTTCCGGGGGCTGTCGTATTTTGTCGATATTTTTTCGATCATTGTGCTGGTGGAGTGGCTGGGCGTTTTCGATGCCGTGTCGAAGATCATCGCCAGCGGGATTGTGGCGGTATTCAACTATATTGCCAGCAAGTATGTGATTTTCCGGTTGAGACTGAAAACCGGCGAGTAGATACTTGCGGTCAAGTGCGGAAGCAAGGGCGGCGGTCAAGGGACGCGGCGGTCAAGGGGACGGTTCTGGTGACCGAAGTGGCTGCCCACCTTGGTCACCAGAACCGTCCCCTTGACCGCACTTGTAGAGGAGAGAATATGAAAAAATTAATTGTTAACGCCGACGACTTTGGGCGTCACATATCGGTCAACCGGGCTATCATCCAGGGGCACGAAACCGGCTGCATTACCAGCGCTTCTTTGATGCCGGGCGGTGAAGCGTTTGACGATGCGGTGGCAAAGGCCGCCGCCCATCCGGACCTCGGAATCGGCGTCCATCTGACGTTGATTGGCGAGAAACCGGTGCTGGATCCGGCGAAGATCCCTTCGCTGGTCGATGAAAAGGGACGGCTGTTCCAGGAATACCCGCAATTTTTACCCCGCTTCTTGCGGGGGCAGATCAAGCTGGACGATGTGCGGACAGAACTGACAGCGCAAATGGAGAAAATTGCTGCCAGCGGCCTGCCGATCACGCATATCGACAGCCACCAGCATCTGCATGTGCTGCCGGGCGTAATCGATATTGTTCTGGAATTGGCGCAACAGCATAACATTACGGCTCTGCGGGCGCCGGTTGTGCCGCTCAGTTTTACCGGCGGCTATCCGCAGCAGCTTGGCCAATTTGTCAAGCGCGCCGGGTTGGTGTTTTTGGCCAGGCTGGCCAGAGCCAAGGCCCGCAAACGCGGGTTTCGCGTCCCCGACCACTTTTTCGGGATCGTAGCGGGCGGCAGCCTGCGGGAAGAGTGTATGGTTGACATTGTCCGCAATCTGCCGGACGGTGTCAGTGAAGTGATGGTGCATCCCGGCGACGACGACCATGTCCTCAGCGCGGAGTGCGGTTGGGCGCATCCGTTTGAAGAAGAACTGGCGGCGGTGATGAGCGCGCAGGTGCTGACTCTGGTCCGGGAAAAGGAAATTCAATTGGTGTCGTTCAGGGAAGCTAGGTAACCAGATAAAATAAGAGGGTCATGCCGAAAACGTGAATGTTTTCAGCATGACCCTCTTTGCAGTTAAGGCGAAGGAAGGCAGTCAAGGCGCGGTCAAGGGGACGGTTCTCGTGACCGTTTTCAATCGTCGCGGTCACGAGAACCGTCCCCTTGACCGCGTCCGCGTTGACCGCGCGTCGCTACGTCCGGATTATTTCCCTTTCAGCTGGATGTCTTCCAGGCGGTAGTAATCGCAGAGATGAGACTTGGATACCCGGTTGTCCAGATCCTCAAAGTATACGTGCCGCAGGACCCGGTTTTTGATCGAGATCGGTTCGACTTCCAGCCGCGTCACGCCCTGGGCGGCCATTTGGGCGACATAGGCCATCCGCCGGCCGTCTTCGCGGTGGATCACCACATGCTGGTACAGGGTTGCCGCCGCCATTGGAACTAAGATGACTCCGGCCAGCCAGGCCAGATGTTTTTTACGGCCGGTATCCAGCAGATACTGCCGCACTTCCGGGATGGTAAACACGCTGGCTGCGCCGATGATCAAGAACACGACCGAGCCGTAAGAGGCGCGGGCCGGGAAGCGGGGCGAAGCGACCATGACGAAGTGGTTGACTACCGCCAAAGCGATCCAGGCGGCCGCATGGTAAAGCGCCGGATAGGCGGCCAGCATTTCACGCATAGAAATTTTAGCGGAAATGGTTTTGATGTCTTTTTTGCGCAAGCCGGCTTTCGCGCAGGCATAGCGGAAGATAAACGTGACGGTGAGCAGATATACGAACATCTCTTCCAAGCCGGACATGGTATTGAACAACTGCGCTTTCAGTTTGGCCGTCGCGAGACCAAATTTTACGGCGGCCTGGTTATACAGCGCATTGCCGAGCCATTGCGAGAAGAAATTGTCGTTCACATACGATACCAGCAAAAAGACGATTACGCCGGCCAGCAATGCCATTGACACGGTGAGGGGGTTCTTGGCATTTTCCTGTCCGGCAGCCAGGATATTTTTTTTCTTAGCGTAGTCCAGCAATAAATACCGCCAGACGAACACCAGGAACAAGACCACCGGCAACACGTAAAACAGGGTTTCGACTCCGGCGGCGAATAAATTCGTGATATGATAAATGAATTTGGTGGTGGATGCCGCGGCCCGGACATAGTTGCCGGGCGCCAGGACGAGCAGGGCGGTACCGGCAATCGCGCCAATCAGTCCGGACACCATCCATTTTTGCAAGGCCTTCTTTTTGTAGAAGTACAGGGTAAAACAGGCCGTTGCCAGAGTCATGGCCACGGCGGTATTTTCAATCGTCCAGCCGGCCAGGATGCCGCCCAGGAACATGCCGATGACGGCCAGGAATCCATCCCGCCAGAGCGGTTTTTGCAATAAAGCGAAATGGTATGGCAACAGAAACGCGAGGATCAGGACGGCGGTAAACAGGTAGCCGGTCGCGCCGGCCATCCAGAGGTTGACTTCCGCGAAGTGCGGCAAGCCCAGCCAGGCAAATAAAATAATGGCCAGTAAAATATACGGGTTAAAGCGGAACGAGATTTTTCGCTGGGAGTGCCAGTAGATCAAGATCATCAGCGCCGTGTAGCAAAAGGCCATGAAGGGGTTGTACCATTGTTTGCCGAGGTACAGCGAGCCGTCCAGCAGCAGATAGGCCACCATCCGGCCGCCGTGGGTCATGTAATGGATGTACAGGGACCGGAACACGTCCGGCCAGGAGCTGAGGTGGTCCAGTGTGCCCCAGATGAGCGCGTAGCCGTAGTCGTCGCGGTGCATAGGCATCAGGATGTTCAGGGCCAGCATGTAGACAAATACCAGGGCGATCAGGCTCCAAGAAAAAATATTCTGTGTAGAGTTGTTTTCGGGTTGTTGCGGTTGCATCGATTGTTCCTTCCTTCCGTTCGGCGAAAACCAGACTGCGGCCGGCATTTTCTGCCGCCGTTCTTTATTTTACAATACATTTATGATACACGTTCCCGCCAGTTCGGACAAGTCTTATTCTGTAATCGATGCGAAAGCAGGCGGTCAAGGGGACGGTTCTGGTGACCAGACGCAGTGGTCGCGGTCACGAGAACCGTCCCCTTGACCGCCTTGACCGCGAGACGGTCGCCAAACTCGATCACGCCGGAACTGCCTCCCTTCCTTGACACAAATTGCCAGCAGGAGTACAATTTTTTTGAGGTGATGACAAATGCCCAGACAGGCTAGGCGGCATAGTCAGAGCGGAATTTATCATGTTATGCTGCGTGGAAACGAAAAGAAAGCGATTTTCAAAGCTGCAGAAGACAAGAACAAATTTTTAGACCTAATCAACCAAAAAGTTCGTGAAACGGGGATAAAACTGTATGCGTACTGCATTATGGACAACCATGTGCACCTTTTGCTGCGCGAAACCGGCGAACCATTAGGGGCGGTGATACAACGGATGGGTACCGCCTATGCCCAGTATTACAATCAAAAACATGAGAGGGTCGGACATGTTTTCCAAGACCGATTTCGCAGTGAAGTGGTTGAGGACGAACGGTATTTATACGCGGTTATCCGCTACATACACAATAACCCGGTAAAAGCAGGTTATCTGCGAGGCCGGCATTATCCCTGGAGTAGTTATTTGTTTTACATTGATGAAAGAAAAAGGCAGAAGTGGCCGGAGTTTGAAGAAATTTTGCGGATGTTTTCAGAAAACCAAAATCAGGCTGTCCGGTTGTTTATGTCATTTCAATCACAGCAAGATGATGGCGTCTTTCTAGAAGACGGTCCGGATATTTGCAGTATTGGCGAAGCGAAGGCTTTGGCCGCCCGCTACCTGGAAAAAGGCCATTGGACGGATGAAAAATTGGCAAGTCCGGAGCAAGCCCCGGAAACAAGTGAGCTTTTGCGGCAACTACAACAGGATACCGGTTTTTCCGCCCGAAAATTAGCCGATTTGCTTGGATTAGGCAGAGAAAGAACCCGCCGTCTTCTCAAGCTGAAATAGCGGTTGCGGAAGAAGACGACGGTCAAGGGGACGGTTCTGGTGACCAGGCGCAGCCGCTGCGGTCACGAGAACCGTCCCCTTGACCGCCCCAGCTTACAGTGCGAACAGATTGCGGATTTCGGTTTCGCTCATCTTACTGAGGAAGTGCTCGCCAGGCTGGATCAGCGTGTCGATCAGTTCCTTTTTCTTTTGCTGCAGGAGATAGATTTTCTCTTCGATCGTGCCCTTGGTGATCAGCTTATAGACCTGCACTGGGTTCTTTTGGCCGATCCGGTAGGCCCGGTCGGTGGCCTGATCTTCGACCGCCGGGTTCCACCAGGGGTCGTAGTGGATGACGACGTCCGCGCCGGTCAAATTCAGCCCGGTACCGCCGGCTTTCAGCGAGATCAGGAACACGTCCTTTTCGCCGCCGTTGAAGGCGTGCACCAACCGGATGCGTTCCTCGGCCTTGGTCGACCCGTCCAGATAATGGTAGGGGATCTCTAACGCCGCCAGCTCCTGCCGGATCAGGTCCAGCATGCCGGTAAACTGGGAAAACAGCAGGATGCGGTGCTGCCCGCTGAGCGCATCGCTGACCAGTTCGGTCAGCATGTTCAGCTTGCCGCTGCCGCCGTGGTACTCTTCGATGAACAGCGACGGATGGCAGCACAGCTGCCGCAGCCGCGTGAGGAGCGACAAGATCTTGATCTGGCTTTTTTCAAACCCGTTGGCCAGCACTTCCTGCTCAAACTCCGAGCGGGCCCTCTGCAGCCAGGCGCCATACAGCTTGGCCTGCGCCGCGGTCATATCGTTCGACATCTTGGTTTCCGTTTTTTCCGGCAGTTCCTTGAGAACTGTCTTTTTCATGCGCCGCAAAATAAACGGCCGGATGTGCCGGTTCAATTCCTGCAGCGCTTTTTCCTCTTTGTTTTTCACGATCGGCACTTCGAACCGGCTGTTGAACGTCTTGTGGGACCGCAGATAGCCCGGCATGAGAAAATCAAACACCGACCACAGCTCGGTCAGGGTATTTTCAATCGGCGTGCCGGTCAGGGCAAAATAGCATTTCGCCTTCAGCCGTTTTACCGCCTTGGCGTTCAGGGTATTGGCGTTTTTCACATGCTGGGCCTCGTCGATGAAGCAATATTTGAATTTCAAGTCCTCGTACAGGGCGATGTCCCGTTTGATCAGCCCATAGGAGGTGACGACCAGGTCGGCCGTTTCGATGTCCTGCATTTGGCTGAACCGCTCGCGCTGCTGTCCGGACACGACCACCACCTTGAGATCCGGCGCGAATTTGGCCACCTCATCCTGCCAGTTGTAGACCAGCGAAGTCGGTGCAATGACAATCGACGGTTCCGGCAGCGGCCCTTTTTCCGACAGCAAAAAAGTCAGAACCTGCAGCGTCTTGCCCAAGCCCATGTCGTCGGCCAGAATCCCGCCCAGCCCGTAATGGGCCAGCGACTTCAGCCACTTGAAGCCCGTTTTCTGGTAATCGCGCAGCTTGCCCCGAATGCCCGCGGGCACCGTGTATTCGACGTCATGCGGCTCCCGGATATCCTGCACCATCTGCTTGAAGGCGCCGTTGCGCTCCAGGGAAAAATCCCCGTTCTCCCGCGCCAGGCTGTCCAGATACAAGGCCCGGTACTTCGGCAGCGCGGCCCGCTGTTTTTCCACTTCGGCCGGCTTGAGCCCGAGCTGTTCGATCAAATCGGCGGCGGCCCGGAATTCGGCCGAATCGAGCGAAATAAACGTCCCGTCCCGCAAGCGGTGGTAGCGTTTTTTCACCTTGTAAGACGCCAGCAGCTCGAGCAGTTCCTTGGTGGAGGCCCCTTCATACTGCAGGGAAAAATCCAGCAGGTCCTGTTCGGCGTCCAGGCGCACCGCGGCGCTGATTTTCGCCGGCTGGCGGATACAGCCGGCCTTCAGGGCGTCGGAATAATACACGTCGGCGATTTCCTGCACGTCCGGCAGCGTTTGTTCCAAAAAGAAAAAAGCGGCCTCCTCGTTGGATTGGGCCAGCGTATTGCCAAACGGGGCAAAATCGTGGCGGCGGAACAAAGCCAAAAGCTGGTTTTCTTCCCCAGTCGACCGCAGCAGCCATTTTCCCTGCAGCGCCTCGTCATTGGCGGGAGCGCCGGCCAGCGGATCCACGACGACCGGACCGTAGCCAAATTCGATGCGCGCGCTGATCCCGTCGCCAAATTTGTCAAGATACACGCGCTTTTCCAGCGGTTCTTTATGAAACCGGTCGTATATCGCCGGCTCCACTTGGACCGCGGCGATCGTTTCCAAGGCCGGCAGCGTCCCGGAGACAAAATCCGACACCGCCGCATCGGGAATGGGCAGGACGGAGGGCTTGCCGGCGGCAAAACAGTTGAGCAGCGGCCGGACATGGCGGGAAAACTCGGGGTCCGTCCGGTAAATGACCCCGTCATGGAACAGATAGCGGAATTCAAGATCCAGGCCATGCCAACTGCCCGGCGGCGACTGCAAACTGCAATGCAGGCCCCCGGGTACCGCGTTGACACCAAGCGCCAGCGGCGGACGGCCTTCGGCGATGGTCATGGTTTCGAAGCGGCGGCCGTTGATTTCGGCGGCGAAGGAATGTCCGGCCATGATGGCAAAAAACTGCAGCAAGTTGGAATCGGTCAGCCGCAGACGCCGGGGTTCGGTAAAGACCTGGCCGGAAACGGGGGAAATGTTCCAGGCGGAACGCTGCTGTTCATCGAGAAAAATCCGTTCCAGCAGGGAAACCAGGGCCGCGGAAGGCTGACTGAATTCCATGGCTTGCGGCTGCAAGGTGAACTGTTTGCCGAAAACCAGGTTCTGGCGGTCCTGCAGCGCGGTGAGGAGCTGGGGAATGTCTTTCACCACATACAGGCGGTCGGCGCCGATGGAGAATTCCAGCCAATGCACTTTGTGGTAGCCGTGCTCAAGAAAATAATAGACCGGCTGCAAGTGGATGCTGGTTTTGGCTGCCGGGGCCGGGACGGATGCCGCCTGGTTTTGAAAAAAGGCCAGCAGGTTTTGCGCTTCGGGGGTGAAGGGCAGTGCGGCCGGCGTAACAGGGGTATTGGCCGGGCTGGCCGGCAGGGCCGGCGGTGCGGGAAGAGGCCGGAAATAGTGGTGCCAGTTGCTTTGGATGGCTTTCATCACGGCGATGACGTGTTTGCAGGCGCCGTCATAGTTATAGTATGCCGGGCAGGTGCAGGAATAAGACCGCATATTCTGCCCGCTATCGAAATCCATCGAGACATCGTACCAGCGGGTGCCTTTTACCCGCGCTTCGAAGCCGGGGATATCGGGAAAAAAGCGCAGTTTTTTTACGTCGCCGGCGCGGTAGCAGGCCAGTCCTCTGGAATAGGATGAGCTTAAGGCCGCTTGCGTTTTGATTTGTTGTTCAGTCAGCATAGGTTGTGTTGATGGACGGTTAAGGGGAGACGGTCAAGGGGACGGTTCTCATGACCAGGCGCAGCCGCTTTGGTCACGAGAACCGTACCCTTGACCGCCT
>Ga0316604_10000152_pt1 | contig 106678 bp, 99 predicted proteins | sample OWC_soil_day20_C_FD_207650 | JGI IMG/M metagenome (GOLD analysis project Ga0316604, IMG submission 207650) | Wetland soil microbial communities from Old Woman Creek delta, Ohio, United States - OWC_soil_day20_CT | ecosystem: Environmental > Terrestrial > Soil > Wetlands | place: USA: Ohio... | reverse complement strand
GAGGCCTGGATCAGCTACTACAATACACGCAGAAGACATAGTGCCTTGGGGGGCATTTCGCCGCTATGCTACGAGATTAGAAGAAACTCGCCATTTAATCTGTCCGCGTAGGCCAATATGGTTCAATATATAGCAAGGATGTGGAGTCAGGAAAGAGAGTTAGTATGAACCTGTTACTAGTGGAAGATAATCAAAAATCAACTGCGACTCTGGTCAACATCTTGAAAAGGAATAGTTATGTTGTCGACGTGGCTGTCGATGCTAAGGTTGCAATGAACATGGCGGCGACCGGAATTTATGATATTATTTTATTAGAACGGATGTTATCAGGTTGTGACATAATATCTTTCGTACAAGAATTTCGTAATTTAGGTTTTGATACACTGGTTATGATTCTATCAATCAAGGATTCCTTTCAGGACGTGGTCGAAAGCTTGGATGCCGGAGCCGACGATTATCTTATTAAACCTTTTCAGATTGACGAACTACTTGCAAGGCTACGTGCCCTAAGCCGGAGAAAAGAGAAATATTTAGTTGGTGAAACAATATCCGCGGCGGGATTGCTGCTTGACAAGAAGAAATCTGCAGTTATTATGGGTACTGAGGTAATTAGCCTGAGCTATAAAGAGTTGTTAATACTCGAATTGTTAATTCGCAATTGCGGACAGGTTTTAACAAAGGAGCTGATATATGAAAAAGTCTGGGGATATAACGCTAACAACAAATTAAATTGCATTGAGACCTATATTTATTTTTTACGCAAAAAATTAAAAGGGATAAATATCAGCACGATCCGCGGAACTGGATATCTACTGCAGGAGGATGCTTGTAATTAGTTGACAAATTCCAAGGACGGCAATACACAGCAAGGATGTGGAGTCAGGGGAAAAAGTTAGTATGACCTTGTTACTAGTGGAAGATAATCAAAAATTTGCCGAGAGGCTAGTCAATATTTTGAAACGGAATGGTTATGTTGTCGATGTGGCTATCAATACTGAGATTGCAATGGACATGGCGGCGACCGGAATTTATGATATTATTTTATTAGCGCGGATGTTACCAGGTTGTGACGGAATATATTTCGTAAAAGAATTTAGGAATTTAGGTTTTGATACACCGGTTATGATTTTGTCTATCAATGGTTCATCTACGGACGTGGTTGAATGCTTGGATGCCGGAGCCGACGATTATCTTATTAAACCTTTTTATACAGACGAACTGTTGGCGAGAGTGAGAGCGCTAACCCGCCGGAAAAGTTGTACTGCTGTTACAAAAAATATCAAGCTCGCTGATGTTGTCCTTGACCCGTGGAAGAAAATTGCAAACGTTAACGATGAAGAAATACAACTAACGGGAAAGGAGACCAAACTCCTGGAACTATTAATGCATAATTACGGCCGGGTTATTTCTAACAGCTTTATCCTCGAAAGAGTTTGGGGTTACAATTCTACGGTTTCTACTCCCACTATTCATCAATACATTTATAACTTGCGTAAAAAGCTTAACAATGATTATATAAAAACCATCCCAAAAATCGGGTACATGTTTAAACCGGAATGATTATCGGTTAGTCTAAACAAAACCCTTGCCAGGGAGTGTCAAGGGGACGAGGTATTGACAACCCCGCCCCCCACTGCCTTTGCCGGATAAATGGAGACTTAATTCAGATGGCGTTTTGTGCCAATTGAATTCTAGTCGTAATTATCCAGGGACTAAGCCGCTCTATAGCGGGTTAGTCATCGGGAAAAGCGATCCGCAGGAGAAAAGCCGGGTGGTATTCCGTTTAGAAACCCGTACTGTTTTCACGTAGCAAGTTTACGGGTTTTAGGAATACCGCCCGGCTTTTGTAACATGACAAAAGTAAGCTCCGTCCTTTATATACTCCATTAAATTATTTTAAGATGTAGATTAGATTTCCCATAAAAACGGACTGCCCAGCACAATATTTACATTGAACTACAGCAGTCCCTTTTTCTTAGTTATACCGATTATCAATAACCCTGGCGGTTTTCTTTTCGCTGCGAGGCAACTGGCCAATAGTAAGCGCCTCAGTATTAATAGTCAAACCTACCTTGGTTTTAAAATACTTCCTTACCCGAGTTTCCAGATTGGCTGCATCAAAACCCACTTGCTGTTCAAAACGCAGCAGCATAGTGTCTTTGGCATCTTCATCACGGTCAAGCACAATCTGGTATTCGCTGCTGATGCCCTCAATATGTTTGAGAACATCTTCTACCTGGCCAGGATAGATATTAACGCCTTTGACTTTGACCATATCATCAGACCTGCCAAGGATGAGGTCGTGGCGCGGATGGTTAAGGCCGCAGGAGCACTCCCCAGTCAGCAGCCGGGTAATATCTCTTGTCCGGTAACGAAGCAGTGGTGCCCCTTCTTTTGTTAAAGTAGTAATAACCAGCTCCCCGTATTCACCCTCAGCCACCGGTGCACCTGTTTGCGGATTTATAATTTCAAACAACAGATAGTCATCCCAGTAATGCAAACCATTATTGGCATCACAACTTATTGAGATTCCTGGGCCATAGATTTCAGTCAGTCCATAAATATCATATAATTCAACACCCAGCTCATCTTTTATCCTGGCACGCATTTTATCGCCCCAGCGCTCAGAACCAAGAATAGCCTTTTTGAGTTTGATATCGTTTTTGAGGCCGCGTTTACGAATCTCTTCAGCCAATAGCAGCGCATAAGAGGAAGTCGCGCACAGGGCAGTTGACTGTAGATCAATCATCATCTGCAATTGCTTTTCGGTGTTTCCCGGCCCCATCGGAATTGCCATAGCTCCTAGCTTCTCCACCCCGGCCTGAAAGCCGATACCGGCTGTCCATAAGCCGTAACCTGGTGTAATTTGTATGCGATCTTTAGCAGTTAAGCCGGCAACAGTCATACAGCGGCTCATCATCTCCGCCCAGGTATTCACGTCAGTGACAGTATAGGGGATAATAATAGGTTTGCCGGTAGTGCCTGACGATGAATGGATTCTGACCACTTCTTCATCAGGTACGGCCTGAATATTAAGAGGATAAGCCTCCCGCAGTTCTTCCTTGGTTGTAAAAGGAATATGAACTATATCTTCCGGTTTTTGCACATTATCAATGTCAAAACCGGCTTCTTTAAATTTATTTTGATAAAACGGACTTTGTTGCTGCACCCGCTGTAGCAGTTTTTTAAATTTAGTGAACTGTTCTGGTTTCATCCCTCAGCGCTCCCTTATGTTTACAAATACTGCTGGAAGTTGTAGCCAATCTCCAGAGCTTTTTGATTTAATTCCATAAATTTAGGCGGCAGATGCTCGCTGATTGTTTGTAACACTTCTTCCTGAGAAAACGGCAGTAAACCCTCTTTAATAGCAACACCCAGCATAATAACATTTAACACCTTGGAAGTACCGGCAGCAGCACAAAGCTTTTGGCCGTCAACAAACACTGCGCGGTGTCCGGTGTTTTTCAGATACTCGATAATATCGGCTGCTTGATAAGCAATACCGCCCAGTGAAGCGGTCACCGGAATAATAGGTTTGGTATTAACCAGCAGCTGGCCGGTTGGTTTTAAAAATCCCAGATTACGCACAGCCTCTGCCGGTTCGAAGCCAATAATCAAGTCTGCCATTCCCTGTGGGATAGCCGGCGAACAGTTTTGATCACCGATGCGCACATGGCTTACTACACACCCGCCACGCTGCGCCATGCCAATAGTCTCCGATGTCCGGGCAAAGATTTGCTTACCGATGGCTGTTTGGGCAATTATTTTGGAAGCAAGCACTGTTCCTTGGCCGCCAACACCTGCTAATAAACAATCGATTCTCATTTATTCACCCCTCCAATTGCCTGTACCGGACATATTTGGCCGCACAGCTGACAGCCATAACACAAATGCGGATTAATAGCCACTTTTTCCTCGGCTACACTCATAGCCGGACAGCCTATTTCCCGAATGCATTTTTTGCAGCTAATGCAATTGTCTTTAATTTCCTGAATGGTATTGGGTTTCACAATCGCAATACAGGGTGATTCAAAAATCACTACTGATACGCCTTTATGATTTACTGCCGCCGTCACAGTTTCAACTGCCTTAGCTAAGTCAAGCGGATTGGCCTTGGCAATAAAGGTAACACCACAGCCTTTTAATACATTTTCAATGCTGATTTTCTCTGAAATGCTTCCCATCATGGTTTTACCGGTACCGGGATGCGGCTGATGACCGGTCATCGCCGTTGTGCTATTATCAAGAACAATCACCGTAATATCGGTTTCGTTATACACAGCATTAATGATTCCGGAAATGCCGGTATGGAAGAAAGTTGAATCGCCGATAAATGCGATTTGTTTTCTGTCTGGTTCGGCCAGTTGCAAGCCCTGTGCAATGGTAATGCCAGCTCCCATACATAGGCAGGTATCTACCATATCAAGCGGTTGGGCATTGCCTAAGGTGTAACAGCCGATATCGCCGGTAAATACTGCATTTTGTCCGGCCTTTTTCATAGCCCTCTTTACACTGTAAAAAGAAGCGCGGTGCGGACAGCCTGCACAAAGTACCGGCGGTCTTACCGGCAATGGCGGCAGCTCAACAGGTCTAACCTGTGGCAGTTCCTGACCTGTGAACTTACAAAGTGCTGTAGTTACCAGTTCATAACTGTATTTACCTGCTACCGGCATATCTTTTGTCAGTTTGCCTTTGATGCGGATAGCTAAATCTAACTTACCGCACAGTCTAAGCAGATTTTCCTCAACTACCGGATCAAGTTCCTCAATAACCAAAACTTCTTCTAGCCCTTGCAAAAACTGCAGTGCCAACTTGTCAGGAAATGGATGTGGTGTTGCTAGCTTAAGCACTTTAACCGGTGTGTTGATGGTAGACAGCGCTTCCGTTACATAGGTGGAAGAAACTCCACAGCCAACAATCCCTAATGTGCCCTGACCGCTAATCTGGTTATAAGGAGATTCCGAAAACTCCTGACTGATCTTGGTTTCATTAGCATCAATTTTTATATGGTTTTGATACGATAAGCGCGGGAAGATTACCCACTTGGGATCTTTTACAAAGCCTTCTATTTTATTTTGATAACGCTCATCATCTGTTTCAACACTGGCACAGGCATGGCAAACCTGAGTAGTGGGTCTAAACAGCACCGGTGTGCTGTATTTTTCCGATAAGGCAAACGCCTCGGCAATCATGGTATAAGTTTCTTCCGGTGTTGCCGGATCAAATACCGGCAAATGAGCATATCTGGCAAAATGCCTGGTGTCTTGTTCTGTTTGTGAAGAAATCGGGCCCGGATCATCTGCAACCAAAACAACCATACCGCCTTTAACACCGATATAAGCCAGACTCATTAAGGGGTCACTGGCAACATTAAGACCTACCTGCTTCATGGTGACCAGTGTCCGTGCCCCGCTGTAAGCTGCCCCGGCAGCTACTTCCAACGCCACTTTTTCATTTACTGACCATTCAACATAAATCCCATTATCACGCTCTCTGGCAATAGTCTCCAGCACTTCGGTCGAAGGTGTGCCGGGATAACCACAGACAACATTAACGCCTGCTCTGATCGCTCCAAGTGCAATTGCTTCATTACCCATTAGCAGTTTGGTTTTCATGTAAATTCCTCCATTTTGAATATAAAAAAACACCTATCCTTCTACAAGGACAGATGTCTAATCTGCGGTACCACCTTAGTTGTCAAACAGCATGTTTGACCGCCTCATAAGAATGCTATCACATTCTTGGCTCTGTAACGTGAGCACACGTTTAAAGCTACTCAGTCTTATGACTTTTCACCCCACCTTCAAGGGTCCATTTATTCAGTCCGCATTTCTGTCAAGTTCCCAGCAACCTTGACTCTCTGTAAGCGCGTAACTGATTTTATCTCCCTATCATCAGTTTACTCTATTAAATTACCATGTCACTCAACTATAATGTAATTTAATCATACTGAACTTATATTGTCAATATGTAATCAAAAGCGCTCCTACTGGAGCGCTTTTGTCTTTGTGCTAGATACCGCTAAGCAATTGTGCCAACACTCGATACTTAGCTTGACGGAAAATTTGATCAGAGTCAACAATGTACCATTCGCCGTCGATTTTCTCTAATCCCACAGGTTTAAATGCAACCGCAAGCGAGTTTTGTTCTGTTTGGAGCGTAGCCAGCGCAGCCGCGTAATCACCTTGCTGGGCCACAATTTTTACCGAAAGCAAATTGGATTTTTTTATTGACGCATTGGTTTGTCCGGTAACAAACTTTAATACGGTTTGCATATCACCCACAGAAGTGGGCGATACGTACAGCGCCGCTTCGCTCATGCGGTCATTCTTTGCAGCGGCAAAAAACGTTCTTATTACACCCTCTGGTGACAGGTTGGCCTGCCGTTTAAGATCAGAGCCACCGCCACAGCCTGCAGTTACCAGCAAAGCCAGCATAAGTACGGTAACTAGTATAAACTTGTTTCTCATAATGTGTTTCAATCATCCTTTCCTGCAAATATTATGGTAACAAGATGCAGCTTTATTATAACATAGTGCAAAGCTCTTTTTCCGTGGTAAATCCAACCATAAAGATAGTCCGGTTACCATTTCGGAACCGGACTATTATTAATTACTCTTGGGGTTGTGGTTCAGCCTGGTGATGTGGTTTCATCGGTGCCTTACCATGAATCATATCATCAATACGCTTATCCATATCGTTTTTCATTTCTTGCGCTTTGTCAGCTGGAATCTTGCCTTCATTTACACCCTGGTCAAGATGCTGTGTCATTTGGTTTTTCAGAGTTTCTTTGAGAGCCTGTTCGCTGACACCATGTTCTTCGGCAATTGTTAGTAAGTTCTTACCGGCTTTCATTTCCGTTTTCAGGCCTTTGGCATCTAGATTTAGCAGGCTGAGTAACTTTTCATTATGGAATGGACCAGGACCCATCGGCCGGTGTTCCGGTCTGTGCATTTTGCCGTTAATCATGTCGGTTATATGCTTATCCATATTTGTTTTCATTTCTTTGGCCCGCTCTTCCGTAAGGCGACCGGCTTTTACATCTTCAGTGATGCGTTCAGTTAGCTGTTTGGTCATAAAGGTTTTTAGTTTCTGTTCGGAAACATTGTGTTCTTTGGCAATAGCTGCCAAGGTTTTACCCTCTTGCATTTCAGTTCGGAAGGCTTCCTTATCTATCTTTAACAATTCCAGCAGCTTAGTGTCATCAAATGGTGCTCTCATATGACCTGGTCTGTGCATCGGCATTTTGCCGTTAATCATCTCTGCTACGCGCTCAGAGATACCGGCTTTCATTTTTGCTGCATCAGTATCTGGCGGCAGATGTCCTTCTTTTTCAGCCTTATCAATACGAGCTGTCATTTGTTCAACCAGAAAGTCTGTTAGTGCCTGCTCGGAAATGTCTTGGTCTTTAGCAATTTCTGCTAAGGTTTTACCGCCTTGGGCCTTTTCACGGAAACTTTGTTCATCCAGTTTCAAAAACTCCAATAACGCTTTTCTGTCTTCATGGAATCCCATTGGCGGTCGGCCTCTTTTGCCGAAGTCTCCTTTTTCGCTTTGGGTTTGCTGCCATTTGCCATTAACCTGTTCTTGTTTATCTGTTGTAGCAGCTAACACAATCCCATTTGCAGTAACCATTGTTGCCACGCTGATTGCCAATAGCCATAATCTTTTTTTATTCATTTTCAATCATCCCTTTTCTTTTTGTTTGGGGCTATGATTGTATTATGCACTCCATTTTTTTGAATATCTTTTGAAAAAACTAGAAAATAAAAAATTAATAAAAAAAAATCCTGAAGTGTTTTTTGATTACACTCCAGGATTCGCCAAACCGTTCAACAGCTTGATATGGTATTGGTTTTTCTCAGCAGCTATGATATTAATGCAGCTATAATCCTGAGCTATGTGAAACAGGTTTTCCAGCGGCATACCTAGGATATGACATAAAAGTATGCGATTAACGCCAGCATGTCCCACAATAAGGATATTGCCGGTCGTGGTACTCACTAGCTCAGTAAATGCCGCCAAAATTCTGGTTTGGCAGGTAGCAAAGCTCTCGCCTCCCGGAATAACATAATTGACAATATCTTTGCCGCGCTCCACGTATTCTGTCGGATAGAGCCGCTCAATTTCCGTAAACGTTTTGCCTTCCCAGTTCCCCATGCTGATTTCCCGCAAGTCACGCCGGCTTGTTGGCGCCAGGTTTAACGGCTTGGCAATTATTTCAGCAGTTGCCACCGACCGAACAAGATCACTGCAAAATACGGCGGTAAGCTCCTGCTTTGCAAGCTGTGCTTGAACCAGTTGCGCCTGACATATGCCATCCTGGGAAAGTAGAATATCACTCTGTCCAATATAGCGCCGCACCTGTTTTTCTATCAATATTTCGCCATGACGAATCAAATAGATTAGCCTTTTATCTGACATTCTCCGCATCCTCCTCTGCCCCTACTGTTACCTGGATGCTTCGTTTTCCAGGGGCTGACGTCAACTTGTGAGTAAATTCGCCGAAAACTACAAGACCGCCTTGTCTCTCTGCTTCCCTAATAGCCGGCAATTGACGCACAGCTTGGTAAATCTGGGATTTATCTGTCGGCGATTGGCCTGGCACAACCTCAACAATTAGTTTTATGGCAATAGGCTTATTTTTAATGACCGTAACACTAAAATTAGTAACGCCCGGTAAGCCAAGCAGCACTTCATCAAAATCGGCCATTGTAAGCTGCCCGGCTGGTGTTATGGTTAACAGCCCGTCTTTCCGGCGCTGTATGCGCTCCAGCCGCTTCAGTATGCTGCCACAAGGACAGGGTTCAGTAATAAAACGGGATATATCGCCTGTCCGGTAGCGGACAAGCGGCATGCCCTGGCGCGTAAGAGTTGTGAAAACCACTTCACCGTACTCACCGTCAGGCAGCGTTTTTCCTGAAACCGGGTCAATAATTTCAAAATATAAATCGGCTTCCCGCAAATGGTAACCGGCATGAGCGGCACATTCCAGTCCGCCGCCAAGTCCCATTTCTGTCATGCCGTAATGATCAAATATTTCACAATGCCAAATGCGACTGAGTTCACTAATAACAGCCTGTGAAAGGTAATCGGTGCTCACTAGCACGCGGCGTGGTGTCCAGGCGCTCTGTCCCCAGCTCTCCCAATACTTCGCCATGGCTAAGAGTTGTACAGGCACGCCGACTAGGCAAACGGCCTCTTCCCGGCACATGGTTTGGACAGCAACAGCTGTATCATCGACAAGACCATACAGCGTAGGTATTGCCGCTATGCGCTGCAGACCTTGCCATAACAGATCACCAACACTGCCGGGTCGCTGGCCTGGCAGCAAAATGAGGGTTTTATCACCTGTTCCCGCCAAGGTCGACATGCCGGTGGCAAAGAACTCAATGGTCAATTCTTGATCGGCTTTGCTGAAATAAATCCGTTTGGGATTGCCGGTAGTGCCGGAGGTTGCCAGTGTTACCACCCGGCTGATCTGGCTCTGGGAACCGCACATCATGACACCAGCCTGTTTTGCCAACTGTTCCGGTGTTGTAAACGGATACCGGGACAAGCTTTCTAGACAGTCAATCTGACGGTATCCAGCCAGCTGCTGACGGTAAAAAGGACTGAGCTGCTGGACTCTGGCAATGGTTGTTTGTAAACAGGACAATTGATAAGCTGCCAGCTTATCAGCGGTCAGGGTTTTCACACCTATTTTTTTTGTTGTCCAGGCATCCAGCGGGGTAATTGCTAGTTTGTCGCTCATAGCTTCCTCCGGTACAGAGCTTCTCCGCGAGAATTTGTGAGGTTATAGGCGCAAAACGGCACCAGCATATTATCAGGTGACACAACATGAATAAAGCACTGCTGCAACCGCTGTACATCCAGCGTCCATGCATCCTGGAACGCCATACCTGATATTGCAAGCGTATAGGTGTTTACCCGTTCTAAAAAGTCATCCAGACTGTCTGTGTTACCAACATGCTGCGGTGAAACTGCTGCTTGCTTGTGGATTACGCTTGTTTTTAATGGTGCTGACCATTGTCTGGCAACAAACTGCCTGGCTCGTTTTGAACCATTGGCTGGTTCACTGCCCTGACAGCAACCGCTGTTGGTACTATCCTCCACAAGCGGCTTTAGCTCGCCGTTTGGCATCAAGACAAAATTTCCATGAAAGGAGCAATGGGCATGTTCGCCGCCAGGCGGCCGGAAGTATGCTGCCTTTACTAATCCTGATGTTTGTTTTTCGATCTCACGGATCACTCTGGGTAGAGTGATCCGATCACTGTCTTGCGGCTGAACCGGATATCTGCCGAAATAGCTTATTGGTTGAAAATGGACGCCGCGCACTGCCGGCATTTTGCTAATAGCAAACTCCAAAATCTGACCGATCTGATCGTCATTTACCCCTGGAACCAGGGTGGGTACAAGCACAACACCAAGCTCATAAGCCGCGCATACTTCGATAACGCGCTGCTTAACAGCCAACAAATCCCGCCCCCGCAGCTTGCGATAAACCTTATCATCCATTCCATCAAACTGCAAAAAAACACAGTTAAGTCCTGCGGCTTTTAACCGGGAAACATACTCTTCATCAGCGGCCAAACGCAGGCCGTTGGTATTGATTTGAAAAAAAACAAAGCCCATTTTCTTACCCAAAGCAATGATATCAGGCAAATCATCCCGCAGTGACGGTTCTCCTCCTGACAATTGGATATTAAAAGGTCCGCCACTTTTTAGCAGCATTGTGTACCACTTGGCAATGCGATCAAGTCCCGGTTCATCTTTGTCAGCTGGCGACGCAGCAGCAAAACAGACCGGGCAGTGCAGATTGCATTGGTTGGTTACCTCTAAGAGAACACAGCAGGTCTGTTGTTTGTGTCTGGGACATAACCCGCAATCATACGGGCACCCCTGCTTTTCCTCTGTGGCATATGCAACTGGCGCATGAGGGCGTTGCGGATTTTTCCAGCCTGTATAATTAGGCTCGCCTTCCCAAATGCGAACCCGGTATTCGCCATGCTGTGGACAATGTTTTTCCAAATAGACGTTATGCCCTTTAGCGATCCGCTTGGCCGGGATACGCTGCAAACATTCCGGGCAGACACTTTCGGTTATAGACAGCACTACTTCTTCTGCTCTTTCGCACTCAACAGCTATGTTCATGTTCTCCACCGCCAATTTCCTTTTCCAGCAATTCTGTTAAAAACTGTTCAAAATTTTTCTGAGTTTCCAGCGGATCAACCTCTGGAAAACTCACTCGGATGACCCCATCGGCAATCACACCCTTGATGCTTATGCCGCTAACAGACTGTATTTGAAATGAAGGTCGCGGGAAATTTTTGTAATACTTAATTTGTCCGTTCTTACCCAGCTGTTCAATAACTTCTTCCCTGGTTTTCAGTGGCAGCCGGTATTCATACATATGGGAACTGCTAAAGCAGTTTTCTATCTTTTTACATTCATATAGTTTCATGGATAATTGCCTCAATGGCCTGCAGACAGTAATCAATATCCTCATCTGTGGTAAACCGCGAGAGGCTGAAGCGTATGGTGCCGCTAGGCGCTGTGCCCAGATACTTATGGATGAGCGGTGCGCAGTGCAGACCTGTGCGGCAGACAATACCGAAGCTTTTATGCAGCAGTTCGCCAGCATCTTCTACCAGGCAGCTTGGTAAGGTAAAGGAAATTACCGGTGTGCGCGGCGTCGTTACCTCGATTACCTTAGCTCCCAGCGCCGCAAGTCCGCTGGCCAGTCGCTCGGTTTTATCAGCCATAACACCACTGTCAAGTAAATGGTTGGCACTCCAGGTTAATGCTGCTGCCAGTCCGGCAGTTGCCGGATCATTGGGTGTTCCTGCTTCAAAGCGGATGGGTATAGTCTGCGGCATCTCCGCCAAATCACTTTGCACACCGGTGCCGCCAACCCATACCGGCTCAAGGTCAATCTGAGGTGCGATATATAAGCCGCCTGTGCCGGGTGGCCCCAACAGATATTTATGTCCTGTAAACGCTACCATATCAATAGACCAAACCTCTGGCAACACCGGGATTATACCCAGGCTCTGAGAAGCGTCCAGTAAAGTAATGGCGCGGCGCTTTTTGGCAATACCGGCAAGCAGAACCGCGTCATTTACCGCTCCGGTAACATTAGAAGCATGTGTGAAAACCACCAGCTGTGGCGAGTGTTGTATTATTGCCTGTTCCCATTCTTCCGGATCAACCCGCCCTTGTTTGTCTACAGGAAGTATGTGTACGGTTATGTACTTGGTTTTGGCAAGATAATGGAGCGGCCGCAGCACAGCATTATGTTCGGCGGCTGTTGTCACCACAACAGCACCTGGCCGAAACCGTAGCCCATGCAAAGCAATATTTAGTCCATGGGTGGCATTAGGTCCCAGCACAAGGCGGCCTTTATCTTTGACAGCCAGCAGCTTAGCCAGTAACTTCCGGCATTCTCCGGCAATGTCGGCAGCCGTAAAACCTGAGCGGCCGGCATGATAGGGTATACCGCTGACGCAGGAAGCTACCGTGGCCCCCACCTGTGGTGCCTTGGGCCAGGAAGTTGCCGCATTATTAACATATACTGTTTTCACAATCCCTGCCTCCTACTGTAACACTAATTCTTTCAAGTCATTGGTGCCCAGCAAACCCGTGATATTATTCATAATGCTTACCGCCGTCTGCTGCCGGCGCAGCACGGCAGCCTGTATGTCCGGCTGTCCATCAAACTTCTCCAGCGAAAAACGAAAGCGCTCGCTGAGCAGCACCGGCTTGTCGCCCTGCACCAATTTGTCGGCAAGAAAGACAACGGCCGCTTCATTGAGCAGCTGCCCTGACGTCAGTTGCAAATCCATATGGGAAGCCACAATGGTTGCCAGTGAGGAAAAGCCCCGCCTTCTAACAAGGCGTTCGCCGCGTTTAGGATGGTTGGATTTGCCTTTGGCCAGATCGTGTAGCAGACAACCGGCAATAACCTGCTCAACATTGATGTGCAGCCCAACCGAATTAAGCTGTTCGGCCAAACGGCGGCCAATCCTGGCTACCGCTTGCCCATGCCGTAGAATGTTTTCACTGACTTGGTGTTTATAAAGCAGTGCCAGACATTCCTCATAAGTGGGGATATGATGGTTAGCATAAAAAGCTGTCAGCCGAGTGTAGTCTTCTTGGGTGTCCATGTCAAGCAGAGTTCCCTGGTCGGCAACTGCTACGTCTTTACTGTCCTGTTCAAACTTTTCGAGGATATGACACAAACCGCAGCTCCCGTCACTGGCAAGAATATCACCAAAACAGGCGGCGCCGATAAGCGGCGGATGGCCGCGCTCTCCATTGAAAACCGGATAACTGACAGCTGCTTTTGTCTGGCGGTAACAGCGCAGCAAATCTTTAATGGTGCGTTTGCGTATCAGGGGATTGTCACCCGGCAGCAGCAAAAAGGCATCGGCTTCAGCGGCAAAGGTGGTTAGTCCGGCAAGCACGGAAGAAAACATGCCTGCTGCGTAATTGGGATTTTCAATAATGCTGACAGGCAAACGCTCTAATACCGGATATAATTCGGCGGCCTGATAACCGACAATTACCCGGATGTCGGTTATGCCGCCGTGCAGCAGACTGTCAACGGCGGTTTCAATTACAGTTTTGGTGCCTAATGGCAGCAGCGGCTTAAAGCGTCCCATGCGCGAGGAATAGCCTGCGGCTACAATAAGTCCTACTATTTTTGCGCAATGCATTTTTCGCGTTCCGCCCTTGCTTTTATTAATTCGGCGACAATACTCACGGCAATTTCTTCAGGGGTTTCGGCATAGATGTCAATGCCGATCGGTGAATACACACGCTGTAAGGCTGCGGGACTGATACCTTTTTCCTGTAAGCTCTTAAACAAGAGATCACGTTTCTTTTTGCTGCCGATCATGCCGATATAGCCAGCCTGGGTTGTAAGCGCCTGTTCAAGCACGATGTTGTCATGCAAATGGCCTCTGGTCACAATCACAATATAACTGTCAGGAGTAATAGCAAGACTTGTCATGCAATTGAAATTGTCCACCACCAAAATATCAGCCTGGGGAAAACGCTCCTTGTTGGCAAAGGCCGGACGATCATCTAAAACAACTGTCACAAAACCCACCATCTCGGTAAGTTTGGCAATCTGCTGGGAAACATGACCGGCGCCAAACAAGTACACCACACCGGTTGTACGAATAGGCTCGACAATAAAGCTACGGACTTCACGCGCATCAGCATGGATCGAAATCTTGGCCGGTCCTAACGACATTTTTTCAATAAAAGCGGGATCGCCTTGGAAATTGCCGATAATACTGCCATCCTGTTTGACAAGGCATTGCTGTCTTTTTCCGCCTGCTCTGGTTTGACTGGACAATTCGGTCATCAACCAAGCTTTTCGCGCTTTGTCCATGGTGTCGATAAGCGCTTGGTAAATCAAGATATTACTTTGGTTGTCGGCATCCAGGTATTCCAGCAGAATTTCTCCCTGTCCGCCGCAGATCATACCTAAACCTGCCGCATCCGATCCTTTCAGATCAAAGGGCTGGATAAGTGACTGACGGGATATATGAACTTGTTTGGCTAATTCAATGGTTTCGGCTTCCAGTTTTCCGCCGCCAACTGTACCAATAATGGAACTGTCTTTACGGACAATCATCTTGGCTCCTGCTGAGCGCGGCGCTGATCCACTACTGTGAAAAATAGTGGCAAGCACAACGCTTTCACCGGCAGTAAGTAAATCAAGCAAACTTTGATATAACTTTTTCATGCACATCCTCCTAAGTATCGGAGTTGTAACTGTTACTAAGCAATCCTTTCGGACAAGGTATAGCCGTTTGCTGCCAGAATTTCTCCGATTTTGGCCAATGTGTTCAGCACAAGCTGTGGGCAGCGCGCCATCCGGTTCTGGGGGTTATTTTCTAAAATCGTATTGCATTCAATACCGCCATACTGTGAAGTAACTTCTTGTTCAAACCATTCAACAAGTGTTTTTATCATTTCATTAAGATTGCAGTCTTCCATTTCTTCGGCTGCCCCTTTGCCGGCATACAAGCCGATAAGGCAGGCACCGCCTGTCAGTGCGCCACAGGTTTTACCGCAGAAACCTATGCCGCCGTTTAATCCGGACATAGCCCTGATTAAATCAAGATTTTCCTTACCTTGAGCCTCCAGTCCAATAATTAGCAGGATTTGACTGCAGAAAAATCCTGCCTGCGATAGCTCTAGTAATTTCATATAGGCATCGGTCATATATTTCGCCTCCTATCAGTAGCTGTACGGAAAACGGTTTATGATTTAGGCTCTGCGGTAGTTTTGGAGCCGCAGCGGTCATGATCCGGACCTTTTCCAATTAAATCATTTATTTTGGTCAGGGCAACATCTGATAAAAAACTGATTTGCGCCGGCTTGCCGTCAAGGTTTTCTCCTGATAATACCACGCCATTACCTGTCTCTAAATAAGCAAGCGGCAGGCTGCGCCGAAACGTCTTGCCGGTATTCTTATCAATTACTTCAAGCACCACACCGTCGGCTTCAATGATATTAGGACAATCTTGTTCCTCGCTCATAGTAACGCTCCTTCCTTATTTACCTGAAGCAATAACTAGGCGTGCCCCCATCCGGCATTTAGGACAATTTTTTCCTTCGTTGGTAGCTTCACATTTCTTACAGTAATAGGTAAAACAGCGGCAGCATTGATATAATGGGGCGTTGTTTGTAATCTCCGCCTGGCAGCGGGGACAGTTTTTTTCGTCCAAGCAGTTTCATCCTTTCCTATGTCTTTTTTTCAGCCACCAGTAGAAAATACCCCAGTTTTATTTTGGGTATAGACAAACATTGCCGTAACTTTTCCACTGTTCCGTACTTCATAATATATGACGCCACAAATTGACGTAATAGCGTCGAGTGGTCTTCCCAGATAACCACCTTAAATCCGCTTTCCCTGAGAATTTTTAGCAAAAAATTATTATTAAGGTAACCGGCATTATTATCGTCATCCAGGCAGTACATATCGGTTATTGCCAGTTTGCCTCCTTTGGTAAGCACACGAGCACATTCGGCCAACACGGTTTCTTGCTGCTGTATGACCGACAAACTGCATTCGGCAATCACTCCGTCATAAGTGCCGTTTGCAAACGGCAAGTGGTCGCCAGAAGCCTGAATCAGTGCCAGTCCGGGCGAACGCCTGTGTCCTTGCTGCAGGCGTTCAAGGGATATATCCACCCCCACGGCCTGCAGTTTGTAATTGCCGCATAAATATTCCACAGTAACGCCTGCGCCACAGCCTATATCCACAATCTTAGCGCCTGGCGCAAAACCACAGTAATCAACAACCATTTTTGTTAACTCCAGGCCTCCCGGATGTTGGTGCAACATCATTTGTCCTCCAAGGCGGCTTCCACCTGCTTCATCTTGCCGTTGACCAGTTCCTCCGGAATATATACAAGACCGCATTGCGCACATTTATACAGCTCAACCGGAAATGTACTGCCCAGATAGGCCAGTGTAACTTTACCCAGGGTCAAGGGAATTTGGCACTTACAGCAAATGAGATTGGGTTGCTGTACTTCTGTCAGTTTATGCATAAACCCTCCGTTACTCGGTAATTTCTATCCGGTGGCAGTATGAATTACGCACAACAAAGCCATCGGCCTGCGGCAGGTATTCTACCCAATATGTCACACTGCCTGACTGGAAGTAAGCGATATAATATTCTCCTCCGACATCTTTCAGCTTGTTGCCGGTGCTTTCTGCATATTCGATTACTTTTGCAGCATCATCAACAAGAATCTGGCGTCTTTCCATAGTGGCCAATACTTCGTCCGCAATATAGAGCTTACGTTTTAACTCTGGTTTTTCTGTGTGCTCCCGCCATAATTCTGACAGTAACTGCTGTTTTAGTTTTGCCCGGTTGTGTTGTCGCTCGGAAATTCCCGGACCTGCCGTAGTTTGTCTGTCAACGCCCCAGATTAAATCTAGCAGATGGAAACAACGTTTGTTTTGACCGCCGAAATTATCGCGGCACATGGTGCAATACGCAAGATAATCAAAATGGCTTTCGTTGATGCGCCGCTCTATTACTTTATGGGCAACCTCCTGATTGGCGTAAAGCATTAGGCCTCCATAACCGCAGCATACAGTTTTTTCATGGTTTAACGGTAATTCTGCCCATTGATGCCCTAGTTTTTCCAGTAGCTTTCTGACACTTGTTTGTAGTACTGCATCATACCTGGTGGTGCAGCTATCATGGATAGCCAGTGTTTGTGGGGGAAATGCCTGTTGACATCCTTCCGGCAAACCAATGCGTTCCAGCACTGTCCATAAGGTTTCTACCGCTATGTCTGGCACATTTTCTTTGAACAGACTGTAACAGGTTGGACAGGCCGTGATTACTCTGGGGCTGCCCATACTACGCCAGTTGGTGATAAAGGTTTGCATTTTTTCCCGAAATAAAGTTTCCTGTCCGGCCCACCTTGCCGGCGCCCCACAGCAGCCAAGCATCAGGCCGATACCTGACAGCTTTTCACATAAAAAACGATATGCTTTCGCAACATGGTCTGGTGATGATGCCGCCAACTGGCAGCCGGGATAAAATATGGCTTCACTAGTGGTATATCCGGGCTGGTGACGAGTCAGCGCAAATAATTCGCTGGTGCTGAACGCTAGGTCACGCAGAGCAAAATCGTGAGTTGACGGTGGCATTTTCCCTTTTTCCACCATCATTTGCCGCGCTTCCTGGCAAATTTCCGCCATACTGAGGTTTCCGGGGCAGACTTCTTCGCACAGACCGCACAAACTGCAGGAATTGATCATCTTATTGGCGCGGTGTATGCCCATTACAATAGATAAATTATTATATACTTCCCGTACGTAACGTTTGGGATATCCCTGGTAATGCGCAAGATATTCGCATACTTTGACACATTCCAGACACTCACACTGCAAGCAGCGTGCAGCTTCCCTGCCTGCTTCCTCTAAAGAATATCCACTGGCAGGATTGGCTGGAAGCACCATAGTTTCAGTTGGTATGCCGGTTATATCGTTAAATAGCTCAGAGACAAATACTCCTTCCTTTTCCCGGTTGGCAGTAAGCGACGCTTGCTGCAAAAAACGTATTATGGATGTTGCGGCAGCTTTACCGTCGGCTACCGACATAATCGCTGAACGTTCTGCATTGTTACGCCGCAGGCTTCCACCGGCAAAAACCTTAGCTTGGCTTGTGGCCAGCGATATTGGCTCAACATTTATGTTGCCATTTTCATCTTCAGTAAGACCAAAATTGTTTCGCCTGCTGCCTGTGCCCACATATACGGCATCATAGCTTACGGCAAAATCATCTAAGGAGTCAATAACCGTATTGTAATGAATAGTTATTGGTATATTTTGAAAAACAGAAAAATCTTGTTCTATTAACGTACGTGGTAAAATATTTTCCGGAATGTCCCACAAACTGCCACCAAGTCGTCCGGTTGCTTCAAACAAAACAAGCTTATAGCCTTTAGTGGCTAATTCCCAGCCTACAGTTAACCCGCTCAGACCTGCCCCTATGATGGCAACTGTTTGCTGTTTTTTTACAGTTGGAACGGAAACTTGGGGCTTTGCAGCAGTATTTTTCACGCAAATTTGTTCTAAAGCCCGGATAAAAATAGGTTGGTCAAGATCCCGGCGTCTGCAGCTTTGCTGGCATGGTTGATCACAAATGCTGCTGATAATGCCCGGAAAAGGAACCATTTTATGAAATAAAGCAAATGCTGCTGAGTAGTCCTCTTTACAGACAGCACCTGCTATTCCCCGAGCGTCGACATGCACCGGGCAGCCTGCCGTACAGCCTGGCGGATTATCCTGCACACATTTTGCTTCTCGCTGCCGCAGTAGTTTTTGATCCATAATCAACCTCCTCTTCCCGGTATGAAAGTGCACCTTACCTGTGAACGGGAAAATCCTCAACGAACGGAAAGGCAAAATGCTTTCCGTTCGTTAAGGTTATAGAATTCAATCAGCTTATTTCCCAGCCAAAGCCTCTAAGCCGGCCTTGATTTTTTCCGGAAGTGCGGGAACCGAGAGAATGCGTACACCGCAAGCATTGTAGATGGCGTTAAGAATAGCGGGATGTGGTGAAGTCAGCGGGCCTTCACCTACGCCGGCAGCACCATACGGGCCATTTTCACGCGGGGTGATGTTGTAAATAATCTCCATGTCATCAGGTATATCCTTGATGAATGGGAAGCCGCAGCCAACAAGGGTGGTATGTTTTTTGAGATCTTCAAAATCCTCAGTTAAGGCAAGGCCGATGCCTTGAGCCAAACCGCCATATACCTGGCCGTCGCAGGTTGTTTTGTTGGTAAGTGTCCCGATATCCTGAACGGTTACGAATCGGACGACTGTCGCTTTGCCTGTTTTCATGTCAATTTCCACTTCAGGCATAAAGACAGCATACATATAAACAGGGAACGGATTTCCCTGACAAGTCTCGGGACTGCAGTCGGTGCACATGGAGGCAGTCCAGGAACCATTATAATGCAGCGGTATGTTTTCAGCCACCATTTCATCATAGGTGCGGAAAGTACCGTCAGGCTTGCGCATAGCATTTACCAGCATCTCACAGGCTACTTTGGTAGCATTGCCTGTCATTACGTTTTGACGACTGCCGCCAGATGGGCCGCTTGCCGGAGTAAAGGCCATATCATTCATGACTAGTTTGATTTGTTCGGGAGTAATTCCCATTTGCCGGAGGGTTTCATGAGCATGAGTCAGGAAAGCAAGATCGGCACCTTGGCCATGATCCTGCCACGAACTACCTATTGTTACGCCGGTTTTAGTCAGTTCAGCCCAGGTGTGGGAGCTGTCCGGGCCATCAAGACCGCAGCCATACATACCGATCGCTAAGCCTACGCCGCGTTTCTTTTCCGAGGTTGACATTTCTTTGCAGCGTTTTTTTGCTTCTTCCCAATACGGACGGATTTTGTCAAGCATTTCAGGCAAGCAGAATACTTCTGGCACCTGCCCTGTCGGCGTGGTAGCACCTGGGCGATATACGTTTTTATAGCGGAATTCCAGTGGGTCCATGCCCAGTTTTTCAGCAAGGATATCAACACAGATTTCCGAAGACAAGAACGCTTTCGGCGAACCGTAAGCACGGAAGGCGGAACCCCAAGCATGGTTTGTGCAGACACATTTGCCTTTGCCTCGAATGTTGGCTATATCATAGCCGGCACCGGTGAACTGGCCTTGACGCATTAGATTCAAGTCACCAAACTCACTGTATGGACCGTGGTCAAGCCACCAATCAGTTTCCATGGCCAAGATTTTGCCGGTTTTGTCGGCAGCCAGTTTGGTTTTTACCAGTGCTGGCGAGCGTTTGCCTGTGTAGGTAATTTGCTGGTACATGCTGAAATTTAGGGAAACTGGCTTGCCGTCACAGGCAAGGCAGGCAACACCCAATAAAGCTTCATTAGTCGGGCTAAATTTGTAACCAAAGGTAGCGCCTGTCGGATTGGCAACAAGCCGGCATTTCTCGGGCTCAATGCCAATCCCGGCAACGATCATTGCATGATGCAGATGCAGCGCAATACTCTTGGAGTGAATGGTTAATCGGCCTTCTTCATCTATATAAGCAGAGCCGCAGTCAGGCTCCAACGGCATATGCGGCTGACGGCTGCAGTAAGTAGCTACTTCGGCAGTAATTACACTAGGATCTTCCATAATGGGTTTGGTTTCTCCACCTTTTACCACGCCCTGCTCATAATAAACATTGGGAGTGCCAGGGTGAATTTCAATAGCATCAGGCGCCATGGCTTCCGGGGCACTCATGTACGCCGGCAATATTTCCAGATCAACCTTTACGGTTTTAGCGGCCGCCTGCGCATGTTCTTCGGTATCGGCAGCTACAATGGCAATGGCATCACCGAACTGGAATACCTTTTCATCACACAGGATGGGACGATCCCAACCGTCTCCCTTATTGGTCGGGAAGGTAATAAGACCAGTAATCCGGTTTTTGCCTTTAACATCCTTGTGGGTGATTACTTTGTAAACACCAGGCATTTTTTCTGCTGCCGAAGTATCAATACCTTTAATATTGGCATGGGAAACCTCAGCTTGCACAAGAGCCAGCCGCAATGTTCCAGGCGGCATTTGCAGCGCAACGTCAGCGCCATAATCCCAAGTGCCGGTAACTTTTTGAAGAGCAGATGGGCGATGATAGGTTGTGCCGTAAATTTTGTTATTAACAGGCTTAAACAATAGGTCTTCCTTGCGCATTTCTCCGCGGATTACTTTGGCAGCAGCCATAACTGCATCTACCAATGGCTTATAACCAGTACACCGGCAGGCATTACGATTCTTTTGGAACCATTCCCTGACTTCTTCGCGTGTTGGGTTTTGATTTTCATCAAGCAGAACTTTGGATGATAATATAAATCCTGGGCTGCAGAAACCGCATTGGGCACAGCCGTAAGCCATCCAGGCAACCTGCAGGGGATGAAGGTTATCCGGTGTTCCCAAACCTTCAATTGTTGTAATTTGTGCTTCGTCAGGCACTTTTTTCATTTTTACGACGCATGACCGAACTACTCGCCCATCCAAAATGATGGAACAGGTACCACATTGCCCTTGGTTACAGCCAACCTTGCAGCCAGTTAATAGTAATTGTTCCCTGAGCACACTTGCCAGACTGACTTCAGGATCAACAATCAGCGTTCTCTTCAGACCATTGATATTCAGAACCTTTTTTTGCATCAGCGCTCTCGTCTCCTTATTAAATAATCTATATTTCAGGGGTGCTTCTCCCCAAAATACGCCTCATTTTACTTGCCAAAACCGCATTCTGGATAACGGCATTCTTCACATACCAAGCACAAGCCACCATGCCCCAGTTTGTTAATATCTTGGCGTGTCAGCACTTCTCCCGCCAAGATACGGGGTGCCACCAAATCAAAAATAGTGCTTTTGTGATACATAACGCAGCCGGGAAGCCCTAAGATTGGTACTGCCCCCAGATAAGCAAGCATAAACATGGCGCCAGGCAGCGTAGGTGCCCCATAAACAACAAGCTCACCGCCTGCCGCTTTGATACCAGACGGGGTTACATCATCAGGGTCAACTGACATGCCGCCTGTTGTCACAATCATGTCGGCCCCCTCTGCCACCAGTGTCTGAATAGCTTCAGCAATCATCTCAATATCATCAGGCACGACTAATTGCCGCAAAAGAGTACTCCCTAACCAGCTAAACTTATCCTTAAGCACCGGCCCAAAACAATCCTGGATGCGGCCATAATATACCTCGCTGCCGGTTGTCACAACTCCCACTTTACGAGCCTGCAGCGGTTTGACTTCGATGACCGGATAATACTCTCGGCCAATGGCCTCAATCTGTTTTAGTTTTTCATCGGCAATGACTAGCGGAATGATTTTGCAGCCGGTTACTTTTCTGTTCATTGCAACAATCTGATTGGTATGCAAGGTAGCAACGGCGACCTGATCGATATCATTGATTTTTTCTAAGGCCTCGGTATTAACTTTAAGTAAGCCGAAGGTGCCGGCTTTTATTTCCACCTTGCCTTCCGAGGCCTCTTCAAGCAGTAAACCGGGACCGGCAATGGCTCTGGCAAATCTGGTAGCAGCATCATTTTCGTGAATGGTTTGGTTGTTGACTTCCCAGACATAGATGTTTTCTTTGCCGATGTTAAGCAGTTTGGGGATATCTTCCTTGGAGATGATATGCCCTTTTTTAAATGCCCTTCCTTTACGTTTGCCCGGAACAATTTCTGTTACATCATGGCAAAGAACCATGCCCTCGGCTTGGTATACAGGAACTACTCTCATTACTTGCCCCCCCTAGCGAATTAAAGGATGCTTACTGGCAACGACAGCTTGGTGATGCTTTGTAAAGTAAGTAGTGCAAGATTTGTACCAACTAGAAAATATTTATATATTTTTCAATAAATAAATGAAACCGGCTGTTTTTCTAACAACCGGTTTCTACAAATCTAATTACTTGTACTAAATCTGTTCAAAAGTGTAACATAAAAGTGTCACATCAAAGTGACACTTTTATGTTACACATATTCTGTTGAAAAGGAAGCAGTTAACCTGCACTTTAGACTACCAGCAGATTTCATACAGCTTCATTTTGCGATACAAGGTATTGCGTGATACCCCCAGACTGCGGGCTGTCAAACTGACATTGCCCCGGTGGCTGGAAAGCTGGGCTAAAATTTCCTGCCGTTCCTGCTCCTCCATCAGCAAGCGCCGTTCTTCGCGCAGTGAAAATGCGAATGCACCTGGTTCACTGTGCAAACTATTGACCACCGCGACAGCATCAGGCTGCCATTCGCGGATTTCCTTGGGCAGGTTTTCCAACGTTACGGTCCGCCCCTCGGTCAAGCTGACAATCCGTTCCACAACATTTTGCAGTTCACGCACATTACCAGGCCATTCATAGCGGATAATATGTTTCACTACTTCCGGGCTTACAGTAAAATTCCGGCAGTGTTTATCCTGTTTTTCTAGAAAATAATTAAACAGTGCCACTATATCTTCTGAGCGTTCGCGCAGTGGCGGTATGGTAATCGAAATAACATTCAGGCGATAATATAGATCCTTACGAAATGTGCCCTTATCTACTTCTTTGATTAGATTTTTATTAGTAGCACAAATTACTCTGACATCAACCGGAATTACTTTGTCAGAGCCGATCCGGCTAACCTTTCTTTCCTGCAGCACTCGCAGTAAGGCAACCTGCTGTTCTAACGGCATATCGCCAATTTCATCCAAAAATAAGGTGCCACCGCAGGCTAGCTCGAATTTGCCTGCTTTACCACCGCGTTTGGCCCCGGTAAAAGCACCTTCTGCGTAACCAAACAGTTCACTGCCAATCAATTCCCGGGGGATTGCCCCGCAGTTTACCGCAATAAATGGGCCGGTACTGCGATCACTCCGGTTGTGAATGGCCTGAGCAAATATCTCTTTACCGGTACCACTTTCGCCTTGCAACAACACGTTGGCTATCGAGGTGGCCGCCAATGAAGCTATTCTTACGGCTTCAAGAATAGCTTTGCTTTCACCAACAATATCACTGAATTGCAAGGTTCCATAGTTGCCGCTAAACTTGTTTACCAAGCTTTGAATACGCTTAATAGGCCGGAGAATAATAACGCCGCCGGTAACGATCCCCAGTTCATCGGTTACAGGTTCGCCGGAAGCCCAGAAGTGACTGACCGTCCCGCCGATATCAAGCATGATTTCGGTATCGGCACAGGATTCCTTGCACATAAGCATTCTTCTAATAAAAGAGCTAGATGATCCGAGAAGGCGCTCCACCTGGACCCCCAAAACATTTTGTGATTTTTGTGTCGCCAACCCCAATATTTTTTTTGCAATTGGATTTAATTCACTGACAACGCCACTACTATCCACCATAATTACACCATCAGACATGGTGTTAAATATATTGGTCAGGCGATGGTTAATTACGCGAAGTTCTTTGTTCTTTTTCCTTATATTGAGCTGAGCCATAATGGCTTCTGCTGCAGCTACCGCCATACCTAAAGTATGTAAATGGGCGGCCGTTGATTTTCCGGAAACGTCCAATACCCCAATCAGCGTTCCCCTCTCATCAAAAATGGGAGCAGCCGAACAAGTCAAGCAATGGTGTTTGCGGCAATAATGTTCTGAACCTGATACTTGTATGGGTTTTTGAGCAAATAGCGCCGTCCCGATGGCATTAGTTCCCGCTTCCTCTTCACTCCAGCTTGCTCCTTGAAAAAAGCTGACAGTCATCGGATTGGTCAATGTATCCTCATCTCCGAGGATTTCCATAATATAACCACGCACATCTGTCAGCACTACAACAAAGCCGGAGCCTGTAACAATTTGGTATAAGTTATCCATAAAGGGCTTAGCAATTGTTATCAGTTCACGGTTTTTTCTGAGCATCACCTGCAAACTGGCATTGTCTAATTGGTGGTGAACGCGCTCGTCAAGCGGATTGACTCGGGCTTGGTCACACCGTACCCATGAATCAAGAATCTCCGGTCTGACAGAATAGGTATGACTTTTATCCTTACTTTTCAGAGTGCCTGTAAATCGAAGCCATCCGGCCCAGGTATTATCAATTGCGTTTCCGGCATACACAGCCATTCACCTTCCTGTACTCGATTTGACTCAATGCAAGGTTACCACTCAGTTAAAAATTACTGATAAAAACAAAAAAAGACATAGACGCAAAAAGAAGAGCGCCCTGTCTCAATAGCTAGCACTGACTCCTTTCCGCAACGGGAGGCGTAATGGTTTCCCACTAAACCCATCGATCTGGCAATCTTGGGTTTCCTTTAGATTACCAGATTCGGAGTTACTGAATATTCAGTTTGCTTTACTTTTTTTATATTCGTTAATTACAAATAAAATTCCTGCCTATAAAGGTAAAAATTTCCACGCACTATTATTTATCCTAATATAGTATTTATTTTTGCTATATGCTCACTATTCATATCATTTTCAGTAACGCTAATTTAGAGTGTTAATATTGAAATTCATAACTTTCCTCAATGATTTTTACAAATCTAACCACATATTCATTAGCAGGGGTTGGCACACCTAGTTGCGCTCCATATGCAGCAATTGCTCCATTGAGAAAATCAATCTCGGTTTTTCGCTTATGCCGGATGTCCTGGGCCATCGACGGCAGATGTTCTCCGGCCCGCGCCACCGAAGCCACCATGTCCGCAATAAGAGAATCATAATTTAACTGTATTCCTTTATGTGCAGCCACATCAACTACCTCTTGGGTAATTTCCTCTACCAATTTCATTCCCAGCGGATGGTTAAACAAACTTTTTACATTCATCCGCAGGATACCGCATGGTCCGTTAACGCACGCATTGATCACCGCTTTTGCCCAAATATGCTTCTGAACATTATCCGTCAACTCTGCCGAGATCCCTCCGGCCCGCAGATGAGCAGCCATGTTTTTTACCGCTTCCTCAGCCCCTGGCGTCTTGTCCACACTGCCGAGATAAATAGCCGTGCCGCCTCCGACATTGGCTTTTACCCTTCCCGGCTCTGTTAAGGTTCCGGTCATCCACATGACGCCCTGCATAATTGGTGTATGGGGAAAAATTTCTTTTAGGATATCTTCATTGCCAATCCCGTTTTGCAGTGAACAAACAATGGTATCTTCCCGAAATAACCCTCGTGCTCCATTTACCGCAGCCACAGTATGAAAGCCCTTAACCAGAATAATTACAACATCAACCGGAACGGTCTCTGCCGGTTTTGCGCAAGTTGCCAAGTGTACGATTTCGTTTTGGTCAATCATTTGGAGTTGCAAGCCGTCGCGCTTAATTTTCTCCATATGTTCCTGATATGGGTCGACTAGGATAACGTCCTGTCCGCCTTTTTTCAATACTGCGCCGATGATACTCCCCATGGCACCTGCGCCCAATATTGCATATTTCATGCTAATCCCTCCGTCGAATCTTGAACGTAAGAAGACTTCTATATTATTTTCTAGCCTTCCACATGCAGAGTTTTTATACCAAATAAGCTTTGCACAGTAATAACCAATGGATAGGGTGAATCAAATTCACGGGGAACATACACATCGCTTCCGTTAATTTTCTGAAGTTTATAATTATCTTTATCCTTGGGATACCCAGTCTCACGGACGGGCCTAAATTAATGCGCCCTCAACATACTGCCATGCGGTTAAAATAAAGAATCTGTACAGTCCCGCCTTTTTTCAGCAGATAATCTCTTGCTTTGTCACTAACAGTTATCATAATATCCACCTCTTGCAAATCTTATAGCTGAAAAACTCCTTAACAAGCAACTAGCATTGAATAAATTTACCACGAAAATTGAAAGTTCCTGCAGGTTGTTAAAATTTTTTTCAGGAACTTTAATGCGCAACATGATATGACGGCCGATTGTGCCGGGTTTGACATGTAAAAAAGACTTCGCATAAACTGCGAAGTCTTTTTCTTTTGGTGCCGAGGACCGGAATCGAACCGGTACGGGTGTCACCACCCGCGGGATTTTAAGTCCCGTGCGTCTGCCAGTTCCGCCACCCCGGCATGGGGTATAAATAAAAACCACTGGTGTGGTTCTATTTAGTTTTTTGGAGGCGGCACCCAGATTTGAACTGGGGGATAAAGGTTTTGCAGACCTCTGCCTTACCACTTGGCTATGCCGCCGTCATTCTGGAGCGGAAAACGAGATTCGAACTCGCGACCCTCGCCTTGGCAAGGCGATGCTCTACCGCTGAGCTACTTCCGCATAAATGGTGCCTCAGGACAGAATCGAACTGTCGACACGAGGATTTTCAGTCCTCTGCTCTACCGACTGAGCTACCGAGGCAAATGAGAATGGCGACCCTGAACGGATTTGAACCGTCGATCTCCGCCGTGACAGGGCGGCATGTTAGACCGCTACACCACAGGGCCGCGTGCAATCGCATTATCTAGTATATATTAGCCTTAGAGCAAAGTCAAGACTCAAAAATTGTCTGTTGACTTGTCACATTTATTCAGTCAGCACCTTGGCGACCGCCTCGGATACTTGCTCTGGATCAAAGGGTTTCACGATAAAGCTTGATGCTCCGGCTTTGATTGCATCAGAAATAATGCTGCGTTGTCCGATGGCAGTAACCATAATTATGCGCGCCAACGGATCTTCGTCATGAATATGTTTTACAGCTTGTATTCCATCCATAACCGGCATAGTAATATCCATAGTAACCAAATCCGGTTTAAATTGACGATAAAGCTGTATTGCCTGTTTGCCATCACCAGCTTCACCAACAATTTCATGTCCGAGATCGGTCAACAATTTTTTTAACATCATACGCATAAATGCAGAATCATCACATACTAGAACTTTTGGCATTAAAATTTCCTCCTCACTTGCTACTTCCACCTAATTGTAATCTTACATTTTCAATGGACTGAATCAAATTGTCATTTAGCCTTGCTTCAAGTTCAGGCAGTGTTTTAGCATCAAAAGCCGTTGTCATGATAGGTACTCTTCTGAGGCGAATCTCACTATAAAATTCATCACGAAAAATATTATAGTTAATTGTAAAATTACTTTCCGCTGCAAAATCACTGTAATCTATTATAACATAAGATCCATTTAATGCTTTAAAAGGTTTATCAGGCGTGACAAAAAGATTAAAATCTGCTATTTGCGCCGGCAGCTTGGTTACATATGGCCACTCCAGTACTTTCTTTAATTTAAATTGAGCACATACAGAATCCGGATCAAAAACAGCTAGTTGCTGCAGTGTTTTTTTTAAGCGTTCAGTTAAAATTTTTTCAAACGTTGCCAAATCAGGTGCAAAAAATCTAATATCGCACTGTTCTGTTAAACCAATAATAGTTCGAATAAAAAAATCTTTGGTTGCCTGGTCATATAAGCCGGTAAGACTTCGATGAGCTGGTTGATTGTTATAGGTAAATATGCGGTATTGTGAACCGCAGGTCATTAATTCATTAATTAAGGTAAAACCAAAAATTTCGTGCGGAAATTTTTTAAGAAATTCCCATTCTTGTACTTGTTCAATAATTTTTTCCATGAATATTTCCCCCGCATTCTATTTTGATTATATTCTGTATTACACCAAAAAAACCTGCTGTGAAGTAACCAAAAATTAAGCTCTGAATACTATGAAGTAGCTTCTAGCGAAACCATACACTCAGGAGGGAAAAAACATGGTAAAACGCATCAGCGTATTTGTGACAATCCTGTTTGTAATCACTTGTCTGATTACTGCCTGCAGTCAGTCACCCGCCCCCCAAGTAACGTCATCAAATAAACCTGCGTGGGCTCCCGAACTTACTGCCTTGCCTCAGGAAAAGGTAATTAAAGTTGGTATGAAACAAGTTATTTCTGATGCGGGAATCCTTATTGGTATGGCAAAAGGATATTATCAGGATGTTGGTATTAAGATTGAAGGTATTCAATTTAATTCCGGTCAGGAAATGATTAATCAGTTGGCCGCCGGGCAGTTAGATGTAGGGGCAACCGTTACGGCTTCCGGGTTATTAAACGCGATGTCCCGGGATATACCTGTAAAAATAGTAGCTGATAAGGGAATTAATGTTCCCGGGCAAGGGTATTACCGCTTCGTTATAAGAAAAGACTTGGCTAATACCATTAAAGACTTTGCTGACTTACGCGGCAGAAAAATCGCTGTAGTTGGCACAGCCTCACTTGATGAAATTTGTCTGGCCAGAGTGCTCGCCAAAGGCGGCTTAACAACTAAGGATATTGATATGCAAGTTATTCGGGCATTTCCAGATATGCTGGTATCGCTAGGCAATAAGAGCATTGATGCCGCTATGGTTATTGAACCTTTTGTCACCCAGGGTATAGCCAAAAATATTGTTGATCCCTGGAAAGACCCGTCTGAATATGATCCTGATGCCCAAATAGCCTTGCTGGTTTATGGAACGAGCATGACTTCCAGGCCGGAAGTGGCCAACCGCTTCATGACAGCCTACGTAAAATCATTGCGTGATTATAATGACGCATTTTTCAAAAACAAGAATAAATCCGAGATTATCGAAATACTGTGCAAGTATTCGGTAATTAAAGAACCTGCTTTATATAACCAAATGCTTCCTACTGGGCTAAATCCCGACGGCTACCTGCGCATGAACGGCATAGCCGCAGACTTACAGTGGTATAAAGAAAACAATTTACTGAAATCAGACATTAAAATCGAAGATGCCGTAGATAACCAATATGTTGATTTTGCTATAAAAACATTAGGTAAATATCAATAGTCATCTGACAGGAGTTGTTGGTGCATGAAAACAGCCATTTCCATTCTTTCACCCTTAACCTTGTTACTGTTTTGGGAAGCCGGCGCCTTTTTGGGTTTTGTTGATACCCGCCTGCTCTCAAGTCCCTGGATGATTTTACACTCTTTTTTTCCATTGGTTATTTCCGGCGACCTTATCTACAACACCTGGGTAAGTGTAGTGCGGGTTATCTGGGGATTTATCGCCGGTGCCATTCCCGGTATCCTCCTGGGCATGAGCATGGGGCTTTCTCCGTTTGTCCGCTCGGCCATTGAGCCTATGATTGCAGCTACATATCCGATCCCTAAGCTGGCCATTATGCCGCTTATCCTCTTAATCTTCGGTTTGGGCGAAACCTCTAAGATTTTTACGATTGCTATCGGCGTATTTTACCTAGTGGTCATTAACACCATGGCCGGGGTTTTAAATATTGACAAAATCTATCTGGAAGTAGCCAAAAATTTTGGCGCCAGCCGCAAAGACTTTTATCTTACGGTTGCCTTGCCAGGAGCCTTGCCCATGATCTTTGCAGGACTGAAACTTGGCATGGGCATGGCTCTCATCCTGATTGTGGCCGCCGAAATGTCTGCTGCCAAAGCTGGTGTAGGCTGGATGATCTGGCGGGCTTATGACATGTTTGATATTGAGCAGATGTTTGCAGCCTTAATCACGCTGTCAATTTTAGGATATATCTTCACTTTGCTGCTTGACTGGCTGGAGCATATGGTATTGCCTTGGAAGCAAGGCAACTAAAGGAGGTGCGGTTATGCCTTATGACAGCACCAGTATTGTCTTAACTAATATAACAAAAATATTTACCAATGGTAAAAGGCAAATTACAGCTCTAACCGATATAAATATCTCAATAGGCGATGGTGAATTTTTTTCCATTGTGGGGCCCAGCGGCTGTGGCAAAACTACCTTGCTGCGCATTCTCGCCGGCCTGGATATCGCCACAAGCGGCAATGTAGATATTCAAATCACGGCAGATGATCGTCCGGTAAATTCTATGGTATTTCAAGAGCAATCGGTTTTTCCGTGGCTAACCGTCATTGACAATGTTGCTTATGGCCTAAAACTACGCGGTATTCCTAAAAAAGAACGTTATCAAACTGCCGAAAATTTCCTGCGTATGATCGGTCTGACCAAATTTGCCAAGGCCTACCCCCACCAGCTTTCCGGCGGCATGAAACAACGTGTCAGTGTCGCCAGGGCATTTGCCAATGATCCTGAAATCTTGCTGATGGATGAACCCTTTGGCTCTCTGGATGAACAGAACCGCATCCTTTTACAACAGGAGTTACTGCGAATTTGGGAATTAAGCAAAAAAACTACCGTCTTTATTACCCATAGCATTGATGAAGCGCTCTGCCTAAGTGACCGCATTCTTATTATGACCGCCCATCCTGGTACAGTAAAAACAATTATCGACGTTGATCTTCCCCGTCCGCGTGATGTCGCCTCTATCAGGACCAGTATGCGATATAATGAATTATTCCAGTTAATCTGGCTGACCCTCAGAGAAGAGGTACTCAAAGTCCACGACAGAGATTTTGACAATCCAAGTTAAAACAGGCGTGTCGCAAAACATGGTATTAAAACATGTTTTGTGATACGCCTGTTCTTTTGCTGTTCTCTATAAAGTTACGATTTTTTACCAATATCTCTGTTACCCCAGCAACCGTAGGGATAAGATCGTCCCCATGCCCAGCATCAGTGTGGCAATAATATTACGGCTCCTATAAGCAACAAGTGTGGCAAGCAAACCCGCTATCAGGTAGTGATTGTCTAACGATAAATCAATTTGACCTCGCGGCAGCACCAATGCCGGTATAATCAAAGCCGTAAGAATTGCGGTTGGAATATGGGTAAGCCAGCGTTCCAGCCAAGCCGGCATACCTGTCTGCCTCAGCAGCGCCACACAACTAAATCGTGTTACAAATGTAACTAACGCCATCCCGATAATAATAACAAGAATCTCATTTCGCATGTGCTTTTGCCCCCTCCATCATTCCGCCAACCAAGACAGCGCCCAGACAAGCCACAATCATATACCACTTTCCGGGAAGATATACAGCACCCGCTACCGCTATCAAGCCTGCGACCGCACATACAACGACACTAATCCTGTCGGTTAACCTCGGCAAAAGCAGCACCAAGAAGGTAGCAGGCATGGCAAAATCCAAGCCCCATGCCAACGGATCAGGAATGTAATTACCAACTAAAACACCTGCTATTGTGGATAATCCCCAAGTTATGTACAGGCTGATGCTTGTGCCCCAGTGAAAAGCTGCACTATAGCCGTTCTGATAGATGCGGCTGATGGTTACCGCATAGGCTTCATCTGTCAACAAAAACGAAAGTAATGCTTGCCGGAAAATAGACTGCTTCACCATGTACTCTGCCAAAGATGCTCCCATTAACAGATGGCGTAAATTAACCAGCAGCGTCGTAAATACAAGCAAGCCCCAGCCGGTAATCCCGGCTCCTAACATCGTAATAGCGATAAATTGACTGGCTCCGGCAAATACCAACAGCGACATCATGATTGTCTCCAGCGATGTAAGTCCAGCCGTTAACCCCAGTACTCCACAGGTAATTCCAAACGGAATAACCCCTAACAAAATGGGTCCGCTGCTCACGACCCCCTGCCAAAATTCAGGTTTTTCCCCAATGTAGCCTAGCGCTAATGGCCTTTGGTTACCATTCATATTGTTATCCTCACTTTATCAAGCTAAACTTTACAATCATCTGCAAAACAAATAATGCGTGCCTGCGATTTGTAACGATTATATCATTGCAGCTACATACACACAATGATATAATTGTATGCAAAACAATTTACAAAGGGGTACTGCCATGCCTGTTAATTCTTTTGAGGATTATCCCATGAGCTGGAAACCAGACCTTAGTGACGTGAAAGGGCCGCTTTATAAGGCGATTGCCGAAAAACTAGAGCATAATATTAAAACCGGCGTGCTCACACCAGGCACCAGACTGCCGCCGCAACGCGAATTGGCAGACTTTCTGGATATTAACCTGAGTACGATTTCAAGAGCATTTAAGCTGTGTGAACAAAAAGGATTACTTTGTGCTACAGTCGGCAACGGAACCTTTGTTGCTGCTGATGCAGCCGCCAATCCATTTTTACTCCCGGAAGAAGACGCCTTAGGGATAATCGAGATGGGGCCCTTATTTCCTGACATGACAATAACTGAGGAAATCGTTGCCCAACTGAAAAAGATGATTATCGAGCCTGATTTCGGGAAATTGTTTCGATATGGCCGGCCTGGCGGAACTCTGTGGCAAAAGGAAACCGGAGCAAAGCTGCTAAGAAAAGCGAGTTATAGCGTTAATCCGGAAAACATAGTGTTGGCAAGCGGCGGGCAAAATGCGATAGCAGCCATCCTGGCAGGACTGTTTCAGCCAGGTGACCGAATTGGAACTGATGCACTCACCTTTCCCGGACTAAAAACAGCCGCGAAGATGTTGGGAATTCAGTTAATCCCCCTTCAACACGAAAATAATGAACTGACTGAAGCCGGACTGCGTTATGCCTGCAAAACCGAAAATATTAGCGGCATCTATGTCATTCCCGATTATCACAATCCAACCACACATACCATGTCGGCGGCTACTAGAAAAATGCTAGCGGAAATTGCCAAGAAAGAATGTCTCATAGTGATAGAGGATGCTATCCACAGCCTTTTAATTGAAAGTCCGCTTGCTCCCCTTGCTTCCTATGCGCCTGAACAGGTGCTGTATATTGCCAGTCTTTCCAAGGTGGCATCTCCCGGACTCAGAATTGCCTACATCGTGGCTCCTGACCAATATAGAAAAAAAGTAACCGAAGCACTTTATAACATGAATACCTCCATATCGCCAGTAATGGCCGAGCTAGTCTCCAGGATGATTATTTCCGGAGATCTGGACAAAACCATAGCAAGACATCGTAGCCAGAACAGGCTACGCAATTCCATTGTTGACCGTTATTTGAGCGGTTACAAGGTTATGGGAGAACCCGAAGGTATTATCAGATGGCTGATTTTACCCGAAAGATTTACGGGAGAAGCTTTTGAAGCCAAAGCCTATCAGCGGGGCGTTCAAGTATATAGTGCCGAACGCTTTGTTGTCGGAAATACCAGCCCTTCCAATGCGGTTAGGCTTGCGATAACTGCTCCTGAAAGTCTGTCTAAATTAGAGGAAGCAGTCCGCATTATAAAAGGACTGCTGGATGAATAGGGGTAGCGGAAATTGCCTGCCAAAAATAAAAAAATAGAGAATCTCTCAACATGAGAAATTCTCTATTTTTGCTGGCAGGGGCAGAAGGACTTGAACCCTCAACCAATGGTTTTGGAGACCACTACTCTACCAATTGAGCTATACCCCTATATGGAGCGGAAAACGAGATTCGAACTCGCGACCCTCGCCTTGGCAAGGCGATGCTCTACCGCTGAGCTACTTCCGCTTAAGCAGCGAACCATGTTGTCTCGAGCCGCGAGGCGACACGAGAACATACGTGAATCGCTTAGTTCTGAGCGTAGTGAAGAACTTCCGTTCAGAGAATAAGTTGGCGACCCCGAACGGATTTGAACCGTCGATCTCCGCCGTGACAGGGCGGCATGTTAGACCGCTACACCACGGGGCCGCGTTAAGGATTATCTCCCTGACGAGATATAATATTATCATGCTTTCAACATAATATCAAGAGTCTTTCGCAACTATTTTTATGTTTTTTTCTCGGATAGCTCAGTAATCTTCACTAGTTTAGCTATTTTCGCCTATTTGCGCATTTATATTTTTTAGTTTACGATAACTAAAAGCTTAATAAGAAAATCGCTAGTTAGGTTCTTGGAAGTTGAGCACATCAGATGATTTTGGAATACAAGGGACGGGATCTTACTTTTGTCATCGCCACAAAATTAAGCAAAAAGTCTAGGCCCAGAGCCTCCACGCTAACCTGTTCCACTAGAGATTTGCTTTCATAGCTATATGATATAGTCTCCATTTCATGCACGGACCTGAAAAGCCATGCGATATTCCTAAAACCCGTAAACTCGCGCTCAAACAGTACGGGTTTCTTAACGGACTATCACCTGGCTTTTCTCCTGCGGATCGCTTTTTCCGGCAAAGGCCGGCGGGGTACGGAAGTACCGGGTTTTGTCCTTGACATCTCTTGCTTATAATGCCTCCACTCTTCTCACAAGTTATAAAATGATACTAAAAAAGCGCAAGTCAAAGCTTATCGCTCTGATTTACGCCTTTGACAAATCAAATTTCTAAATTTTACGGCTGCCGCGTTTGGTAATTGGAACATTTTCTTTACACAGCGGGCAGCTTTCGCTTTCATAAGTGGGAACAGTTAAGTTCAGCAGTGCCTGCGACGGAATTCCAAAATCCACTTTGCCGCCGCTGCGGTCAACTAGCATGCCCACAGCTACCGGGATGCCGCCATGTTCGCGTACAACATCAACTACTTCTTTGACCGAACCGCCTGTTGTCACAATATCTTCCACAATCAGGACACGCTGATTTTTCTCGATAACAAAACCGCGTCGTAAAGTCATTTTGCCATTTTCTCGCTCGGTAAAGATCGCGCGGGTATTAAGATGTTTGCCCACTTCATGCGCCAGGATGACGCCGCCGGTTACCGGCCCGACAACCAGTTCAATATTGTCATTTTTAAAACGCTCTGCCATGGCCGCACATAATTTTTCGGTATGTTTCGGGTATTGAAGCACCTGAAATTTCTCGACATACATCGGGCTGTGCAAACCGGAGGTTAGTAAAAAATGGCCTTCCAGGATGGCTCCTGTTTCGATAAAAAGCTGTTTTACTTCTGTTTCGTTCATTATGCTTTCCCCATTTCTTCTAAGATTGCCAGCGCCGCAGCACACGGGTCTTGAGCCGCCGTAATTGGCCGGCCAATAACCAGATAATGCGCGCCTGATTGCAAAGCTGCCGCCGGTGTTGCCACCCGGCTTTGGTCATTTAACGCTGCTCCCTGCGGGCGAACGCCCGGAGTTACGATTTCAAAATCCTCACCGCAAGCCTCACGGATCATACTGGCTTCCTGAGGGGAGGCAACTACACCGTCAAGCCCGGCTTCTTTGGCAAGCCTAGCTAAATGCACTACCTGATCAGATATGGTAGTCGCCGAACGCAAGGCTTCCCATTCAGTTTCGTTCATGCTTGTCAATACAGTAACAGCAATCAGCTTAGGCCGGGGGATATTGAGTCTGGCAGCTGTTTCGGCCACCTTCTCAGCTGCCGCCCGCATCATGGCCGGACCGCCTGACGCTTGGACATTGATCATGGCAACACCTAAACGTGTGAGCGAAGCTGCGCCCTGGGCCACCGTATTAGGGATATCATGCATTTTTAAATCCAGGAAAACATCTTTACCTTTTTCTCTGAGGTAAGTCAGGCATTCCATGCCCACTCCGTAAAAGAGCTGCATACCGACTTTATAATAGCTTACAGCATCGCCCAAAGTCTCGACAAGCTGCCTGACTTCATCCATAGTTTCAAAATCGAGGGCGACGATCAAACGATTGCGTACTTGTTCCATTAAATTATCTATCCTCCATCCTGCGCATTACCCGCAGTTTACCTTGCCGACAAGCTCACTGACTTGGGTCAGACCGCGATTGGTAAGGTAAGTTTTTATTCCCTCGGCCACTTCTACAGCTGCATAGGGATTAACAAAGTTAGCTGTACCCACCGCCACTGCGCTGGCACCAGCCAATAAAAATTCAATAGCATCTTCGGCAGTCATAATGCCACCCATGCCGATAATCGGCACCTGTACGGCTTTGGCTACCTGATATACCATTCTGACGGCAACCGGCTTGACTGCCGGGCCGGACAGGCCGCCTACCGTATTACCCAGTACAGGCCGCCAGGTTTTGATATCAATCGCCATCCCGAGCAAGGTATTAATGAGCGAAATGGCATCTGCACCGGCTGATTCCACAGCCTTAGCCATGAGTACAATATCGGTGACATTAGGCGAAAGCTTGACGATGACCGGCAAACTTGTCTTTTTCTTTACTTCACGCACAACCTCAGACGCACTGTCCGGGCAGGTGCCAAAGGCAATGCCGCCCTGTTTAACATTAGGGCAAGATATATTAAGTTCCAGGCCGGCAATACCGGACTTGTCCAGTTTAGCTGCCAGTTCACCATAGTCTTCTACAGTATTGCCGGAGATGTTAACAATAACCGATGATTCATAGCTTTTCAATTTAGGCATGGTAGTCATAATAAATTCATCGACACCCGGATTCTCCAGGCCGATACAGTTCATCATGCCTGCCGGTGTTTCGGCAATACGCCGCCCGCTGTTACCCACCTTAGGCAGCAAGGTTGTGCCTTTGACAACAATAGCGCCCACTTGGTTAAGATCAACAAAATCACTGTATTCCAGGCCAAACCCGAAGGTGCCTGATGCGGTCATCACCGGAGTCTTCATCTGAATTCCGGCTATATTTACTGCCAGCATGTTTTGCTGTGTACTCACCATACCACCTCCCCGGCCGCAAATACCGGTCCGTCTGTGCACACCTTGAGTCGTTTGCCGCTGGTTCCGGCACAAGTGCAGGACAAACAGGCCCCTACACCACAGGCCATATAATCTTCCAGGGAAACTTGGCAGGGTATTGAATGCTTGTCCGCCAGCGCCACTACACCTTTAAGCATAACATGCGGTCCGCAGGTGTAAACAGCATCAAAGTTGCCGCTTTGTAACAGTTCAGGCAGTAGATCAACAGTAAAGCCACGCTGACCGACACTGCCATCATCAGTTGTAATATGTATGTTTTTACATACGCCAGCATACAGTGTGGGCCAAAATAACTCCTGTTCATTGCGCCCGCCCATCAAGATAGTGGCAGGCAGCGAACAAAAGGCTCTGGCTAAAAACAGCAGCGGCGCCAGTCCCATGCCGCCCCCCACCAATAGGGGGCGCTGGGCAGTAAGTTGAAAACCGTTTCCAAGAGGTCCCATACAGTTTATGGTATCTCCCGGCTTAAGCTGGGTCATTAAGGCTGTACCGCGTCCGACAACACGATAAATAATAGTGAGTGTTCCTTTGGCTGCATCACAGTCAGCGATGCTGAACGGCCTCCTAAGTAGTGGCTCAAGACTGTCGTTTATCCTGATATGAACAAACTGACCGGGTTTGGTCTGCCGCGCAATTTCCGGCGCGGCAATAACCAAATTCCATACATCTCCGGCAATAAGACCATGCTCAAGTACCTGAGCGGTTACACAGGTTTTACCCACGGCTTTTTTCGCCTCCACTAACATAATCCTGCAAGGCAAGCACGTAGAGGAATTTACCTTGACGCATGATATTGAGCACATCAAGCACAGCTTTGGCAGTATCCATGGAAGTCAGGCAGAGCAGTGAATGCTCGACAGCCGCTCTTCTGATCTTAAAGCCGTCGCTGTCAAAATCACGCCCTTTAGTGAGAGTATTGATCACCATATTGATTTTGCCAGCTTTGATCATTTCAATGATAACAGGCTGCTGTTCATGCAATTTGGGCACCATGTCAACCTTCAGGCCCAGCGACCGCAGATATTTGGCCGTACCGCTTGTAGCAATAAGATCATAGCCCATTTCAGCAAACTCTTTGGCGATTTCGCCTGCTTCGACTTTGTCTTTATCGGCAACGGTTACCAGCACAGTTCCGGATTTCGGCACATTCATGCCAGCACCGACAATGCCTTTGTAGAGCGCACGGGAGTAATGATAATCGATACCCATTACTTCGCCGGTGGATTTCATTTCTGGTCCAAGAGAGATATCTACTTGCTGCATCTTGGCAAACGAGAACACCGGAACTTTGACAGCCGTATATTCTCTGGCAGGCAATAGGCCTGTAGGATATCCCATTTCAGCGAGCGTCTCACCCATAGCAATGCGAGTGGCAACATCGACCATCGGCACATCGGTAATCTTGCTGAGGAACGGAATGGTCCGGCTGGAGCGTGGATTTACCTCAATGACATAAACATCTTCGTCCACAATAACATACTGGATATTGATAAGACCTTTTACATTCAGCCCTCTTGCCAATCGTCCGGTATAATCAACAATGGTATCCTTGACCTTTTGCGAAAGTGTCTGCGGCGGATATACCGCAATACTGTCACCGGAATGGACACCGGCACGTTCAATATGTTCCATAATGCCGGGAATAAGATAATCTTTGCCGTCAGAGATGGCGTCAACTTCAACTTCGGTACCCTGCATATAGCGGTCAACAAGCACTGGGTGTTCAGGGGAGGCTTTAACCGCCCGCACCATATAATCTTTTAATTCATCTTCATTGTAAACAATCTCCATGGCACGTCCGCCAAGCACATAGGAAGGCCGCACAACCACCGGGTAACCGATACGCCCGGCAGCCGCCGGCGCCAATGCAGCATCGGTAATAGTTTCCCCTTTGGGGCGAGGAATGCCCAATTGCCCTAATAGCTCATCAAAACGTTCGCGGTCTTCGGCACGGTCAATATCATCGACGCTTGTTCCATAAATTTTAACACCGGCACGCGCCATCGGACCTGCCAGATTGATAGCTGTCTGGCCGCCGAACTGCACAATAACTCCGTCCGGTTTTTCTTTATCAATTATATTGAGAACATCTTCCGGTGTAAGTGGTTCAAAATACAGCCGGTCTGATGTATCAAAGTCGGTCGAAACGGTTTCCGGGTTGTTATTGACAATAACCGACTCAATTCCCATTTCTCTTAGTGCCCATACCGAATGCACCGAGCAATAGTCAAATTCAATGCCCTGGCCAATTCGGATAGGTCCCGAACCCAGGACCATAACTTTGCGCTTATCGGTGGTAACTACTTCATCTTCCTGGGCATAGGTGGAGTAGTAATACGGTGTAACCGCCTCAAACTCGGCTGCGCAGGTATCAACCATTTTGTAGCTGGGCAAGAATTTGGCCTGTTTGCGCATTTCGCGGATTTGGAAAACAGTTTTACCGGAAAGTTCAGCAATGGTTTTATCGGCAAACCCCATTTTCTTGGCAGCCAGCAGCACCTCATTACTCAGTTTTTTGCTGATCTGAACTTCCATCGCTACAATATTTGCAATCTTATCTAAGAAGAAGTTATCAATAGCCGTGATTCTGTGAATTTCGTCGACCGTAATCCCGCGCCGCAAGGCTTCGGCAATGATAAACGCCCGCTCATCATTGGCCAGGCTGAGCTTTTCATGTACCTCGGCATCACTCAACTTATCAAACTCTGGGATATATAGTCGGTTTAAGCCAATTTCCAGCGAGCGTACAGCCTTTAACAGCGCACCTTCAAAGTTGCGGTCAATGGACATAACCTCACCAGTAGCCTTCATCTGAGTGCCGAGAATACGATCAGCAAAGCTAAACTTGTCAAACGGCCAACGCGGGAATTTCACAACTACATAATCTAGCGCCGGCTCAAAGCAAGCCTTTGTTTTACCAGTTACGGCATTGGTGATTTCGTCAAGGTTATAACCCATGGCAATTTTGGCAGCCACTTTGGCAATGGGATAACCGGTGGCTTTAGAAGCCAGCGCGCTGGACCGGCTTACCCGGGGATTAACCTCGATAACGATATATTCTGTGCTGTTCGGATTAAGTGCGTACTGTACGTTACAACCGCCCTCAATACCCAGTGCCCGGATGATTTTTAAGGACGCGCTGCGCAGCATCTGGTATTCATAATCAGTCAACGTTTGTGACGGTGCGACAACAATGCTGTCGCCGGTATGGATGCCAACAGGGTCAAAGTTCTCCATATTGCAGACTGTGATACAGTTGTCGGCGGCGTCACGGATAACTTCGTACTCGATTTCCTTCCAGCCGGCCACACTGCGTTCAATCAGTGCCTGGCCGATCAAGCTGTATTTCAGTCCACGGTTAACGGTATCAAAAAGTTCTTCATCATTATTGGCAATACCGCCGCCAGTCCCACCTAACGTGTAGGCAGGCCGCACGATCAGCGGATAACCGATTTGGTGGGCAAATTCAATCGCACTTTCAATATCTTCAACTATGGTACTGGCCGGGATGGGCTGACCAAGTTCCTCCATGGTGGCTTTGAATAATTCCCGGTCTTCGGCTTTTTTTATGGCTTCAAGTGGCGTTCCCAAGAGTTCCAGTTGATATTTTTCCAGCACGCCATTTTCCGCCAGCTTAACCGCTAAGTTAAGTCCGGCCTGACCGCCCAGTGTTGCCAACAGTCCGTCCGGACGCTCTTTAGCAATGATTTCTTCTAGGTATTCCGGCGTAAGCGGCTCAATATATACCCAGTCGGCAATATTGGTGTCAGTCATAATGGTGGCCGGGTTGCTGTTTACCAGCACAACCTCAAAGCCTTCTTCTTTCAGCGCTTGGCACGCCTGGGTACCGGCATAGTCAAATTCAGCAGCCTGGCCGATAACTATCGGGCCAGAGCCTATTACCATAATCTTTTTTAAATGTTCTTTTTTCGGCACCGTTAGTTCCCCCCTACCATGTTCTGTGTTTTATGAAGCAATTTCATAAACTCTTCAAACATATATGTGCTGTCATCCGGTCCGGGAGCAGCCTCGGGATGGTATTGCACCGAGAATACCGGCAGACTGTTATGGCGGATGCCTTCGATGGTATTATCATTGACTGCCCTGTGAGTGATTGTCACATCAATCTTAGCGAGTGAAGCTTCGTCGATGGCATAGCCGTGGTTTTGTGAAGTGATATAGACGCGACCTGTTATTAAATCTTTTACGGGGTGGTTAGAACCGCGATGACCGAATTTAAGTTTGTACGTATCGCCGCCCAACGCCAGAGCCAGCAATTGGTGCCCCAGGCAGATGCCAAAGATTGGTTTTTTGCCGATAAGCTGGCGCACAGTTTCTACCGGAGCATCCTTGGGATCTCCAGGTCCATTGGATAAGAAGATTCCGTCAGGATTAAGCGCCAGTATTTCTTCTGCCGGAGTATGGGCAGGCAATACAGTAATGTTGCAACCGGCTTTGGCCATAGAGTTTAGAATATTGCGTTTGATGCCAAAATCCATAACTGCCACATGCGGACCTTCTCCTGGTATCCGGTAAATTTCCGGAGTCGTAACTTCGTTGACAACCTCAAGAAAAGGCGGTGTATTTAAAAGCTCGGCAATCTCGACTTCACTAGTATCTGCCGGAACAATAATGCCTTTCATAGTGCCGTGTGAGCGTATCTTCCGGGTAATAGCCCGAGTATCCACCCCATAGATGCAGGGAATATTGCGTTCTTTAAGATAAGACACCAGGGAGTTTTCTGCCTGCCAGCTGCTGGGCTGACCGCATAGTTCGCTAATAACGAAACCACGCACAAAGGATTGTCTGGCTTGTTCAAAAAGTTCAGCTACACCGTAGTTACCGATGAGCGGATATGTCATTGTTACAATTTGCCCGCAATAAGACGGATCTGTTAATACCTCTTGATAACCGGTCATACCGGTGTTGAATACTACTTCCCCAACTGCTTTAGTACCGGAAGCAAGCATCCCTTGGAAAACGCTGCCGTCTTCCAATATCAGTTTGCCATTCATGTAAGCACCTCACCATTTTGCATAATTATACTACCGTTCACTATAGTAATTAGTGATCGACCCCTTAAATTCCTGCCTTCAAATGGAGAATGTTTGCCGCGAGTATAAAATTTTATGCAGTCAACAGTCCATTTATATTCACTATCAATAATTGTGACATCAGCTGGCGCACCGACTTTCAGCACACCGCCAGGCAATCCGAAAGTTCTTGCCGGAGCTGCCGACATTTTTTCAATGACTTCGATCAGCGTAAGTTTTCCTGTGTGATATAGCTCTGTCAGCACCACTGCCAGCGCAGTTTCCAGGCCAGCAAAGCCACTTGGCGCATAACGAAACTCCACATCCTTTTCCTCAAAGGCGTGGGGAGCATGATCTGTTGCAATCATATCAATAGTACCGTCTTTGAGACCGGCGATTAGCGCCTCTACATGCTCAGCCGAACGCAACGGCGGATTGACTTTAAAAGCCGTGTTAAAGGTTTTCAGTTCTTCGTCAGTCAGTGTCAGGTGATGTGGTGTGGCTTCAGCAGTTACTTTTACCCCGCGTTTTTTGGCCTGGCGGATAAGTTCCACTGCCCCTTTGCTGCTGACATGAGCGATGTGCAGCGGCGCATTGGCATATTCGGCCAACATAATATCTCTGGCTACCGCAATATCCTCGGCAACTGCCGGCCGCCCCTTGACGCCCAGCATGGCAGAGACCGAGCCTTCATGCATATATCCCTCACCGGCAAGTTCTTCATCTTCTGAGTGGGTGATAACCGGCCGTTCAAACATCCCGGTATATTCAAGACCGGTTTTTAATAGCCGTGTGCTGTCAAGATGTCCGCCGTCATCAGAAATCGCGACAGCTCCGGCTTGGATCATATCACCAATTTCCGCCAATTCTTTGCCTTCCAGGCCTTTACTGAGCGCGCCGATTACCTTGACATTGACAACGCCTTCCGTTTGTGCGCGTTGGATGATCCCGGCCACCAAAATCGAGTTGTCGACAACCGGCTTGGTATTTGGCATACAAGCAACTGTTGTAAAACCTCCAGCAGCGGCAGCGCGCGTACCGGAAACAATATCCTCTTTGGCCTCAAGGCCTGGTTCGCGTAAATGAACATGCATATCAATAAGGCCGGGAGCAACCACCAAACCGGCAGCGTCAATCACCTGCGCCCCGTCAGCACTAAGGTTTTGCCCGATAGCGGCAATAACTTTATCTTCTATTAAAATATCTCCGACTTCATCTGTGTTGTCTGCCGGATTTATGATACGTCCACCTTTAATTAGCAGTTTCAATGTTTGTCCCTCCCATCAGCACTAAGAATAACAGGGCCATTCTGACTGCCAGCCCGTTTTTTACCTGTTCTTGGATGGCCGACTGTTCACCGTACGCTATTTCCGGCGAAATTTCCAGTCCGCGGTTCATCGGGCCCGGATGCATTAAGAGCGCATCAGGTTTGGCCAGTGCTAACTTTTTAGCATTTACCCCGAAGATGCGAGCGTATTCTCTTGCCGACGGAAACAGACCTTTTTTCTGACGTTCAAGCTGAATTCTAAGCACATTGACAACATCAGCCTGGTCGAGGGCTTCCTCCACTCGGCGGTGTACTTTCACACCGATTTTTTCAATCTCGCGAGGCAGTAGTGTCTGTGGACCGGCAAGATGCACCTCGGCTCCCATTTTCATCAAACCCCAGATATTGGAACGGGCTACCCGACTATGCAGGATATCGCCTACAATGGCGACTTTCAGCCCTTCGATTTTCCCTTTATATTGTTTGATTGTAAACATATCAAGCAGTCCCTGGGTTGGATGTTCATGTGCGCCATCACCGGCATTAATGATAACCGGTTTGGCAATGTTAGCGGCGAACTGTGCCGAACCTTCAGCTTCGTGGCGCATAACAATAATGTCTACCCCCATGGCTTCTACTGTCAATAGCGTATCTCGCAAGCTTTCGCCTTTAGCCACACTGCTGGAGCTTGTTGAAATGTTAACAACATCTGCTCCTAGATATTTACCAGCTAATTCAAATGAGGTACGTGTCCGGGTGCTGTTTTCAAAAAACAAATTAACAATGGATTTCCCACGCAAGGTTGGCGCTTTCTTAATATCCCTGTCAATTATGTTTTTCATTTCCTTGGCCGTATCCAGAATCAAACTCATTTCCGGCGCGGACATAGTCTCAAGCCCCAAAATGTCTTTACGTTTAAGTGATATTTGGGCTTTACTCATTTACACACTCCCCCTTTGAATTATTAAGAAAAAAACAAACTCCTTACCGTATAACAGCAAGGAGTTGGAATAATGCCATGACAAATAAGCATCTGGCGACAACATCCTTGCCGACCTCTCTGGGTCAACTTAAAGGATAGTATTTGCTTTTTCAGATATAATAAAAGCCTTCTTACCGTGAAAGCACGCAAGAAGGCATCAAAACATAATTAATCCTTACTATCCCCTTGCCAGCCTCACAGGACCAACTTAAAGGCCATATTTATATTACAGTTATAATAACAGAATTCGGCAAGAAATGTCAAGCGTAAATATCTAAAATACTCTTATCAATTATAGACTTTCAACATCAATTACTTTATTTCCCTTGTCACCGCTGTACACTTCTTTATCAAGCCTATTTATTATATCTATAATTGCTTCCGATATAGCGTTGCTATTAAGCGATTTAAAAATAATATCGCTTTCTTGGCCCAGGGCATTACTATAATTAATTTTAAACATCTTCCCAATACCCAAAGTCTTTTTGCTTGCCACAACAACAGTATTAATATTAACAAGCGGAATCTTTTCCTCGAACTTCCCTATCAAAACAAGTAAATCGTTATTATCATCAATTATTAAAGAGCAATCCACCGGTCTTTCTACAGTCAAAGACGGGAATCCCGCTAAATACTGCACATCCCAGCGCTTATTTACACAGATGTTTTTTGCGGCAATGTACTTGCTTACTTCCTTATTCCTAACAAGTACAGAACACATTGCAAATATAATCAAAGCAGCAGAAGCAAGTTCCCACGAATATATCGAAGAAAGCATGATTAACACAAGTACAATTTTTGCCATTAATACAATCACTCCCCTTGTTATGTATATTTCTCACATAAGCTACTAATATCCTCTCATAATAAATTAATTATTGCCAAACAAAAAACTAGACAAATCATATGATTCATCTAGTCATTTGTAATTTGGACTATTTAGCCACAATAAGTTACCAACGCAATATACTCTAAGTCAGTGTTACCGTTGTTTTCAATACCATGAGTTTCACCGTCATCAGTAAATACAACATCACCTGCACTGACCTGCACCATTTTACCATTGTCATTCACTAACCCTGTGCCTGCCAAAATATAAAATCCTTCAAACGTACCTTCATGCTTATGCAATGGAGTTTTTGAACCTGGCTTCAGAGCAATGTGAGCAAATACTTTAGTTTTATTATGCATTTGTTCTTCGGTAAGAATCTTCGTAGATGTTCCCAACCGTTCTCCTGTACGTTGTTCTACCGGTAAATCTTTACCTCGTATAATCATTGCTTCTCCTCCTTTATATCATCGGTTAACTACATTTATTTTCCGGCATAATAGTTAATTAGACAACCTGCCAAAATAATGTCTCTGTCCTCTTTTGCTAGATTTTTTATAGATAATTCTATCGGAGTTTTACCCTGTTTATTAATAACAAAAGCTTGTACCTTTTCAGTTCCATCAATAATACTCTGACGAATATTCGGAATGAACAAGTAATCCTCAACCGCAAATTTGGCAATCTCAGCTTCATCAATGGTAAACGGAATCATGCCCCAGTTAATAACATTGCTCCGATAGCGTTTTGTTGCATACTCAATCGCGATATTGGCATCTCCACCTAACACTCGTTGACAAGAAGCTGCCTGTTCACGCGCCGAACCATCTCCTGGCTTCCTGGCAAAAATCACGCTTCCTAAACCTGTACTTTTAATAAACTGCTGAAGGGTTCCCGAACCATTAGCCTCATATGCCGGCAAAAATACACTCTCAAGTTCTTGGAGTGAATTGTTTTCAGCAAGCAATTGCTGGCGTTTTTGCTCTAATACCTGAATTTCTTTTGCTCGGTTAACATATTGAGGATCTTTCCGCGAAAGAGTAAACTCCGATAATACAAAAGGATTGGAACGGAAAGAAGACGTTTCCCCTGAAGGAATAAGTTCGTCAGTAGTAGTAACCGGATCATGAATCACCGACGATAACTTCAATAATAAATTCTCAGGCAACGGACGAATCTCCGGCCAATTGGCAATACCTGGCCCATACTTTAATTCTGCGGCTTTCTGCGGCTTTCCAAAGCCTTGGTATACCCTGTTTTGATATGATGACTGATCAAAACAATAATCTTTAGTAGGCTCTACATATTCAATCTCAGTTGCTGATGTTAATACACCGCCATTTATGGCAGTGGCAGCTATCGAACGTGCGTCCATTAGAGCCACAGAAGCAATTTGACCATTTCCGGGTTTTGATCCTTCACGATTTGGGAAGTTACGGGTAGCATGACGTATGCTCAAGGCGTGGTTAGCCGGAGTGTCACCAGCACCAAAACACGGGCCGCAAAATGCGGTGCGAATAACCGTGCCTGCTTGCGTAAATTTCTCAATCGCCTTATTTCTCAGCAGAGCTGAAAACACAGGCTGGCTGGCCGGATAAACACTTAACGAAAACTCGCCATTTCCGACTGATTTGTTACTAACGATTTCGGCAGCGACTGTAAGATTTTCAAAGGTACCACCCGAACAGCCGACAATGATTCCCTGCTCTACGGCAAGCCGTCCGTTAACTATTTTCTGTGTCAGATTCAATGATAGATTGGGGTTTTCAATTTGCTCTTTCGCTTCTTGTTCGACCTTGTGCAAAATATCGGCTGTATTACTATTTAATTCGGCTATTGAAAATACATTACTGGGGTGAAAAGGTAATGCAATCATTGGCACAATCTGATTTAAGTCAACTTTCACGACGCCGTCATAATAGCTGACTTCACCTGGCTCAAGTTTACGATAGTCAACTTGTCTGCCATGAATTTTGTAATATTCGGCTACTTTTTCGTCTGTCTGCCAGATAGAAGACAGACAAGTAGTTTCCGTAGTCATAACATCTATGCCATTACGAAAATCCACGCTAAGATTTTCTACACCTGGTCCTACAAATTCCATAACCTTATTTTTTACAAAGCCTTCTTTGAACACAGCTTTAATAATCGCCAAAGCCACATCTTGCGGTCCTACCCCCTTACGTGGTTTCCCTTCAAGATAGATGGCAATAACTTCCGGACCGGAAACATCATAAGTGCGGGACAGTAATTGTTTAACAATCTCCGGTCCGCCTTCACCAATCGCCATAGTTCCTAATGCGCCATAGCGAGTATGACTATCTGATCCTAGAATCATTTTTCCACAGCCGGCCATCATTTCCCGCATATATTGATGAATTACCGCTAAGTGGGGCGGCACAAAAATACCGCCAAATTTCCGGGCAGCCGACAAACCATAAACATGATCATCCTCGTTAATCGTCCCGCCCACTGCACATAGACTATTATGACAATTGGTTAGTACATAAGGTACCGGAAACTCAGTGAGTCCACTTGCAATTGCGGTCTGAATGATGCCAACAAAAGTTATATCATGTGAAGCAAGGGCATCAAATTTCAATTTTAAAAATGCATCATCACCAGAAGTGTTATGTGCGCTTAAAATACTATACGCGATTGTGTTCCGTCTGGCAGTTTCGCTATTAATAGTGCCTGAACTTAACCTCTCTTCACCAGCTTTAGCCAAAATAGCATTTACTTCTTCAATACTCTGCTTATCTGCATCTTCAAGAATAACACTGCCTTTTAACAGGTAGACTCCCTTTTTTATTAATTCAACCATCAAAATTCTCCTTTACACCATTTTATACATCAAAGTAATGATCCTTTTCATCCATACATTACTCCAAGCTAGCAAATGACAAGCTGGACTTTGCCATATCTAAAAAATATCTAACCCTTATTAGCGCTTTAGCTTAATTCTTATTAGCCTTACTGCCTATAATAGTTAATAAGGCAGCCTGCCAATATCGTTTCTCGTTCTTCTTTAGACATTTTTTCTAACTTGAGTTGAATTTGCTTTGCGTTATTGCCGCTAATTATGAAGGCCGGTACTGTTTCCCGTCCTTCTTTCACTGCTTGCTTGATACCGGGAATATGGACAAAGTCGTCAACCGCAATGCCAGCAAGCGTTTCTTCATCAACAGTAAACGGCAATAAGCCCCAATTAATCAGGTTGCTGCGATATCGTTTAGTAGCATATTCATGGGCAATATTAGCCTGTCCACCCAACATTTTTTGACTGGATGCCGCCTGTTCTCTAGCAGACCCGTCTCCCGGCTTAACCGCAACAATCAAGCTTCCAATTGCGGTATCTGACAAACAGCCTTTCATTCGCTGCGGCAAGTCGTTTTCTATAATTATTTGTGCTAAAACTTCCTCGCTATTGTCTTTTTTCAAGGCACTTACACGTGTTTCTTCAATTTTTTTCATGGTTTTTGATCTGCCCACATATGCTGGTTCTTTACGACACAATGTATATTCAGCCAGTTTTTGTGGATTAGAACGATAGGTTGATGCTTCACCAGATGGTATAAGTTCATCTGTAGTTGTAACAGGGTCTTTTAAAACAGCTGCTACTTTCAGCAGAAGGGTTTCAGCAAGCGGTGGTATCGGCGGCCAGTTGGAAATATTAGGACCGTTTTTTATTTCGGTGTCAGGCACTGGCTTGCCAAATCCCTGGTACACCCGGTTACTATATATATCAGGATCAAAGGTAAAATCGGCCTCGGTATAGGTAACCTCCACCTCTGTTGCCGGTGTCAGTATACCGCCATGTAAAGCCGTTGCGGCAATAGATCTTGCATCCATCAAAGCACTTGACGCAAGCTGGCCATTAGTTGGCATAGCACCTTCACGATGTTTGAAATTTCGCGTTACATGGCGAATACTCAAACTTTCGTGAGCAGGAATGTCACCAAAACCGAAACACGGACCGCAAAATGCCGGTTTTATGGTAGCACCGGCCAGCATTAATTTTTCAATTGCTTTCGTTCTCAAAAGCTCAAGATAAATCGGCTGGCTTGCCGGATACACGCTAAGTGAAAAATAGCCATTTCCAATTGACTTATTTGTCAAAACATCAGACATAGCCATAATGTTTTCAAACATGCCACCACAGCATCCTGCAACAACGCCTTGTTCTACTTTTAAACGTCCGTCAACCACTTTGTCAGTTAAACGCAATATCAACTGAGGATTATCTAATTCCTTCGCAGCTTCAAGCTCTACTTGTCTTAAAATATCTGTCGCATTGCTGTTTAACTCAGCAATAGACCAGACATTACTAGGATGAAAAGGCAGCGCAATCATAGGTTCTATCTCACCCAGATTAACCGTTACCACCCCATCATAATAACTTACTTCAGCCGGCTCTAATTGCGCATATGCCTCAGGCCGCCCATGGATAGCAAAGTACTCTTTAACCTTGTCATCAGTACTCCAGATCGAGGATAAACAGGTGGTTTCCGTTGTCATCACATCAATACCATTGCGGAAATCAATTGACAAATTCGCTACGCCCGGTCCAACAAATTCCATCACTTTATTATTTACAAAACCGTTACGGAACACGGCCTTAATAATGGCTAGTGCAATATCCTGCGGACCTACACCATTCTTGGGCGCACCTTCCAGATAAATGGCAATGACTTCCGGATAGGCTATGTCATAGGTCTTCTTGAGAATTTGTTTTACTATTTCCGGGCTTCCTTCTCCAAATCCCATGGTGCCGAGAGCCCCGTAACGGGTATGGCTGTCCACTGTTAAAATCATTTTGCCGCAGCCAGTCATCATTTCCCGCATATATTGATGAATGACAGCCTGGTTAGGTGGTACAAATGTACCGCCATATTTTTGGGCAGCAGTAAATCCAAAAGCATGATCGTCCTCAGCAACCGTGCCGCCAATTGCGCATAAACTGTTATGACAATTAGTCATTACAAAAGGTATCGGAAATTCCTTAATTCCACCAAGAGCAGCAGTCTGAACAATTCCTACATAAGTAAGATCATGGGATGCCAGTGCATCCATCCGCAACTTAAGATTTTGCCAGTCATCAGACTGATTGTGGCTGCTCAGAATTCGGTATGATATCGTGCCTTTTCTCGCCCGGTCCTGCGAAATAATGCTATGATCTGACAGCGGCGCTTCCCCTTGCAGACTCAGACAATGATCCAGCTCGTCTTTTGTCATCTTGTCAGCGTCTTTGAGGATTACATGTCCTTTTAAAAGAAATGTTCCTCCTGGCAATAACTCAATCATCGATCTCGTACTCCTTTAAACCAAGATTGATAGCCTACAATTCCAATCAATTATTTTTCCGGCACAAGCTTTTCAATGTACTGCAATGCCGCTTCCCGGTTTCCCAGAATTCTTTCGGCCCTGTCCTGATCTTTTTTCATTTTAAGCTTGGCCGCAGTCAAGACTTGCTCTATATTTTCTTGGGGTATAGCCACTACACCATTAGCATCGCCTACAATAACATCACCGGGATTAACTATGACGCCACCGCAGGATATCGGAATATTAATTGCTCCCATGCCAATTTTTTTACTGCAGGCCAGTGTCGTACCCAGACAAAAAACCGGAAAGTTCATTTCTTTAATGCTTAAAATATCCCGTACAGTTCCATCGGCTACTACACCACTAAAACCCAGTGTTTTCGCCAAACCGATGACAAAGTCCCCGGCAAAAGACCTGTACTCTGATCCCTCGGCATCAACCACCAGTATATCTCCCGGCTTTCCCTGTTTCATTGCTTGTATTACCAGCATATTATCGCCAGCCGGAACCTTGACAGTAACTGCTTGTCCGCAAATAACATACTCTTCCTTTAACGGTTTTATGGCTGTATTAAAATGATTAAAGCCTTGCATCGCATCAGATATACAAGTGGCAGGAACTGCTTTTAGTTCTTCAATAATTTTTTTCATGTGAATCCTCCATATGAGTTTGTAAAATGCTTGATTATGGATTTTTTTACAATACAAGTTAATATCATTTAATATCAGAAGCCATTTAGTTTGACGAAAGAAACTAAATAGCCTTTTCTGATAATTAATCTTTGACTATAGAGCCAGGCGCCTCTCCAGCAGCCACTTTTTTGATATTTTCCCAGGCATAGCTTACGCGTCGGTACCAGCCTTCACAAGCATGGCCTGCTGTATGAGGAGACACAATTACATTGTCCAATGTCAAAAATGGGTCATCCGGGGTTGCCGGTTCTGTGTGGAACACATCAAGAGCCGCTCCGGCAATCTTCTTGGTTTGCAGCGCTTCAAAGAGTGCATCTTTGTCAACTAATTCCGCCCTGCAGGTATTAATGATAACTGCTGTGGATTTCATGAGAGCAAATTCTTTTTTGCCAACCAAGCCCCATGTTTCCTTAAGCAAAGGCGCATGCATCGAAATAATGTCAGCAGAGCTTACCAATTCCACCAACGAAACCTTGCGGGCGCCAAGCTCCTTTTCAATGTCGGGAGCAGGGAATGGATCATAGTAGATAATATCAGTTTCAAAACCCTTGAGTCTTCTGGCTACTTTGCGGCCAATGTTTCCGGCACCGATAATCCCCACTGTTTTTCCGACGACATCAAATGTATTAAAGCCATTGATAGGCTCGCGCCAGGTTCCCTGACGTACTGACTTATCACATTCAATCAGTCGTTTATACAAAGCCAGCAGCAAGGCAATGCTGTGTTCGGCTACAGACCAGGAGTTTGCCCCGCCATTGGTGGCTACCGGAATATTAAGTTCTTTCGCCGCTACAATATCAATTTTATCGTAGCCGGCAGTTAAGGATTGAATAAGTTTAAGTGATTTTGCTTCGCGCAGAATTTTTCCAGAAATAATGCCCGGATGTAATATGACATATTCAACATCTTTAATAATATTAATTTTTTCTTCCTCACTAAGCTTGCTTGAGGCATAGATTGCTTCAAATCCTTTCGGAGCCATCTCGCAGTATATATCTGCTACACGTTGGGCGTTTCCATTCAAAAATAATACTTTACTCATATATCCTCCCCTACTCTCTCTTATATTTTTATTAAATAATGTAATGAATACCCAATATTAATTGTTTCTGAGCTTTATCCAGTTGAGGCGTCCACCAACGCGGATAATATCAAGCTCATCCTGTGTCAGCGGTGTTTCAACAGGTATCATAATTCCTTTAGTCTGGTTATGAACAGCATACTTCGCACCCTGTTTTAACTCTGTTGTATCAATAGACAACATATCACCCGGGTCAAATACATGACTGTCTTCCTCATCAACCAAAACAAAGGGAATCAAACCAAAATTAACTAAATTGGCAAGATGGATGCGCGCAAAGCTTTTAGCAATGACAGCTTTGATTCCCAGATATCTTGGGGCAAGCGCTGCTTGCTCTCTGCTTGATCCCTGTCCATAATTATGTCCGGCTACAATAAATCCACCGCCCGCCGTCTTCGCCCTTTCCGGGAATGACTCATCCACGACTCTGAACACATACTTGGATACTTCCGGAATGTTGCAACGGATAGGCAGAAAATGTGCCCCTGCCGGCACTATATGGTCTGTGGTAATATCATCACCAAGCTTAATCAGTGTTTCGCCTGTAAGCTGGTTGGGTACGGCCTCCAACTCTGGCAACGGCCTAATATTAGGCCCTCTCCTGACCGGAGTATTGTCAAAGCTCTCTTTAGGACGCAAGAACATGCTATCGTCAACACTAAAGTTTGCAGGCATACTATACTTCCATACCGGCAAGCTCAGATCACGCGGATCAGTTATTTTTCCGGTTATTGCCGACGCAGCAGCAACTTCCGGACTAACCAGATATACACTTGCGCACTCGGTGCCACATCGCCCAATAAAGTTTCTTGGGCCGGTCCGCAGTGATTTACCATTGGTCGGTGGTGCAAAACCCATGCCGTTGCATGCACCGCAGAACATTTCCATAATCCGAACACCGGAACACACCAAATTATCGATAACGCCCCGCCGGATCGCTTCTACCATTACCTGCCGACTGCCACAGTATAATGCGGTATCGACATTACCATGTACATGCTTGCCATTTAAAATATGGGCAATTGACATTACATCTTGAAGTGATGAATTCGTACACCCGCCAAACATTACCTGATCGATATCAAGACCAGCCACCTCGCGAACAGGCACAACATTATCAGGTTGATGCGGCAAGGCAATTAATGGTTCTAATTCTGACAGGTTGATTTCTATTACCCTGTCATATACCGCATCATCATCGGCAGATATTGGTATCCAGTCCTGTTCCCGCCCTTGCGCTTTTAACCAATAGCGTGTAATTTCATCACTTGGAAATACGGACGTTGTTGCGCCGACTTCTGCGCCCATATTGCAAATAGTTGCACGCTCAGTAACATTTAAAGACTTTATTCCAGGACCAGTATATTCAAGAATTGTATTGAGACCGCCTTTAACCGTAAGTTGTCGCAAAATCTCTAATATAACATTTTTAGCCGATACAAAGAGTGGTAATTCTCCGGTAAGCTCTACTTTAATAATTTCAGGCATTTTAACATAAAAGGGTTCTCCTGCCATAGCCATGGCAATGTCTAAACCACCGGCACCAATGGCGAGCATACCAACGCCACCTGCATTAACCGTATGCGAATCACTGCCAAGCAAACTCTTTCCCGGTTTAGCAAAACGCTCCAGGTGCAATTGATGACAAATCCCACTGGCAGGTTTGGTACACAAAATACCAAATTTGCTTGTAATATCCATCAGAAATCTATGATCATCGGGATTTTTGTAATCAGCCTGCAAAATATTGTGGTCAATATAACTTACCGATAAATCGGTCTTCACTCTTTTAATTCCAATAGCTTCCAGTTCTAAATAACTCATAACGCCTGTTACATCATGTGTTAATGTTTGAGAGATATGAATTCCGATCCTATCCCCCTTTTTCATTTCTCCTGCAACAAGTGACGCAGCAATCAGTTTCTCCGCAACAGTAAGCCCCATAATTTACCTCCCCTGATTTTAACCATCAATATGCTTTCATATTGCAAGTATCACGCCTCTCAGCAGCACTTCATAATCTAAATACCTTAAGTACGTAAAAGCTTTATTTCTCACATGAATGGCCAAGGCTGTGCTCTTTATTACTCAATATTGCAAATTACGTGCCAACTTTCAAAAATGCTTTAAATTAAGCATTTTCGCTATTTTCAAAGACCAAAATCCACCCTATATATTTATTTTTCCACAATTTCAAACATATTTAGTTCATCTACTACATCCACGTCTTATTTTTTCGTCTTATGTTTCAATAATTTTATGGTTTGTTTCAAAAATTATCTTTCTTTGTTTTAAATGCACGTAGAATTTTGTCTTTATATGCATAATTTAAAAGCTTGCTACTAAAAAAGCAGCGGAAAAACTTAAAATAAGTTATCCACTGCTCCGCTTTACAACCTATGCATTTATTCCTAGTCTTTTCATTTTTCTCCACAATGTCGATCGGCTGATATTCATAAGCTTAGCAACATCTCCAATTCTTCCATTACAGCTTGCTAGTGCGGTTGTTATCTCTTTAGCTTCTTGGTTATCCGGACTGATACTATTATCTAGATTAAGTATTTTGCTGATAAAGGCAACATTAATAGTTTCCCTTTGAGAAAGCGCGGCACTACGTTCTACTATATTCCTTAATTCACGTATATTTCCCGGCCACGAATACGCTTCCAACACCTTCAAAACAGACTTACTTATCTTTAGTTTATTGGGGGAAATATTTTTCAAAAACTGAGTAAAATACAATGAAATATCCTTCTTCCGTTCTCTTAGGGAAGGAATTTTCAAATGCAACACATTTAATCGATAATATAAATCTTCTCTAAATTTATTATCCGCCACCATTTGCTGCAAGTTTTTATTAGTAGCTGCAATGATTCTAACATCTATGGGGATTACCCGGTCACTGCCAAGTCTCATGACTGATCTTTCTTGTAAAACTCTTAGCAATCTTCCTTGATTTATATAGTCCATTTCCCCAATTTCATCTAAAAAAATGGTTCCTGTATGTGCAACCTCGAACAAGCCTGGTTTTCCCTCTTTATTCGCCCCCGTGAAAGCGCCGCTTACATAGCCAAATAATTCACTTTCAAGCAGCTGCGCAGGTAGTGCTGCACAATTTACTGCGACAAAAGGCCCTTTGTCTCTTTTACCATTATTATGGATGCTTTGAGCAAACACTTCTTTTCCCACTCCGGTTTCACCGGTAATCAGAACATTAGCGTCTGTCAACGAGTAGCTTTTAGCTTCATTAATCGCCGCACATATAGCAGCACTGGAACCATAAATGTCTTTAAAAGTAAAATTCGCCAAATGCCCTTTAGAATATATTTCTTTTCTGATGCGAGCCTCCATCATCTGAATCTTGGTAATATCCTGAAAGGTTACAACAGCGCCAATGGCCTTTCGCTGATCCTTAATGGGTACTTTATTGCACAAGATTTGTTTACCGTTTATTTTGTATAAAATATTGAGTTCTTCTTTACCACTTACAAGCACTTTATCTAAATTTAAATCTGCCCATAAGTCGTTGAGATTACGACCAATGGCATCAGAAGGGAATTTAATTATTTGATCAGCAACAGGATTCAAAGCAATAATACGGCAGTTTTCATCTACAGAAACAATACCTTCATAGGCGTGATTAAGCACGGCTGTAATCAAACCGGCTTTTCGCTTTTCCTCATGAACAGACGCCATTATACGTTTGGCATTATGAAAAGCCTCAATATAGGCCTGGTTTCCACACACCAGCTGAACATAGGGAATCCCCCGCTGTTCAGCAACTTGCCGGGCAGAATATCCCCCCATTAGAACATTGGCACCATCTTTTATGGCATCATTAATCGCAGCATTTATCTGATCCCGGGAAAGAATATTGTACTTTTTAATCTTTACTCCTAAAGCAGACTCAAGGCTTTCTATTTGACTAATCATCGCCGGAAATGCAATAACCGCTACTTGACTGCCCAAAGTCCTGGCCTTTTCAAAAGCATTAACCAGATCGAAGCCGGTAATCGGAACATCAATCACTGTCAGCGACGGAAAATTATCGCGTATTTCAATAGCAGTCTGCCCTTTTGCAAGCACAACTTCGATTCCGTGCGACAGTAGGTTTCTGGTTTTTGCTACACCATCAACCAGCGAACCTGTCTCGATGATAATTTCCTCCTGATACTCAGCCATAATTTGATTTAATTCAAAAAGCTTATGCTCATCAGTAGTAAAAAGAACAATTTTTTTCATAAATTCACCAAACCCTTAGTTTCAATAAACACTTGAAATCTCATACCATTAATACTCTATATCATACAATGCTTACAATATTTCATCCGATGTTGAGTTCTTTAACATAATTCTCGAAGGTATTTACTAATTTTAATATCGTTTATATTATATCAAAAAGCTGACAAAATGCCGAATGACATCTTACCAGTTTTTTGTTAGACAAAATAGCAACTTTTTTACCGCAAGAAATTAAGGAAGTGATAACAACTAAAAAACAAAAGACTAAGTAAACAATTAAGTTTACTTAGTCTTACCTTTAAAGTTTTTGGTGCGGTAGAATGGATTTGAACCATCACGAGGTTGCCCCCGCCAGCCCCTCAAGCTGGTGCGTCTGCCGTTCCGCCACTACCGCATATTCGATTTTCGATACGAAGGTCGTATATCGAGAGTTAAGTAAATGGTGCGGCCGAGTGGATTTGAACCACCACGAGGTTGCCCCCACTAGCTCCTGAGGCTAGCGCGTCTGCCGTTCCGCCACGGCCGCATATCAACAACTCAACAATCGATATTATATGATAAAACAGGAGTTTCGTCAAGCATAAAATATTACGGAATCTTGGTAACAGCACCAACTTTCAGGTGCTGTTACCAAGCAAAAAAGTGTTAAATCACTTGGCAAAACCCCATTGCCAAACATTCCACAGATTGCCTGCCGGCACTGAATTAGGATGATAGTTAGCCACCGATGTTTTTACGGCATCAATGTTGCCCCGAAAATACAGTGGTACAACCGGACAATCTTCCCTAATAAAGTCCTGAATGCGAAAGTATATATCTTTTCGGGCAGTAATATCCACAGTTTTTAATCCAAGGTCAGTCAATTTGTCAACCTCCGGGTTGCGCCAGCCTGGATAATTCTGGCCGTCATAGCCGTTACCAGGGCCGGGAATTTTTCGCGAATTCCACAGATTGAAATTATCAGGGTCAACCCCGGCAACCCAAGCATAAAGAGCAGTATCAAAACGGCGGCCTTTCAATACTTCATTAAAAAACAACTGCCCATCGATTGGCCGCACTTCAACAGCAATGCCAATTTCCTTAAGCTGTTCGGCAATCTTTTGCGCGGTTAATTCCCGTTGCTTATTACCGTTTGGGACAGTCAAGGTAAACGTCATTTTTTTATTTTCTTTGGTCATAGTTCCATCAGTGCCTGGTTTCCAGCCACTTTGGGCCAATAATTCACGGGCAGTCTTTACATCCCGTACCGGTGGTTGTGACACAGGATTATACGCCCATGACAGCGGCGACTGATCCCCATAAGCCGGTGCAGCTACACCTTTAAGTATATTGGTAATAATGGCTTGGCTGTCAATAGCCATAGAAATTGCTTTGCGCACATTAGCATCTTGAAACAGCGCGTTATCCAAATTAAAATCCATATGCTCCCAAACCATGGTTGGCGAAATTACTGCTTTTATGCCCTCAATTGCTCTTACTTGTTCCAAATTTGAAAATGCTATTTGGCTGACAATATCGAGTTCTCCTGCCTTTAGCTGCGTAAGTATCAGGCTTTGATCAGGGATAATTTTATAAATGAAACTGTCCAATCGCGGTTTACCCTGAAAGTACTGCGGATTAGCCACAAGAACAAGCGCTTCCGCTACCTGCCATTCCTTAAATTTGAATGGACCGGTGCCAATTGGGGCACGGTTAAAGGGTGCTTTGTTTAAATCACTGACATTTTCCAAGATATGTTTGGGTAATATTGTGCCAAATAACGTTAAATACGGCGCATAGTAATCACGAAACTTAACTACAACCGTGTACTTATCCGGCGTATCAATCGAAACAATACGATCATAGCCCGCTCTTGATACAACATTGGCTTTCCTGTTCATAATAAACTGCCAAGTAAACTTAACATCATCGGCAGTAAATGGCGCACCATCATGCCAGGTCACTCCTTGCCGTAGGCGATAGGTAACTGTCCTGCCATCAGCAGTGATTCCCCCATTGGCTGTTGTCGGTACATTCACCGCTAAATCCGGCAGCCATTCGCCTTTCTCGCCAACGGTAACCAAGCCATTGAATACTAATTTACCTACCTCGGCTGTTGCCAAAAGATCAGAAAGCAGCGGATTCAAGGTGTTTGGCTCGTTCATACTGCCATATTTAAGTTGCCCCCCCTGCTGTATTGTTACATTTTTCTTTTCAGCAGGAGGATTATTATCTTTAGGACTACAACCCGCAGCGACAACCATTAACAGTGTTAATAATAAAAGAATTATTAGCCTACGCATTATAATACATTCTCCTCATTACCCTGTTTCCCCATAGTTACTTACTCTCTATTTTCCATATAGTTCCCGATAACGGTTCTTGCTGTAAATTACTTTTTCAACATATTCTCTGGTTTCTTTAAAAGGAATTTGTTGAATATCATCAAAATCCTTTGTCCAACCATAACGTTCCATCCATTGTTTTACATTGCCTCGGCCGCCATTATAAGCAGCTAAAATCAGCACCTCATTGCCGCCAAACTCTTTTTTCAGAGACGCCAGATACCAGCTGCCAAAACGGATGTTTCTGTCTGGATCTGATAAATCTGCAGTCATATAGTCTTTTTCTCCAAGCTGTTCGGCAATCCACCGGCCTGTTTCCGGCATAATCTGCATCAAGCCTAATGCGCCTTTCGGGGATTGGGCTCCATTAATAAACTTACTTTCAGTTCTAATAACACCGGCAATTAAAAACGGGTCAATATCCCGCTCCAGTGCATAGGTATATACGGCTTCCTGATATAAAAATGGATACATATACTTCTTCTGAAACCCTTCACTGGTGAATACAGCATATGCTCCCATTGTTGCAAATAACAAACCAACTACCAGGACTCTTAGCCAAGTCCGGATACGCAATAAAATCACTCCGTAATAAGAATTGCTGTAGAAAACTATGTAGGCATTTAAGAAATAATGCCATCACTACAATTTGTTTTACTGATTTTGTTCCATGCCTGTATTACATTATTTTGCGTTTTTTCGGGAGTATCACTATTGTCAATGACCACATCCGCATATTTTACTTTTTCCCGCAAGGCAAGCTGGGCATCCATTCTGGCCCGGGCGGCCGCTTCCTCAAGCTTGTCTCGCCCCCTTAGGCGGGCAAGCTGGGTCTGTTCCTCAACATAGACTACCCACACGGCATCCATCTTGGTATGCCAGCCCACTTCAATTAAAAGCGGCGCATCAAGGACAACTACGGCAAAACCATTTGCCTCTGCCGCCTCAACTGCAGCCTTTGCCGCCGCTTCAATGCGAGGATGCGTAATTTTTTCTAAAGTAAAGCGGGCCTCTTTATTATCAAATATCAATTGTCCCAGACGGCGACGGTTAATTTCGCCATTAGGTTCCACAATATCCCTACCAAAAGCTTTAATAATATCCAGATATGCCGGTTTTCCCAGTTGAACAACCTCCCGGGAAAGCTTGTCAACATCGATAATACATGCTCCTAGTTCGCTGAGCATCTTGCTTACCGTGCTTTTGCCGCTGGCAATCCCGCCTGTTAATCCAATTAAATACATAACAGCTTATCCTTCCACTATTTCTGGCAGTTAGGACAATAATGCGTCCCCCGGCCAGCCACTTCCTTGCGGGCAATAATAGCACCACAGCGCTGGCAAGGCTCATTAACCCGGCCATAAACCTTAAGGTATTTTTGATGACTACCACGCTGGCCTTCGCCATCACGATAATCACGAAAAGTAGTGCCGCCATGCGCAATTCCATCGGCAATAACCTGATTAACCGCCTGATAGAGGTATTTTACTTCGCGCGCAGTAAGACTGCTTGCTGTACGTTCAGGATCAAGGCAGGCGACTGCCAGCGCTTCATCCACATATATATTGCCAAGACCGCCAATCAGTTTTTGATTTAGTAATACAGACTTAATTTTAGCGTGCCGCTTACTAAGCATATCGCTAAAATAATCTAATGTAAATTCTTCTGATAACGGCTCAGGTCCCATTGTGGCCAAACCATTAATTCTCCATAATTCCTCTTGTGGCATTAAATAAAGGGTTCCTAGAGTACGGGTATCAGCATATAACAAACTATCCCCATTATCAAGCCCAAATACAATATGGGTAAATTTGTCCTGTGCGACACCTGTAGTAGCATAACACAAACGGCCGGTCATACGCAAATGAATAACAAGCACCATCTTGTTATCAAGATGAAAGAGCAAGTATTTGCCGCGTCTTGCCAATCTTATAATAACCCGCTCTGTAAGGACCGCCTTAAACTCTGGCGCATCAGGCCATTTGACAAGACGAGGCAGTCCAATATCCACACAAACAATCTTACGACCTTCAACCTTGCTTGCAAGTGTCCGGCGGATGGTTTCAACTTCCGGCATTTCCGGCATAATACTGCCTCCCTCTTACTTGGCCTTCGCCCAATTGTCTCCGGTTTTGACTTCGGCCAATAACGGCACATTCAGCGTTACGGCTTGTTCCATGGCTTGTTTTACCAGAGTAGTTACCTGCTTTACTTCTTCGGTTGTAACTTCCAGTACTAATTCATCATGCACCTGTAATAACAGGCGGCTCTTGAGTCCTGCAGCCTTAAGGGCGGCATAGACATTAATCATTGCAATTTTGATAATATCAGCTGCTGCGCCTTGGATCGGAGTATTCATAGCTGTGCGTTCCGCAAAAGAACGCTGATTAAAATTGCTGCTATTGATGTCAGGCAACTGGCGGCGCCGGCCAAATATAGTAGTAACATAGCCATCGCGGTGGGCACCGGCCACAACTTCGTCAATATAGCGTTTTACCCCTTGATATTTTTCAAAATAACTTTCAATATAGTGTGCTGCTTCTTTGCGGCTAACGCCAATATCGCGCGATAATCCGTAATCACTAATACCATATACAATACCAAAATTAACCGCTTTGGCCCTTGAGCGAAGTTCTGGAGTAACCTCTGACATTTGAACCCCAAAAACCTCAGCCGCTGTGCGGGTATGAATATCCTGATTCTGCCTAAAGGCCTCCAGTAAACTCTCATCCCCGGCCATATGAGCCAGAATTCGCAGTTCAATTTGCGAATAGTCGGCAGACATAATATATTGATAGTTTTCACCGGGAACGAACAGTTCCCGGATTTTTCGTCCCATTTCTGTACGCACAGGAATATTCTGCAGATTAGGCTCAGAACTGCTTAAACGGCCGGTTGCGGTAACCATCTGATTAAAGCTGGTATGTATGCGGCCGGTTGCCGGCATAATCAAGGCTTCCATACCATCCAAATAGGTTGATTTGAGTTTTGTCAGCATCCGGTATTCGAGCAGTTTATCAATAAGAGGATGCTGCCCAGCCAGCTTTTCCAATACCTCCGCGTCTGTAGAGTAACCTGTTTTTGTCTTTTTAATAATGGGCAGTTGCAATTTTTCAAAAAGAATGACGCCCAGCTGTTTCGTTGAGTTTATATTAAAATTCTCACCGGCTAAGAGATAGATTGCATCGACAAGCTGATCAATTTTAGCGGCAATACCGATTGCCATTTCTTTTAAATACTCTTTATCAATCTTTATGCCGGTAACTTCCATGGCTGATAAAGCCTCGACAAGCGGCAGCTCCACCTCTTTAAACAGCCGATCAAGCCCCGCCTGCGCCAAAGCATCAGCAAGTGAGGCCTGCATTTGCCCCACAAGCTTGCTGGCCCAGACGGCATATTCAGGCTTGTGCAGCATTTCTTTATCACCTGTCGGCAAGGCAATTGCCTGGTTTAGATACTTTTCCGCCAAGGCATCAAGCGGATACGTTGCTGCTGTAGGATCAAGCAGATAGGCGGCAATTACAACGTCAAACAACTTAGCCGAGAGTTCTACTTGACGCAATTGACAGATATGGTACAACTTCTTGGAATCATAGGTATCTATTGTTATATGACTATCAGCCAAAATCTCAAAGATACCGTCCCATCCTTCAGATTCTTCAGCAATATACACGGTTTTATCAGCATAAGTAATAGCCAGCCCTAGCAATCCTCCCAGTGGAGAATTTCCTCTTGCCAGAGGATAGCAACTGATACGTCCAAGGTTCTTTGCTGCCGCATAAATCTCTTTCACCGCAGAGCGACTGGCAGCAGTATCCACCGGCAAAAAAGCAACTGTTGTTGTTACCTCAGGCGCAGCCTCCTGCCCATGAGCACCTGGAAATAAACTATCTACCTTATTTACCAGACTTTTAAATTCAAACTTAACGAACAATGCTCTTACCGCCTGTTTTTCCGGTGTGATACCGAAACTTTCCGGCGTAAAAGCAAGGTCCATATCGCGAACAATAGTGGCCAATTGCTTGGATAATACAGCTTGTTCAGAATACTGCCGGAGGTTTTCCTGCAGTTTTTTCCCTGATATATTATCAATGTTGGATAAAACATTTTCCATCGTGTTAAATTCTGCTAGTAGCTTAAGTGCCGTTTTTTCACCGACCCCAGGTACTCCCGGTATATTATCTGACGAATCACCCATTAAGCCTTTCATATCAATCATCTGGTCAGGAGTTAACCCATATTTTTCTTTAAGTGCCGGCACATCGATAGTTTCCATATCTGAAATCCCTTTTCGGGTAAGCAGCACTTTGGTTGCTTCTCCAATCAACTGGAAGGCATCTCGGTCACCGGTAACAATAAGCACCTCAAGCCCCAGTTCAGCCGCCTTTGTTGACAAAGTCCCAATGATATCATCGGCTTCATAGCCTTGTTCTTCCAGTGTTGCTATTCCCATTGCCTGCAATAGTTCCCGTACCAGCGGAAACTGTTCGGATAATTCTGCGGGAGTAGCTTGTCGCTGCCCTTTATATTGCTGGTAGACTTCGGTACGAAAAGTAACCCGGCTTTTATCAAAGGCCACTGCAACTAAATCAGGTTTGTACTCTGTCAACAATTTAACAAGCATAGTTGTAAATCCATATACTGCATTAGTATATAATCCCCCGGCTGTACGCAGCAAAGGTAATGCATGAAACGCACGGTGAATTAAACTACTGCCATCTATAATAATAAATCTTTTCGACATATGCCCACCACCTTATGATTCAGTATTGTGTCCAATCTATTCATATTAGCTATAAGTATGAAAATCCCTTCTCTATTTTCTAAAATATTGCTTAACCTTATGTATTAGAAAAAGAAAAAACGAGATTGCAAAGCATCTCGTCACAAAACAATACTCAAGGATATGTCAAATCTATTGTATTCACGGCTTGATTCCAGTAGACATAGGCATCAAAATATTCGTTAATGTTTGTAATCTTAATATAAGGAACGCTGCCGATCATAGTTGTCGGCACTATAACATTTTTCCCGTTGTTGGTTACCTTTAAAATTTGGTTCTGTGGATTCCAATCGACTTTGCGGCCCAAAGCTTCTGCCAACGGCAGTACCGGCACCGCCAATATCCCTTGCAGTTTGTTGACTTCAAGATTTACAGGTTTTTCATTCAGATAAACTCCCTGTCTTTCAAAAACCAAAGTATTAACAGCAGACTTCCAACTTGGTTTACTTGCAAACATAGGTGCCAGATTGTCAGTAGCTATATATACTATTTTACCAACAATAATTCCCGGCATAGTAATGTTTCCGTATGTAACAGTCTTACTTTTTTCATTCCATTGCATTTGTCCATTAACTATTCCGGCAACCGCATTAATGGGAACATATTTTACGCCCTGCAGTTCTAGGCCTCGTTCATTAAGCAGCTTACCTGCCATCTGGATCTTAAATTGTTTCGCGATAAACATCTGTTGATCACTAGGCGCATCCAACATTTTTAGCAGCATCTCATCACTAACTAATTCACTTATCCGATATTCATTTAATTTATTTCTGATGCCTTGTAGTGTTATGCTTCCATAACCATAGATATCAGGATATACACTTAGTAATATTTGACCATTAGTATCATTGCGAACCTTAACCTGCTCATACGTTATTTTGACAGGTGTTCCATACCCAACTAATTCAAACAGTTCTTCCACATCTTCTTCATACATGCGAATACAGCCATTTGACACTGCATTACTGATTGATGATGGCGCATTAGTACCATGAATTCCGTAGTCTTTCCATATTCCTATCCAGCGATACCCTAGCGGGTTATTTGGCCCTGGTGGAATAAAATTTCCTGGCTGTTCGGGGATATACCAAGTGGGATTAACTTCTTTTAGGATAATTGAATAATCACCGAGCGGTGTCGGAGTAGCTGGTTTTCCAATGGCCACCGGAAATTCCCTTATCAATTTATTGTCTGCAAACAATTCAATTGTTCGACTAGGCAAATTCACGACAATACTTGATCCAGCCAATGCACTTGTTGTGAAATAAAAAAGAAAAAAACAAACCATATTCACCCAAAAACAAACCCGGAGTAACACCTGCATCCCTTCTTCACATTAATTTTTATAGCCCTAACATAATATGAAGAATACCGTGCCTGTTATTACCCCGGCTAGCAAGATTCTTAGTATTTTTTTATACTCTTCTTATTGCAGATTAAGTACCTGCTGATGGACAACCCGCAAATGCCGGTGGCGATCATCGATGATAGGGAGATAGATATGAATGTACGTGCCCGAATTCATAGGATTAACCGGACTAATGTTAATAAAACCGCCATGCTCACCGATAATTCGATGTGCGACAGGCAGTCCTAGCCCCATATGCTCAAGCTTAGTTGTGTAAAACGGTTCAAAAACACGCGGGAGAATCTCAGGCGAAATTCCCGGACCAGTGTCACCAATAGCAATAACCAGCATATTAAGTTCAGAATTAATCCAGGATTTTACCGCTAGCACACCTTTCTCGGGCATAGCTTCCATAGCATTTTCCATGATATTAACAATGGCTTGTTTAATAAGATTGCTGTCCACATTAAGTGCAGGCAAATTTGCAGCTAACTGCTTATCAATTTCAATATTTTCGCCACCAAGTTGTTTAAAGGTTAAAAGCAAGGCTTCTTCAATCGTTCGGTTTATATCAACATTATCTTCTTTATTAACCGGAGGCTTGGCAAATAAAACAAGTTCTTTTACAACACGGTTGATTGACGACACCTCATCTAACATCGTCTCCAGCACTTGCCGTCCTACCGTATAGCGATCATCCTCAAGGCGTGCTAACATCACCTGAAGATAGCCGCTAATAGTAGTAAGCGGCGTTCTGACATGATGAGCCACCCCAGCCGCCAATTCCCCTAACGACAGCAACATCTGTGTTACTTGTATTTGTTTGATAGCTGCACGAACTGCCGACAAATCTTGAATAATTACAATAAGTCCGGTAACTTGTCCGGCATTACCCCGAAGTTTGAGCGTATCAATATGGGCAAATATGAACTGATCTTGTACTTTTAGCTTTAAGTTCATCGTATTCAATTCTTCATATTCTTCCAAATGAAAAACTTGCAAAAATTTATCTCCATGCTGCTTAAAGACATCATCGGCTTTTCTGCCAATTGACCGGCTTCGCTCAACACCACAGATTTTTTCAGCTTCACGATTAAGATTCTTTACCCTAAGCTCGTTATCCAAAAAAATAATTCCTGTAGTAGTGTCAATAGAGTCTTTATAGTCATCTTCTCCGTGCAAATACACTATTTTGTTATTAAGCGCTTGTGCCACAGACATGCCGACCGCCTCCTACTGACTATTCCGTTTAATGACAGTTACATTCTTGTAAAATTTTACTTTTCCTGCCAAATATGAAGAATAACTTTTCGTAAAAAACCGACATTCTTTAATAAAACACATGTCGAATAAACCATAAACAATGCATCCTGACTATAGTAACCCGCTAGTTTCAAGCCTCTCGCAATTCGACATAATGTCCTTGGGAAAATATCCCTCTGAAATTTCCAATTTCAGATTTAGCCATAAAATCATTTTATTTTCCATTATTTGTAAATTTTATCCATTTCATAGAAAAGCGGTGACCAGACAAAATGCCTGGCCACCGCTCTATCTGCTTGTCCCATTTTATAGCTTAAGTTTACGCAAATAACCGCTGCCAAAAGGACTTCGCCTTTCTGGCTTCCTTCTCTTCCATAATCTGACGTAAGCGAATATCAATCAGTTGAAAATGATCGGTTAATTCCGTTTCCAATCGCTCCTCAAGTTTTGTTACTTCTGATTTCAGATTTTGCAATTCTGCCTGCTGTTCGTTAACAGCACTAATTGTTGCGGCAATTTGCTGCAATGCCTGATTCTGCGAAGCAACCACTGCCATTATCGCCGAACCGTCAAGCTGGGTTAATGGCGTCAATGCCTGGATTTGACTAATTTCCTGCTGTTGCGATTGTGTTGCGCTGCTTTGCTGCGATTGATTTTCGGTTTCATCTACCTCAATAAAACGGGTAAAGCGCTGATTAAGGTCACTCGCGATGTCTTCGTAGCTCTTGTTTTTATGCATACTTTTGGAGATACTCTGAAACACCGCTACAGCTTCAGGATAAAATCGTTTCTTTTTGCCTTCACCGCTAGACGGCAGATAATCCATGAATAGATCGCGATAATACCGCAAGGTGCTTTGGGGAATGCCAAGTTCCTGAGATATGTCTTTGATACTCAGTAATTCTGTCATAAAACCACCTCTATGATTTTGTTGTTGCGATACTATTCGCGATAGCAAATGAATTCTCCTGCTATATTTATGAAATAATGTAAATTATTTACATTATTCGTTTTTCACGCAATCCCTGCAAACCTCCGGCATTAATCAAATGTGTATGTAAAATTACCATTCTCATCACTATTCACTGAAAAGAATAGGCACCTTTTCCAATCTTTCCAGCTCTGCCTTAGTCTAGTCGCAGCTACTCTTTGCTGACTTTGACCTCGCAGTTAATTGTCTTAGCTGCCATATCAGCCGGCTGCCAACTTCGCCGCAGCGAAAAAGCAACTGTTTCCTGACCGCCAGTGTCTGGTTTGGCTTGAAGAATATATACCGTACACATTTTGCCGCCTGGCAGGTTTGGCATTTCCATTACTGAATAACGCTTCTCTACTTTAACCAATTGCAACGCTTTATTGATCAATTCCCACTCATAACCAGTGCCACTGGCCGCATATAATTCGACCTTGAAAAAATCGCCTGCTTTAATGTCAACAACCAATCCTTCGCTTACCGCATCGTCGGCATCTGCTTTAACCGTTATGGCTATGGGCGACTCCTCCTTAACAGCCATGTCATCCGCCAATACCACGGAGGCTGTCATGCCCCAGATAAGCAATGACATGCTCAGCATGGTAAACACCTTCTTGATTTCTCTATATGGAATTTTCATCACATCCACCGCCACCTTTTGTTTTATATTTTGGCTGTCAAAAGATGCTGGTACCATCACCAACAAAGAGTATTCGATAACCGCAAAAACCAACGATGACAAATAATATTACAGCAACCTCTATAATGTCAGAAGGCAAAAAATTTAGGATAGCAAAAACTACTAACAGATAGCCCAGACATAACAACCAACGTAGACCACGCAATAAACTAACCATATTGTCACCTCATTTACACAATACTAACTATACCAGATTTCCTCTAACCAAGTTCGTACAATATACCAAATATAAGCATTGCTAATCCTACAATGATCATTCCTATCATCGCTGCTTTTCTTGAATAATCGTTTATGACAATAAACAGCTCTGGTTTTTCTTGACTATACTCAATCTGAAGCTCAGTTCCTATTAAGTATTTTTGTCGATTACATCCAGACTGCTCTGGCACTTGGATTATTTTTCCATTCTTTAACTTATATTCAGCAACCATGGTATACATAGTAAGTCTATTTATACTCTCATACTCATTGTATTTAATTACATTTGCATTAGTAGTAACGGCATTTTTGAATAATCTAATTTCCCGCTTCAGCACTAATACGCCTATTAAAAAGGTAATAAATCCTATTCCAGAAAAAATCATTAAATCTATTTTATCACCTTCCTCGTACATGCAGTCCGATGTCGGAAAGCCGGGGTAAAGCTATTTCCATTATGGAGTATCCTCCTGCAAACCAAGGTTGTTCATGTATGGTTCTTCCCAATCCGCGCTGCAAGTATTATAATCTGGCGGCAATCGTCTTGGCAATCCGCTCCATCATTTCCACCGATATCGGATACTGGCCGTACTCAACATATCTAGTGACAGTAATGGTGGTATCACCTTTGCGAAATCCCAGCATCCGGGGCGGATTTTCCTTCTTCGGTCCCCAAAAGGCGTTTTCCATCGTTTTATAATCCTGTGATCTGAATTCACCGTAAATCTTTTCGTAATGGCTGCCAGGTAAAACGGTCACGGTAAGGACGACGTGACCTTCATCAGTGGTGGAAAAAGTAAGGTCAGGCTTGCCGCTAAACTTCATATCAGCATAAGTCATTTTGAACTTGGTGCCGGTTATGTTTATCAGATCTTCCACCGTAAGGTATTTACGATAATCTTTAGCTGCTGCTTGGGGTGCAGGGGTTGCAGGCGTCGGAGACGCAGGTGCCGCTGCCGGTGGAGCCGCAGGTTTGACGGCCGGCGTTTGGCTTGCAGGCGGCTTTTTGTCAGCCTCATCAGTTGCGCCAATAAAAAAAAGCGCCGCGAAAACAACGATAATTCCAGCAGCAAACCCCAAAATCACTTTTTTGTTCATGGTCATTCCCCTTCTTCCTCGTTTCTCCATATCTTTTTCCTTTCTAGAAAACAGCAAAACCTCACTGAGATTTTCTTCAGTGAGCCTTGGCTGTTTGCAAAAAGCGCTCAGACAATCCCGTTTTTACGGGCTTATTCCGGCGACCAATACAAAAATCCATCTTCCAGCTCGTATTTTACGAAAAATTCCGTTCGCATCCTAGGTCCTTCCGGGCAGGGTTGCCCGTCATAATAGGAAAACTTATTGCCATTTACCGTACGAGTGATTGAACTTGGTATCCCTTCGCCGCTCCACGTCGCTTCCGACGTCTTCACAAAAAGATAAATAATGTTTTTAGAAACGGACGAATCGACATTAATCCGTCTTGTACTCAACGCCTGTACTTCCCACCAGCCATGGCACCGCCACCTGCCGGCTACATCGTCGTAATCGACCACCGCCAAATGCATCTTATCAGTGTAGGGATTTCGAATATCCATCTGGTAGGCCAATGCTGAGGAGGGGACAGCGCTCATTCCTATCATCATCAATAGTACGGCACCGAGCAACTTGCCGAATACACCTTTTTTCTTCATTTCTTATACCTCCTGTTTGAATTGCGTTTTTATTTTGTGATGATTTCCATAATCTCGCTAACGGCAATTGATATTCCTCCCGGCCAATGTATCGATTTGCCATCGGTTTTCGCCGCGCTAAACACCTGCCTGTTTCTGAGTTCGGAGAACCGGGCGGTATGCAGCTTGGTGCTTATGTCGATAGTCACTGAATGGCTATTGTCAAAGTGGACTGTCACCTGATAATCAGCCCCGATGACTATTTCTTTGATTTTCCCCATAAGACCACCTCAAAACGCCAAAAGGCTGACTCACCTTAATCATAAGGGAAGTCAGCCTTGAGTGATACTATACGAAAGTATATTCTTTCAGCCTGTTTTTTGCTCAATCATCATCTTGGTCAGCACTGTCCTGCTGCTGATACCCAATTTCGCAAAAATACTTTGCAACGCTTTTTTTACGGTTACTTCAGCTATATGCAACGTTTTTCCAATATCCTGGTTTGATAATCCCGATGCAACAAGCTCTGCGATAGTGATTTCCCTTTCGGTAAGCATTAACCTGTTGTCACGGCTGCTTATTTCCGCCGACATCTCTCCCCTGCTTTTGGCAACTAACGGAAAAAGCGCATTTATCCGTCCGATAAATTCCCGATAACACCCATTTATTTCCAACTCAGCGAGCATATCAGCAATATACTCGCCATTTTCCGCAAAAGGCATAATAACCTGATCAGGCGCCGCGACATTGAGGGCTTTCTGGAGCGTTTTCCGTGCGTCCTCATGCCGCCCCAGTTTGAACTTGGCTGCTGCTTCATAGATATATGTATACACTTGCCCTAACAGATTCGGGAAAACGCTTGCCATACCGATGAATCCTTCGGCTAACCCGATTAGCTTCAGATATTGACCGCTGATTAACAGCGCCTTGCCCCAAATAATATTAAAAAAAGCGTACGCGGGGAAGCATATTGAACTATCTTGCAATTCACCTTTCATAATCCATGCAGGGATCTTTTTGTCCTGATTGAGGCACGAATATATAAATCCCTCGCACATATCCCAGGTATGAATATACGAGTACAAAGCGCATTCTTTGATTTCCTCCCGCGTTTGCCACAGGATATCCGTCACTTGCGCCAAATCTCCCCGCAGCGTCGCCAGCCGCATTTGGAGAAACAATGCACATAGTACTATCGCCATTTGGTCCTGGGACTTAGCAATATACAAGGCTTTATGAGCCGCAATTTCCGCATTTTCAAAGTTGCCGGTGTTATAATACCACTCGGCCTGCATCACATCTCCTGCTCCTGAACCGTGACCGGCTGTTAATTGGCAATACTGCGGCATAGACACAAGAATTTCATTGACTGCCTGCTCCAGTTGCCCAGTCTCACGATAAAACATATATAGCACAGAGGGTGATCCAAATGTCCATGAACCATTTCTGTCGATAAACTTCGACGCCCCCGTCAGCAGGCTCCCGGCTCTTTGGTGATGTTCAGCCATTCCTGTTATACTATTATACTTAGAAAAACTGCACAAAAGTTCAAGTTCGCCCGCCAACTGAGCTTTCTCCTGTTCCTTTTCCGTCGGCAAAAATTCGATGTAGCTTCCGACTTGTTCGCATTGCTGCGCGAATAACTCCATTTCATTAAACGAGAATAGATTGATGGCGTAAATCAGACAGGCCCACGGATGGTCTCTTTTTATCTCCACCGGGCACTCGCTGAAATACCGGATCAACTTGTCTTTATGCTCAGTGGTTATGAAGTTGCCTTTATCAAGTTCAATAGCAATTAACAGATTGTCAAATTCGGCGGCTTTGTAAAAGCAATCCATGGCATGGAAATATTCTCCGATACTCAAATGCCATTTACCTGCTACCGTCCAGATGGCCTGCTGCCTGTCAAAACTATGCCTGTCAAAGATTCGCCGCAGGTAACTTGTAAAGATGTTATGCATGTTATATGTTTGACTGACACGATCATATTTGATAAAAGCATTCTCGGCCATAAGCTGTCCCAACAGAGCCTCGGTATTTCCCTTGTTCCACATATATTCAGCCTGTTGCGAGGAAAAACTGTCGAAAATGCAGATGTTGAGCAAAAGCTCCCGGATCTCGGCAGAACAGCGCCGATAGACGACCTTTTCTATTAGTTCATATAGGCTGGCCTGCCGTTCAATCCGCTTATCCTGCAAAAAACCCAGTATGCAAAGATATACGGCGCTAATCCAGCCTTCAGTATAGGATACCATGAAATCCGCTTGCTCAGCGCTTAGTTTGACTCCGTTCAGCCTGCAATACTCAACGATCTCGGATCGCGAAAGCTCAAAACAGGTCTTTTCGATAACGTGGCAGTATCCTTTGAGTACTAGCTCGGTTGTGTTCTCGCCAAAAACACTGCGAGATACAATAACGATATGCAAATTAGGAATCTCAGACTTGACCAATAGCTCGATAAATCTGTCGATATCTCCCGAATACAGTAAATGATAGTCATCAAATACGATGACCGTTCTTGCCGGAAACTCTATAGCCGCCATAATACGGATAGACTCCGCCAAAAAAGAACTATTTCCAGGAACCCCTAATCTCGCAAGAGTATCTGCGCCCACTGGGTCTAACTTCCTAATCGAACGGCTTAACCCATTCCAAAAACCAGTTGCTGAATCATCTGTCAGCATTTGCCACAGTACCTCGGCTTTACTGTCAGATAAATATTCCTTCACTGCTGTAGTTTTGCCATAGCCCATTGGTGCTTCCACAACAATCAGCGGATATTCCCATATATTATCCAGGGCTTGGACTATCGATTTGCGCATATAAAGTGTCTTCGCCTTGTATCTGGGCATTGAGACGCCTCCCCAGCAATAGTTATTACAACAACATAGCATGTATACTTAGGGGTATCTTATGTATAAAATTACCATATTATTTTCGACATGTAAAGACAAATCCTCTGCCCTAAAAGTAAGGCTACTAATGAGTTCATATACCTTACTTTGCATATTTTAAGCATTTGTAAAGAGTATTCTGGAGTTCGGGAAATAAAAAAAGCCTATATGATGTAAAAATCACATAGACATTTTAGCTCTTAAAATCAACGAAGTCACGGCTTATAATGCATTAACTGGTGCCCGGGAAGGGACTTGAACCCCCACGTTGTTACCAACAAAAGATTTTGAGTCTTCCGCGTCTGCCATTCCGCCACCCGGGCATTTATTTTGTTGATGTCCTGTATCGGACATTTGTTATGATACCATTTGGTCATATTATTGTCAAGTAAGTTTTATAGAGATTTTTTTGTTTTATTTAAAGGAGAATATTGCTTATCGGCAAAATATATATCCTTATTACAAACGAAAGATTGCTCTCCCGCATAGTTAGAAAGGATTGAACTTTTATGCCAACAATCGAACTTGACGGTCAAACCGTTACTTATACACTTTTTTTGGATAAGCGCCGCAAAAACATTCAGTTACGCATCCTCCCCACTGCTGTCGTCGAAATTATTACGCCTAGTACATTAGCAGCGCCTGATATTGACCATATTATTGCTTCGAAAAGCACCTGGATTAAGAGACGATTGAGCAGTCTGGCTGCGCTCTCAGAGAATCCCGTAAATCAACAGGTAGCTTGCGGCTCGCAGTTGCTTTATCTTGGCGAACCACACACATTGGCACTTTTGCCAGGCAGCCCCAAAATCGAAGTGACAGCAATTGCCGGTGAACTCCGTGTGACATTGCCACAAAGGTTACTTGAGCAGGTGCAGTCAGGCATTATCCTTCAGAAAATAATAAAAGCCTGGTTTGTTGACCAGGCGGGCAAACTACTTCGCTCTAAAACCAAAGAGTGGGCTGCCATTATCGGCGTCAGTCCAAAAAAGATAACCCTTCGAGACCAAAAAAGCCGTTGGGGAAGCTGTTCAAGTCTTGGCAGCATCAATTATAACTGGCGGGTTATTATGGCGCCGCTCTGGGTAACCGATTATCTTATCATCCACGAACTTTGCCATATGCTTGTTCCTAATCACTCCAGTGCATTCTGGGAACAAGTCAGCCGTTTTTGTCCCAACTATAAAGAATGCCGCAAATGGTTAACTGATAATGGTAAACTTTTGTCCCGATTATTTTGAAGTAACCACTTGTTTGCCGTCAAGATATTTTAATAACAACGCAGCTGTTGTACCGGTAAGTTTCAGACAGGTGCGCCGCTGCTCCTGGCTGCCGAATTCATGTGGGTTAAGCACCCGGCAACAGGCAGCGCCAAACTCTCCGGTAAAAATGCCATGAAACTCCTGAGCACTGCCGTAAATTGGTTCCCGGCTTTGCTCTTTATTTGTACGTCCTTGCAACATCCCCAGCACCATCGTGGCACCGGAAAGCGCACCGCACATGCACCCGGCATGTCCAAGGCCGCCACCAAAACCGGAAGACATTTTTAGTGCTTCATCAGAGATATCCAGTTTGTAATAATCCCGAAAAGTCCGGACAACTGATTCGGCACAATTATAGCCTGCCTTAAAATTTTGTCCGGCCAAGTCTTTAATAGTGCTTTGTTCTTGATTTTGTTCATTCATATTACGAAGCCTCCCGTTATTTACTGTCAATATTGTTACTTACATGCTAACTTCTTGCGTGGAAAATTGATAAGGCAGAGAAATTTTTACTGTTGTGCCTCTGTTTTGTTCTCCACTTATCGAAAGACCACACTGAGTGCCAAAATAGTGCTGAATACGTTTATGCACATTGATAATACCTAAACCGGTAGTTTGCCCCTTGCTAGAAACCTTCTTTTCATTCCGGAAAATTCGCTCAATTTGGCTGTTGGTAACCCCGACGCCTGTGTCGGCTATACTTAGTTCATACTGATCGCCATGAATTCCGCCTGAAATATGAATGTTTCCCCCACCGCGTTTGGGTTCAAGCCCATGAATAATCGCATTTTCCACTAAGGGCTGCAAGGTCATAACCGGGATTTTTTGTTCCAGTAACTGTTCGGGAATCTTAATTGTAGCTTGGATCCGATCACCAAACCGCATTTTTTGTATAAGCAAATAGTTTTTAATGTATTGGACTTCTTCGTCAACCGTAACCATTTCATCAATGTTGCGCAGGTTGTTACGCAATAAATCAGACAAAGCATATACCACTTCCTGGGTACGGGGTGCCTCTTCCAATAAAGCCAGACGAGCAATGGTATTTAACGTATTAAACAGAAAATGAGGATTTACCTGTGACTGTAATGCCTTTAACTCAGTTTCCCGTAATACTTTTTCCAAATCGGCCTTGGCTTTCAGTTCATCCATCAACTGCTTTTGGGTAATATTAGCCATGCCTATTTCTACAATATAGTTGGTCATAATATACAGCAGGTCGGCTGCTGCTTTTATGCGTTCCTCCGGCACCACCCGAATCTCGGACAGCATGTCCAGCACAGCTTCTTGTTGAAGATCTAAATCAGCGATTCCATTTAACACCCCATTGGCAATATTCCCGCCATCCTCTGGCAGAATTACTTGTCCTGCCAAAAACCCACCCAGATGCTGCTTATGAATGCTAATAGGTGCTCCAAGATCGATCAGTCCGGCATGACAACGATATACCGAGGGGCACAATTGACTGGCTGCCATTCTGCCACCACAATCATCAGAGCCCATACAACGGGATAAGCCCTGTGGTGTTGATCGAATAAAATTGCATAACCGGGTAAAGTTACTTGGCTTTGTAACTGGCTGACCGGCGCTATCTACGATTACGGCAGCTAAGCCAGTAGCATCGGAAAATTTGTCCTGAATTTCCTGCAATACTTTAACATTAACAATATCTGCTAAGGTTAGCCCTTGGTAAACAGGCATGCTGAATCCTCCCTTGCAACAATCCTAATAAAAATACAAAAGTATGAAATAACTTTGCTTGCTTATGAATATTTTGCTATATTTCAGAAAACTCCTGCAAAAAAGTTACTCATTGTTCAAGTGAAAAAAAGAACACTCTTTACAGAGTGTTACTGAATACGTTTTACTACTATACTGGCTAATAAGCCACCCACAACACCGGTAACAAGTTGCGGCCAACTCATGGCCAGCATGATTCCGGCAGCTATTTTGGTCGGGATTGCAATAAAACTTAATAGCCAGGTAAATGCTGCGTACACTAGCCCTGCTTTCCCTAAAGCGGCTAAGGTAATTCCCGTAAGCCGCCCCCACCATTTACCAGCAAATAAAAACAGACAAATATAGGCCAGATTGCCTAAGGCTACAGGAATAATAAAAACCGGTATCGGCAGCATCATTTGAAAATATGCTGCTATTGGCACAATCATGGCAATAAAAAACCCTGACCAAAAGCCTGCCTTTTCCGCAGCAACCAGCAAACAAGCGTTCACCAAACTCCCGATAATAAAGCTGGACAGAAACGGGGGTATGGGAATAAACAGGCGTAATGACTGAAATAACAGAGTAAGCGCTAATAATAAAGCAGTTCTCGTAATTATCCGGTTGTTCGGCATACTTATATTACCTGCGCCGGCGGTAATTGTAATCACGCCCAAACATCATATATGCCAATAATCCTAATAAAATAAGATTTCCGAGCATTCCACCGATTATCCCAATATCAACCAAGATATTAACAGCTGTTAAACCACCAATAAATATCATGGAATGCTTCATATCTGTAAAAGGATCACGTCGGAGCAGCAAATAGGCAACTCCTAGTACCGCCAAATCAATAACTACCCAGGCTACTACACTAAAAACAGCATACTTAAGCATACTCCCAACAATCATTGCCGCTAATATTTTAAACCATGTCTGATTCATTTATAATCTCCTCTCTATTTTATAAAATTTATGTGTTACTAACTATAATAATAAATAAAACTCTCTAACATAATTATGCCCATCTTTATAAAAATCCTGCTGCATCTGATGTTCTACTTTATTTTTTAAAATAAAATCATTATTTAGGTATACAGATAACCTCTTTTTTTGAAAATAATGTTTATAGTTTTGGTATTTTGAGCATACTTTGTACTACTACTTATTTTCCAAGGAGTGATTGTCATGAGTGAAGAAAATAATTTTACTTTTACTCTGTTTGAGCCGCATCGTTCACGCTTGCCCAAAAACGATCAACCCGCTATAGAAATACGGCCTAACGGGCGCATTGTCTTTAACAAAAATGCCACCCAGCTTTTAGAAGACAACCATTTTTGCATGTTGGGCTATGATTTTGAAAATCGCGCTCTTGGCATTTTGCCAACAACAGAATTACAGCCGAATACCTTTCCTGTGCGCTATGCCGCCAAAGGAGCCTATATCGGCGCAAAGAAATTTTTTAAACACTTTGATATTCTGCCAAGCCAGCTAATTGAAAATACGCCCTTTAAAAGCGGTAGTTTTATTGGCATTAACTTATAGCCCATCGTTATTATAAAAGTTACTCAGCTGAGTAACTTTTACTTTTTTACCCTAACAGAAAGTATAACTTTCTTAAAAGCAGGATAAGGGCAACATCGACTTGCGCTTTCGCTAAAGCTCGGCGCAAGCCGTGTTTTCTTTATCTAGTACAAATTCAGCAGTTATTTTAAGTAACCGCAACTGCTCTACCATTGCTACCTTCCAGCGTTAACCTTCTGCGTTACTAAAAAAGAACCATTTTCCCTTGTCAATTATTATCAATGTGCTGTAAAATTAAAGCAATACGTTTCTATGAACGGGAGTAATAATATGAATAAACAATTACAAAATTTTACTGCGGATCAATTAAAAGATGCTTTTGAAGCACAAGGTTATATCAGCGACAAAGAACTGTTAACCACCGTCTATTTGGCAATAAAACTGGAAAAACCGCTCTTAATTGAAGGTGCCCCCGGTGTTGGTAAGACCGAAATAGCTAAGGTCCTAAGTAACATATTCAATACCGAACTTATTCGCTTGCAATGCTATGAAGGCTTAGATGAAAATAAAGCCTTATATGAATGGAATTATCAACGACAATTAATTAAAATTCAGATGAGCCGTGAAAATGCCTCGCAAAAACTTACTGAATATGATGTTTTTTCTCCGGAATATTTATTAGAGCGTCCCCTCTTAAAAGCTATTCGGGCCGAAAAACGCGCGGTATTACTGATCGATGAAATCGACAAAACCGATGAAGAATTTGAAGCCTTCCTTTTTGAAATATTATCGGATTTTCAAATCTCTATCCCCGAGCTGGGTACGGTAACCGCCAACCATATTCCAATTGTAATTTTGACAAGCAATCATGACCGTGAACTTTCCGAAGGCTTGCGCCGTCGTTGTGTATATTTATATATTGATTATCCTTCTATCGAGAAAGAAATCAATATTATTCGCACCAAAATTCCAGAAGCCACGGAAAAACTTGCCATACAGATTGCCACTGCAGTCAATCATCTGCGTCATAACCTGACACTTAATAAACAACCGTCTATTGCCGAAACACTAGACTGGACACGCGCATTGATTGCTATGCACGCCGACCACCTTGACCCAGCCTTAGTAAAACAAACCATGGGCTTATTGCTGAAAAACCGCGATGATTTGCTGGCATTCCAAAAAGATTTAGGCGCAGACAAACTTTGTGGAGCAGTTAAGCAAACTAACCATCATCAGGCTTGTAACTGCCACGGCGCAGCAAGCGATAAGGGCTGATTAGCTTGCATTCACTGGCAGATAATATTGTAGGTTTCATCCAGATCTTGCGCCAGCTTGGAGTACGGATAAGCACAGCAGAAACCATTGATGCGGTTGACAGCTTAACACTGATTGATAGCTTTGATCAGGCAGAATTCAAAGCTGCCCTAAAAAGCACCTTAATAAAGCACGCGGAAGACCAAGCCGCCTTTAATCATGCCTTTAACCTCTTCTTTGTTCCGCCGGAAGCCAAACAGGAACAACAAACTGCCTGGGAATCCAAACAGCAGCTTGACCTGGAGCAATCCTTACAGGCTGATGAGGAACTGGTTTTTCAGGGCCGCCCCTTAGAAATTTCCGACGATCTGAAAGATGTTTACAAGATGCTGCCAGAAAAAGAAAAACAACGCCTGCAGGAGTTTTTGGAGAAAACCTCCACAGGCAAAAATGTCAAAGAATCCTTCCAGCCGGTAGTCGAAAATCTCCTAAAAAGTTCGCTTTCCTTCTGGCAACGGCAATTATCTGCAGAAGATCTGGCCCAGCTTGCAGCGGCCCGCCGTCAATTGCTTGGACATGATGAACTTGACCATGTTGTAGACTCAGCTGCCGGCCTTGGCGGCACAGGCGGCAATCCACTGCTTTATAAAAACATGCAGGAAATTGCCGAACAGGAAATTCCACAGGTTACGGCATTAATTAAACGCTTAGCCAGCCGTTTGACAACCCGTATTTCCCGGCGTTTTCGTATGACCGGCCGCCGCAAACTCATTGATATTCGTAAAAGCATCCGTCGCAATATGCGTTATGGCGGCATCATGATTTCCTTAAAGTATAAAACAAAAAAAATCCATAAACCCAATATTGTTATTGTTTGTGATGTATCGGCCTCTATGACAAAATATGTCCGGTTTACCCTGCCGCTTTTATTTGGTTTATCCAGTGTCGTAAAAAATATTGAGAGCTTTATTTTTGCAACTGATCTGGAGCGAGTAACTGACTATTTTCGTCATAGTAATGATTTTGCCCAAGTTACTGAAGAGTTGATAACCAATTCTGCGCAAATGGGGCAAGGCACTAATCTGTTTATTGCCTTATCACGTTTGGAAGAACAGCACCGTCAGCTGCTCACGCCTTCCACCTTGCTCTTTATTATCAGCGATGCCAATACACTGGCACCGCAGGAAACGGCAGGCCAATTATCGATAATGAGTAAAAAAGTCAAACGGATTTTATGGCTTAATACGCAACCCAAAGAACGTTGGCCACAAACCAGTGCCATTTCCTCATTTTCTGCATATTGTGCCATGTTTGAATGTTACTCGCTGGCACACCTGACCAAAATATTATCGCTTAACCTAACCCGCCAGTCCTAAAAAGCTATTACAAAAGTAATATAGAATAATAAAAGGATGTGTTGTACATGTATTTTGACGGCCCTTCACTGCTTGCCCATTATCAACGCTGGCTGACTACTTATCGTGAGCCGATTGAAGAAAAACTGACAACTGCCCTTAACCACCGCGACCAAAAACAAGCTGTCCATAATGCAATGGAAGTGCTCTTGACTGAGATAATGCCAATGGCATTGGCCGAAATGATTTTATTTAACAATAGCCGTTTGGAAGAGGCCATTCAAGAACAGGGCGGCGGTTGCTCAAGCTGCGCAAGCAACATAATTGAATAAAAATGCTGGAGGCCAAAAGGCTTCCAGCATTTTTATTACCCTAACAGAAAGTATAGCTTTCTTAAAAGCAGGATAAGGGCAACATCAACTTCCGCCATCGCTAAAAGCTCGGCACAAGCCGTGTTTTCTTTACATAACTAACACAAAACTTGATTTAACAGGATGTACAATTGCCGCAGGTCTGAATTGGCAGCGGCAAACCATACATCGCTAGTCTATGACCAAATAATGTAGTTTCGATATCAATAAGCAAAGGGATCTCTGCATTATAGTTGACAACTGAATTATGCGCATATACTTGAATTCCATTAATAGCTATCAATTCAAAGTTAGCCTGCTCATGGTCTTCGGGTTTCTCCAGACGCACAGCCGGGACATCGGCAGTTTGCATTGCTCCACAACCAGGTATCAGACGTTTTTCAATTTTTACCGAAATTACGCCGCCCTCTTGGTTAATGAAGTCCTGTGCCCGCCCGGCAATTGTCAAATTCATAAGTTTCCCTCCCTTTGTATTATTTACGTTTACACTCTTCGTCAATCAAGGCCCAGTATGCGTCGCGAATTTTGCTGGTGATAGGACCAATGCTGCCGTTTCCGACAGGCTGGCGGCTTAATGCCAAAATCGGTATAATCTCACTATTGGTTCCTGTAATAAACGCTTCCTGCGCTGACTTAGCAAAGGCCTCGTCAAACTTTTTCTCAACAAGCACAAGTCCAAGATCAGGCAAAATCTTATCAATAAGTATGGTCCGGGTAATACCTGTCAATATTAGGTTGCAGCGGGGATGTGTCCAGACAACTTCATCCTTGACAACAAAGAAGTTGCTGCTGGTGCCTTCTGTGACAATCCCGTCACGAACTTGAATACCTTCCACACAGCCAGCATCTTTTGCCTTTTGTTTTCCCATTACATTACCAAGTAAATTCAGCGATTTAATATCACACCTAAGCCATCTTTCATCAGGTATTAACAGACCTTTGCCGCCTTCCAGTACATTTTTACTTGGTGTGGCACTACCAGGACGAATTGACATAGTTAATCGCGGCACAACGGTTTCGGGAAACCCATGCGCTCTGGGCGCTACGCCGCGCGTAATTTGCAGGTAGATAGCCCCATCGGTAATGCCGCTTTCTTTAATTAAAAGTTCATGGAATTCAGCTAGCTCTTCATAGGTATATACCGCCGGAATTGTAAGTTCCCGTAAAGAGCGGTACAATCTATCCATATGCGGCTTTAGCGCAAAACAATGACCATTATATACTCTAGTTACTTCATAGACACCATCACCAAACTGATGTCCTCGATCCTCCATAGGCACAACATTTTCATTTAAGTCTATGATTTTACCATCCAATAAACCAATTGGTTTCATAAGCGACCTCCTTACAACTACTGTTATTATTCCATTTACGTCAACCTTATATTAAATTCCTGCTAAAACTGGAAAACTTGTTGATGTTTTGCCGCCTTTCTTGCTCACTCACCCGCAATAATCTGATTGTTAACTTGAGCAAAAGCTTGTTGCAGCAAAGCCGGTAACGCCTTATAATTAATGAAGGTATCTTACTTTTTCATCACTCTTATAGCGTATTTTACTACAAACCGGCTGGGTCAGCCTCCGCATCAGCCCTTATCCAAAGGAGAATCTTATGTCAAATTCACGCCTAGTCGCCCTTGACTATATCAGAGCCATATCGATGTTGGGTGTAATCGGTATTCATACCGGCGCCTATTCACTTAGCTATTCGGCTGCCAATCCTCATCTGTTTGCATTATATGAAATAGTCTCCCGCTTTAGTGTGCCAATATTTTTCTTTGTGTCGGCTTTCGGTTTATTTCTCAGCCAGCCGCTTAACAAAGAATTCCACTACCCGACTTTCATGTCCAAACGCTTTCGTACTGTACTATTACCTTACTTAACTTGGTCGCTCCTTTATATGCTGCATTATACCTGGCTAAGCGGCGATACAACCTTATGGCAGGGGCCGCTAGTCTTCAAATACTTACTATTGGGGCTGGCTTCATATCAATTATACTTTTTAGTAATTTTAATTTGGTTTTATGCCCTAATGCCCTTGTGGCGCATTTTAGCTGCCTGGCTTGTAAAAAATATCACTTTAGGATTAACCAGCCTGTTGCTGGGACAAATCGCTTTTAATTATTATTCCAGTTATATACTTAGAGCAAATTTTGAAAATCACTATCTCAATCTCGCCATTGAACATCGCATGAGCTATTTAGTTCTTCACTACTTGTTCATTTTTCTGCTGGGCGCAGTATGTGCAGAACGTTTTTCGCAATTTCAGGCTTATCTTAAGCAAAAAAGCAGTCAGATTAATTTTTGCTTCCTGCTGACTTTAGCTGGAATGCTTATTCATTATTACTATCTTGTTTATTATCAACACTACAGTTTGGAATCAGCCGTAAATACCGTTCATCAGCTTAGCCCCTTAGGCGTGCTATATACAGCAAGTGCTGCCTTGTTTTGGTTTAAGATCTTTAGCGGCCCGCTTCCCGATAAGACATCTGCTCTCCTAACCCAGTTCGGCAAACATTCCTATGTAATTTATCTTGTGCATCCATTTGTCATGTATTATCTTCTTATTACTCTCAATAAAATTTCGCAGGAGTTAACACCGCTGACCACCGTCTTTTTCTATCTTACAACTCTAGCGGCAAGCTTTTGTCTCTCCTGGATTATTGAGAAAATCAGCAGACACCTACCTTTGTTAGGCTTACTGCTTACGGGTTCATCTCCCGCCAAAACCAAACTTACGGCAAAATTGTAAAGGGCTGTCGTGCTAAGTGATTAGTGCGATGGCTTTTTTCACCCTATGTTGCCTCTCGTTACTCCCGTAACCCTTGTCCTTTGCCGGAAAAAGCGTTCCGCAGGAGAAAAGCCGGGCGATATTCCGTTAAGCAATCCGTACTGTTTGAGCGCAGCGAGTTTACGGATTGCAGGAATATCGTCCGGCTTTTCAGGTCCGTGCATTGATATGGAGACTATATCATACAGCAATGAAAGCTGCTCTCTAGTGGAACAGGTTAGCGTGGAGGCTTCAGGCCTAGACTTTTTGGTCCTTTTGTGTCATGACAAAAGGACATCCCGTCGACTTAGCGTGGATTGGTTTTTTCAAAAAAGGAGTCGTCACTTGCGACAGCCCCTTTTTGTTTAGTATAAATAACCCAATTTTTCCAAGTGCTCACGATCTTTTAGTGAAATTACATTATCGGCATTAAAGCCATCCTCTTCGAGCGGAATATTTTTTTGACGACGTTTAATCCGTGTGCAATATTGAAACAACAACTGACAAAAGCGCTTTATGGATTTATGCAAACCCTGGTTTTGCTCGTACTTAATCCATTCCTGATAAATCTGTTCAATAATATCAGCGATTGTGGTTGTAAAGTTTTGCCGTGCCACAAAATCCACCAGTTGCAAACACTCACGGATTAATATAAACAGCGCTTCTTGCCGGAATACATCCTCTCTGGGGGAAGCAGTAAGTTCGGCAGCCAATAAACGGCGCCCCATTTCAAATAAAGGATAGATAACAGGAAAGCTTTCTGGCAAGCTTCGCTGATTGACGGCTCCTCTGGCGGCTTGCATAACCCCACCAACGGATTGTCGCCAAATAGCAATATTTCGGATTTCAGCAGCTAATGCCAAACTGAACATAGCAATCTGCCCGCTTAATTTGCTAAACGGATTGAGACTATCCATACTGGATAAATGAGCACATTCAACAATAATAGCTGCCAACGCCTGCTCAGATAATAGTTTTTTTTCGGCTAATTGACTACTGTATTCGGTAATTAATTCAAATACTGAAAAGTCCTCGGCTTTAACCGCCCGATGCAGCCATGCTGCCAAAACTCCGGCTATCTGTTCATGTAGCATACTATCTGCCGGCTCATCGGCCAGCCAGTTATTTATTTTTGCCTGCAGCTCACGTATCAGCCCGATATCTTTGCGCCTGAGTGCAGTCAGACCGGTTAAGCGTAGCGCCCTGGTAATTGCCGAACGTACAAGAGGTTCCCGGTTACCAGTGCAATAAAAAAGAATATCCACCGCTCGCGCAGCCAAAAAATTTTGCCGCTGCTTTAAACATATTACAGCGATAAGACCCAGTTGCTCAATCGCTGCCGGAAGTTCTTCTATCTTAGTATTTTTAAGCAGCGGACGAAATGCGTCAATGCTATGCCCGGCAGCATCCAGTTGATTGGTGCGCAAGGCAAGATAGATAATGGCCGTCAGTCGCGATGCTTCACCGGTTCTGCCCATACCATGTCCTAACGCCAGCTTTAACAGATCAAGAACCCGATATGCCTCAGCCTCTTGGCCGGCTTTCAAACTGGACTGCAGCATTTTATAAAGCTTACGCATAATAACTTTATCGGCATGTGTACTGCCTTGCCGCTCGTTATTCATTTTTTTCAGTCGCGACTCAATCTGCGTAAACTGCCAAGCAAGCCGCCTAGTGTAAAACCACCAGGCGGCTATACTTATTACTGTCAACGCAATACCCCAAACTAGCATAAGGACTTCTCCCTATCTTGCGTTAATTTCTCCCTGATACACAATACCGCGGGAAGCATCAACGGTAACAGTGGTGCCATCCTGCAGACGCTCAGTTGCGCCTTCTACACCGACAAGCACCGGCATACCGAAGCTTACTCCAACAATAGCAGCATGTGATGTCAAGCCGCCTTCTTCGGCAATAATGGCAGCAGCCTTAGCCGCATAAGGAGCAAGATCTTCATCAATGCTGTTAACCACCAGAATATCACCAGACTTAAATTTAGTGGTAACTTCTTTCAGCGAAGTTGCCACTACAACTTGGCCGGTAACCGCCCGTTGTCCAATCCCGGTACCACGCAGCAAAATATTGCCGACAATATGTACCCGAATCATGTTTGTAGTGCCAGATAAACCGGCAGGTACCCCGGCGGTAACCACAACTAAATCACCGTCTTTTACAACCCCTTCTTTTAGCGAGGTTGTAACTGCACTCTGCACCATTTCATCTGTATTGTTGAAGCTAGGTCCCAAAATAGGATATACGCCCCACATCAGCAGCATCCGACGTACTGTTTTCTCACAGGGTGTAACAGCCACGATAGTAGACTGAGGACGATATTTTGACACCATCCTGGCAGTGTAGCCAGATTGGGTAGAAGTTACAATCGCCGCTGCTCCCAGTTCATGCGATATCTGTGCAGTAGCATGACTGATTGCATCAGTGGTAGTTCGCTGCAACTGGATGCCTTTTCCCACTAAAATATCACTATGCTGCAAGGAGGTCTCTGTCCGTACCGCAATACGGGCCATAGTTTGGACGGCTTCCAGCGGATATTGGCCTGATGCCGTTTCACCACTAAGCATAATAGCATCTGAGCCATCAAAAATAGCATTGGCTATATCACTGGCTTCTGCTCTTGTAGGCCGTGGATTAGTTACCATGGACTCCAGCATTTGCGTTGCTGTAATAACAGGTTTGCCGGCCTTGTTGCATTTTTGTATCAGCATTTTCTGAACCAGAGGCACTTCCTCGGCAGGAATCTCTACGCCAAGATCACCCCTGGCCACCATCAGACCGTCTGCTACCTTAATAATTTCGTCAATATTATTGACGCCCTCGGCATTTTCAATCTTCGGAATAATATCCATAGAATAATTGCCAACTTCAAGTATCTTGCGAATTGCCAGCACGTCGGCAGCCCGTTGAATAAAAGATGCCGCAATAAAATCCATTTTACTGGCTATCCCGAACTGAATATCAGCCACATCTTGTTCAGATAGCGGTGGTAAATCTACCGCCACTCCTGGCGCGGCAACACGCTTGCGATCACCGATCTGACCGCTGTTATTTACGGTAGTAATAATATCGTCGCCATCTACTGCATCTACATGCAGGCTTACCAGACCGTCAGATATAAGGATAGTGTTCCCTGGTGCAACCTCCTGCGGCAAATGTTTATGATTAACAGAAGCAATTTCCTTCGTGCCCTGTACGTCACGACCTGTTAATATAAATTTCTGGCCTTTTTCCAGGAAAACTTTGCCTTCAGCGAATAATCCCAGACGCATTTCCGGCCCTTTAGTATCAAGCATCAAGGCAATTGGTTTTTTTACATTGTTTGCAGCTTCTCGAACTCTGGCAATTCTTTTGGCATGCTCTTCATGCGAACCATGAGAAAAATTAAACCGTGCTACATTCATGCCGGCTTCCATCATGGATTCCAAAACACCCGGTTTATCGGTACTAGGACCTACGGTACAAACAATCTTAGTTTTTTTAAGCAAGTTAACTCCTCCTCAAAATGCTTTCATTAGCGTATTGCGTGCTGGCATAAAACAGCATGTGCTTCATCGGCTTCTGACTCTAAAACCAAAATTTCATACAAGCCATCGCCTGTGGCTGAAACAAGTCCAGCCGGACGTATATTGGCAAGCACTCCTTCATTACAGAGCACATTTTTAAACATTTCGGCCTGCGCCCGATTAGAAGCTATGTAAACCACGGTCCACATATAAATCCTCCCACTAGCTTCCTACAAAAATAATCTACAGATGACAAAACAAGTAAAATTTTTCTTCGATCATTAAGTCTTGTTCTCCAAAAACTATATGTATTCCTGCAAAAAAAATGGTTTTTCCAAACTATGGCACAATCTCTTACTTCCTTGCAAAAGCTCGTCTAGGTATATTCACCTATTCTTCTGATTTTTCCTTTTTTCTGCCGGGCATATAAAAAATAATTATCAAAAATTTGCTAAACTTAGTTCTGCAATAATTTTAAGGCAGCTTCTGCCATAACCTCAACGCCATAACTTAATGCATTTTCATCCATATCAAATTTAGGATGATGATGGGGATAAATAATACCTTTGTCTTTATTGCCAACACCGATAAACATAAAGCAGCCTGGCACCTGTTGCTGATAATAAGAAAAATCTTCTCCCACCATCGACGGCTTCAACTCAATAACCGCCTCTTTACCTAATATAGCTTCTCCAGCCTGCGCAACAATTTTGGCGATATCAGGATTATTAATAACAGGCGGAAAGCCATAATAGATTTCCAGTTTATTTGCAGCACCGGCAGCAGCACAAATTCCATCACAGATTCGCTGAACAGCGGCAAAGATGGTTTCACGTGTGGCTTGCGAAAATGTTCGTACTGTTCCCTTCAAAACAGCCGAATCAGGGATAACATTAAAAATATCCCCGGCTTTGAACATTCCCAGCGACAATACGGCTAACTCATTGGCATCGACATTATTGCCGGTAACAGTTTTCAGCGCCAATACAATTTGCGCACCAACATACAAAGGATCTACTGTCTGGTGAGGCATAGAGCCATGACCGCCGAACCCTTTGATAGTAATGGTAAACTCGTCAGGCGATGCCATCATCGGCCCATAGGTCAGTCCCATAGTCCCTACTGTCAGTGGCTGCCACAAATGTGCCCCAATTACGGCATCTACCCCCACTAGCGCGCCATCAGCAATCATTGCCAGGGCACCACCCGGATATCGTTCTTCACTGGGCTGAAACAGCAGCCTGACTGTTCCGGCTAAATCTGCCCGGATTGCAGTAAAGACTTTGCCAATTCCCAAAAGCATGGCAGTATGCCCGTCGTGTCCGCAGGCATGGCAGCACCCAGCATTTTGCGAACGATATGGCTGCTCCACCTCATCATTTATCGGCAGCGCATCCATATCGGCACGAATAGCAATGGTTTTCCCCGGCTTATCACCTTTAATGTCAACAATAACGCCAGTACTGGCTACAATGCGCGGAACTAACCCCATACCTTCAAGTTCTGTTATAATTTTTTTCTGAGTTTCATATTCTTGTCCACCAATTTCCGGAAAGGTGCGAAAATGCCGCCGCAAACCTATGACATACTCATGTTGCTTTTTTACCAGCTCGTGAATGCTTCTATTCATATATATTGTCCTTTTCTTTCTTACTATGTACTCAGCCTATATTTCCCTTTATACAATCTTCCCTAAAATTCCTTCTTATTGATTACAATATTATAGGAAATAAAGACCTTCCCCAGTGCAAAACCGAGGTCGGCCTTTAATAAAATCCATTACCAATGATAATACATTCGGTTTCCATTGTACGTAATATAACCGTGGCGAAGCTTTTCTACTCTTTTATCATCAGCTTTCAGGGGAGCCAGATCGGTATCTGACGCATGACTTTTTTCTGCGCCAGCCGGCGTTGCCGCCAGGATTAAGACGCTTAGGGAAAGCAGGGAAATAAACAGTTTGGGTTTCATATCTACCAGCCTTTCTTACTGCTTCAGGTAGTATTCGCGTCCCAATTGTCAGTTCCTGCAGCTATACTGCTGCTTTCCTTTAAGTATTATTTCCCAGCAGTTTTGGCGATAATCGCCGTAGCTCCAGCCATAAATAAGTTCCGGTAAGCAGCGCCGAAATACTATCTGCTGCCGGCAGCGCCAGCCAGATTCCCTCCAGCCCCCAAAAACGTGGCAACATAATAAGCGCCGGAATCAAAATAATTACCTGTCGTGACATACTCAAGAAAATAGCATGGCCGGCCTTGCCTGCAGCCTGGAAAAAACTAGCCCCTATAATTTGAAAACCGATTATCGGCAATAAGGCAAGTGATATTTTAAGCCCGCTTGCACCTAAAGCAACGAGCTCCGGATTGTCATTAAACAACCGGACAATCTGCGCGGGAAAGAGCTGTACAACCGCAAAACCAAGTACTGATACCAGCGTAGCCGCATAAATACCAAGTTTCATAACCTCAGTTACACGCTCATATTTTTTGGCACCATAATTGTACCCCAGAATTGGCTGGACACCCTGGCTGATACCAAATATAGGCATCAGAATCAACATTCCCACCCGGTTAATAATCCCGAATGCCGCTACTGCCACTTGTCCACCATACATGAGTAGACTGTAGTTAGATAAGATAGTTACCACACTGGCGGCAATTTGCATTAAAAACGGTGATAAACCAATTTTACAAATATCTATTATAATACTTTTGTCTAATCGCATATTCGCAAAACGCAGTTTAAGAACACCTTGATCGCCGGCTAAATAACGCAATACCCAGCCAGCAGCAACCGCTTGTGCAACCACTGTTGCCAGTGCCGACCCTGCTATTCCCAGTTTAAATACCAAAATAAACAGCGGATTCAAAATAATATTTAACAACGAAGCAATTAGCATGGTTGCCATTGCTATCTTAGGATTGCCTTCCGCCCTAATAATATTATTGAGGCCAAAGCCAATATGCATGAAAATACTGCCTAACACAATAATACGGGTAAACTCACGCGCATATGGCAGTACCTGGGCATCCGCCCCCAATAATACTAATATCTGATCCAAATAAATAAGGGCGACAATTGTTGTTGAAATAACGGCCACCACCATCAGACTAAAGGCATTTCCCAAAATAGCCTCAGCTTCATTATGCTTTTGCTCTCCTAACCTGATCGATACCAGCGTCGAAGCACCAATACCAATCAGCATGCCAATTGCCATCAAAATAATCATGATAGGAAATGCTATGGTTACAGCAGTAAGGGCAATATCTCCAACCCAATTGCCAACAAATATACTATCAACAACATTATATAATGCATTCACAACCATCCCGATTATGGCCGGCAAGGAAAACTCCCACAACAGCTTGCTTACTTCTTTTTGTCCTAAGGCCTCGGCTTGATCCATATATTCCTCCGAAAAACAAAATTTGTATATATTATTATATAATAGTGCTCTGATTGCCATATAGCAATATCTTTCGTAATCGATTGGCATTATATTTAGCTAAATTATTACCAACATAATAGCGAGATGCTGCGTGACATTTTGACCATAACACGGCGTTATCCGCATAATCTAGTCAAAAAAGATCACGAAACATCTCGCTTTTCACATCTGTTATTAAAATTTTCGCACTGTATAAGAGGTTAATAACTATGCAGAAATTCTCTACTAGCGATAATTGACTTCAGCATTTACACAAGTTACCAAAGGTTTACCGGCCAGACCAAGCAAAATGTTTTCAGCTGCAAGCAGCGCCATTTTATTGCGTGTTTCCATGGTTGCACTGCCAATATGCGGCGTAATAAGCAGGTTAGGCAGCTTTAAGAGCGGATGATCTGCTGGTATCGGTTCAGGATCGGTAACATCAAGCGCAGCATAGGCAATCTGCTTGGTAGACAGTGCCGCATATAGAGCCTGGGTATCAACAACCGGGCCACGAGATGCATTAATTAAATACGCAGTGGATTTCATTTGCGCAAATTCCTTAGCACCAAATCTCCCCCGGCTTTCCTCAGTCAGAGGTGTCAACACAACAATAAAATCAGCCTCTGCCAGCAGTTGATCAAAGGTGCGGTATTCGGCTTTGAGCAACTCCTCGTCAGGACGCGGATTACGGTTATTATAGATAACTTTCATCCCGCTGGCCTGTGCTCTTTTGGCAACAGCAGTCCCAATAGCCCCCATGCCTACAATGCCTACTGTTTTATTATACAAGTCGACCCCAAATGGCAATGGCAGGCCTTGATGCCACTTGCCGGCGCGTACCCAGTCCCAGCCTTCATGAATACGCCGGGCAGAGGTTAACAGTAGTCCAAAAGTCAAATCTGCCGTGGCCTCAACAAGCACACCCGGAGTATTACCAAAAGGAATCTTGTGTCTGGTGCAGGCTGCAATATCAATGTTATCATAACCAACTGCCGGCTGGGCAATGACTCTTAAGTTTGGTGCACCGGCTAACAGCGCTTCATTTATTTGAATCTTACTGGCAACAAACAGCCCTTCCGCCGCCTGCAGTCTTTTAGCTGTCTCGTCCGGCTCATTATTGTTCCAGCGGTAAATCTCGCACTGCTCTTCAAGAGCGGATAAGGCTGAAGGTAAAACAGCTCCTGTAACTACAACTTTATATTTGCTCATATAAACCACCACCCCAAGTTATAAAAAATATTATATATACTATTTTAATTCGCGTCTGTTCCTATTCCACCTTCTCCCAAAGTTTAGATCTTTTTGCTACTTTATCCGATGACTAAGCCGTTCTAATACTCCCATCCGCTGTAGCGGGAGTAAAGAACGGCTAAGTCCCTGGATAATTCGACTAAGATTCATTAGGGGTTAAAACCCCATCTGAATCAAGTCTCATTTATTTAGTAATCTGAAAGCTTGGATAGGAACCGAAATTTTTGAACCACAAGCTTTTTTCTTTAACGGCATTAACTGCATCCGCAATATTGGGTTCTGTTATGCTGCCTTCTATATCAAGAAAAAAGATATACATACCAAGACCAGTCCGGGCAGGACGGGACTCAATCCGCGTCAAATTTACCGATCTTTGTGCCAGTTCCCCCAGCAAATAGTACAGACTGCCCGGCTGCGCGCCGTTAATTTGGCATACCAGAGTGGTTTTACATTTACCAGTCGCATCAGTAAGCGGCTGCCGCTCTAATCCAATAAACCGTGTTGAATTAGTAGCATTATCCTGAATACCGGCGGCAATTACCGTTAGCCCATAATGTTCAGCGGCTTTCAAGCTGCCTACAGCAGCCAGTCTTCCCTCACCATCTGCCACCTTCCTGGCTGCCGCTGCAGTACTTTCAACCGGAATTAATTTAGCCTGCGGATATAGTTTGCCCAAGGTTTTCCTACATTGCGCCAGTGCCTGGGGATGAGAAACAATGGCGTCAACATCACTGCTGCCTTTGTTCGCCAGCAAATTGTGCCTGACCGGCAAAATAATCTCTTTAGTAATATAAAGATTAACGTCATGGGCAATGGTATCTAAAGTAACATTCACCGAACCCTCCAGCGAGTTCTCCACCGGCACAATGCTTTCATCAACCTCGCCGCCAGCAACAGCCCTGATGGCTTCATCAATAGTGCTGAATGGTTTTAAAGACACATCAGGTTGATCACCATAGATGCTCAAAACGGTTTCTTCGCAATAAGTGCCGTGCGGGCCAAGATACGCTACTGTCCTTGCCATAATCATCCCTCCAGTAAAAAATAAAAACTCCCGTCCTAAAAAAGGACGAGAGCTAATCTCGCGGTACCACCTTTGTTATCCACCTCGCGGTGAATCCCCTCATAAAGTACAGGCCTAACACCGATACTTCCCTTCGCATGTAACGGTGAAGGTCTCCGGCTCCGCCTACCATCTGCTTTTCATTAGACCAGATTTCAGCAAGCAACTCCAAGGCGAACTTCGGTAAACCAATTCCTGCCGGTTTTCAGCGCCCCCGGCTCTCTGTCAAGGAATCAACCTACTTACTTTTCCTCTTCATAGTCTTTAGTTCTATTTTTTCCTACTATAGCATGCAATTGATATTTATTCAAGTAGCCGCAGGTTTTGTTTTGATCAAAGAATTCTTTAACCAAGTTTTCATATGGCTTAGGGTTTATTCGTTCAGTTCATATAAATCCCGGGCAGCTTCTGTAAGCTGACTTGCGACTTGTGCTAGCATTTGACTAGCCTGGGCCATCTCCTGAATAGCGCTAGACTGACCATTCATATTTTGGTCAATGTTATTAATCATTTGGGTGAGAGTATTAATTGAGCTGTACATATGGTTTAATGAATAAGAAATACGTTGCACCGAATCCGCACTGGCGGCAGCTAATTTTCGCACTTCTTCTGCCACTACGCTAAATCCTCTCCCCATCTCTCCCGCACGAGCAGCTTCAATAGCGGCATTTAAGCCAAGAAGATTAGTCTGTCCTGCTACTGTTTTGATGAAAGAAACGATTTCCTCTGTCTGGCGGGCAGATTCAGAAAGATTTTTACCAAGGATATCTAACTCGTTGGTTGTTCGTGTTACTTCCGCAGAACGACTGGCAAGCTCCTGCAATCCTGCAGTAAGTTCTTCAGACGAAGACGCTACCTCACTCGATATGCTATTCATTCGCTCCATTGCTTCAATGCTTTGGGTGATGGTAACACTGCCTACAACCTTACCCTCATCTTTGAGTGGATAAGCACTTGCGATATAAGCCATACCGTATGCCGACTTTTCCTTGGGAATAATACGTGAAACAGTTTTACCTGTGTCTAAACATTGTTTAGTTGCACCCGAGTTCACAGAATCACCAATCTTCGTACCTAAATTCAGTGTTTCTGCCGGAACATAGCATATATACTTACCATCTTTGGCTACGGTAATACCAATATCTCCCGGTATGATGTCATTAAAGTAAGGGGCCATTTTACAAAACATTTCGATCATTTCGCTGCCTGTAAGCTCCGTCATAGATATATCTCCTCCTAGAAGCGCTAGTTATCTAAGATTATTTTCGACAATAATTTCATTTTTCCTTTAAAAAATCATCAACGATAGCACCATGATCAATGATTGCCCTTTTCAGTTCTGGTGTAAGAATCACCACCAAGTCTTACATGTACTTTTTTACGCTGTCTACCTAAAGAGGATACTACTACAATGACAAAAGTAAGACCCCGTCCCTTAGCATTCTATTTGTTTGTATTGACATGCTTTTTAGACCATACCCTCGGGCACGATCTAATCCATGGAAATGCTTCATTTCCCCGTTTTTCCACTCATGACTGGCTCGTTTTTTGTACTTGAGCTTAAACTGAGTAGTCTTAGTAAATTGACTATGTTCATAATATTGAGCACTATGTACACTGACGCCCAGTACTTTTTTCTTTACATTCTTGCCGGCACATTCAAGCAGTTTGGGACACTGAACACATTGCGATTTAACAAAATGATACTTATAAACATCTAAATATTTAAGCTCTTTAGGATTGTTTCCCAACTTTTCGCAGATGCATCTGATATGAAAAGTGACGGTGTTTTGTCAGAACCTTGCGTATTCATAGTAATCATACAGCGATTGGGCATTGCTGCGTCACAGGTGGTATATCGCCGCAGTTTTGATTTTACTCTGGCAATTAACTCAAGCAGATTAAAGGGTTTGATAATATAATCATCCGCACTAATGTTTAATCCGAATATTTTATCGATATTCTTGCTTGGGGTCAACAAAAGAATAACCGGAATTTTTTTATCCTCCCGTATATTTAACAATGTATTTATCCCATCAAACTTCGGCATCATACTATCCATAATAATCAAATGATGCTCTTCATTCTGCAGAGCGTTAAGCGCTTCCATCCCGTTATAGGCAACAGTCACAGCAAACCCCGCCTGCTTAAGATATATTTCAATAACCCCGGCAATCGCTTTATCGTCATCGACCACCAGTACACGATGGTTTGGGTTCATTAAAATTCGCATCCCTTCAAATAACACCTTGTTTCTACTTCAAAGTCATTGTAACAAAAGATATTTACAAAAACCTGCCTATATTTCTTACAAAATTATTAAATTTTACAGAAATAATGTGACAAATTAATATACAATTTTAAAAAACAAAAGCCTACCCCATCTTGTTCCAGATGAGGCAGACTGTTACTTACTTATTAAAAAGCAATTTCCTATTGGCAAACTAATTTAAGGGAATCGTAAGCATTATTTTAAATAAGTCTCCGTCAACAACAATCCTGCAACTTCCATTTTGCACCTCCATAAAGCTTTTAACAATCGCCAGTCCTAAGCCAGAACCCTCACCGCTCCGGGCAGCGTCACCGCGTTTAAATCGTTCGAGGACCTCCTCAGCCTTAAACTGCATCATATAATTAGAAATATTTTTTACGGTTAGTATGGCCTGATTGTTTAAAACCTCCACCTCCACATAGACATGCGTATTGGGCAGTGTATACTTTAGCGCATTTTCAAAAACATTGGATAACACGCGCCACATTTTAGCGCCATCAGCTAAAATCATAATTTTCTCCGAGGGGATAGTGGCAACGACCTCAAGTCCCGCATTCTTAAAATCGTCTTCATATTCCGCAAAGGATTGTTCTATAAGGTCATTTAGCGACAATTCTTCCAGTTTTACGGCAATTGAGCGGCTTTGCGCCTTGGAGACCTCAAATAAATCCTCAACGAGTTGCTTTAAATGCCCAGATTTCCGTTTTAGTATATCTGCATATTCTTTTACTTTCTCAGGTTCGTCATATTTGCTACACAGCAGATCCGAATAAGTAATAATTGAAGTTAGCGGCGTTTTCAAATCATGGGAAACATTGGTAATAAGCTCCACTTTCAAATGTTCAGCTTTCATTTCTCTGTCTACCGCTGCTTTTACGCCATCAGCAATATGATTGATATCATCAGCGATTGTATCAACAAATTCAAAACCGGACGAAACAATTTTATGATTTAAGTCACCGTCTTTAATTTTTTTAATACCCTCAACCAGTGTCATCAAAATCATAGCCTGCTTTAATACTAACCTGACTATTCCCCCTACCAGCAAACTAAAAAGGCCAAGTGCCACAAGCAGAGCAAAAAAACTATTAAACGCTTCGGCCAATATTGTATATATCCACAGGTTCAGCATAACAGGAACCGTATAAAATGCCAAAAGTATTGCCGTTCTTTTGGCCAAAAGCTTCTGGTCTGCCGGTATATCCATAGCAGAAGTGTAGGCTTGTTCCGCAATTGTCTTAGTGGAACGATAAAATTTATATAGCTGAGTATGCCTAATTACTTCCCTGCTCTTAATCCTTTTGGCAAACATGGTGGCATATGCTGCCAAAGTAAGGTATGCGACTGTGAGCAGGATCAAGGCCACATAATTTATTAGTTGCAAGGACTGTGTCTTCTGGTCGCTTGCCATACTGATGGCAAAAAAAACGCACAGCATCGTAACAAATCCGGTAATTAAAAAGCCAACATCCAAGTAGATTCTATCAAACGAATTATAATGTAATTTGGTGCTTCCCGGCACTCTGCCTGCAACAAACATTAATCCGGCAAACGAAAGTACAACCAGACTTAAACCCATGCCCATGTGTTTAATGCCGTTTAAGCCGTTTTGATGCCTTACTTCATATTGAGATGCCTGCTTAAAGGCCTCCTGGGAGAATCCAATATATACGACGCTGCCGTCACGATCAAGTTTTTTATAAAAGGGCAGCGTATTATAGTAATTCGGCTCCGGCCCCGTTACAAGACCATTTTCTAAAATCGTATAATACAGGCCATCGTAATTGTCTAAAAACTGTTTTGCCGCATTATAACGTGCTAACACCCCCGCAATTAGCTCTTCTTTTGCCTGTTCGAGTTTCTTGTCATAAACCTTTTTGGTATCGGTAACTGTTTCGTCACGTTCCAGCATGAGCCGTTTGGCTTCAGCAGAATTAGTCTGCCCGGCAACCAGACCGTCATATTTTTTGATGACCGTATTAATTTTCGTGTTTTTTTCAAATTTTATATTTTGGACTTTCTCCAATAGTTCATTTTCATTAATCATAGCACCTGATTTGATATGTTCTTCGCTCTTATACTTATTAAGTAATAGAATCTTACTATGAATACCGTCTATGTCCTCTTCAAAAGCAAGCTTATAATCATTTTTTAACGCATAAGAAAAATCCGAGTAGTTTAATGCGCCCCAGTACCCAAGAATGACGCCGCTAAGACCGACAACCAATAAAAACAACTTAAAGCAGTGCGTATATTTAATATTTTTCAATCTTGTAGCCAATTCCCCATACCACCTTCAAATATTTCGGGTCTTTAGGATTAATTTCAATCTTTTCCCGAATTCGCCTTATATGAACAGCAACCGTATTTTGCCCATTAATATTAGGCTCGTTCCATACCCGCTCATAAATCTCCTCAATTGAAAAAATTCTGTTTATGTTTTGCATCAAAAGCTTGAGTATTTTATATTCAATTAAGGTAAGCTTCACTTCTTCTCCATCAACTTTAACCAACTTAAACTCTGTATCCAATGAAAGCGAGCCTGTCGTAATCGTACAGCTATTAGGTATTGCTGCGCCAAAAGTGGTGTACCGACGCAATTGCGATTTTACCCTGGCAATTAACTCAAGAGGATTAAAGGGTTTAGTAATATAATCATCAGCCCCCATGGTTAGTCCAAATATTTTATCAGTATCCTCACTTTTAGCAGACAAAAGTATAACAGGAATATTTTGTTCTTCCCGTATTTTTAGCAAAGCCTTAATCCCGTCAAGCTTTGGCATCATAATGTCCATAATAATTAAATGAAACTCCTCATTCTGCAGCACATTAAGCGCTTCCTGCCCGTCATAGGCAACAGTTACGGCAATTTCTGCCTGCTTCAAGTATATTTCAATAGCACCGGCGATCTCTTTGTCATCATCTACCACCAATACACGATGGTTTTGATCCATTAAATTCGCCTCCCTTCAAGAATCAACTTGTTTTGTTACTTCACTGTCATTGTAACAAATGAAATTTACAAAAATATATATTTCTTACGAAATTATTAAGTTACACTAAAATACTCTGATATAATTTAATATTCTACAGATAAAAGTAAAAAGCCTACCTAATCTTCATTTTCAAAGATTAGCCAGGCTTTTACTTTTATATTTCCCTGCATTTTTCTCCAGCAGCACGTATATTGATTTTGGTGCGAATATATTACAAAGTCAAAGCTACTCCTATCTTTAGTATAATATTAGGCTGAGATCCCCATAATTTTAAAGAAATCCAATTCAAGATGCTTGTCGATGGAGCTGGGCATGAGTATCTGCTGATGAACGATTATGGTCAGCAGCATCGGTATTTCCATACAACATAGGAAAGGGGAAGAGCTGGAGTTCAGCTACATTGACAGCGTAATTTCGGTTGAAGAAGAACAGGAATGTTGTGGAAACGCTGGAAACCAGGCTTTGCGTCCCAATGATTATGCACAAAACCCGCCACAGGCAACCGTCATACAACGCTCCACCGTTAGCACTTGACTTCCGCTTATGCATAACGGCCGCCTGTGTCTCAGTGGTGTTTCGCTTGCCTGAGCAAAGAACGGGAGTACGAAGCTGTGATCCTAGCGTCATCCTCGTAATCTCCGTTCTCTGTATTCACAGTACCCCACGTAGCCCCTAACGGCCTTTGTCGGAAAAAGCGCTCCGCAGGAGAAATGCTGGGTGATATTCCGTGAAGAAATCCCTACTGTTTGAGCGCAGCGAGTTTAGGGATTTTAGGAATATCGCCTATCATTCCTTTATTGGATTTTCTACTGGCCCTGCTAGAGATGGCAAATTTCGTATCGTTTTGTAACATCAATTAGGTTCAACTAGTTCTCTGGCAGAATTTCTTCTCCCCACACACCAGCTTTTTTATTGTCTATATCCCAAGGTGCTCCTTAACGAGGATAACATGAATACGGTCTTTGTCTGCAGGCATTTGTCCCCCGATAACAGTATATAGCCTGCATATTCTCTCAGGCGAAGCGCACTTTTCACATTTTGCGGTTTTAGCGCAAGGTGTAGAGCGGCCCAGACGCCTCGCCAGTTCTGGAGCCGTTTTTTCTTTGATTCGCGTCCAGGCTTCCGCTAAATTATCGACAACTTTGTTTTCACCAGCAATAATAATAACCCTCTCCGGTCCAAACATCATTGCCGCTACTCGATTTCCCTTGCCATCAATATTTACTAATTCACCGTCAAGCGTTATTGCATTCGTACTAGAGAGGTAAACATCTGCCGCCAGCCCTTCTTTGCGTCGCTTTAAGTTTTCTTGCGCGGATATTCCTTGCTCGAATTGATTAATTACGTTAAAATCACCATTTATAATGTGCTCAAACAGCCCTATCTCCCTAATAGTAAGTGAATTTCCCATGGCTATCGTGGCACCTTTGGGTATTAGCTGTAACGCCAATTGTTTAGCCTCTTCCCGGTTGCTAACAATATAACCACATATATGATTAGTACGAAGGACATCAACCAGCTTCTCCAAAGCACATACCTCCCGCAAATCTCACAAGCATTTTCTTTAGTATATCCTGTATCGCCTAGTTCAAGAGTATCTTTCCGCACCGTGACATTAGTCACTGATTTGACATAGTTTATAACATAGTATGCGTCAAGGGAGGGATTAGCTTGGTGAAAGGGCTAGACCCGAAGAAGCTCACCACGATCTTTAATTGCGTTACCCCGATAAATCCGATTATACCCCGCAAATACACACTTACCCATTCAGATGTCACCGCAGAGCTATTCCTTGCAGTGGGCTTGAAGTTTGCTTACGAAACTATCGGCCCTATGCGGGATGAAGTTCTGGCAAAGTGGCGACCCTATCAGAACGGCTATACCTTGTATGGCCTTGTTCACGCAGATTCCCAGAACGGAAATAAAGCCGAATCCGCAGTGCGATACAAGATATTCCAAGAGAACCTCCCTCTAGCTTTGGAAGCTATCCGCTATGGTGATAGAAAGTTTTTTCATACTCACCCCCCATTGGATGAGGCTCCAATTTATATTAAGTTTTCATCAGTGTTCCCCGAATATAATGGAGTACAATATTGGGGAACACCAAGTCAGTATGTGACTAAATAAGTAATACTCCCTTCGATTTGAGTACAACAATGTAAAAAACCCCTAGAAGTTCATCATTCTAGGAGTTGCTTGTCTCGACATCTTCCCTGCGTTCTTGCGGCTTTGCTATCTTCGCAAGTCTCCGTATCCGTTTTTGGCACACATTTTTTCTATAACAAGGTGACAAATAAGGAGCGTCCCTTGCCGTCCTTCCAAGAAGCAGCGGGACGTTTATTTTGCATATTTTATTTGGCGAATAAATCGTCTTCTTTGTTTGAATTCCAAATATATTCAATGCTTTGTGCAAGTTCTGTAGCTTTTTTTATACCAAACCTATCTGCTATAAAGCCTAAAGCCATATCTATGCCTGCCGATACGCCAGACGAAGTATAAAACTTTCCATCAACAACCCATCTGGCATGACTGATCCATTTAACATCGGAATTCACTGACTTAACCCACTCAAATGCTCGCTTATTTGATGTAACTTTTCGGCCATTCAACAGATTTGTTTTAGCAAGCAACGCCGATCCTGTACAGACCGTGAGGCAATATTGGGATTTAAGCGCCATGTCAGATAACTTCTCGATAAACGAATTATCGTTGATCAATTGTCGCGTTCCTTGACCGCCAGGAACTAAAAGTATTCCGGAGAAATCAACATCTTCCAAAGTTTCCGTTAAAACTGCTACCCCTTGACTGCTTTTAACAATACCACCAATTGTTGAAACAAAGCGCAACCGACATTCCGCAATACGGCCAAGCACTTCGACTGGCCCAAACGCATCTAATGTTTCAAAGTCAGCGAACAATAAAACATTCACATCCATAAATTATCCATTCCTTTCCTGACACTAAAAACTATTCAACTTCAAACCATCATTTTCATGATTATAATCAATTCGATCAATACTCTGGCTTTTTTCACAGCCAATTTTTATATAAAATTCCCGTAGAAGAATGAAACTCCTGCTAAATTAATACAAATTCAGCAGGAGTTTCTCCTTGGCTATTATTCCTTCCGTTGTAAGAAGCCACTAAGGGACGTTCCTGTTTTGGCACACATTTTTTTCTATAATAAAGTGACAAATAAGGAGCGTCCCTTGCTGTCCTCCCTTTTATATTTCCCTGCATTTTTTCTCCAGCAGCACGAAGGAAGCAAAAGAACCGCCCCTGTAATTCCATTTTCCAGAAGGAGGAATATGAGGAAAAAACAGCGAATATAATTCAAATATTTGTCACTATATATTTGGAGGTAGTTATGGAGCTACTTTTAGAAGAAGTTTTTAAACTATCTGGTGTTCCAACACATACTTTTGTATATCCTTCAGAGTACACTCAACTATTAGTTTCGTTACGAACACCCGGCCGTGGTTTAGTAGTCGAAGGACCGTCAGGGATAGGAAAAACGACAAGCGTAACTAAAGCATTAGAAGAACTAGGGTTAAATGATAAAGCTCTTAAATTAACTGCAAGAAAAAAAGATGATAGATCATTGATTGAAGAGTTGCCTAGTATCGGCAGTATAGGCACTGTTATTATAGATGATTTTCATCGTTTGCAAGACCATGTAAAAGAATTAATTGCTGACTTCATGAAAACTTTAGCGGATGAAGAAAATACTGAAAGCAAGGTTGTTATTATTGGAATTAATAGAGCAGGAGATTCCTTAGTAAAATTTGCCCGTGATTTAAATAATAGAATAGACACTATCCGCTTCGAGGCAAATCCAGAGCATAAAGTTATGGAACTTATTTACAAAGGAGAGGAAAAATTAAATATATTTATTAATACAAAAGAAGAAATTGCAAAAGAATCATGCGGAAGTTTTCATATTGCTCAAATGCTCTGTCATCGCTCCTGTCTTTTGGAAGCAATAACTCAACAGTGCAATAATCCTACAACATTGTGCGTAAGTATAGAATCTGTTAAGGAGCATGTATTAGCTGATTTATCGAGAGCTTTTTTTGAAGTAGCAAAAAAATTTGCTACTGGTACAAAGTTAAGAAGAGAAGGGCGAGCACCTTATTTACATTTATTAAATTGGCTCGCATTAAGTAATGAATGGTCTTTAGCTGTAGACCAAGCATTAATTCAGCACCAGGAACAAAAAGGTAGTGTTGGCCAAATAATTGATAAAGGGTATTTAGTAAAATTTCTTTCCGATAATCCAGAGTTAGGTGAAGTTTTGCATTTTGACTCCCACACACGTATCTTAAGTGCAGAAGATCCTAAATTTATTTACTATATTCGAAATTTATTATGGAGTAAGTTTGCCAAACAAGTTGGCTATATAACATTGGATTTTAAATCACAATATGATTTCGCTTTATCGTTTTCGGGCGAAGATAGGAATTTAGCAGAAGCTATATATAATAAGCTAACTACGTGTGAAATAGAAGTCTTTTATGATAAAAATGAACAACATCGAATATTGGCGGTAGACGTTGAAGAATATTTAGGACCGATTTATAAAACAGAAGCAAAATATATTATAGTATTATTGAGTAAAACGTATCCTAAAAAAATCTGGACTAAATTTGAGTCCGATCAATTTAAAAGCAGGTTTGGAGACGAAGCAATTATCCCAATATGGTTTAGCGATAATAACCCCAGTCCGTTTGATTCCAGCTACAAAGTTGGGGGCATCACTTATGATTTATCTACCGATTTTGATACTCAAGTAAATCGCATAGCAGAACTATTAATGTTGAAAATTGGTGAAGATAGAAAGTGTTGTGAAGTTGCAGCTACTGTTGATAATATTGAAGATTATGAGTACTAGGACGTATCCTTCTGCGTAAACTCTAACTGATGTAAAATTGACTGAATGCATACATACATATTATACAAAGAACTTCTGCCAAATGGCGAGAGTTCTACTTTTTTTGCCATTACCAATGATACAGTTCTACATATCATACCTAATGACGAAATACATTTAAAACACCTGGATCTCGTGCTTCGCTGCTTAATCATTTAACCAAAGCAAATTGAGCGTCCCCGCGCTTCTTCTTAATTGTTCTTCTTCCGAAACAACATCCCTGCCCCTGCGTTTCACTCCAAATATGTATACAATCAACTGTCTTTTACATCTAATAATCTTAAAATAATACCTTCGATTTCTTCTCTCGTCCGAACTGAATAGTAAACTAAGTTTCGCGCATGAGTAGGCACGATACGAGTTTCATCGACACACAATATCCAAAGCTTTATTTTACCAAGTTTTTGACGCTTCATCGCAATTTCAAGTTCATCAAAACACCACGGACTACAAGCATAGTCAGAACACCACAAAGCAATAAAAATATTTGAAGATAAAATTGCTTCATTAATTTCATTTGGAATGGAATCCCCTGCCCCAAACTCAGATTCGTCACGAAAAATTTTTATATTACGACGACGTAGTATTGTTTCCACATAATCAGCTTCATGAGGCCTTGCTCTTGGATAACTAATAAATACTTTAGGCTCTTCTTCTCTTCTTCCAATTTTAGAACAAGTTCCTTCTATTTTCCCAACACTTAATTCCAATACCTTTTTTATCCCCTGTACATCTTGAAGTATAGTATATTCATCACCTAACTTATCTTTAAGTTGATAGCGATTTCGGTCAAAGGATTGCCCTGCTGCTCCCGCCATAAAGGAAAAAGGAAGTATAGGTTTTCTTTTTTCTTCAGCTAGTAATAATAACATATTAGCTGTTCCATTCAACTTACCACCTATTGCAATAATAATTTGACATGATTCAAGCGCTTGTAATTGGCTCAACAACCAATAATATTTTAAAGCTTCTGTCGATTCTTCACTTGGTGCAGAATGGGAAACTTTAACCAGCCGAGTAGGACTAATATCTATCTCTAATTCTCTTATTTGATTTTGAACAGCGTGTGTATTTACAAAATGCAATTCAATTGAATTAGCGGCTTGATCTTTATTTTTAGTAAAACCTTTGCACACCCAGTAATCAGCACTATCTTTAAACGGACTGCACATTATTAATGAGTGCCCTAAATCCCTTAGCACTTCTCCAATTTGTACACACGAATTGACAAAAAGATTGTCCTTAATTGAGTCCTTGTTAGTTATTCCACCTATTACCAGATAACGCATCTGCCATAACTCCTATCAACTAACTTCTAAAGTCTCCATTCAATCCATCGTTAAGCATTTTTAGCATTGTACTTTACATAAATTCAAAATACGTTTTCTTGACTTTCAAATAAATAAGAAGCTCTGCAGAATTACAAAGCCTCCTACATCTGCCTTAACTATTACGTTCTCTACGTTTTCTTGTATTTTTTACCAATCCTTCTTTACTTCTATTAGCATATGCTTCGTCAATCTTAGATGCCAATTGCCATGAAATGTTTTCCCAATTCATAGTAACTGCATAACCACTATCAATGTTATCTTGAAGACGAGCCGGAGTAGCTCCTGCCGTTGGCAAGTAAATCCCTAACAAGCCATTACGTGTTCTATCTCCATAAGGCCTCAAAGACGAGTAAATTTCCCAGTCTACCCACTTGCGATTAGCCGTTTCACTGCCAATTAGCACAATTGTTACGGTTGAATTTTTTAAGTGATTTGTCCGAATAAGAGCCAAAATCTCATCATCCGTTTTATCATCATAAACATCAGCTAACGAACGATCGATCAAAGTATTATCGCTCCCATATGTATCCCTTAAATGATTTGCTCTATTCTGGTTGTTCCCATGATGATAACTTACAAACACCTTATGAGCCATATTATCCTCTCCCCATTTTTTGATATTTTTTATTAAGTTGAAGCTAGTAAATTTATTTCAACTTATTCCACCACGAAGATAATTTAGTTGAAATTTTCGCCGATACTCCTGGTGGTTTTTCATGTGAAAATCGTTTTAACTCTTCAGCATATTTTACGAGCTCTTGATTAACGATTTTCATATCGGCAATAAGCTCATTGTACTCAGGATATTTCTTCTGAATCTCTTGGGGTGATAATCCTTTATTTTCATCCTCCTTCAGTGCATCATCATACCATTTACGATACTTTCCTTGCCACTTAGTTAAATGAGGTCGTAGCCCATTATTGAGAACATTTACCGACAAATCAACGATTCTTTGTGCATTCTCATTATCTTCCAAGTCAGCAGCTGACATGGCCAAGAGATAATCTCGTGTCGATTTAAATAATTCATACCACGAATTGTAAACTTCAATTATAATATCGTCTTCATCAATAGGTATTGCCGCTTTACGAGTAGTCAGTTGTACATATAAGCGCCAAGCAATATCTAATTCTTTTTCAGATAGTTCTGATCGACTAAATTCATATGAACCTAAAGCAAAAGGTGCGGAAATTACAATTTTCCCTGTATTGTAATTAGTCAAAAGACTGTAAACCAACAAACCTATCCCTAAAATAATCAAAAACAGTCCTGCTGCAAACAATTCCTTCATTCCTTTCCCAGGCCTATTTATTTTTCGTCTCATACAATAAAACTTTCTCCTTTTATGTTTTTCCCTCCTTATTTAGATATAAGGAGGCGGTTCTTTTGTATCCTCTATTTTATCCATCACGTCAATATGATTTTGGGGGCGGTTCAATCAAGCTCATTTCCATATACCTAGTTATTTACCACAAAAATACAAAATCCTGCAAACTTATATAAATTCGCAGGATTAATACCCCATCACTCATGTTTTATTTTTAGAGTCCTTGTAAGCCTAGTTTTCGCCGTTACCAATGATACGGCTCTCCGCGACTAACCGTAAACGTTTAAAGACTCTCGGGGACGGTTCCACCGATTCAGTCTTACCGTGCAAACATTATAATTAAAAAATTCCTCAAAAAACATAGAACTCCTGCCAATTTTTTGATAATTTGGCAGGAGTTCTATGTTTTTCGCCATTACTAATGGTACGGTTCACCGCGACTTATCATAAACGCTTTGTTTAAAGACAAACAGGGAGACAGAAATTCTGTTTTATACCAACTCTACCAAGAATCAAATCCCCTATCTCCGCATTTCATTTTATCAACCAAATCTTTTTCCTCCACCCACTTGCAATTTATACCAAATAATACTATTATTAGAAAAGGAAGGAAATTAAAAAGCTAGGTCGCCGTGTCCTATAGGTGCGCTAACACCTATCGGCACGAGCAGGTGCCCAAACACCTACACGTAACAGCGAACTGTTCACGACGACAATCTTATTATACCCGCTTGCCAGCTTGATTACAAGTTTTGGTAATTATGGTGTAAGGATTGTCGCAAAAACGGCAAGCTGTGCGACTGCATGTACTATTGACTGTAATCATATCTTGGACAGGTTTAGCAGAATCTACTGTGAGTAATTCTGTTATTCGGTATTGCTTGTTATACCGCCTGACGCCAGATACTGTTGCAAATATCGAAGGATCGCATGTGTAGGGTAAATAATCCTGCATTTGTGATCCTTTTTAATTTCCTCCTGCAAAATTCCCCTTTAAGGGTAATTGCAGGAGGGCATAGCCCCGCCGTATCAACAAAGGAGGGTATTTCTTTATGGTAATGGTGTATACACCAGGCAAAAAGTATGAATGCGTAGAGCTTAAACAAGTCCAGTTTAAACTGCTTGTTGATGTAGCAGGGCATGAGTATCTGCTGATGAACGATTTGGGTCAGCAGCATCTGTATGGCATACAACATGGGAAAGGGGAAGAACTGGAGTTCAGCTACATTGAACCATATTGGCCTACGCGGACAGATTAAATGGCGAGTTTCTTCTAATCTCGTAGCATAGCGGCGAAATGCCCCCCAAGGCACTATGTCTTCTGCGTGTATTGTAGTAGCTGATCCAGGCCT
>Ga0316604_10000151_pt1 | contig 107306 bp, 101 predicted proteins | sample OWC_soil_day20_C_FD_207650 | JGI IMG/M metagenome (GOLD analysis project Ga0316604, IMG submission 207650) | Wetland soil microbial communities from Old Woman Creek delta, Ohio, United States - OWC_soil_day20_CT | ecosystem: Environmental > Terrestrial > Soil > Wetlands | place: USA: Ohio... | reverse complement strand
TATCTATATATAAAATACAAAACGTGCCATTACACGAGTTTTTAAAAAATCGGCCTGAAACCCGCATCAACACTGGGGGAGTGGGGTGAAAAAATGGTGTTTTTGGACGCTAACTGTCGAACCCGGGAGAGCGCCGAAGAGAGCGCGATCTGCGACGAATGAACGTCGGCCGAATAGCGCGAAATGTCGGCCTGATAGGTCTCGACCTTGAGCTTGTTCGGCGCCAGCTGCGCCTCAAGCATCACCTGGGCGGCCTGCGCCTTAGCGCGCAAGGCGTTGATCTGCTCGCCGTAGGCGGCGACCTGCGCCTGAAAGACGCTGACCTTGGCCATTTCGCCTTTGACGCGCGACTCGTACATGCCGAACTCGGCCTGCTTGGCGCCGACCTGCGCCGTATAGCTTTCGACGACCGTCTTGAACGCCTGCAATTTGAGCTGCTCGATTTCGGCCTGTGTCCTGGCGCCGTCCATCTGCGTGCGGTAGAGGTTGGCCAGCGCATCGAGTTGCGTGCGATAAACATCGGCGTAGATGCACTGCACATCGGCGGCGAGTTTGACGCCTTCGACCTGCGCCTTGTAGGCTTCCAGGTTGGCTAAGCCCAGACCAGCCCGATCACGCCGAGCAGCATGATCGCCGCGCCGACGACTTGCGACGGCTTGACGGCTTCCTTGAGCAAGCTGGCGCCAACAAAGGTGCCGACCAACATCGAGATTTCGCGCACCGGCGCGATATAGCTTAGCGGCGCGATCTGCACGGCGAGCAGCACTAGGGTATAGGCTGCTGGTGACAGCAGGCCGACGATAACGATCGCACGTCGCTGCGCGCGCCACTGACTGACCAGCTCGTCAGTGCGCAGCAGCGCGAACGGCGCCAGCAGCAGCGCGCGGAACGCGAGTCCCACCGCGTAGAACAGGATCGGCGCCATCCCCAGCGACTTGATCGCCCAGCCGTCGATGACCGTGTAGCAGGCGATGAAAACACCGGTCACGATTCCCCACAACACGCCCAGTTGCCGCTTGCTCGACTTCGTTCCGCGCAGTAGGTCGACCGCGCCGGCCGAAACGAAGACGCCGCCGAGAATCGCCGCCACCGAAATCCAGCCGAGCAGGCTCGGCGTCTCGCCGAGCAGCACGATTGCGGCGACCACCGAGAACATCGGCCCGGAACCGCGTGCCACCGGATAAACCACCGCGAAATCGCTTTCGCGGTACGCTTTCTGCAGCACCAGCGAGTACACCACGTGCACCAGCCCGCTGCCCAGCGCAGCGAACCACATCGCCCGCGAGAACGTTTGCGGGTGAGCCGTCCACGTCCAATAGACGATAGGCGTCGCGGCGACCACGCTGACCAGGCCGAAAAGCCAGACAAAAGCCAGACCGCCGCCGGCTTTCTTGGCGACGATGTTCCAGATGGCGTGGCAACATGCCCCCGCCAGAACCAAGGCCAGCGCTGTCGCACTCATGCCGGATCCAACATCTGCTGCGGACCAAGGAGGAAAAAAACAAACCGTTGAGTTGACATATTTGGAGCCGATCGAGAGGGGCTGCGCCAATCGCGCATATACAATGATCGCCTCAATTCACTTGCAGGCGAGTCAAGGTCATGAGCCACACTGCGGCCAACGATGAGTAAAGCTGATGGCGGGCACGACAAAGCCGCGCTGCCGCTCAATTCCATCCGCGTTTTTGTCGAGGCCGCGCGGCAACTGAGCTTCAGCCGTGCGGCGCAGACGCTCGGGATGACCCAGGGCGGCGTGAGTCACCATGTCTCGTCGCTCGAAAGCTATTTCGGCCATCGGCTTTTTGTTCGCTCAGGATCGTCGGTGGCGCTCACCGATTCCGGGCGATTGTACTTCGACACCGTCCAGGAAGCCGTGTCGACCATCGAGCTATCGACCCGCCAGCTAAAACAGGATCCTGGAGACTCCGGGCGCCTGCTGGTGCGCACCTCGGTCCCCACCTTCGCGATGATGGTGCTGATCCCCGCCTTGTCGCGCTTCTGTCCTCTGCCGGCGGTCGCCGTCGACGTCGTGACTTCGCTATCGCCGCCGGCCGTCAGTGATGTTTACGATGTGCTGATCACCCGCGACCTGGTGGTCGATGACGACGAGCACTGGTTGCTGGCGACCGAGCAACTCGTTTGCGTCGCCGCGCCGTCGGTGCTCGGCGAATTTTCCGGAAAACCCATCGGCGCCTGGCCGTTTCTCGCCACCAGGTCGCGCCCCGATGTACTTGCCGAGTGGGCCAACCGGCAAGGCATCGAGTCGAACGACATTCATGTCGCGGCGACCTTCGATCATTATTTTCTGGCGCTGCCGGCGGCGATCGGTGGTCTGGGCTTCTTGGCGATGCCGCGCCTGCTGGTGATCGACGCCTTGCGCCAAGGGCATCTGCTCGAAGCGCCGATGCCGACCGTACGCGGTAGCGCGAGCTACAAGGCGTATATCAATCCGCGAACGAGCGCGGCGGAAGCCGCGAGAGCCTTTTGTCGCTGGCTCAAAGGCGAACTTCGGCAAAGCAACGAATGAGACGTTCACCATGAGCCGTTTTTCAACCCGCCGGTCAATTCTGCTGGGTGCCGCCGCGTATCCACTGCTTTCGGCGTGCGCCGCCCTGGGCGGCAATTCGCCCGCTGCCGCGTCGGCGCGACAAGAACTGACCACCATCGAGAGTTCGCTCGACGGCCGTCTCGGGCTGTTCGCCTGGGACACCGCCGACGGCCGACGGCTCGCCTACCGCGCCGACGAACGCTTTCCCTTGTGCAGTACGTTCAAGCTGCTGCTGGTCTCAGCGATTCTGCAAATGAGCGCGCAGCAGCCCGGGCTGATGCAGCAAGTGCTGAGCTATCGCCGAAGCGACCTGGTCGAGTATTCGCCGGTCACCGAACAGCACGTCGGCGCAGGAATGAGCGTTGCAGCGCTCTGTACTGCCGCGCTGCAATACAGCGACAACACCGCCGGCAATCTGCTGATCGAGCGCCTCGGCGGCCCGGCCGCGGTGACCGTTTATGCACGATCGATCGGCGACCGGCAATTCCGTCTCGACCGCAGGGAGACCGATCTCAACACGGCGACCCCGGGCGATCCGCGCGACACTTCAACGCCCGCAGCGATGGGCAACAGCCTACGGCGACTGGCGCTCGGCGACGCCTTGGCGCCCGCTCAACGCGAGCAATTGTGCGCCTGGCTGCGCGGCAACACGACCGGCGCGGCGCGCATCAAAGCCGGAATTCCGGCGTCGTGGACAATCGGCGACAAGACCGGTGGCGGCCGCTACGGCACGGCCAACGATATCGCCGTGCTGTGGCCGCCGCAGCGGCCGCCGGTAATCATTGCCATCTACACGACTCGACGCGAACCCGCGGCGACGACGCGCAACGAGCTGATCGCCGCCGCCGCTCGCGTCATCGTCGACTGGCTGTGCGAACTCAGCTAGGCCGCCTCGCCGCACGGCAAACGCAGGATGAACGACGTCGTTCCCGCCGCGGATTCGACGGTAACGTCGCCGCCGTGCGCTTCGACGATCGACTTGACGATCGCCAGTCCCAGGCCGAAATGCGTCCCCTCCCCCGAGCGCGACGGGTCGGCGCGGTAGAAGCGGTCGAACAGCCGCGGCAACTGGCTCGCCGCAATCGTCTCGCCGCTGTTGGCTACGACGACGCGCACGTGCCCCGACGTCAAGGCAGCGATGACAATCTCAATGCGGCCGCCGCGCTCGGTATGACGCAACGCATTCGACAACAGGTTGCTGATCGCGCGCCGGATCATCGGCGTATCGCCGATGATCCGGCCGCTTCCCGTGCGCGTCAGCGCGACGCCCTTGTCGTCGGCGACCAAGCGAAAGAACTCGACTAGATCGTCGGCAACGCGATCGAGCGTGATCGGCTCGCGCGACGGGACGATCTGCCCTTCGTCGGCTTTGGCGATGAACAGCATGTCGGCGATCATGCGCGACAGCCGTTCGAACTCCTCGACGTTCGACGCCAGCACGTCGCGGTAATCTTCGGCCGCTCGCGGGCGCGCCAGAGTGACCTGGGTTTGCGTCAGCAGGTTGCTGACCGGCGTGCGCAGCTCGTGCGCGAGGTCAGACGAAAAATCCGAGAGCCGCCGGAAAGACGCTTCGAGCCGCGCCAGCATGGCATTGAGCGTATCGACGAGATCGGCGAGATCGGCGGGGACCGCCGCGAGTGCCAGCCGCGAATCGAGCCGCTGCGCGGTGATCGCTTCGGCTTCGTGCCGGATCGCCCGCAAGGGCGACAAGCCGCGGCGCACCGCGATCCAGCCGAGGAGGCCGGTAAGCAAGGCGGCGAGAACGACGAAAGACCATAGCGTGACGCGGAACGAACGCATGAACTGCTGGTGATGCGAAATATCGGTGGCTACCGCGACGATCGCCGGCGCTGCGGCCGTGAGCCCGGTGCGAACCCGCGCCGTGATACCGCGCATCGGCGTTCCCTGGGCGCTGGTCCAGACGAGCGGACGCAATACATCGCTCTCGCGCGCCAGCAGGGCTTGCGGAAAATCGGCAGCGCGCGTGGCAAAGAGAATCTCGCCGTCCGGCGCTTTGACCACCACCGCCAGACCGTGATGACCGACCAGCGAATCATCGAGCAGCTGGGCGATGGCGTTCATCTGTTCGGCCGATCGCACTTTTTCCAACGCGTGGCGAGCCAATTCGAGCTTGCCGCTCAGCACCTCCAGATCCTGTTCCTCGAAGTGCTGTTCGACGGCACGTGCGATCAGCGTGCCGAGCAGCAGCAACACCACCGTCGAGGCGGTGGCGAACAGCAGCGTCAAGCGCAGCGTCAGAGAAGCGCTGCGTTTCACCGGCACGATGGTTCCTCGAGCACATAGCCCATGCCGCGCACGGTGCGAATCAGCTTGGGCGAAAAATCGTCGTCGACCTTGGCGCGCAAACGACGGACCGCGACGTCGATGACGTTGGTATCGCTGTCGAAGTTGATGTCCCAGACTTGCGAAGCGATCAGCGAACGCGGCAGCACCTCGCCCTGACGACGCAGCAGTAACTCGAGCAAGGCGAATTCCTTGGCCGTCAGTTCGATGCGCTGGCCACCGCGCGAGGCGCGGCGGCGGCGCAGATCGACTTCCAGATCGGCGGCACGCAGCACCTCCGGCTCGCGCCCGCGGCCCTGCCGGCGCAGCAAGGTGCGCACGCGTGCCAGCAGTTCGGCAAAAGCGAAAGGCTTGACCAGGTAGTCGTCGGCGCCGAGCTCAAGACCGTGAACGCGGTCGTCGACCTCGTCGCGCGCGGTCAGAAACAGCACGGGAAGCTCTTTACCCGCGGCGCGGATTCCGCGCAACACACCCCAGCCGTCAAGTCCCGGTAGCATCACGTCGAGGATCAGCAGATCGTAGTCGATGCACAGCGCGTCGTGCAGGCCGTCGCGGCCGTCGCGCGCCAGATCGACGACGAAGCCGGCCTCCTGCAATCCCTGCCGCAGGTAGTCTCCGGTCTTCGCTTCGTCCTCGACAATCAGTAGTCGCAAAGCTTCTCCTCAAGTCCTCGCGGCGACCTCGCTCGGCCACCGATCCATCACCTCCCGAAGATTACGGCAATGTGGCGGCCAAGTGCATTACAGAAATGTAATTTTCAGGTCAGCTTGCTGTCGCAATGCGCCCAATACACTCAGCGCATTCGATCAAGCAACGAAACATCAAGCACCAACTTTTCGACAGGAGAACACCGTGAAGATTGCAAGCATCTTGATCGCGCTGGCCGCCACCATTCCTGTAGCGGCAATCGCCGCCAACGATCACCAGGGTCATGGCGCCATGGCCACGGATTCACCGATGCAGAGTCACGCCCCGGCTGAGGCGCAATGGGTCGATGGCCTGGTCAAGAAAGTGGACAAGACGGCCGGCAAAGTCACCCTCGCGCATGGCCCGCTCAAGAACCTGGGAATGGACATGGCAATGACCATGGCGTTCCGCGTCAAGGACGCGGCCTGGCTCGATCAGCTCAAGGTCGGCGACAAGATCCGCTTCATCGCCAGCGACGTCAATAGCGTATTGACTGTCGTCAAGTTCGAGCCCGCCAAATAAGGTCCGCTTGACGGTCTTTATCGATCGTTCATCATCCAGGAGCTGACATGCGAAAAATCTATCACGCGCCGGCCATCGTACTGACCCTGGCGCTGACGCTCGTCGCTCCAGTGTCGGCGCAGGACCTGGTGATCGGCAAAACCATCGATAGTCTGCTCGACTATGCCCGGGACAGCAGTCCGGAATATGCGGCGATGCGTTACGAAGCCGACGCCGCCGACGAGCGGGTGACCCCCGCCGGTGCGCTGCCCGATCCGAAATTGCGGATCGAGTTCCAGGACATCACCAAGATGGGCGAGCAGAACGCCACCTTGAATCCCAGCCGGGTCGGCAGTACCAAGTACACGCTGATGCAGGATCTGCCGTGGTATGGCAAGCGCGACTTGAAACGCGAGATTGCGCAGCTCGACGCCGAAGGCGCGCAAGGCCGTGCGCGCGGCACCTGGGCCGACCTTGCCGCACGCCTCAAGAGCGCGCACGCGCAGCTCTATTACGTCAATCGCAGCGAACAGCTGACGCGCGAAATTCTCGACCTGATGCTGCGCCTCGAGAAAATCGCGCAGGTTCGCTATGCCGGGGGGCTGGCCGCGCAGCAGGACGCCATCCGGGCACAGGTCGAGCAGACCGGAATGCGCAGCGAGCTGATCGCGCTGGAAAACGAGCAAAGCCAACTGCGCGCCAAAATCAATGGCCTGCTGGCCCGACCCGCGCGCGCGAAACTCGCCGCTCCCGAAGTATTGCGCCCGATTCCGTCGCCGGCCAAGCTCGACTATGTCGAGCTTGAAGACCGGGTCCGCGCCCGCAACCCCTTGCTGTTTGCCGAGGAAGCGCGGATCAAATCGGCCGAAAAGACCCGCGACCTGACGCTCAGGAACCGCTACCCCGACTTTACGGTGGGCGTTGCGCCGACCCAATACCAGAGCGCGCTCAAGGAATGGGAAGTGATGTTCGAATTCAATATTCCCTTGCAGCAATCGTCGCGCCGCGCTCAAGAACGCGAATCCGAAGCCATGCTCTCGGCCGCACGCTCGCGCAAGGATGCGGCGTCGAACCAGGTGCTTGCCGATCTCGCGGAAAACCTCTCGGCGATCGAGGCGGCGCGGCGTAGCGAAATGCTGACGACGACCGATCTGCTGCCGCAGGCCGAATTGACGTTCAATTCAGCGCTCGCCGCTTACCAGAACGGCAAAGTCGATTTCGCTACCCTGCTCGAAGCCCAGAAGCAGATTCGCCAGGCAAAGCAGAACCAAATCAAGGCGCAGGCCGAAGCACAGATCCGCCTCGCGGAAATCGAAAAGATACTGGGAGAAGAACTATGACCAAAGGGAATCCCTCAGGGATGGCCGAAGGGAATCCCCGTGGGATGACCGCAGAAAATCCCTCTGGGATGACCGCAGGGAGCCCCGGTGGGATGAGCGCAGCGCTGAAGCCGGGCGCGGTATTCTGCGCCGTACTGATCGCCGGTGGCGGCGGCTATTGGCTGGGTCATCGCGCCCCCGCAACGGCGGCTGCGGATGTCGTCAAGACGGCAAGCGAACCCGCCAAGCGAAAACTGCTCTATTACCGCAATCCGATGGGCCTGCCCGACACCTCGCCAACGCCCAAGAAAGATCCGATGGGGATGGACTACATCGCTGTCTATGCGGGCGATGAAGAGAGCGAACCAGCGTCGGACAGAACGCTCAAGATCAACACCGAAAAAGTCCAGAAACTTGGCGTTCGCAGCGAAGCCGCGCAGCTGCGCAGTCTCGACAAGACGGTTCGCGCCGCTGGCCGAATCGAGCCCGACGAACGAAGAACCTACGCCATTGCGCCGAAATTCGAGGGCTATGTCGAGCGCTTGCACGTCAATGTCACCGGCCAGGCCGTCAGCAAGGGGCAAGCGTTGTTCGAAGTGTACAGCCCGGAGCTCGTCTCGGCGCAGCGCGAATACGCGATTGCCGCGCACGGCGTCGATTCGCTCAAGGACGCGGGAGGATCGGCACGGGCGGGAATGGCTCAACTCGCTGAGTCGAGCTTGCAGCGCTTGGCGAACTGGGACATTTCGCCAGCGCAGATCAAGGCGCTGGCGCAATCGGGCGAAGCCAAGCGCACGCTGACCTTGCGCTCGCCGGTCTCGGGCATCGTGACCGAGAAAAAAGCGCTGCAAGGAATGCGCTTCATGCCCGGCGAAGCGCTTTATCAGATCACCGACCTGTCGTCGGTATGGGTCGTCGCCGACGTCTTCGAACAGGACATCGGCCTCGTCAAGCTGGGCGCCCAGGCCAAGGTCCGGGTCAATGCCTACCCGGACCAGCGCTTTTCCGGCCAGGTCAGCTACGTCTATCCGACGCTCAATGCGGCGACACGCACGGTGGCGATTCGCGTCGACCTGCCCAACCCCGGGCTGCTCTTGAAACCCGCGATGTTCGCGCAAGTCGAATTGCCGGTCGCCGCCAAAGGCGCGGTGGTGACGGTTCCCGTATCCGCGGTGATCGACAGCGGAACGCGTCAGATCGTGCTGATCGATCTGGGTGAAGGCCGCTTCGAGCCGCGTGAAGTCAAACTCGGCGCGCGCAGCGACAGCCATGTCGAAGTGCGCGAAGGCGTCAAGGAAGGCGAGTTGGTGGTCGTTGCCGCCAATTTCCTGATCGACGCCGAGAGCAATCTCAAGGCGGCGATTGGCGGTCTTGGCGGCTTGGGCAAAGCGGATCAGGCAGCGGCCAAGGCAAGCAGCCACCATACCGAAGGAACGGTCGAAGAAGTCGATGCCAAGGCAGCAACGATCAGCCTCAATCACGGCCCGGTCGCCAGCCTCAAGTGGCCGGCGATGACCATGGAGTTCAAGCTCGCCAACGCCTCGCTGCTGCAAGCTTTGAAACCCGGCGCCAGGGTGTCGGTCGAGTTCGTCGAGCGCCAGCCCGGCGAATGGGTGATTACCCGCGTCAGCCCGCTGGACGCGACTGTGCCTGACCCGGCAGCGCACGCCGGTCATTAAGAAGATCAGGGGATCGAGCATGCTGGCCAAAATCATCGACTGGTCGGGCAGCAACCGCTTGCTGGTGCTGCTCGTCACGCTCATCATCGTCGCCTGGGGTATTTTCGCCGTTCTGCGCACGCCGATCGACGCACTACCCGACCTGTCCGACGTCCAGGTCATCGTCTATACGGAATATCCCGGCCAGGCGCCGCAGGTCGTCGAGGATCAGGTCACCTATCCGCTGACCACGGCGATGTTGTCGGTGCCAAAGTCCAGGGTGGTGCGCGGCTTCTCTTTCTTCGGCGCTTCGTTTGTCTACGTCATTTTCGACGACGGCACCGACATCTACTGGGCGCGTTCGCGCGTTCTCGAATATCTCAACTTCGCTTCAAGCCGCATGCCCAAGGGGGTGACACCCCAGATCGGTCCCGACGCCACCGGCGTCGGCTGGGTCTATCAATACGTGCTGCTGGCCCGCGACAAGACGCTCGCCGAGCTGCGTTCGATTCAGGACTGGTACGTCCGTTACCAGCTGACCAAGGCGCACGGCGTCGCCGAAGTGGCGTCGATCGGCGGCTTCGTGCAGACCTATCAGGTCACGGTAGATCCTGCCAAGCTGCGTTCGTACGCAATTCCTCTGATGAAGGTCGCTCAGGTCATTCGCGACTCGAACCGCGACGTCGGCGGGCGCGCGGTGGAAATGGCCGAAACCGAGTACATGGTTCGCGGCAAGGGCTATCTGCGCGGCACCGGCGACATCGAAATGCTCGTCGTCAAGGCCGACAAAGGCACTCCCGTGCTAATCCGCGACATCGCTCGCGTCGAACTCGTCCCCGACGAGCGGCGCGGTCTAACCGAACTCAATGGCGAAGGCGAAGTGGTTTCGGGAATCGCCATGGCACGCTACGGCGAGAACGCGCTTGAGGTGATCGGCAACCTCAAGGAAAAGATCGCGCAGATCGGCCCCGGCCTGCCCGCCGGCGTCACCATCGAAGCCGTCTATGACCGTTCCGAGTTGATTCACCGAGCGATCGAGACCCTCAAGCGAACGCTGCTCGAGGAATCGATCATCGTCGCGCTGGTCTGTTTCGTCTTCCTGCTACATCTGCGCAGCGCGCTGGTCGCCATCCTGATGCTGCCGGTCGGCATCCTGATGGCCTTCATCGCCATGCGCTTGCTCGGCATGAGCTCCAACCTGATGAGCCTGGGCGGCATCGCCATTGCGATCGGCGCGATGATCGACGCCGCGATCGTGATGATCGAGAACGCGCACAAACACCTCGAACGATTGCCGGCGGGAAATTCGCTGCACGATCGCGGCGCGGCGATGCTCGCCGCGTGCAAGGAGGTCGGCCCGGCGCTCTTCTTCTCGCTGCTGATCATCACCGTCTCGTTCCTTCCGGTGTTCAGCCTAGAAGGTCAGGAGGGGCGGCTTTTTTCCCCGCTCGCGTACACCAAGACCTTCGCCATGGCCAGCGCCGCGCTGCTCTCGATCACGCTGGTGCCGGTGCTGATGCTGCTCTTCATCCGCGGCAAGATCATGCCGGAAGCGAAGAATCCGGTGAATCGCTTCCTCATCTGGATCTACCGGCCGATCATCGCCGGCGTGATGCGCTGGAAGAAACTGACCATCGTTTTGGCGCTGCTGGTCTTGGGGGCCTCGTACTATCCGGCTTCGCAGCTCGGCTCCGAGTTCATGCCGACGCTCAACGAAGGTTCGCTGCTCTACATGCCTGCCTCCTTGCCGGGGATGTCGATCACCAAGGCCGCCGAGCTCTTGCAGACGCAGGACAAGATCATCAAGAGCTTTCCCGAGGTCGCTTCAGTCTATGGCAAGGCCGGCCGCGCCAACACGGCGACCGACCCGGCGCCGACCGAGATGTTCGAGACGGTGATCAACTTGAAACCGCAATCCGAGTGGCGCACGGGCTTGACCACCGACAAACTGATCGCCGAGCTCGACCACGCGCTGCAATTTCCGGGCGTCGCCAATTCCTGGACGATGCCGATCAAAGCGCGCATCGACATGCTGTCGACCGGGATCCGCACGCCGATCGGAATCAAGGTGTTCGGCAAGAATCTCGAGGAAATGGAAACACTGGCCAAAGAAATCGAGGCCGTGGTCAAAAAGGTCCCGGGAACCTCCAGCGCCTTCGCCGAACGCATTACCGGCGGCTTCTACCTCAATATCGAGCCGGACCGCGAACAGTTGGCGCGCTACGGCCTGGCCGTCGGCGACTTGCAGGACGTCATCGGCACCGCGCTCGGCGGCGAGATGGTGACCACCACCGTCGAAGGCCGCGAGCGTTACGGCGTCACGGTACGCTATCCGCGCGAGCTGCGCTCCGACCCGCAGCAGATCGCGCGCGAGGTGCTGATCCCGACCATGCAAGGGGGTGTCACCGCGATGATCCCGCTCGGGCAAGTGGCCAGGGTTGCGCTCGCCAAGGGGACGCCGGGAATCCGCACCGAGAACGGCTTGCTCTCAGCCTATATCTACGTCGACATCCGCAATCGCGACATCGGCGGCTACGTCGCCGACGCGAAGCGCGCGGTGTCCGATCAGGTTACCTTCCCGCCGGGTTACTACGTCACCTGGAGCGGCCAGTTCGAGAACATGGAACACGCGATCGAGAAAATGAAAGTGGTGATTCCGATCACGTTGCTCTCGATCTTTCTGCTGCTCTACCTCAATTTCCGGCGAATCACCGAGACGCTGATCGTCATGCTGTCGGTGCCTTTCGCACTGGTTGGCGGCGTCTGGCTGATGTGGTTGCTCGGCTACAACCTGTCGGTGGCGGTCGCCGTCGGCTTCATCGCGCTGGCCGGGGTCGCCGCCGAAACCGGTGTGATCATGCTGATCTACCTCGATCACGCCTGGGAAAAGGCAAAAGCGACGTGCCGTGCCGATGGACGTACGCCGAACGTCGACGACCTCTATGCGGCAGTGATGGAAGGCGCGGTCGAGCGCGTGCGGCCGAAGATGATGACCGTGGTGGCGATCATGGCCGGCCTGTTGCCGATCCTCTGGGGAACCGGCACCGGTTCGGAGGTGATGAGCCGAATCGCCGCACCGATGGTCGGCGGCATGGCCTCATCGACGGTGCTGACGCTCGCCGTAATCCCTGCCCTCTACGCGCTGGTCAAACAGTGGCGAATCGATCACGGCAGGGAATGAACCCGGCCTGCCCACCTCTGGCGGGCGAGTTCAGGACAGATGCGGCGCCGCCAGATAGTCGCGCGAACGCATCTCGGTCAGTCGGCTGACCGTGCGAAAAAACTCGCTGGCCTGCGTGCCTTCGATATAGAGCTGCTCAGGCTGGCACGCAGCAGTGACGATGAGCTTGACGCGGTGGTCGTAAAGCACGTCGACCAGCCAGGTAAAGCGTCTCGCTTCGGACGACATGCTTGCCGACATCTGCGGAATGCCGGAGAGCAGCAGCGTATGGTAAGCGCGCGCCAGCTCGAGATAGTCATTCTGCGAGCGCGGGCCACCGCACAGTGATTTGAAGTCGAACCAGATTACGCCACGCCCCAGTCGCCGCGTCGGAATGGGGCGTCCGAGCACCTCGATGCTGCCTCCGGGGATGCCTTCGCCGCCGGCAATGGCGGCGAAATAGTCGGCCATTTTCGCTTCGGCGCAGGCTTCGACCGGGTAATGAAAAACTTCGACCTGTTCGAGCGTACGCCGCCGGTAATCGACTCCCGAATCGACTTCCAGCACATTGACCTTCGACTTGATCAAGGCGATCGTCGGCAGGAAATTCTCGCGCTGCAGGCCGTCCGGATAGAGCTTGTCCGGCGGATAGTTCGAGGTCATCACGAAGACCACGCCGCGCGCGAACAACGCGTCGAGCAGACGGCCAAGGATCATCGCGTCGGCGATATCGGAAACGTGAAACTCGTCGAAACAGATCAAGCGGCAGTCGCTGGCGATTCGCTCGGCGACTTTCGTCAGCGGGTCGCTCTCGCCCTTGAAGGCCTTGAGCTGCGAATGAACGCTTTGCATGAAAGCGTGAAAATGGATCCGTCGCTTGCGTACATAAGGCACCGAATCGTAGAAGCAGTCCATCAGAAAACTCTTGCCACGACCGACGCCGCCCCAGAAATAGACGCCGCGCGGCAGTTCGGGCGGCGACAGAACTCGGCGCAACGTGCTGCGCCGACCGACCTTGAACGACAGCAGCTGATCGTAGAGCTGTTGCAGCCGTTGCGCAGCGCTACGCTGCGCAGCATCCGCCGCATAGCCACGCGCCGACAAGAGCGCCTCGTAGGCGTCGAGCACTCCACGCTCGGGGACTTTCAACACGCGATGAGGCATGGCGCAGACTCGGCAAAGCGGCTTATTCCGCCGCGGGATGATCGGGAGCGCAGTCCGCTCACTCATTCGCGCTGGTGCAACAGGTCACGAGCTTACGGTCTGACGCCTCGATTCTAAAACATCGCGAGCACGATGGGCGTGCATATAATGCGGGACGCGACTTGTCGCAATTGTTCTGAGCGCGTCATCAACCGGATAAGCGCCCCCACTAAGGTAGAATGCACAATCCCTCGGATTTCTAGCGGAAAAGGTTATGAAGTCGACGCCCCTGTTTTTTCCCGAACTGCTGGCTGATCGGAAACTCAAGCCGGGGGCAGTCAAGCTGAATTTTGGCGAGGGCGATTTGTCGACCTTGCAGCCCTTGATCGAAAACGAACGCTTTTCGGTTTTTGCCGCCGCGGTGCCGTGCCTGATCGGTACCGACCTTGGCCGGCGCTTGCCCGCGCAGTTGCTGCAGGCGCTGCAGAGCGCCGGATGCCAACTGGTGCCTGACGAGCTCACCTACCGCAGCGACGAGCCGAGCAAACCGGCGCTGCCGCCGGCGGCGCGCTGGCTGCTTGGCAACTGGTTCCTCGCCCCGCTGGCGAAAGCTTCGGGACGCCTGGAAACGTCGCGGGCGCTGGCGCTCAAGCTATTGCAAAGGGTCGCCGAAGACGCCGACACGGCAGACATCGAGGCTTTTTTCCGACAGGATCCGGTGCTCGCCTACCATCTGCTGCGCCTGGTCAATTCCCTTGGCGTCGGCGTTGGCCGACACATCTCCAGTTTCGCGCAGGCGATCCTCATCCTCGGCCGTCAGCAACTCAAGCGCTGGCTCAATCTGATGCTGTTCGCAGCGTGTCGCGACGACCACCGCTCGGCGATGCTGCTGGCGCGGGTGGCAGTCCGCGCTCGGTGCATGGAGTTGTCGGCCAAGGCCATAGGGCTTGATCGCAGCGGCCAGGAGCGGGCGTTCATGGCCGGTATGTTTTCGCTGCTGGGGATCCTGTTCAGCCAGCCCCTGGCCGAGATATTAAGTCCGCTCAAGCTCGACGCGGTCCTCAGTGCTGCCGTGCTGCATCACGAAGGCGAACTGGGGCGCCTGCTGCAGGCTAGCGAAAGCTCGGAAGGCGCGCAAGAGCTGGTGCTGACCCGATTGCTGGGCGAACTGTGCCTATCCAGCGACGACCATAACCTGATCAGCCTTGAAGCCTTCCACTGGATGCAGGGAGTGATTCATGAGGGTGCCGTCGATGCCTGATTCGCGCATCGACCGCTGTCTTGAGCTTTGTTCGCAGGCACGCACGCAAAGCGGCGACGAACTGGCGCGCTCACTGAGCGACCTGCAGCAGGCGCTTGAGTCGCTGCAGGACGAGCGTTACGCGTTGACGCCGATGAGCAGCGAGCTTAGCGACGAACCGGTGATCACCATGGACCTATCCGGCTACCTGACCGGCTGGAACAAGGGTGCACAGACGCTGTTCGGTTATACGCCGGAAGAGGCGATTGGTCAGCATGTGCTGTTTTTATACGACGACAAAGCAGGGAACAGTGAGAACGAGATACACGAATTGTTTCTCGATCACGGCAGTCCCTTGATCGAGGTTCGTCGTCGCAAGAAATCGGGCGAATCGTTTCGCGCCAATCTGTCGCTGACCCACCTGCTTGACGACGACAACGAACCCATTGGCCTGCAAGCCCGCCTGTGGGAGATTGCCGATCGTCTTTCGAACGAGGAGAGGCAGCGCTTGCACGCGCGCATCATCGAACATAGCGACGAGGGCATTCTGATTACCGACGCCGACGAACGGATTGTCTCGGTCAATTCGGCATTCACGCGAATTACCGGCTATTCGGCAATGGAAGCGATCGGCGAAACGCCTGATCTGCTGCGCTCCGGCGTGCATAGCGCCGATTTTCGCGCGCAGGTGCGCGGCGCCATGCACGGTTCGGGCGCGTGGCACGGCGAAATCATCGGCAAACGCAAGAACGGCGATCTTTTCCCGCAATCCGTCGCGATCGGCGTCGTGCGCGACAACAGCAACGAGATTAGCCATGCTTTTTCGATCTTCTCCGATATCAGCGTGTTGCGCGCCACCGAAAAACGCATGCAACAGATCGTCAATTACGATGCCTTGACCGGACTACCCAATCGCACGCTGTTCCACCAATTGGTCGACCAGGCGCTGACCAGCGCACGCCGCAACAACGATCATGCCGCGTTGCTGATGATCGACCTCAACCGCTTCACTTCGGTCAATGACACGCTCGGCCATGAGGTCGGCGACGAATTGCTGCAACAGGTCGGTCAGCGTTTCCGGCAAGCGCTGCGCGACGAAGACATTCTGGCCAGAATCGGTGGCGACGAATTCGCCGTCGCCCTGCTTAGCGTGGCCAAACGAGAACACAGCGGTCTGGTCGCCGAGAAGCTGCTGGCGGCGCTCAAAGTGCCGTTCGCAATCGGCACGCAGGCGCTGCACATCAATGCCAGCATCGGCATCGCGGTGTACCCCGAGGATGGCCTCGACAGTGCGGCGCTGCTGCGTTTTTCCGAAGTCGCGATGAAGCGGGTGCAGGGCCACAGCGAGTCGAGCTACCTCTTCTACAGCCCGGAAATGAACCGGCGCGCCAAGGAGCAATGGCAGCTTGAGGGCGAATTGCGCCAGGCACTTAAAGTAAAGCAACTGCTACTGCATTACCAACCCAAGGTCAGCCTGCGCAGCGGACGGATCGTCGGCGCCGAGGCACTGATTCGCTGGTCGCATCCCCAACACGGCATGATCCCGCCGGGGAAGTTTATCCCGCTGGCCGAAGAAACCGGCCTCATCCTCGAACTGGGCTGCTGGATACTCGACGAGGCCTGCCGCCAGATCCGCAGTTGGCTCGATGACGGACTCGAAATGGTTCCAATCGCCATCAACCTCTCGGCGCGACAGTTCAATGAGCGGCTTCCAGCACGCCTGCTGGCGGCCATCGAACGACATGGTGTGCCGTGCGAACTGCTCACCCTGGAGATCACCGAAAGCCTGCTGGTCCGCGGCCAGGAGAAGGTCATCCCGATCATGAACGAACTGGTCGCCATGGGATTTCGTCTCTCGCTCGACGACTTTGGCACCGGTTATTCGAGCCTGGCCTACCTCAAGAGATTTCCGATTACCACGCTCAAGATCGACCGCGCCTTCGTAATCGGCGTCCCCGACGATGAAAACGACTCGGCGATTGCTCAGGCCATCGTCACCATGGGCAAGCAGCTGCGCCAGGAAATTGTCGCCGAGGGCATTGAAACCCTCGAGCAAATGGCCTTCCTGCGCCGCCTGGGATGTGATCAGCTGCAGGGCTTCCTGTTCAGCCCGCCGGTTGCGGCGGCCGCCTTCGAACTGATGGTCAGGGAAAAAAAGCGGCTGCGCCTCGACTGACGGCGGGCGCAGCGTCCAGCCTGACGGCTAGACCTTGTATACGGACAGCGCGTCGGCGATTTCGTGGCTCATATCGCTCATGCGATGCACCGCCTGTGCGGTGTTTTCGGCTGCCGCGGTGTTGCGCTCGGTCATCTGGGCGATCTGCTCGATACGCTGAGAAATCAGCGTACTGGCCGCGCTTTGTTCGCGTACCGCCTCGGAGATCTCCTCGACGGCGCCGACCACCGTATTCGACCCTTGCTTGATCTCCTGAATCGATTGTCCGGCCAGCTGGGCATTCTCGACGCCCAGATCGACTTCGCGAACGGCGGCCCCCATGCTGTCGACGGCCTGCTTGGCGCTACCCTGCATCTGCGCCAGCAGCGTGGAAATTTCCTGGGTCGATTTAGATGTCCGTTCGGCCAGCTTGCGCACTTCGTCGGCAACGACCGCGAAGCCGCGCCCCTGCTCGCCGGCGCGGGCCGCTTCGATGGCGGCGTTGAGCGCCAACAGGTTGGTCTGTTCGGCAATTTCCTTGATGATGTTGGCGACCGACGAGATGCGCTCGCTGTCGATGCGCAGCGCATCGATGCGTCCCGAAGTCTGGCGAACCGACTCGGAAATCGTCTGGATTCCGCGCACGGTAGACAGGATCACCTCGGCGCCTTGGTCGGCTTTGGTGCTCGACTCCTGGGTGTGGCGGCTGGCATCTTGCGCCTGGGTGGCGACCATCGAGATGCTTACCGTCAACTCTTCGATCGCCGCCGCCATCCCCGACGACGCATCGCTCTGCGCACGCGAGTTTTCGGCGATTTCCCCGGAAGTTTGGTTGACCTCGGCGGTGATGTTCATCATGCGCGCCGAGGCCGCCTGGATTTCGCCGAAACTGGCGCGCAACTTGGCGAGCAGTTCGTTGTACGCGCCCAACGTGCGACCGACCTCGTCGTTTGATTCGACCTCGATCGCCGTCGTGAAGTCGAGTTCGTTGGCGGTGCGGGTAATCGCCAATTGCATCACGCCGAGCGGTCGGGTGATCGAACGGCCGAACAGGAAGCCCATGACACCGATGATCGAGAGACCGATGATGGCCCCACCCAAGGTGACGGCGAGCGTTTGGGAAAAGGCCGTCTCGCCGGCTGCGGACGCTTCCTTCACGTCGTCGATGTTAACCTTGACCAGCTTGTCGAAGGCATCAGACAGCCGCTGGTGGATCGGACCGATGTCGTTCTGCACCACGCCCAGCGCCATCTGCGGCTCGCCGGCATTGGCCAGCGCGCCGACCTGGCGCAGCTTGGTGACAAAGGAAATAATTCCCATCTTCGCTTCGTCGAGCAGTTTTTTCTCTTCTTCGTCGCTGATGCGCGAACCGTAATTGTTGATCTGCTTGATCAGTTTTTGGCTTTCGGCGTCGATCTGCTTGTCGAGCGCCGCGGCCTTCTCGGGATCGGTGCTGCTGGCCCGGTTGTAGACTTGCGGGATGACCGCCAGATAGCTCGAACGCATGTCGCTGGTCAACAGCAACGCCGGCACCGAGCGATTGGCGATCGCGTCGACGTCTGACTTGATCAGCTTCAGTCCATAAAGCCCAAAACCCGATACTGCCGCGCAAGTCGCCATCGCGATCGCGACCAGAAGCCAAATCTTCCTGCTGATCAACATAGTTGCTTCCTCAATTAAAAGGGCAAAGCCGCATCGAGACTGGAATGAACACGCCAGCCTCTAGCCTTTGACTGCCCTTGTCGTCCCCGGCTGTTTTTACTACGTTCGTAATATACAGCAAGAGGCGATGGCCTGGCGATCATGCCGACTGCCCAGCGTCTGAAATTCTGAAATCGGCGCGGTAAAAATCCCCGCGCCTGTTCCCGCTGGACAGCCCCGAAGCCCAGCGTCGGTCGCGCCTTGCCCCGCCTTCGGCTTATAATTTCGGCGCCGAGGCATTCGCCGGGATTAGCAGACAAAAAAAGGAATTTGACCCATGGAAGGTGAAAGCCAATCCACCGTATCGAAACTTTTGCAGGTCATGGATCGCAGCCCGGGTTTTGCCGGACTCGGGGCATCGGTTCAGACTATCAGCCGCCTTGGCGATGACCTGGACGGCGGCACGCGCGAAATCACCGCGACCATTTTACGCGACGCGGCGCTCACCTCGAAGTTGCTGCGCATTTCTAACTCGAGCCGCAACGCGCGTGTCGGGCGCAATGTGTCGACCATCGATCAAGCGCTGATGGTCCTCGGGCTCAACACCGTCAAATCAGTCGCACTGTCATTGGCACTGCTCGGCTCGCTATCGCACAAACCCCAGTCGAATCAACTGCACGCCGAAATCGTCACCGCGTATTTTTGCGGCAGCCTGGCGTGCGAACTCACCCGTCTCTACGCACCGCGCTATTCCGCGCAAGAGGCCCAGGTCTGCGGCCTGATGCAAAACCTGGGTCGCATGATGGCAACCTACTATCTCTACGAGGACATCGAACGCAGCCGTGCGCTGCAAACCGAAAAAAACCTGACCGAAGACGACGCCATCGTGCAGACGCTGGGCATCAGTTTCGAGCACATCGGCGCGGCTATCGCCCATCACTGGTGCCTGCCTGACGTCCTGCAAAACAGTCTGGCGCCCGACATCGGCAAGGCGCCGCCGCGCATTGCTGCCAACGCCCAGGGATGGCACCAGTTGTGTTCGACCTTTTGCCGCCGCGTCACTGACGCGCTGTTCCGTCTGCCCGAAAATCGCGAGAAGATCGAAATTGCGCGTGAAATCGAATTCTTCCGCAAGGCCCTTCACCTCAAGGACGCCGATATCCGTGAACTGATCGAGAAATGCCTGATCGAAACCGATGCGCTGCTCGCCGAGATCGCCTTCCCGAGCAACGTCGAACAGGCGAGAACGCTGTTGCGCAAGGCCTGTGAACGGGTGCTCGACGTACTCTCGTCAAGCGATCGATTGACCAAGGACAGCAACGATTTCGGCGGACGAACGCCGGTCGAGATGATTCAGCAGGTGCTGCGCCTGGTTCATGACCACCACAGCTTCGACCACACCCTGATTTGCCTGCCCGACAGTTCATCGGGTCTGATGGCGATTGCCGGCGTCGGCAAGAACGTCAGCCAGGTGACCGCCAAATTTCGCTGTTACGGGGCAAAGCCGGATCTATTTCGCGCGATCACGGCGCGAAAAATTGACATCTTCATTACCGACGTTCTCTCGCCGGCCTACGCCAAGCTGATTCCTGACTGGTATCACGAAATCGTCGGCGCCCGCTCGTTCGTGATGCTGCCGCTGCTTTGTGAAGGCAAACTGCTGGGAATGATTTACGGCGATTATTGCCAACTGCAATCAGGCGCCCCGCAGCAACTGGCCGAAGGCAAGATGCTCGACTGGCGCAAGTTGCTGATCCAGGCGCTGCTCTCGGGCAGCGACAAACTGTCCTAGTTGAGGTCGATGGCAAGGCGCTTGAGGTCGTCAAGCTTGACGACTTCGAGCGCCTGCTCGTTGCAGGCATTGAGTACGACGTACGGCGCCTGGCCGGCCTGCCAGGCTTCCTGCCAGCGCGCGGCACAAAGACACCAGCGATCGCCGGGCTTGAGCCCAGGAAAACCCTGTTCGGGGCGAGGCGTTGTCAGATCGTTGCCGTGCGCCTTGGAAAACTCGAGGAAGTCCGCGGTCAATACCACGCAGAGCGTGTGACTGCCGACGTCTTCGACGCTCGTGTGGCAGCAGCCGTCGCGAAAGAATCCAGTCAGCGGCTGATCGCTGCAGCGACCGAGCGGCCCGCCCAGCACGTTGCGCGCAGCGCCGCCAAACTCATCGGATTTCATGCAACTTCGTCGATCCAGGCCTGCTGGATCGCCTCGAGGATTTTTTCGCCGCAGTGCTCGGCCTCGTCGGTAAAATCAGGCAGCGCGATGACCCAGTTCATCAAATCGACGAAATTGATCTTCAGTGGGTCGACCGCCGGATACGTTTCAGCCAACTCAATCGCCAGATCGTTGATATCGGTCCATTTCATCTAGTGTTTTCCTTCCTTGGCCATATTGATCGAGTAACGTGGAATCTCGATCACCAAGGGCGTTTCATTGACCAAGGTCTGACACGACAGGCGCGAGTTTGGTTCCAGCCCCCAGGCTCTGTCGAGCAGGTCATCCTCGAGTTCTTCTGACGGCTCAAGCGCGGAAAATCCTTCGCGGACGATCACGTGGCAGGTGGTACAGGCGCACGACATTTCGCAGGCATGCTCGATGGCGATGCCATTTTCGAGCAGGTTCTGGCACAGCGACTCTCCTGCCCTGGCGTCGATCACCGCGCCGTCAGGGCAAAGTTCGAGGTGTGGCAGAACGATGATCTGGGTCATGCGGACTCTCCCAGGCTTTTCGCTGAATCGACGCTGCTCTCAAGCTCGTCGACGCTCATTCCGGCAAAGGCGTGCTGGATTGATTTGTTCATGCGGCGCGCCGCGAAATCCTTGGTCTGCGCTTCAAGATCGTCCATCGCCAGCGTGATGTGACGGCGATTGTCGCCGAGCGCGGTGATTTGCAGCTTGGCGATCTCCGCCTCGATGCGCACCAGTTGCTCGGCGGAAAGCAAATCGCCGTCGCTCTTGAGCGCCGACGCGACAGCTTCGATCAGGCGCTGCGCTTCGACCTGTGCCTCCTTGAGCGCACGCCGCTGCGCGTCGTCCTTGGTATGCGCCAGTGAATCGGTGAGCATGTTGGCGATTTCGTCGTCTGACAGGCCATACGACGGTTTGACGACGATGCTCGCTTCGACGCCCGACGTCATTTCACGCGCCGCAACGGCAAGCAAGCCGTCGGCATCGACCTGAAAGCTGACGCGGATTCGCGCCGCGCCGGCGACCATCGGCGGGATGCCGCGCAATTCGAAGCGCGCCAGCGAACGGCAGTCGCTGGAGAGTTCGCGTTCGCCCTGCACCACATGAACCGCCAGCGCGCTCTGACCGTCGCGAAACGTGGTGAATTCCTGCGCGCGAGCGATCGGAATCGTCGAGTTGCGAACGATGATCTTTTCGACCAGTCCGCCCATGGTTTCCAGCCCCAGCGAGAGCGGGATCACGTCGAGCAGCAGCCAGTCGTCGCCAGCGGCGCGGTTGCCGGCCAGCAGATTGGCCTGCGTCGCGGCGCCGAGCGCGACCACTTTGTCCGGATCGAGATTGTTGAGCGGCTCCTGGCCAAAGAATTCGCCGACTGCGTGCTGGACCTGCGGCATGCGAGTCGCGCCGCCGACCATCACCACGCCCTTGACGTCGGCGACCGACAGTCCGGCATCACGCAGCGCCTTCCTGACCGGGGAAATGGTCTTGGCGACCAGCGTTTTCGAGATTTCGGTAAAAACCTCGGTGCTCAGTTCAAGGTCGACCACTTCGCCGCTGTTGAGGCGCGCCGTGATCGGTGCCACGCCGTGCGGCGTCAGGTACTCCTTGGCTTCGCGCGCACGCGTCAGCAACAGGCGAGAATCCTCGATCGACAAAGGCTTGAGCTTGGCGGTTTCGAGGATCCAGCAGAAGATTCGCTGATCGAAATCGTCACCGCCGAGCGCCGAATCGCCGCCGGTCGACAACACCTCGAAGACGCCCTTGGACAGCCTGAGGATCGAGATGTCGAAGGTACCACCGCCCAGGTCATAAACTGCATAGACGCCTTCGGCAGCGTTTTCCAGGCCGTAGGCAATCGCCGCTGCGGTCGGCTCGTTGAGCAGGCGCAGCACCGACAGCCCGGCGAGCTTGGCCGCATCCTTGGTCGCCTGACGCTGGGCATCGTCGAAGTAGGCCGGGACGGTAATCACCGCGCCGACGAGCGGGCCACCAAGCGCTGCTTCGGCGCGCAAACGCAGCGTACGCAAGATGTCCGCCGACACTTCGACCGGACTCTTGACGCCAGCAACGGTGCGCAGGCGAACCATTCCCGGCGCGTCTTCAAAATCGTAGGGCAGCGATTCGCGATGGGCAATGTCCTTGATCCCGCGTCCCATGAAGCGCTTGACCGAGGCAATGACGTTGCGCGGGTCGGTCGCCTGCTTGACCAGCGCATCGAAGCCGACGTCGACCTGGCCGTCGGCCAGGTAATGCACCACCGACGGCAGCAGCGGCCGCCCCAGCTCGTCGCTGACGACTACCGAGAGACCGCTACGAACCGTCGCGACGAGTGAATTGGTGGTGCCCAGATCGATGCCGACCGCCAGCTTGTGCTGGTGCGGCGCCGCCGATTCTCCGGGTTCTGCAATCTGCAAGAGAGCCATGAAAGTCCTGAATTTTGGTTTGTCTTACGCTTCGAGTGCAGCCATCGCGTCGTCGATGTCGAACAGCAATTTTTCGAGAAACATCAGACGCCGGACGCGGTCGGCGGCCACCGGGTAGTCTTGCTGATCGTCGAGCAGTTCGGCGATTTGCTCGTAGCGCTCGTTCATTCGCTGCTTGACGCGATGATGCAACTGCTCGAGTTCGCCCTGCTCGCGCGCAGCTCGCGCCTCGGCGACCGCCTCGCGCCATTCCATCTGTTCCATAAGAAACTCGGTCGGCATCGCGATATTGTTCTCGGCACCGACATCGTGTCCGGCCAGCTGCAGCAAATACTGCGCTCGGGACAGCGCGGCTTTGAGCGTCTGATAGCCTTCGTTGACTCGCGTCGCCCACTGCAACGAGAGCCTTCGTTCGCTGTCGCCGGCCTGCACATACTTGTCGGGATGGACTTGTGCGGCGATCTCGCGATAGCGCCGGTCAAGCGCCGAAGCATCGATCCGGAAGCTGCGCGGCAGTCCGAACAAGGTGAAGTAATCAGCGTTGAAATCCATTCGCTTCCTGGCGGTTATACGGCAAGCGCCGATGAGCGAAGCCGGGGCCAGGCACACCGAACACAGGTGCCCCAAAGGAAATCCCCTTGGGGGACAGTACGATTAGTACGACAAGTTCGGGGTAACAACGCCCCGGTGAGCATCACACATTAAAGCTTTCACCGCAACCGCAAGCGTCCTTGACGTTGGGGTTGTTGAACTTGAAGCCCTCGCTCAAGCCCTCGCGCGTGTAGTCGAGCTCGGTGCCATCGAGGTAAGGCAGGCTCTTGGCGTCGATGAACACCTTGACGCCGTACGATTCGAAAGCGATGTCGTCAGGTTCGGCGACATCGGCGAACTCGAGCTTGTAGGCAACACCCGAGCACCCGCTGGTGCGTACGCCAAGGCGCAAGCCAATCCCTTTGCCGCGCTTGACCATGTAACTGGCGACGTGTTTTGCCGCTTTTTCGGAAAGCGTAACTGCCATTGCAAATTCTCCTTTCGTTCAGACGACTTCGCTCTGTTTCTTCTTGTAGTCAGCGACGGCAGCCTTGATCGCATCCTCGGCAAGGATCGAGCAGTGAATCTTGACCGGCGGCAAGGCCAACTCCTCGGCAATCTGGGTATTCTTGATCGACAGCGCCTGATCGATGGTCTTGCCCTTGACCCATTCGGTGACCAGCGACGACGAGGCGATCGCCGAACCGCAGCCATAGGTTTTGAACTTGGCGTCCTCGATGATACCGTCCTTGCCGACCTTGATCTGCAATTTCATCACGTCGCCGCACGCCGGCGCGCCGACCATTCCGGTCGCAACACCCGGCTCTTCCTTGCCAAAGGAACCGACGTTGCGCGGGTTTTCGTAGTGATCCAGAACTTTTACGCTGTAAGCCATGATTGTATCTCCGATAATTCGTTACAAGGGTTCAATGCGCCGCCCACTGGACCGAGCCCAGATCGACACCGTCCTTGAACATTTCCCAAAGCGGCGAAAGTTCGCGCAGCTTGCCTATTTTTTCATGCAATAGCTTGACCGCGTATTCGATTTCTTCTTCGCTATTGAAACGCCCCAGCGTGAAGCGGATCGAGCTGTGCGCCAGTTCATCGTCGCGCCCCAGCGCACGCAGCACGTAGGACGGTTCGAGTGACGCCGAAGTGCAGGCCGATCCTGACGACACCGCGAGATCCTTGATCGCCATCAGCATCGACTCGCCTTCGATATAGGCAAAGCTGATGTTGAGGTTGTGCGCAACGCGCTGCTCAAGGTCGCCGTTGATGTACACCTGGTCGATGTCGGACAGGCCCTTGAGCAAGCGGTCGCGCAGCGCGCGGATGCGCTTGTTTTCGACGGCCATTTCCTCGCGCGCCAGGCGAAAAGCTTCGCCCATGCCGACGATCTGGTGCGTCGCCAGCGTTCCCGAGCGGAAACCGCGTTCGTGACCGCCGCCGTGCATCTGCGCTTCGAGACGAACGCGCGGTTTGCGCCTGACATAAAGCGCACCGATGCCTTTCGGTCCGTAGGTCTTGTGCGCACACAAACTCATCAGGTCGACCTTGAGCTGGGCAAGGTCGATGTCGACCTTGCCCGTCGCCTGCGCCGCATCGACGTGGAAAATGATTCCCTTGTCGCGGCAGATCTCGCCGATTTTCGCAATCGGCTGGATCACGCCAATTTCGTTATTGACGTACATCACCGAAACCAGAATCGTGTCGGGGCGCAGCGCCGCCTTGAACACCTCGAGGTCGATCAAGCCATCTTCCTTGACGTCGAGGTAAGTGACTTCAAAACCTTCGCGCTCAAGTTCACGGCAGGTGTCGAGCACGGCCTTGTGCTCGGTCTTGACCGTGATCAGATGCTTGCCCTTGCCCGAGTAGAAGTGCGCCGCGCCCTTGATCGCCAGATTGTCCGATTCGGTCGCCCCCGACGTCCAGATAATTTCCTTGGCGTCGGCGCCGATCAGCTTGGCGACGTTGTCGCGCGCCTCTTCGACCGCGGCTTCGGCCTCCCAGCCGAAAGCGTGCGAACGCGACGCCGGGTTGCCGAATTTTTCGCAAAGGTAGGGAATCATTTTTTCCGCGATACGCGGATCAACCGGGGTGGTTGCCGAATAATCCAGATAGATCGGCAGGTTCAGCATTTTACGTGCTCCGAGAAGTTCAGGGTTAGACCGCCATGGCGGTCAATCGCTGCAGTTGGCACAAAGTGCGCTGCAAGGTAGTTAAAAAATCGGCGGCTTGCGCCGCCGTGTTGGCGTAGCCCAGGCTCACACGCACCGCACCGCGCGCCAGTTCGGCGGGTACGCCCATGGCACGCAGGACGTGCGACGGCTCGGGATTGGCGCTCGAACACGCGGCACCGCTAGCCAGCGCGAAACCGGCGCGATCGAGCAGGCCGACCAGCGTCTCGCCGTCCACCTCGGGCAGCGCGAAACAGACGGTATTGGGCAAGCGTTCGGCACCGTCGCCGAACAGCGTCGCGCCGATGGCGCGCAGACCACTTTCCAGCTGCGAACGCAGAACGGTCAGCATTGGCGCCGCCGCCAGCCGCTTGTCAAGCAATTCACACGCCGCGCCGAAACCGACGATCGCCGCGACGTTCTCGGTTCCCGAACGCAAGCCACGCTCGTGGCCGCCACCGGCAATTTGCGGCTCGACTTCAACGCGTTTATCGAGCACCAACGCCGCCGCGCCCTGCGGTCCGCCGATCTTGTGCGCCGAGAGCGTCAGCGCATTGACGCCGGCCGCATTGAGGCGACGAAAATCGACCGCCACCTTGCCTAAGGCCTGCACCGCGTCGGTATGAAACAAGGCGCCCGCTGTCCTGGCCTGCGCGGCGAGCGAAGCGACATCCTGAAACACGCCGGTTTCGTTGTTGGCCAGCATCACCGAAACGAGCTTGGGGCGTTGCGCGAGCAGCGCCTGATAATCCTGAACGTCGATCCGCCCCTGCGCATCGACGGCGATCTTGTGCAGCCGCCAGCCGCGCCGGGTCAGTTGTTCGGCCGGCTTAATCACGCACGGATGTTCGATCGCGCTGACCGCCAGCAGGCCGGGCGTCAGGCAGGACGCCGCGCCTTTGATGAGCAGATTGTTGGCTTCCGATCCGCCGCTGGTAAACACCACTTCGCTCGGGTCCGCGCCGACCGCGGCGGCCACCTGGCTGCGCGCCTCATCGATCGCTCGCCGTGCCGCGCGACCGTAGTCGTGCCGACTCGAGGCGTTGCCGAAATTCTGAGCAAGCCAAGGCCGCATCGCGTCGAAAACAACAGGCTCCAGCGGCGTCGTCGCGTTGTGATCGAAATAGACCGGAGCAAACATGATCTTCAGGCCGTAGCGGCCATCGCCTTGAAGCGCGAACTCGAACTCGTACGCCGCGAATCCTTGAGCACCGACACGTCGCCGCCAAGCTTCTTGAGCTGAATATCGACGAGACCAGCCAAGGTCACCGAGGTCAGATACTCGTACATCTTGTCGTTGAGCGTCGTCCATAGCTCGTGCGTCATGCAACGTTCGTCATCGCGGCAGTTTTCATGGCCGCCGCACTGCGTCGCGTCGAGCTGTTCATCGACCGCACGCACGATGTCGGCCACGCTAATCTTGCTGGCCGGACGCGCCAGGCAATAGCCGCCGCCGGGGCCGCGAACGCTGTCGACCAGACTGTAACGGCGCAACTTGCCGAACAACTGTTCAAGATACGACAGCGAAATCTTCTGTCGCTCGCTGATTCCGGCCAGCGTGACCGGACCGTCGCCACTGCGCAGCGCCAAGTCGATCATCGCCGTTACGGCAAAACGTCCTTTGGTAGTCAGTCGCATAATGCCTCCCGTTCAATACCCGATTAGTTCTGTCAACTATGCAACAGATTCAACTTATTAGTCAACTATTTTACTCAGGTACTTGGGATCGAACTGGTCGGCGGTTGCCAGTTCGTCCTCGACGCAGACGCCGCTGCCCTCGAGTTTCTTGAGCAGGAAATCGATTCGGCGGTCGGTCTCGACCGCATGATCGAGCAGGCCGTGAATCGCCTTGGCCAGCGGATCATCCTGCTTGGCCGCCAGCGCATACGCCGAGAATCCCATTTGACCGGCCTTTTCCTCGCGTTTTTGCGCCTGCTCGTTGTCGATGATTCGCGCCGGGTTGCCGACCGCGGTGGTTCCGGCCGGAACGTCTTTGACCACCACGGCGTTGGAACCGACCTTGGCACCGGCGCCGATGCTAATCGGCCCGAGCACCTGCGCGCCAGCGCCGATCACCACCCCGTCCGCTATCGTCGGATGGCGCCGGCCCTTGGTCCACGACGTTCCGCCAAGCGTTACGCCGTGATAGATCGTCACGTCGTCGCCGATCACTGCCGTTTCGCCAATCACCACGCCCATCCCGTGATCGATGAAAAACCGCCGCCCGATGGTCGCCCCGGGATGAATTTCGATGCCGGTGAAAAAGCGCGCCAGGTGCGAAACCAAGCGACCGAGCCAGCGCAACTGACGACTCCACAACCAGTGCGACCAGCGGTGCATGAGCACGGCATGCACGCCCGGGTAACAGGTCAGCACCTCCCAGGATGTGCGGGCAGCGGGGTCGCGGTCGAAGACCGAGCTGATGTCTTCGCGCAGACGGCTAAACATGAAATTGAATCTCCATAATCCTCAAGGGCATGATTCTAGAATACCCGACTGATTCAATCAACATTGAATCGGAGTTTTTGCATCGATTTGCACCGCCGACAGCTTATCGACCGATCTTTTTTTCGACCGCGTCGAGGATTCCGCGCAGGATATTGACCTCGTCGCGCTCGAGTTCGGCGCGCGCAAAAAGACGGCGCAGCTTGGGCAGCAAGCGCTTGGGCTGCTGCGGATCGAGAAATTCGGTGGCGATCATCAAGCGTTCGAGATGCGCATAGAAGCGCTCGACGTCGTCGTTGGTCGCGCGCGGCGAAGCGAAAGGAACCGCCTTGGTGACCACCGGCGGCGCGCCGTCGAATGCCGCCAGACGCAGTTCGTAGCACAACAACTGAACCGCCGAGCCGAGGTTGAGCGACGTATAGTCGGGACTGGCCGGAATGAACACCGTCCGCTGACAGCGCTGGACGTCGGCATTGGACAGGCCGGCGGTCTCGTTGCCGAAGACCAGCGCCACCTCGCCGCCGTCGGTCAGCGCCAGGATTTCAGGCGCCGCTTGCCGTGCCTGCAGCGGCTCCGGACCGATGCTGCGATGGCGCGCCGAAACGGCGACCGCGAACACCGTACCGGCCAGCGCCTCGTCAAGACTTCGGCAAACGCAGGCGCGATCGAGCACGTCGTCGGCGCCGACCGCCCGCGTCACCGCCTCGGCGTCGGGGAAACACTTGGGATCGACCAGCGTCAGACGGGACAGCCCCATCGTTTTCATGGCGCGCGCGGCAGCACCGATATTGCCCGGATGACTGGTTCGCGAGAGAACGATGCGGACCTTGTCGAGACGACTTTGCCGCGGTTCGGGCAGAGAATGAGACGCCGGAGGCTGGTTCATATTAAAATGCGCGATTCCATAAACGAATTGGGCGCAACCAGAAGCTCTGGCCGCCCGTCGGATTTTTTAAAGACATCCCATGCATCCAGCACTGAACATCATGGTCAAGGCCGCGCGTCGCGCCAGCCAAGTCATCAACCGCGCGTCGAACGATATCGAGCACCTCAAGATCACGACCAAGCAGCACAACGATTTTGTCACCGAGGTCGATCGCGCTGCCGAGGCCGCGATCATCGACGTACTGCGCGAGGCCTACCCGGAATACGGGATTCTAGCAGAAGAGTCGGGGCGAGCCGCCGGCACCGACTCGGAGAGCGAGTACCAGTGGATCATCGACCCGCTCGACGGCACCACCAACTTCCTGCACGGCTTCCCGCAATACGCGGTGTCGATCGCGCTGGCGCACAAGGGCCAGCTCAATCAGGCGCTCGTTTATGACACGCTGCGCAACGAGATGTTTACCGCCAGCAAGGGCGGCGGCGCCTTCCTCAACGAGCGCCGCATCCGCGTCACCAAGTGCCTTGGGCTCGATGACGCGTTACTCGGCACCGGCTTCCCTTTCCGCAATTTCGAACACCTCAACGCCTACATGGCGACCTTCAAGGACTTGACGCAACGCAGCCAAGGCATCCGCCGCACGGGTTCGGCGGCGCTCGACCTGGCCTACGTCGCCAGCGGCCGTCTCGACGGCTTCTGGGAATTCGGCCTGATGCCCTGGGATATGGCCGCGGGTTGCCTGCTGATCACCGAAGCCGGCGGTCTGATCGGCGATCTTTCGGGCGGCGATGACTACCTCAAGACCAACAATCTGGTCGCCGGAACACCCAAGGTCTTCGCGCAATTGCTGCAAGTGATCGACAGCCACCGCCCGCCCGTCCCGCAAGCCTGATCCAGACGCGGCGCCTGGCGCGCCGCACCACCCGCGATTTTTCCCGCCACGCGGCGCGCTGCGTTCGCGCCGCCCGATGGCGCGCTGCTGGCCGGCGCTTTCGCGTCGTCTGCCATATGCCGGAATGAACTATTTATAGGCCGCGAACGTCTTTCTGTGCATCGTTGCTGCGGCTAGACTCTGCGCTTCGCTATTTCCACGACGCATTCCTCACCAGGATTTTTCGGCGCACGGCGCCAACTTTTTTCATGTCCCAACCTCTTTCAGCCATTCCTGCCGCAATCAGCCTGCGTGGCGTCAGCAAGCTTTTCAAGACCGCAGACCTTCGTGAAGCCGGCGTGCACCCCACCGACCTTGACGTCGCGCCGGGTGAAATTCACGGCATCATCGGTTTTTCGGGCGCTGGAAAGTCCACCTTGCTGCGCCTGGTCAACCTGCTCGAACGGCCCGATTCAGGCCAGGTGATCGTTCACGGCGAGGAACTCACCACCATGCTGCCCGCGCAGCTGCGCGCCGCACGCCAGCGCATCGGCATGATCTTCCAGCACTTCAACCTGCTGCATAACCGCACGGTGGCGGACAACGTCGCTTTTCCGCTGCGCATCGCCGGCGCCTCGGCTGACCGCATCAAGCAACGCGTCGAAACCTGCCTGGCTTTTGTCGATCTCGCCGAAAAAGCCGACGCCTATCCGTCACAACTGTCCGGTGGCCAGAAACAACGCGTCGCCATCGCCCGCGCGCTGGCGCCGGAACCGCACGTGCTGCTGGCCGACGAACCGACTTCGGCGCTCGATCCGCGCACCACGCAGTCGCTGCTCGAAGTGCTGGCCGACGTCAATCGCCGCCTCGGCGTCACCATCGTGCTGGTCAGCCACGAGATGGGCGTCATTCGCCGCCTCTGCCATCGCGTCACGGTGATGGAAGGCGGCCATGTCGTCGAACGATTGTCGCTTGAGCACGGCAAGATCCCGGCCGGCTCGCTGCTCTCGCGATGGCTGCGCGACTTCGGCAGCGACACCGGCGAGAGCCAGATAACGCCAACCGACCCGACCAGTTCTCTGCAACGCGAGGCCGCCAATGTTTGATACGCTGTTCGACACGTTGTTTGAGCTGCTGCCCGAAATCGCCAAGGCGGCCGGAGAAACCGGACTGATGATGTTGATCTGCCTGACCGCCGCGCTGCTTTTCGGCGGCAGTTTGGGAATCCTGGTCTTTCTGACCAGCCACGGACAGGTGCTGGGTCGCTACCGGCGCTTCAACCTGGTCGCCAACGGCTTCATCAATGTCTTCCGCTCGTTTCCGTTCATCATCCTGCTGGTTGCCGTCTCGCCGTTCACGCGCAATATCGTCGGCACCTCGATCGGCCCGCTGGCCGCCAGCGTCCCCTTGTCGCTCGCAGCTATTTTCTATTTCGCGCGAATCATCGAGCAGACGCTGCGCGATGTACCGCGCGGCGTCATCGAAGCGGCCGAAGCGATGGGCGCTTCGCCGCGCCAGATCGTCAGCCAGGTGCTGCTGGTCGAGGCGCGTTCCGGCCTGATTCTGGCCGTCACCATCACCGCCGTGAGTTTTCTTTCGTACTCGGCGGTGGCCGGGGTGGTCGGCGGCGGCGGCATCGGCGACCTGGCCATTCGCTACGGCTATTACCGTTTTCAGACCGACGTGATGCTGATCACCATCGTACTGTTGGTGGTGCTGGTGCAAGGCGTCCAGTTTTTCGGCCAGTGGCTGGCGCGGCGCGTCGACAAGCGCTGAACGACTTTTTTCTTCGAACACCAAGGAGCTATCACATGAAACTGTTACACACCTTGATCCTCGCCACCTTGACCTTGAGCCTGGCTTCAATCCAGAGCGGCGCGCTGGCGCAGGAAAAGAAAGCGCTGACCATCGGCGCGACCGCCGGCCCCAACTACGACCAGGTCAAACTGGCGATCAAGCCGATCCTCGAAAAGAAAGGCTACACGGTCAAGCTCGTCGAATTCAACGACTACGTTCAGCCCAATCTGGCCTTGGCGCAAGGTTCGCTCGACGCCAACGTTTTCCAGCACATCATCTATCTCAAGAAGTTCTCGGCAGACAAGGGACTCAATCTCGTCGACGTCGTCAAGGTGCCCGTCGCACCGCTCGGAATCTACTCGAAGAAGCACAAGAGCCTCGCCGAGCTCAAGAGCGGCGACCGCATCACGCTACCCAACGACCCGAGCAATCTGGCGCGCGCGCTGGTCTTTCTCGAACAACAGGGCCTGCTCAAGGTCAAGGCGTCGATCGACCCGCTCAAGGCGACCGAGAAGGACCTCGCCGAGAATCCGCACCAGCTCAAGCTGACGCCGATCGAAGCCGCTCAACTGCCGCGCACCCTAGACGACGCCGCCTTTGTCGTGATCAACGGCAATTTCGCCATCGCCTCCGGCCTCAAGCTCGCCGAAGCCATCGCTCTGGAAAAGACGCCCGACCACTACCTCAACGTCGTTGCCGTCAAGGCCGACGACAAGGACAAGGCGTGGACGCAGGATATCGTCGCCGCCTTCAAGTCGAAGGAATACAAAGCCGTTCTCGACAAGAGCTTCCAGGGCTACGCGCGCCCGGCCTACCTGCAGTAAGCCAAGGAAATGCCTGATGAGGGCAAGCTGCCCTCATCACGTTACGTTTTGTAACAGACTTGATGGTAGAGAGTCCGTAGTATTACCGGCTCGATTCAAGCATTCGGTCAGCCCGCGTTTATGTCAACAAAACTTCCCGCCAATGACTTTCCCTTCTTGAATCGATTATTGGCTGAGATAAAGTCGCTCAGGGAGGCGAAACGTCCGCGACGGACCAGTGCGCCGAGGCAGGAAAGCCAGCCAGCCGCACTGAAGCACGAATGCGCTGGCCACGCCAGCTGCTTGTCGCGACACACGCGCCAAGCCAAGACGGCAACGGGTATGGCGAACGAGCCTGCGCGCGGCCAAGGATAGGTCAAACTCTTGAAATTCTCGCAATTTTCAATCTCTCTGCTGCTGATTCTCGCTTCGACGCTTAGCCGTGCGGACATCTATGGCTATGTCGACGAGCAGGGCGTATCGCACTTTTCCGCCGAAAAACTCGATTCCCAGTACAAGCTGTGGTCGAGAGGCGCTTTGGGATCGGTCGAGCTTGAGTCGGCTGGCGGCGAAAGCCCGCCGCAACTGGGTCGCCTGACCCAACATCCGGGCCTGAAGAAATACGAGCCGCTATTGAAGCTGGCCAGCCTCGAATTTTCGGTTGAGCTGCACTTGCTCAAGGCAGTCATGGCCGCCGAGTCCGGATTCAATCCTGACGCGGTTTCACCCAAGGGCGCCATTGGCCTGATGCAAGTGATGCCGGCCACGGCAGAACGCTATGGCGTTCTCGCCGACAAGAAAAAATCGCTCGAACAGAAATTGCGCGATCCAAAGACCAATATTCGCCTGGGCGCTCGCTACCTGTCCGACCTGTCGAGGAAATTTCCCGAACAACAAAAACTGGTGATCGCTTCCTATAACGCCGGCGAAGGCGCGGTCAAGCAATACAAGAACACCATTCCGCCGTATCGCGAAACGCTCAATTACGTCCAGTTGGTGAGCGAGCTATGCCAGGTCTATCAACCGAAACTGGTTTCCAGAAGCCATGGCGCCATGGTGCTCAGAGACACCGCCAATAGCAGCAAACGCATTCGCCTGACGATCAGCGGACCGACGAATAACGCCGCTGCTCCGCTGCCACTGCGCCCCGCCGACAGCTGAACGTCGTCGCTGGTGGCAAAGCCGCGCTTCCCAGCTCGGTGCCGCGCATTCGCCGCGGCGGTCTTCACACCTCCCGGCCCATACCGGCGATAATCACGCTCGCAGCTTTGCTCGGCGCGCCCACCTCTGCCCGCGCGGAAATTGGCAGCAGCAGAGCCTGTCGTTTCTTCTTTCAAGAACTGACCAGACCACCCGGCGAAAATACAATTCACCTATGAATCAACCCGCTAAATCAAAAAAAACAGAGCTTGCCGACGATTTTCCGGAAGCCGAAAAATCACCGCACACTCCAATGATGCAGCAATACCTCAGGCTCAAGGCACAGCATCCGGGAATCCTGCTGTTTTATCGGATGGGCGACTTTTACGAGCTGTTCTATGAAGACGCAGAGAAAGCCGCGCGGCTGCTCAATATCACGCTGACGACGCGCGGCCAGAGCGCCGGCGTGCCGATCAAGATGGCCGGCGTTCCCTACCACGCGGTCGAGCAGTATCTGGCGCGGCTGGTCAAGCTCGGCGAATCGGTGGTGATCTGCGAGCAGATCGGCGACCCGGCAACCAGCAAAGGCCCGGTCGAACGCGCCGTGGCGCGCATCGTGACGCCGGGAACGCTGACCGACGCGGCGCTGCTCGACGAGAAACGCGACATCCTGCTGCTCGCCGTCGCGGTGACCAAACAAGCCGCCGGACTCGCCTGGCTCAATCTGGCGAGCGGCGAGTTTCGCGTCAGCGAAGTGACGCCCGAGAAACTCGCGGCGACGATTGACCGCATCCGCCCCGCCGAGATCGTCCTCGCTGAGAGTCTGGTCTTGCCGTTCACGCCCGAAGCCGCGCTGACGCGATCGCCCGACTGGCATTTCGACAGCGAGGCGGCGAACCGCGAGCTGTGCGCGCATTTTCGCACCGCGTCGCTGTCGGGCTTCGGCGCCGACGGACTGCGCCCCGCCATCGCCGCGGCCGGCGCGTTGCTGCGCTACGCGCAGGCGACGCAGACGCGCGCCCTGCCGCATGTGCAGTCGCTGACCGTCGAGCGCGACGGCGCTTACCTCGGCCTCGACACCGCAACGCGGCGCAACCTGGAACTTACCGAAACGCTGCGCGGCCAACCGGCGCCGACGCTGTGCAGCCTGCTCGACCGTTGCGTCACGGCGATGGGCTCGCGTTTCCTGCGCCACGAGCTGCACCACCCGCTGCGCGACACGGCGATCCCGGCGGCGCGCCACGCGGCGATCGAAGCGCTGATCGACGACGGCGGTGCTCGTCTGGGCGAGCTGCGCCAGACGCTGCGCGGCTTTGCCGACATCGAACGCATCGCCGGGCGCATCGCTCTTTTCAGCGCACGTCCGCGCGATCTTTCCAGCCTGCGCGAGAGTTTGCAGCAGCTCGCCGAGCTGCGCGAGGCGATGGCCGGAACACCGGCGCCGCTGCTCGCCGACCTGCTCGGTGAGCTGGCGACGCCGGCTGCCGCGCTCGATCTCTTGAGCGCGGCGATCCTGCCCGAACCGGCGGCGCTGATCCGCGACGGCGGCGTGATCGCCAAGGGCTTCGATGCGGATCTTGACGAGCTGCAGTCGCTCAACGATAACTGCGGCGCCTTCCTGGTCGGGCTCGAAGCGCGCGAACGCGAACGCAGCGGCATTGCCAACCTCAAGGTCGAATACAACCGCGTTCATGGCTTCTACATCGAGATCACCAACGCGCACGCCGCCAAAGTGCCCGACGACTACCGCCGGCGGCAGACGCTGAAGAACGCCGAGCGCTACATCACGCCCGAACTCAAGGCTTTCGAAGACAAGGCGCTGTCAGCGCAGGATCGCGCGCTGGCGCGCGAGAAGGTGCTCTACGAAGCCGTCATGACGGCCTTGCAGCCCGATCTGCCACAGCTGCAGCAGATCGCTAGGGCGGTCGCGCACAGCGACCTGCTGGCGAGCTTCGCCGACAGCGCGCTGGCCAACAATTACTGCCGGCCGCTGTTTTCAAACGAACCCGGACTGCTGATCGAAGGCGGCCGCCACCCGGTCGTCGAGGGCGAGCTGGCGGGCGGCGAATCGTTCATCGCCAACGACACCAGGCTCGGCGATGGACGCCGCCTGCTGCTCATCACCGGCCCGAACATGGGCGGCAAGTCAACGTATATGCGCCAGACCGCGCTGATCGCGCTGCTCGCTCACGTCGGCAGCTTCGTCCCGGCCAAGCGCGCGCTGCTCGGCCCGCTCGACCAGATCTTCACGCGCATTGGCGCGTCCGACGACCTCGCTTCCGGGCGTTCGACGTTCATGGTCGAGATGACCGAATCGGCGGCGATCCTCCATCACGCCACCGAGCACAGCCTGGTGCTGATGGACGAAGTCGGTCGCGGCACCTCGACCTTCGACGGCCTGGCGCTGGCTTTCGCGATCTGCCGCCACCTCGTTGAGAAGAACCGTGCGTTGACGCTGTTCGCCACGCACTACTTCGAGCTCACGCTGCTCGCCAACGAATACGTCGATCTGGCCAACGTCCATCTGGACGCCGTCGAACACGGCGAGCGCATCGTCTTCCTGCACGCCGTCGAGGACGGCCCGGCCAACCAGAGCTACGGCATCCAGGTCGCCGCGCTGGCCGGGATCCCGTCGTCGGTGGTCAAAGCTGCGCGCCGCCAGCTGCGCGAATTCGAGCAACGCGCAGCAAGCAATCCGCTGCAGCCCGATCTTTTTGCCGCGCCGCTGCCGTCCGCCGAGCCGAATGAGCCCGAGATCGATCCGGCCGTCGAACGGCTCGGCCTGATCAACCCCGACGAACTGACGCCCAAACAGGCGCTCGACGTGCTCTACGAGCTCAAGGCGCTGTGCCGATGAGCCGCCTGCTGGCGGCGCTGTGCTTGCTCGTCGCGGTTGCTGCACACGCCGAGAGCTGGCGCTTCGCGGTGATCGGCGACACGCCGTACAGCGACCAGGAGCGGCGCGAACTGCCGTCGATGCTCGACGAGATTGCCGAAGAAAATGCCGACAAACGCCCCGAGTTCGTCGTCCATGTCGGCGACTTCAAAAAAAGCAGCGAGCGCTGCAGCGACGAAATATTTCGCGATCGTTATGCGCTGTTCAACGCGTCGAAGGTGCCGTTGATCTACGTTCCCGGTGACAACGAATGGACCGACTGCAAGCACGTCATCGCCGGGCATTTTGACGAACTCGAGCGCCTGGACAAGCTGCGCCGACTCTTCTTCGCCGAACCACGCTCGCTGGGGCAAACGACTATCGCGCTTGAACGGCAGTCGAGCGCTTTTCCGGAGAATTTGCGCTGGCGCCTCGGGCCGCTGCTGTTCGTGACGCTCAACGTTCCCGGCCCCAACAACAATTTTGGCATGGGACACGACGCCAGCGCCGAATTCCAATCGCGCAATCCGGCCTTGATCGACTGGCTCAAACAAGGCTTTGCGGCGGCGCGGCGCGAGCACTCAGCGGCCATCGTCATTGCCATGCAGGGTAATCCGGGATTCAAGCACTTCGCCGCCGGCCTGACCCACAGCGGCTATCGCGGACTGCTTGAAACGCTGCGCAGCGAAACTCTGAGCTTCCCTGGTCAAGTGCTGCTGGTGCATGGCGATACGCACTGGCAGCGAATCGATCATCCGCTGCGCAACGGGAAAGCGACGGTCGCCAACTTCACGCGGCTGGAGAGCTTCGGCTCCCCGTTCATGGGCTGGGTCAAGGTCATCGTCGACACGCAGACGCCGGGGCTTTTTCGCTTCGAGGTGCGACCACGCCACCCGTAGCGTATTCAGATTAGATAATGCAATTAACCACAACGAACACGACGATCACGAAGAAAAAGCAATCGTTGGCAATGTATTGATGTATCAGCGACCGAGTCACAGACACATCAAGAAGAAACAAGGATCTTCGTTGTGCCCGTTGAGTCGTTGTGGTTCAAACGGTGTTTAGGCCGATCAGTCGTCGTGATCGCAATCGCCGTCGTGGATATGGCCGTGCTCGATTTCCTCGGCGCTCGCCGGACGCACCGCGGTCACCGTGCAGGTAAACACCAGCGCCATTCCGGCCAGCGGATGGTTGCCGTCGAGCACGACCTTGTCGCCGGCGATCTCGGTAACGCGATAGATCAGGATATCGTCGTCGTCTTCGCCGTCGGGAACGCCCTCGAACTGCATGCCGACCTCGAGCTCCTTGGGGAAGCCCTTGCGCGATTCGACCTGAATCAGCTGCGCGTCGTACTCGCCGAAGGCGTCGTCGGGCTGCATTTTGACGACGACCGACTCGCCGACCTTCTTCTCATGGACGGCTTCTTCGATCAGCGGAAAAATATCGTCGTAGCCGCCGTGCAGGTAAACGAGCGGCTCCTGTCCGGCATCGACGAGTTCGCCGTCGGGGTCGGTGACGCTGTAGTCGAGAGTCACGATGGTGTTTTTTACAACTGTGTTCATGGATTGAGTTCCTTGACCACGCGCAATACCTCAAGCGCGTGGCCTTTGGCGTTGACTCCGTAAAGCGCGAAACGGAGAACGCCTTGTTTGTCGATGACGAAGGTTGAACGGACGATGCCAAATTTCTTGACGCCATCGACCTCCTTCGCCTGCCATACGCCGTACTGCTTGCACGCCACGCCCTCCGAATCCGACAGGAGGCGCACTGAAATACCGTGCTTGTCACGAAATTCGGCGTGTTTGATGCACTCGTCACGGCTGATGCCAATGACCGTGCAGTCGTGACGCGTAAACTCGTCCTCGTGATCGGAAAAATCGGTGGCTTCGAGCGTACAGCCCGGTGTGTCATCCCTGGGGTAGAAAAAGAGAATAACGTTGTGCTTGCCATGAAACTGGGCGATATCGATCGACTCCATATCCGCATCGGGGAGGACGAACATCGGCGCAGCTTGTCCAACTTTCAGCATTTTGTCTCCTTATCAGCCCAACTCATTTGCAGCACATCGATCAGGGTTGTCGGATTCTAACCAAGCTTCCGGCGGATGACTAGAAGAAAGAAAAGCCTTGAGCACGCTACAATACGCAGCACGAAACTCAAATTTTCCTGCGCCTATGACCAACGGATTACCGGTTCAGACCGCAGGCATTTAAATTGATTCGATCAACCGCAACGGGATACGCCATGAGCCCCTTACACCACTCAGTACGCGCCCTGGCCTTGGTGGCCTGGACCCTGTTCGCCCCGGTCTGGGCGGCGCCGATAATCGTTGAACTCTCATCCGAAGCGAGCCGCCCCGCAGTCAATGATCAGGTTCGCGCAACGGTCGCTGCCGAAGCGACCGGAACGACGCCAGGCGAACTGTCGCGACAGGTCAACAGTCAGATCAGCGAAGCGCTCAAGATCGCCAAATCGTACCCGGCAATCAGGACGCAAAGCGGCAGCACCGCAACCTACCCTGTCTACGCCAAGGGTGGAAAAATCGAATCGTGGCGAATGCGCTCTGAGCTTTCGCTCGAATCCGGCGATGCCGCCTCAGTTTCCGAACTGCTGGGCAAACTGCAAGTTTCGCTGGGCGTCTCCAGTCTGCTGCTGCAGCCGTCGCCCGAGACGCGCAAGAAGGTCGAGAGCGAGGCGATGATCGACGCCATTGCCGCATTCAAGGGGCGCGCCAAGGTGATTGCCGACGCGTTGGGAATGAACTATCGAATCAAGCAGCTCTCGGTGAGCACCAGCGGCCGAGTCGTTCAGCCGATGTTCCGCGGCGCGGCAAAGACGATGGCCATGGACGCTGCGCCGATGCCGCTCGAAGCGGGAGAATCGCAGGTCAACGCGACGGTCTCAGGCCAAATAGAGCTTGAGTAGCGAGCCGGCTATCATTTTTTTCTGGAGGCAGGTTTCGTCGCTGGTTTGTCCGACGGCGCTTTTTCGGGGATCTGAACGAAGACCTCGTCCTGTTTGATCATTCCCAGTTCAAAGCGCGCGCGTTCCTCGATCGCGTCGTAGCCCTGCTTGAGGTCGCGCACTTCGGCGTCGAGCCCGGCGTTGCGCACCTCGAGCTTGCGATTGCCTTCCTTCTGCTGTTGCAGCTGACGATCAACGTCCCAGACGCGCAACCAGCCGCCCTTGCCCACCCATAACGGGTACTGCAACAGCACAAGCAAAGCGACCAGCGCGACCGAGAGCCAGCGCATCGAATCAGCAAAATGCGCGGCGTGACACGTCGCCACAAGACGCCGTGCGGCGGCTTCTGCGCAGACGCCTCAAACCACGCTCCAGGTTTTTCACCGCAGGTTGTAGAAGGCGTCGCGCCCGGGATAAGCGGCGGTGTCGCCGAGGTCTTCCTCGATGCGCAGCAGTTGGTTGTACTTGGCGATGCGATCCGAGCGCGACAGCGAACCGGTCTTGATCTGCAGCGCATTCATGCCGACCGCGATGTCGGCAATGGTGCTGTCCTCGGTTTCGCCCGAACGATGCGAGATCACCGCCGTATAGCCGGCGCGCTTGGCCATTTCGATCGCTGCGAAGGTTTCCGACAGCGTGCCGATCTGGTTGATCTTGATCAGGATCGAGTTGCCGATGCCTTGCTTGATGCCTTCCTTGAAAATCTTGGTGTTGGTCACGAAAACGTCGTCGCCGACGATCTGGACCTTCTTGCCGAGTCGCTCGGTCAAGAGCTTCCAGCCGTCCCAGTCGCCTTCGGCCATGCCGTCTTCGATCGAGACGATCGGGAAGCTGTCGGCCAGATTGGCCAGATAATCGACGAGTTGCGCTGAAGTGAGTTGCAAGCCTTCGCCCGCCAGATTGTATTTGCCGTCCTTGTAGAACTCGGAAGCGGCGCAGTCAAGGCCGATCAGTACGTCTTCGCCCGGGAAATAACCCGCCGCTTCGATCGCCTGCACCACCAGTTGCAAGCCATCGGCGTGGCTCGCGAGGTTGGGCGCGAAACCGCCCTCGTCGCCGACGGCGGTCGAGAAGCCCTTCTTGTCGAGCAATTTCTTGAGCGCGTGAAAAACCTCGGCGCCGCAGCGCAGCGCTTCGCGGAACGAATTCTGGCTCACCGGGATGATCATGAATTCCTGGAAATCCAGGCTGTTGTTGGCGTGCTGGCCGCCGTTGATGATGTTCATCATCGGCACCGGCATCTGCATCGGTCCGGAACCGCCGAAATAGCGATACAGCGGCAGGCCCGATTCCTCGGCCGCCGCCTTGGCGACCGCCATCGACACCGCCAGCATGGCGTTGGCGCCCAGGCGCGATTTGTTCTCGGTACCGTCGAGTGCAATCAGCGTCTGGTCGATGAACGCCTGCTCCTGCGCGTCGAGGCCGATGATCGCTTCGGCGATCTCGGTATTGACGTTCTCAACCGCCTGCATCACGCCCTTGCCCAGATAGCGCGAAACATCGCCGTCGCGCAGTTCGATCGCTTCACGCGAGCCTGTTGACGCACCGGACGGCACTGCGGCACGACCCATCACGCCAGATTCAAGCAAGACATCGCATTCGACGGTGGGGTTGCCCCGTGAATCGAGGATTTCGCGCGCGACCACATCAACAACAGAGCTCATGTTTCTTCCTTTATCGGTACACACATCAGTGACAGGGCGACCAGCCTCGCAGCTTGAGACGCCGAGGAATTATAAGACGTCTTCAATCGAACCGGGTGACCAGCCGACCGCTCATTACTTCAATTCCTCGAAACCGCCGGCCTTGGCCGCGCGGTCGAGCGCCACCAGCGTCGTCAGCAGACTCGCCATGCGCGCCAGCGGCCAGCTGTTGGGGCCGTCGGACAGCGCCTTTTCGGGACACGGGTGGGTTTCCATGAACAGCCCTGCAATGCCGACGGCAACTGCCGCGCGCGCCAAGACCGGGACGAACTCGCGCTGACCGCCGGAAACCGTCCCCTGGCCGCCGGGCAATTGCACCGAATGCGTCGCGTCAAAGACCACCGGGCACGACGTCTCGCGCATGATGGCCAGGCTGCGCATGTCGGAAACCAGGTTGTTGTAGCCGAACGACGCACCGCGCTCGCAGACCATCAGGTTGTCGGCGCCCGCATTGGCTTCCCTGGCCTTGGCGACGACGTGCTTCATGTCGCCCGGCGCCAGGAACTGCCCCTTCTTGATATTGACCGGCTTGCCGCAGGCGGCCACGGCGTGGATGAAATCGGTTTGTCGGCACAGAAACGCCGGCGTCTGCAGCACGTCGACGACCGATGCAACGGCAACGATGTCTTCTTCCGAATGGACGTCGGTAAGCACCGGTACGCCGACCTGGCGGCGAACTTCGGCAAGCAGGTGCAGGCCTGCGTCGAGACCGGGGCCGCGCGCCGAGCGGCCCGAGCTGCGGTTGGCCTTGTCGTACGACGCCTTGAAGATATAAGGCAAGCCGAGCTTGGCGCAGACTTCCTTCAGTTGCCCGGCGACGTCGACGCAAAGCTCGAGCGACTCGGCAGTGCACGGACCTGCGATCAGGAACAGCGGTTGGCCCAACCCGACCTCAAAACCGCACAGTTTCATGATCCGGCCTGGTAGGCGATGGCGGCGCGAACGAACGAGGTAAACAACGGATGTCCGTGACGCGGCGACGACGTGAATTCAGGATGGAACTGACAGCCGACGAACCACGGATGCGCGTTCGGACCTTCTTTGGGCAGCTCGACCATCTCGCACAGATTGGTTCCCGGGGCGCGTCCGGCGACGATCATGCCGCTCGCTTCAAGCGCACCGAGCAGCGTGTTATTGACCTCGTAACGATGACGGTGGCGCTCGACGATCTCGGCTGTGCCGTAAATCGCGCGCGCCAGCGTGCCCTCGCTGAGCAGACAGACCTGTCCGCCCAGGCGCATCGAGCCGCCCAGGTCGGAGTTCTCGTCGCGCTTCTCGACCTTGCCCGACGCATCCTGCCATTCGGTAATCAGCGCGATCACCGGGAAAGGCGACGCCTGCTCGAACTCGGTGCTGTGCGCGCCAGGCATTCCGGCGACGTCGCGCGCGTATTCGATGACCGCCAACTGCATGCCCAGACAGATTCCCAGATAGGGAACCTTGTTTTCGCGCGCGTAACGAATCGCCGCGATCTTGCCTTCGGTACCGCGCCGGCCAAAACCGCCCGGCACCAGAATGGCGTCCATTCCCTTGAGCGAAGCGCAGCCCTGGCCTTCGATTTCTTCGGAGTCGATGTAGTGGATCTTGACTTTGCTGCGCGTGTAGATCCCGGCGTGAATCAGCGCCTCGGTCAGCGACTTGTACGACTCGGTGAGGTCGACGTACTTGCCGACAAAAGCGACGTTGATCGTATGCTCAGGATGCTCCAGCGCGTAGATGATGTTCTTCCAGACCGTAAGATCAGCGGCGCGGGCCAGGATGTCGAGCTTGTGGCAAACGATCTCGTCGAGCATCTGGTTGTGCAGCATGCCGGGAATCTTGTAAATCGAATCGGCATCGAGCATCTCGATCACCGCTTCGCGCTGCACGTTGCAGAAGAGCGCGATCTTGACCTTCTCGTCTTCCGGAATGTGACGATCGGCACGGCACAGCAGGATATCCGGCTGGATACCGATTTCGCGCAATTCCTTGACCGAATGCTGCGTCGGCTTGGTCTTGAGTTCGCCAGCGGTCGGCAGGTAAGGCACCAACGTCAGGTGGACATAGCAAGCATTGCCGCGCCCCTCCTGCAGCCCCATCTGGCGAATCGCTTCGAGAAAGGGCAGCGACTCGATGTCGCCGACCGTTCCGCCGACTTCGACGATCGCCACGTCGGCGCCTTCGGCGCCGCGCTTGATGTGGTTCTTGATCTCGTCGGTAATGTGCGGGATCACCTGCACGGTCTTGCCGAGGTACTCGCCGCGCCGCTCCTTCTTGATCACCGTTTCGTAAATCTGACCGGTGGTGAAGTTGTTGCGCTTGCCCATTTTGGCGCTGGTGAAGCGCTCGTAGTGGCCCAGGTCAAGGTCGGTTTCGGCACCGTCTTCGGTGACGAAAACCTCGCCGTGCTGGAACGGACTCATTGTTCCAGGATCGACGTTGATATAGGGATCAAGCTTGATGTGGGTGACTTTGATTCCCCGGGACTCGAGGATCGCGCCTAGCGACGCGGCGGAGATGCCTTTGCCGAGGGAGGACACCACTCCGCCGGTAACGAAAACGTATTTGGTCATGAATTTATCTGCAGCGGGAAAGCCGAATTGTAGCCGAAAAATGGGAAGCGCCAAAAGGGCTTCGCAAGGAAATCACGATCAGCCCGGCCCGCAATCGCGCCCGCAATCGTTTATGATGGGTATCGATTACGTATAAAGCGCCAAGCGAGACACTCATGAATCGAAACAACACAATTTCCCGCCCCGACGCTCGTCGGACCACCATCGCGGGAATTTTCCGCATCGCGGCAGCGGTCCTTGCTGGCGCGCTACTGCTGGCGGGCTGCGACAAGCCGGTTGAGCAAAACCACACGCCGGTCAAAAGCGAAGCGCCGCCGATCGCCGAGTCAGCGCTCGCCGAAGCCGCGATCGCGGGCGACCTGGTCCAAATCAAGACGCTGCTTGACGCCGGCGCAGAGATCAATTCAAAAGACGCACTGGGCCGCACACCGCTGCATATGGCAGCCTTTTACGGTCGGCTAAAAACCACCGAACTGTTGATCGCCAGCGGCGCCGATATCAACGCCAAAGACCGCGTCGACATGACGCCGCTGCATGCAGCCGTGCTCTCGGGCGGTCGGCAGGAAGTTGAGCTCTTGCTGCTCAAGAAAGCGGACATCAAGGCCAAATCGGACGCCGGGCAGACGGCGCTGCACCTTGCCGCCGCCACCGGTCAACCCAAACTCTCGAAATTCCTGATCGAACGCGGAGCTGATCCGCAGGCCAAGGACACCGATGGCAAGACGCCGCTGTCCTACGCCGAGCAGAACCGGCACCCGCAGACCACCGCCCTGCTCCAGCAATACCGCGCAAAAAACTAGTCAGCGTCTGGCCTAGCCGCGAAGAAGCAGGCTCGGCCAGCTACATCGCCTCGCCGCCGCGGATCAGGCCGACGGCAATGCCTTCGATCTCGACCGAGCGCTCGCGCGTATCGACGATGATCGGGTCGAAATCGGGATTCTCGGCGACCAGTTCGACGATATCGCCATGCTGACGGAAGCGTTTGACGGTCACGTCGTCGTCGAGCCTGGCGACGACAATTTGACCATTGCGTGCCTCGCTGCTGCGATGCACGGCGAGCAGGTCACCATCGAGGATGCCGGCGTTGATCATCGACAGCCCGCGAACGCGCAGCAGAAAATCTGCTCGCGGCTTGAATAGCGTGGCGTCGAGCGCATATCGCCCCTGCACGTTTTCAACCGCCAGGATCGGGCTACCGGCCGCGACGCTGCCGATCAACGGCAGGCCCAATTGCTCGACCAGACGGATGCCGCGCGCCGAACCGGGTTCGAGCACGATGATTCCTTTCTTGGCCAGTGCCTTGAGGTGTTCCTCAGCCGCATTGTGCGACGCAAAGCCAAAGGCGCTGGCGATTTCCGCGCGCGTCGGCGGTGCGCCGAGCACCTCCAGCGTATTACGGATGAAATCGAGAATTTCCTGCTGCCGCGGGGTGAGCTTGATCATGATCATCGCCTCCAATCGATTCACTGTATTTTTATACAGCCATCAAGGAAAGGCAAGCGATATATCGATGCCTCGAAAAATGCTTATGAATCGACCGGATCCGGAACGATTCGCCCGACAATCCAGCGCTTGGCGTCGATGATTTTCGGGTCGTAACGGTCGAAGGCCATCAGACGCTGCCCGAGAAGGTAAGCGTTGAGCAGCAGGCTACGACTCTTCGCTTCCTCATCGCCCAAGCCGCAGGCGACGAAAAGCCGGCTGGCAGTCTCCAGCCGATAGCGATCGACCGCCTCGACGACGGCACCGGCCTGCGCGTCGCGCCTCGCCCAATCGCGCACCGCCAGTTCGATGGCGACATCCTTGCGGTTGCTGCCATCGACATCGATGATCTGCAGCACTTGCTCGCGCGCCTGACCTGCCGGCGCATTGCTGCCGTCAATCCGGCCCGCCTTCCACGCCTGCAGCACGGCATCGACCAGATCCTGCCGATCCTTGAAGTGCCAGTAAAAGCTGCCCTTGGTGACGCCAAAGCGCTTGGCCAAGGCCTCGACGCGCATCCCGGCGACGCTCTCGTCGGCCAGCGCCTCGATTGCCCCTTCGATCCATTCGTGCCGATCAAGCGGCTTGCGCGTTACTGATTCTTCGGTTTTCATCCCATCTGCCCTTCCAGGCAAGGCCGCACGAAGCATTTCTACGTGTTTGACAGCGGAACAATCCGTACCGTACGCTTGTCCATACCAAGGAGTATGGATCATTGTCCGGTCGGCGATTGGCAATGTCAAATAGCGCCTGTTCAAGGTAATACGCAAAGGAGAGAAGCTTTGAAGATTCTGATTCCCGTCAAACGGGTCGTCGATTACAACGTCAAGGTGCGGGTCCGCGCGGATGGCCGCGGCGTCGATATCGCCAACGTCAAGATGTCGATGAACCCTTTCGACGAGATTGCTGTTGAAGAAGCGGTTCGCCTCAAGGAGACTGGCGTTGCCAGCGAAGTCATCGCTGTTTCGGCCGGCGTCGCAAGCTGTCAGGACACGTTGCGCACGGCGCTGGCGCTGGGCGCCGACCGCGCCATCCTGATCGAGACCGACGCCGCATTGCAGCCACTGGCAGTCGCCAAGCTGCTGCGCGCAGTCTGCGCAAAAGAGCAGCCGCAGTTGGTCCTGTGCGGCAAGCAGGCGATCGACGACGACGCCAACCAGACCGGCCAGATGCTCGCCGCGCTGATGAACTGGCCGCAAGCCACCTTCGCTTCGAAAGTCATCATCGCGGGCGGCCTGGCGAGCGTGACGCGCGAAATCGACGGCGGTCTCGAAACCGTCGAGATCGCCTTGCCGGCGGTGGTCACCGCCGACCTGCGCCTCAACGAGCCGCGCTACGCAACGCTGCCCAATATCATGAAGGCCAAGAAAAAGCCGCTGGCGATCACCAACCCGGACGAGCTGGGCGTCGATGTCGCGCCGCGTCTGACGACGTTGTCGATGGCCGAGCCGCCCAAGCGCGCGGCCGGCGTACGCGTCGCCGATATCGCCGAATTGGTCGCCAAACTCAAGAATTCAGGGGTGATCGCATGACTTGCCTGGTTATCGCCGAACACGACAACGCTTCGCTCAAGCCGGCGACGCTCAACACGGTGGCTGCTGCGGCGCAGATCGGCGGCGAAATTCACCTGCTGATCGCCGGTAGCGCGTGCGCCGCAGCCGCCGATGAAGCGGCGAAGATCGCCGGCATAGCTAAGGTGCTGCTGGCCGAGGCGCCGCACTATGCCGAACATTCGCCGGAAAACATCGCGGCGCTGATCGTCGCTCATGCCGGTCCGTACAGCCACCTTCTTGCGCCAGCGACCAGCGCCGGCAAGACCGTCATGCCGCGAGTCGCGGCGCTGCTCGACGTGGCGCAAATTTCCGAAATCGTCGCGGTGCGCTCGCCCGACACCTTTGTTCGCCCGATCTACGCCGGCAGCGTGCTGGAAACCGTGCGCTCGTCCGACGCCGTCAAGGTCATCACCGTTCGCGCTACGGCTTTCACAGCGGCCGCCGCTGGTGGAACGGCAAGCGTCGAGGCGATTGCGGCGGCGGCCGACTTGGGCCAGAGCAAGCTCATTTCGCGCGAGCTCCCGCAATCTGCACGTCCGGATCTGGCGGCGGCCAAGGTCGTCGTTTCCGGTGGACGCGGGCTGGGCAGCGGCGAAAACTTCAAGCAGCTGCTCGAACCGCTCGCCGACAAACTCGACGCGGCGCTCGGCGCGTCGCGCGCAGCGGTCGATGCAGGCTACGCGCCCAACGATTTCCAGGTCGGGCAAACCGGCAAGGTCGTCGCGCCGCAGCTCTATATCGCCGTCGGCATCTCAGGCGCCATCCAGCATCTGGCGGGAATGCAGGACAGCACGGTGATCGTCGCGATCAACAAGGACCCCGACTGCGCGATCTTCCAGGTCGCCGACTACGGACTGGTCGGCGATTTGTTTGAACTGGTTCCGGCGCTGACCGCAGCGCTCGACTGAGAAAAGCGCGACGACCGGACACCACCGCCGCGCTTCTTTAGCGACGCAAGCCACTGCGCCAAAACCGCCGGCAAGCGTTTAGAATTCGTTCTGGGTTTCTTGACCGAGGGAGCGCATCGTGAGCCAGACGACGCATCAAGCCGCTGAGGCCTTACGCCGCGAGCTGACCACGGCGACGATCGGCGAACTGAGTTTCCCGACCAGTCTGGACGCCAGCCGGCGGGTCTTGAAAGCCGTCGAAAACCCGGACATTGCGCTGTCGGCGCTGGCCAAGATCGTCGTCGCCGAACCGCTGTTGTCGGCCAAGGTGATCCGGCTCGCCAACTCGGTTGCGCTCAACCCGGCCAACAAACTGGTGCGCGACGTCAGGCAGGCGGTGTTGCGCGTCGGAACGGATCTGACCAAGGCTTTGGCGATGGTGCTGATGATGGACCAGTTGCGCCAGTCGCAGCGCCACAGCGGCTGCCGCGACCTCGCCAATCGCCTGTGGGAGCGCAGCGTCCATACCGCCGCGCTGGCGTACGTGCTGGCCCGCAAGCTGACGATACTCAACGCCGACGAAGTGATGTTTTCTGCGCTTGTTCGCGACCTGGGTCGCTTCTACCTGCTCTCGCGGGTCGCCGACTACCCAGCCTTGCTTGACGATCTGGCGGTGCTCGCGCAGACCATCAACGACCTCACCAGCCAGGCGACCAGCATCGTCCTCGAAAAGCTCAAGCTGCCAGACTCGGTCGCCGCGATGCTGATCGCCTCGCGCCGATGCAGCGGGGTCATGCCGCCGGCCACGGCGGGCGATGTGCTGTTCATCGCCGCTGCGCTCTCGCCGCGCCGCGATCCCTTCGACGAACTCGATTCGCGTCGCACGGCAACGACCGACGGCACTGAGGTGCCGGGCCTCGACCAGGCGACGCTGGCCGACCTGATCGCCGAATCCGGCGAGGAAATCTACTCGATCGTCGTCGCGCTCGAATCGTAAGCCGGCTACATGTTCGGGTAGTTCGGCCCCTCGCCGCCCTGCGGCGCGACCCAGCTGATGTTCTGCGTCGGATCCTTGATGTCGCAACTCTTGCAATGGATGCAGTTCGACGCGTTGATCTGCAGGCGCGGATTCTCGCCCGCCGCGTCGCCGACGATTTCATAGACGCCGGCCGGACAGTAGCGTTGTTCGGGGGCGTCGTAGCGCGCCAGGTTGACGCTGATCGGCACCGACTCGTCGGCAAGCTTGAGGTGGCAGGGCTGGTCTTCTTCGTGGCTGGTATTCGAAAGATAAACCGACGACAGCCGATCGAAACTGATCACCCCATCGGGTTTGGGATAAGCAATTGGCGTGCAGTCGGCGGCTGGCTTGAGCCGGGTGTGATCGGCGCCGGCGTGGTGCAGCGTCCACGGTGCCTTGCCGCGCAGCAGCAGCTGATCGATGCCGAACAGCAGGCTGCCCAGGTGCAAGCCTTTGGCCATCGACGGTTTGAAGTTGCGCGCGCGGTAGAGCTCGTCATAAAGCCAGCTCGCGCGGAAGGCGGCAGGATAGTTCGCCAGTTCGTCGTGACGCCGCCCACTGGTGAGCGCGTCGAAACACGATTGCGCCGCCAGCGCACCGCTTTTGATCGCACAGTGCGACCCCTTGATTCGCGCGGCGTTGAGAAAACCGGCGTCGTCGCCTATCAGCGCGCCGCCCGGAAAAACCAGCTTGGGCAGCGATTGCAGGCCGCCGGCGGTAATCGCCCGTGCGCCGTAGGCAATGCGCTTGCCACCTTCAAGAAACTGGCGATAAAGCGGATGCGTCTTGAGCCGCTGGAATTCGTCGAAAGGTGAAAGGTACGGGTTGCGGTAGCCGAGGCCGACGACCAGGCCGACCGAGACCTGGTTGTTTTCCTGGTGGTAAAGGAAGCCGCCGCCGTAGGTTTGCGCGTCGAGCGGCCAGCCACCGCTGTGCACGACCAGCCCGCGTTGATGCTGGTCCGGATCGATCTCCCACAACTCCTTGAAACCGATGCCATAGACCTGCGGATCGACGCCGTCGCGCAGGCCGAATTTTTCCTCGAGCGCCTTGCCGAGCTGACCGCGACAGCCTTCGGCAAAGAGCGTATAACTCGCGCGCAATTCCATTCCCGGCTGATAGGCTGGACCGTGGCTGCCGTTCTTGAGAACGCCCTGGTCGCCGGTGGCGACGCCGACGACCGAACCATCATCGCCATAGAGCACCTCGGCACCGGCAAAACCGGCGTAGACTTCAACGCCGAGCGCTTCGGCCTGCTCGCCAAGCCAACGGCAGACGTTGCCGAGGCTGACGACGTAGTTGCCTTCGTTGTGCAAACACGACGGCAGCAACCCGTTGGGAATCTGAAACCCTGTCTTTTCGTTGAGGATCAGGAAACGGTCTTCGCAGACCGGCGCGTTGAGCGGCGCGCCCAGCGTTTTCCAGTCGGGCAGGAGCTCGCTGAGCGCGCGCGGATCAATCACCGCGCCGGACAGGATGTGGCCACCGATTTCGGCACTTTTTTCGATCAGGCAGACGCTGGTCTCGCGCTCGCCCTGCGCGGCGAGTTGCTTGAGACGAATCGCCGCCGCCAGCCCGGCCGGGCCGCCGCCGACGATCACGACGTCGTAGCCCATCGATTCTCGTATCATCTGCATCCTCGTGTATGCTGCGCCGTGCGATCAATCGCCAGCGCTGATCGCGCGCTTTTCAATACGGCATCGTATGGACAAAGGCGTTGCAGCGTCAAGTAACCAACCTGTCAAGGGATTTCCCATGAAACCATCGCAGAAACCAAAAAAACGGGTTCATCGCGCACCGCTGACGATCCGCTGCGGCGATCGCGCCAGCGGCGTGTTGCCGCCTCGCATAGCGCTACGTGCGGCTGTCCGACCGGGGCGGCCGGCATGAGTTCCCTGGGCAATGTGCTGTGGTTCATTCTCGGCGGCGCGCTGATGGGGCTCGGCTGGTGGTTCGTCGGCCTGCTCGCCTTCATCTCTATCGTCGGCATCCCGTGGGGCAAGGCCTGTTTCGTGATCGGCCAGTTCGCCTTCCTGCCGTTCGGCAAGGAAGCGGTGAGTCGCGAGGACCTGTCCGGCCGACCGGACATCGGTACCGGCGCGCTTGGGTTGCTCGGCAACGTGATCTGGTTCGTGCTCGCCGGCATCTGGCTGGCGATCGGCCACATGCTCTCGGCGGCCGCGTGTTTCGTCACCATCATCGGCATCCCCTTCGCCATCCAGCACGTCAAGCTGGCCTTGATCGCGCTGGCGCCGATCGGCAAGACGATCGTCGACAAAAACCTGGCAGCCGCGGTACGCGGTGAACAGGCGCAGGACGCGCTGGCCAAACTACGCGACCGTTCGTGATTCGCCTCACCCTTCAACATCACCACTCATCTTGAAAGCTTGATTCTGCTCCCCATGAACGTTGCCATCGATATCGTTTCCGATTTTGTCTGTCCCTGGTGTTATATCGGCAAAGCCCGCCTGGCGGCAGCCACCCAGCTGGTTCTCGAACAACACCCGCAAACGAGTTTCCAGTTCAACTGGCTGCCCTATTTCCTCAACCCCGACACGCCGCTCGCCGGCGAGCCATATCGCGTCTTTCTCGAAGCCAAGTTCGGCGGCGCCAAAGCGGTCGACAGGCTGCACGCGAAGGTCGCCGACGCCGGGCGTGACGACGGCGTGCAGTTTGACTTCGAACGCATCGCCAAGCGCCCCAACACCTTGCGCGCACACCGACTGGTCTACCGCGCCCAGTCGCTGGGCCATCGGCCAGCGGAAATCGAAGCGCTGGTTGCGCGCCTATTCAGCGCGCATTTTCAACGCGGCGAGGACATCGGCGACGTCGCGACGCTGGCAGCGATCGCCGCCGAATGCGGCGACGTCAAGGATGTCGTCGCTGCTTATCTGGCAAGCGATGAAGACGCGAAAAAGCTCAAGTCGCTCGCCGGAAAAGTCGGCAAACTCGCGGTCGACGGCGTGCCTTTCTTCATCATCCAGCGCCGCCTCACCATTTCCGGCGCGCAGACCAGCGTGCTGCTGGCGGCGGCGATCCTGCAGACGATGCAGGCGCCGGCCTGAGCAGCTGCCGGTACGCCCGATTGCTCGGCCGACGTACCGGCGCTTAACCTAGATCCATCGCCAGCAGGCCGTCGAGCAGCTCGATCATCTGGTCGATTTCGCCTTCGGCGATGTTGAGCGCCGGCATGAAGCGCAGCAGATTGGGGCGCGGCGAGTTGAGTAGCAGCCCGGTCGGTTGCAGCAGTTGCGCAGCGGCAACGATCTTCGGACCACGCCCGTCGTCGAGCACCAGCGCGCGCAGCAGACCGCTGCCGCGTTCGCCGCACAGGCCATGGCGAGCCGAGAGTTCGAGCAGGCGACGGGAAAGATAATTGCCCTTGGCATTGACCTCGGCGAGAAAATCCGGGTTCGCGATCTTCTTCATGATCGCGACGCCGACCGCGGTCATCAGCGGGTTGCCGTTGTAAGTGCCGCCCTGGTCGCCGGGAACGAAGCAGCAGACTTCCTCGCGCGCCAGCAGCGCGGCAAGCGGCACACCGCCACCGATGCCCTTGGCCAGCGTCATGATGTCGGGCGTGATGCCGCTGTGCTGGTAGGCAAAGAGCGTCCCGGTGCGCCCCATTCCCGACTGCACTTCGTCGACGATCAGCAGGATGCCGCGCTCGCGAGTGAGCTCGCGCAGCGCGCTCATAAACGAGCGATCGGCCGGAATCACGCCGCCCTCGCCCTGCACCGGTTCGAGCATGACGGCAACAGTATCGGGCCCGATCAACGCTTCGACGCTCGCCAGATCGTTATAGGTCGCCTTCGGGAAACCCGGTACCTGCGGCGCGTAGAGCGTGTCCCAGCCATCCTTGCCCGACGCCGACATGGTCGCCAGCGTGCGCCCGTGAAAACTGTGGTCGAAGGTAATGATCTCGTAAGCGCCATCCTTGCGCACGCGGCCCCACTTGCGCGCCAGCTTGATCGCGCCTTCGTTGGCCTCGGCGCCGGTATTGGCGAAGAAGACCCGGTCGAAGCACGAGTTGGCGGTCAGCAGGCCGGCGAGCTCGATCATCGGACCGTTGTAGAAAGCCGGGCTCGGGTTGATCAACAGCGCGGCCTGACGCACCAGCGCTTCGCTGATTTCCGGCGGGCAATGGCCGAGACAATTGACCGCCCAGCCCTGGACGAAGTCGAGATAGGCGCGGCCGTTCTGATCGTAGAGGTAAGCGCCCTGGCCGCGCTCGAAGACGAGGTCGGGGCGCGTGGTGATGGTCATCAGAGAATCAGTAGAAAAACCTTTGTAATCCATGACATGCTCCATGTTCTTAATGTTAAGCACTATCGTTCTTGGCGGGCGTTCTGCGGTGGTTCTCCAGGTCATTCGCTCCAGGCGTCGCCCGCAACCAGCATTTCCTCGAGCAAGCGGACGTGTTCCTGTTCCTCGAGCGCAAACTCCTTGGCCATCGCCACCACCCTGGGGTCGGGCGAACTGTCGGCAACGCTCTGGTAGTAGGCAAGCCCGCGGCGCTCGCTGCCGAGCGCCAGTTCAAGCGCCGCGCGACCATCCATCATCGCATCGACGCCCCACCAGGGCGCCGCTTCGGGCGACCCGCCATCCGGCCAGTCGTAGCCGTCGCGCGGCAGCTCGGCGAGATGCAGAAAACCGGCGCGGTCCATCGCGTGCTTGAGGTGTAGGCGCGAGAAATCAGCAAATTCACGGAAAACTCTCTCCACTTCCTGGTTGCCGTGCGTCGCCATGTCGTCGGCCAGTTCGTCGAAACGCCGCGCCGCCTCGGCTTCGAGGCGAACGGCGTGGGCCAGAAAACGTCGAATCGTTCCCATGGTCGTCCTCAGCCGAATTTGAACAGAATGCCGAAACCGCCGCGCGGATAATTCCAGTCGACGTTGTCATGATCGCACACCAGGCGGCAGGTGCCGCACTCCAGGCAACCGTCGACCACGAGGTCGATCTTGCCGCCCTCATCGGCGCGCCAGCAGCCGGCTGGGCAGCACACCGTGCACGGCTTGGCGTCGCAGGCGAGGCAACTGTCGGCGTTGCGCAGCGTGATGTGCGGGCGCCCAGCATCGACGCGGTAGCGGTTCTGAAAGAGCTTCTCTTCGACATTGACGGTCGGCAAGGCGAAATCAACAGCGGCATTCATCGAAAGGCTCTCCAGAAATGGTACGCGTCGCCGAGCAGGCCCAAGAGCGACCGCCGGCTCTTGAGTTCGGCATAGATCTTCCGCTGCTTGGCGCGCTTGCTTTGCCCGTCGACCATGAACATCTCGTGCGCCGCATTGCCCAGCAGCCGCGGATAGAGGTCGAGGATATGCGGCTTGTTGTGCAGGAAGTCGGGAACGTCGGCGTATTTTTTGAGGTCGGCGATGATCACGCTGTCGTCGAGACGACGCTTGTATTCAGCCAGATTGAGCGCGTCGAAGGGTTTGCCCGACGCCTTGAGCGCGACCAGCGATTCGGCCGCCAGCCGGCCCGACGTCATCGCCAGGTTGGAGCCCTCGCGGTGGATGCCGTTGACGAAACCGGCCGAGTCGCCGACCACCAGCCAGCCGTCACCGTAAAGCTGCGGCACCGCTTTCAAGCCGCCTTCGGGAATCAGGTGCGCCGAATACTCCTTCATCTCGGCGCCTTCGATCAGCGGCCGAACCGCCGTATGTTGCTTGAGTCCTTCGAGCAGTTGATAAGGGGTGATCGTCTGGCGCTTCATGTCGCCGAGCATGCAGCCGATGCCGATCGAAATCGAGTCCTTGTTGGTGTACAGGAAACCGGTGCCGACCATGCCGTGCGTGACGTTGCCCGCCAGTTCAATGACCACGCCTTCGTCGCCGCTGATGTTGAAACGCGCGTCGATCGTTTCCTTGGGCAGGAACAGCACCTCCTTGGCGACCAGCGCCATGTCTTCGGCCTTGATCTCGTGGCGCAGACCGGCGCGGCTACCGAGCAGCGCATTGGCGCCGTCGGCGAGGATCACGCAGTCGGCGAGGATGTCGCCCTGCTCGCGCTCGGTACGCACACCGAGGACGCGACCTTGGGCGTCGCGCAGCAATTCGGTCACGGTCGTCTCGCAGATGACCAGCGCGCCGACCTTCTTGACCATCCCCGAGAACCAGCGATCGAAGCGCGCGCGGATGATCGTGTAGCGGTTGTACGGCTGGCTCGAAAAACGCGCGTCGCGGTGCGTCATGCCGGTGCAGACGTTCCCCTCGTCCATGATCCACATGCGCTGTTCGGCGACGTGGCGTTCCAACGGCGCGCTGTCGCGAAAGTCCGGAATGATTTCTTCGAGCGCATGGGCGTAAAGAATCGCGCCTTGAACATTCTTGGTCCCGGGCGATTCGCCGCGCTCAAGCTGCAGCACTTTGACGCCGGCCTTGGCCAGGGTATAGGCCGCGGCGTTGCCCGAGGGGCCTGCGCCGACGACGATGACATCAAACTTTTCCATCAATTGCTTTCATCTTCTTGGGACGTGCTGCGAGTGGCACGGGCGCGGGTTTGCGCCAGGCGAGCGGCGAACGCCGTCTGCAGCGCCGGCAACAGTTCGAGCGCGTTGCCGATCAGCGCGTAATTCGAGAAATCGAAGATCGCTGCGTTGGCGTCGACGTTGATCGCCGCGATCACGTCGGCGCCTTCCATCCCGACGCGGTGCTGGATCGCTCCGGAAACCCCGGCCGCCAGGTAGAACTTCGGCCGCACCGTTTTTCCAGACTGCCCGACCTGACGTTCGGCGTCGGCCCAGCCGGCATGCACCGCCGGACGCGAGGCGCCGACCTCGGCGCCGAGCGTCTTGGCGAGGCTGAACAGCAGGTCGAAATTCTCCGGTTTGCCCATCCCGCGGCCACCGGCGACGATATAGTCGGCAAACGCCAATTGCGGCTTGTCGGCGCGCGAGTCCGGGATGAAGTCGATGACTTTGGTGACGATAGACTCTTCCGCAAGATCCAAAGCGTGTTCGACGAGGCGGAACGTTTGGCCCGAACGCTTCGGGTCTTTGACCGGCAAGGGCATGACGCGCGGACGCACCGTCGCCATTTGCGGCCGCGTCGCGAGGTTGACGATGGTGCACATCAGGCTGCCGCCGAAGGTCGGACGGCTCGACAACATCGAGCGGTCCGCCAGGTCGATTTCAAGGCCGGTGCAATCGGCGGTCAGCCCGGTCAGCAGCGTCGTCGCCACCGACCCGGCCAAGTCACGGCCCTGGGTCGTCGCGCCGAGCAACAGGATTTCAGGCTGATAGGTGTTGACCAGCGTGGTAATCGCCGCCGTATAGGCCTGGTTGCGGTAGTCGTGCAAGACCGCGTCCTGCATCAGATAGCACAGGTCGGCGCCGTAGGCGAAGGTCTCTTTGGCCAGCGCAGCGATCTTCGGCCCGGGTGCGCCGATCAGCACGCCGGCCAATTCGACGCCGAGCTTGTCGGCGAGCTCGCGCCCCTTGCCGAGCAACTCCCACGATACCGGGTGCACATGACCGTGCTCGTGTTCGATGAAGACCCAGACGCCTTTGTACGGAACAAAGCGTTCGGGCAGGACGCGCTTCGGTTTCTTGACTGGTTTGGCGGGGAGTTCGCTCATGATTGCTGCTCCTGCGCAGCCAACTGGTCGAGATGCTCAAGCAGCGCCTCTTCGAGTTGCGGGTAATCGGTAAACAGTTTTTCGACGAAGGCCTCGGCCATCGCCGCCGGCGTCTCGCCCTCGATGCGCAAGGCCTTGACCGCCTTGGGCTTGGGCGCGAACACCTGGGCCACGACGGTCGGCGAGCCTTTGAGACCGACCTGGGTGAGGTCGGTGATGCCGATCGCCTCGCGATTCCAGTGCTGGGTTTCGTGTCGAGCCGCCGTAAACATTCCCGGCATGTCGGCAAAACGGATCGTGTTGCTGCCTTCGAGCATGGTGATCACCGCCGGCAGGCGCGATTCCAAGACCTGGACGCCGCCTTCGGCGCGGCGCTCGACGACGATGCGCCGATTCTGCACATCGATCTTGGCAATGCGCGAGACGTAGGTCAGCAACTGGTAACCGAGGCGAATGGCGATTCCCGGACCGACCTGAGCGGTGTCGCCGTCGATCGTCTGCTTGCCGGTGAACACCAGGTCGAGCGGCAGTTTCTCGTGCAGCGTTCGCAGCGCGGCGGCCAGCACGTACGAGGTCGCCAGCGTGTCGGCGCCCGAAAAGGCCTTGTCGGTGACCAGAATCGCCTCGTCGGCGCCGAGCGAAATGCATTTCCTGAGCGCATCTTCGGCCTGCGGCGGGCCCATCGAGATCACCGTGACGCGCGCTCCGGTGCGGTCCTTGATGCGCAGCGCCTCTTCGAGGGCGAACAGGTCGAAGGGGTTGACGATCGCCGGGACCCCTTGCCGCATGATGGTGTTGGTCACCGGATGGACGCGGATCTGGGCGCTATCCGGGACCTGCTTGACACAAACTGCGATGTGCATGGTGCAAAGCCCTTGAGGTCGAAACTGACAAGCGTTGAATTATCAAGGGCGCAATTATACTTTTCTTGAATTGGATCGTTGATGATGCAGCGCAAAAAATCGACCGCCGCCCCAGCTCACAGACCGGCGAGCGCCAAGTACTTTATCTCCATATAGTCCTGAAGACCGTGGCACGATCCTTCTCGGCCGATTCCGGAAGTCTTGACGCCGCCGAACGGCGCGACCTCGGTCGAAATCGCTCCGCTATTGACGCCGACCATGCCGTATTCGAGCTGTCCGGCGACGCGCCAGACACGCGCGTGATCCTTGGTGAAGAAATACGCCGCGAGGCCAAACTCGGTGTCATTGGCCATGGCGATGGCCTCGTCCTCGCTCGAAAAACGAAACAGCGGAGCCACTGGGCCGAAAATTTCCTCGCGCGCGAGCGCCATCTCGGGTGTCGCGTCGGCGAGGATGGTCGGCGCAAACCAGGTGCCGCCCAGTTCATGGCGCTGGCCGCCGCAGAGCACGCGCGCGCCTTTGGCGAGCGCGTCGGCAAGCAGTTGCTCGACCTTGCTGACCGCCTTCTCGTCGATCAACGGCCCTTGCGTCACACCGTCGTCAGTGCCGTTGCCGACCTTGAGCATGGCGACAGCGGCCGAGAGCTTGCCGGCGAACTCGTCATAGACGGTGTCCTGGACCAGCAAGCGGTTACTGCAAACGCAGGTTTGCCCGGCGTTGCGGAACTTGGACGCCATCGCCCCGGCGACCGCGGCGTCGAGGTCGGCGTCGTCGAAGACGATGAACGGCGCGTTGCCGCCCAGTTCGAGCGACATCTTCTTGACCGTGTCGGCGCATCGCCGCATCAGCAACTGGCCGACCGGCGTCGATCCGGTGAAGGTCAGCTTGCGAACGATGGGGTTCGCGGTCATGACGCCGCCGATCGCGCTCGCCTGGCCGGTGACGACGCTGAAGACGCCGGCCGGGACGCCGGCGCGCTGCGCCAGTTCGGCGAGCGCCAGCGCCGAGAGCGGCGTCTGCTCGGCCGGCTTGAGCACGATCGTGCAGCCGGCGGCGAGTGCCGGAGCGACCTTGCGCGTGATCATCGCCGACGGAAAATTCCACGGCGTGATCGCAGCACAAACGCCGACCGGCTCGCGGGTGACGACGATCTGGCGATCCGGGAACGGCGACGGAATCACCTCGCCGTAAGCGCGCTTGGCTTCCTCGGCGTACCACTCGATGTACGCTGCGGCATAGGCAATCTCGCCGCGCGACTCGGCGAGCGGCTTGCCCTGTTCAGCGGTCATCAATTGCGCGAGATCCTCCTGATTGGCGAGCAGCAGGTCGAACCAGCGACGCAGGATGCGGCTGCGCTCGGCGGCGGTCGTCTGACGCCAGGTTTTGAGTGCGCGTTCGGCGGCGAAGACCGCGCGCTCGGTTTCAGCGGCGCCGCAGTTGGGGACGGACGCGATCGTCGCACCGCTCGCCGGATTGGTGACGACGAGAGTCTCGCCGCTGTCGGCGCCGACCCAGGCGCCGTCGATGTAGCACGCTTGGCGCAGCAGCGCGCCGTCTTTCAATGCCAGCATGAAGAGTTCTCCGTTATAAGTTGAAACCTCTTTAAACACAGATGACACAGAGACACGGAGGGCACAGAGAGAGAGAAATCGACTTACCAGCGAGCCTCTGGTGTTTGATTCACCTACAATTCTCCGCTTTTTCTTGTCTTTCTCCGTGATCTCAGTGCCTCTGTGATCTCCGTGTCGAAGGAGGTTATTGGTGTTTCAATACGACGCGCCGGTCTTGCCCAAATCATCGTCCTTGAATTTCGCCACCAACGCAACCGAGGCGTTGCGCAGCAGCAGGGCATCGACGCCGACCAGCAGGAAAGTCGCGCCGATGCGCCGATACGCGGCGGCGACCGCCGGGTCGGCGGAAAAGACGCCGGCGGCCCTGCCGGCGGCGGCGATCGCGGTGATCGCGCCGTTGACCGCGGCTTTGACCTCGGGATGGCCCGGATTGCCCAGATGACCCATCGACGCTGCGAGGTCGGACGGGCCGACGAACACGGCGTCGACGCCGTCGACCTCAAGGATTTCATCGAGTCCGGCGAGCCCGGTACGCGATTCGATCTGGACGATCAGGCACATTTCGCGGTCGGCCTGGCCGAAATAACCGTCGACGCCGTTCCAGCGCGCGGCACGCGAGAGCGCCGTGCCGACGCCGCGGATGCCGGCCGGTGGATAGCGCATGGCACGCACCAGCGCGCGAGCCTCGGCAGCTGTTTCGACCATCGGCACCATCAAGGTCTGCACGCCGCCGTCCAGCAGTTGCTTGATTCGCGCGACGTCGTGATCGACGCTGCGCACCACCGGCCGCACAGGATACGGCGCCAGCGCCTGCAATTGCGCGATGATGCTGCGCAGATCGTTGGGGCCGTGCTCGCCATCGATCAGCAACCAGTCGAAGCCGGCCGTCGCGACGACTTCGGCGCTATAGGCGTTGGCCAGCCCGAGAAACAGTCCGATCTGCGTTTCGCCCGCGACCAGCGCCCGCTTAAATGGGTTGAGTGGCATATCCATGAAGAGCTCCGGCAAGTGGCTAATCAAACGAAACGGCAGGTGATATTGCCGAGCGGGCCGTAATCGACGTGAAAGGTGTCGCCGCGGTTGGCGGCGACCGGGCGGGTGAACGAACCGGCGAGGATGATCTGCCCCGCCTCGAGCGCGACGCCGTGCGGCGCCAGGCGCCTGGCCAGCCAGCAGATGCCGTTGGCCGGATGATTGAGGACGCCGGCGGCGACACCGGTTTCCTCGATCACGCCGTTGCGGTACATCAGCGCGCAAACCCAGCGCAGGTCGAGATCCATCGGCTTGATCGGGCGACCGCCCATGATGATTCCACCGTTGGCGGCGTTGTCGGCGATGGTGTCCATCACCTTTCGCGGCCGCTTGCTTTCCGGATCGATACGTTGCGAACGCGCGTCGATCAACTCGAGCGCCGGAACGATGTAGTCGGTCGCCGACAGCACGTCGGTCATGGTCACGTTTTCGCCGGCAAGCCGATCCTTGAGGATGAACGCCAGTTCGACCTCGATCATCGGCACGATGAAACGCTCGCAAGGGATCTCGCCGCCATCGGCGAAAACCATGTCGTCGAGCAACGCGCCGAAATCGGGCTCGTTGATCTTCGATGACATTTGCATCGCGCGCGAGGTGAGACCGATCTTGTGACCGACGATCTTTCGCCCCTCGGTGACCTTGATATCGACCCACGCCTTCTGGATCGCGTAGGCGTCGGCGATGGTGATCTCCGGATGGTCGAGCGAGATCTGGCGGATCTGCTGGCGGCTTTTCTCCGCCTCGTGGAAGCGACGGGCGGTCGACTCGATAATCTCTTGGCTAAGCATTTTCAGTCCTCTGGAGGGGTCAGGTTTTGCGATAGCGGGCGTGGATATTGTTTTGCTTCCAGGTTCCGGCCTCGCTGAACTCGACGATTTCAAGCGAGAGCGCCAGGCTGCGCCGCGCAAAAACCGGCGAAAAATGTTCGCAGATCATCGCAAACAGGTCGTCGCCGACCTTCTTCCTGACCTCGTCGGAGCGCCCTGCCCCCATCTTCAGCACGGCATGGACGAAGGCGTCGTCGACCGTATCGTCGGCGACGCAGTATTCGGTGAGACGGATCGCACGCGAACGGATGGCTCCGGTCGGGAACACCCCGCCCTGAGCGATCAATACGTGGTTGGATTTCCGAAGCAGCGCCGGAATATCGGCGTCGGCCAACAGGTTGTCGGTGTATTCGTAGATGAGGTGGGGCATGGCGTTCTTCTCCGAACGGGGCGAAATTCAGGAAAGTGGCGTCTCGGCACCGCTGGCGGCCTTTGGCATGCCGCTCACCGGGAAAACGGCGTTGATCTGGCCGGTTCCCGACGAACCGAAATACGGCGTCACCACTTCAGCCTGGCCCTGGTACTGATCCCAGCCGAGTACGCCGAGCAACATCGCGGTGTCGTGCATCGACCCTTCGCCGTGGCACTTGATCGCGTATTCGGGCAGCATGCCACAGAAAGCTTTCCAGTCGCCTTTCTGCCAGAGATCGACGACGTGGCGATCGACCGTCTCCAGAAACGGATCCCAGACCTTGTGCAGGAACTCATCGGCCCGCCCGTTCTGGGCGAAACGGTGCGACAGCGAGCCGCTGGCCAGCACGGCGACGGTGCCGTCGTACTGATCTTCAATCGCGCGGCGCACGGCACGCCCGAGTTCGACGCTGTCGAGCAGGTTATGCACGGTGCACAGCGCCGACACCGAAACGACCTTGAAGCGCTGATCAGCGTTCATGTAGCGCATCGGCACCAGCGTGCCGTACTCGAGGCTGAGGCTGGTCGCGTCGTGCGCGCGCGTCAGCACGCCGGTGGCCGTCGCCGTCTGCGCGATCTGCTTGCCGAGCTCGGGATTGCCCGAGTAGGCGAACGGCAGGTTCTTGATGAAGTGCGGCAACTCGTTGCTGGTATAGACGCCTTCCCACGACGGCGCGCAGTTGATGTGATAACCGGAATTGACCAGCCAGTGCGTGTCGAAGACGACAATGGTGTCGACGCCAAGCTCACGACAGCGGCGAGCGATCTCCCGGTGACCGTCGATCGCCGGCTGGCGGCAACCGTAGTGCGGGCCGTCCTGCTCGGACAGGTACATCGACGGCACATGAGTGATCTTGGCCGCCAGTGCGAGTTTTCCCATTTTTGACTCCTCGGTTCTTGTTCGTAATCGTTGAAACCGCTTTCGACACAGAGGACACGGATACACGGAGGGCACAGAGAAAATCATGAGCTACAACCTGCGTGACTCGTTATTCTTCGCTTCAAACTCCGTGCTCTCCGTGTCTCCGTGATCTCCGTGTTGACAGAGCTTGGCTCTTCACACGCCCCAGCGCGGGATGTGATGGCTGCCGTACGACACCGCGACGTTCTTGGCTTCGCAGAAGACGTCGTAGCTGTAGTGATTGCCTTCGCGGCCGGTGCCCGAGGCCTTGGTGCCGCCGAAGGGCTGGCGCAGGTCGCGAACGTTCTGGCTATTGACAAAGGTCATTCCCGACTCGATGGCCTTGGCGACACGCATGACGCGGCCGGTGCTCTCGGTCCACAGGTACGACGAGAGGCCATAGACCGTGTCGTTGGCGATGCGGATCGCGTCGGCTTCGGTCTTGAACGGAATGAGGCAGGCCACTGGTCCGAAGATTTCTTCCTGCGCCACGCGCATCTTGTTATTGACGTCGGCGAAGACCGTCGGCCGGACCCAGTTGCCGCCGGCAAAGCGCTCAGCAAGATCGGGCATGCCGCCGCCGCAGACCAGGCGCGCGCCTTCCTGCTGGCCGATGTCGATGTAGCTATTGACCTTCTTGAGGTGCCCCTTCGAGATCATCGGCCCGATGATGGTGTGCGGATCAAGCGGATCGCCGACTGCAAGCCGCGCGGCACGCGCTGCGAAGTCGGCGACGAATTTTTCGTAGATCGTGTTCTGGACGATGATCCGCGAGCCGGCGGTGCAGCGCTCGCCGTTGGCCGAAAAGATCATGAAGATCGCGGCGTCGAGCGCGCGCTCGTAGTCGGCGTCGTCGAAGATCACGAACGGCGACTTGCCGCCGAGTTCCATCGAGAATTTCTTGACGCCGGCCGACCTCACGATGCGGTTTCCGGTCGCCGTCGACCCGGTGAAGGAAATGGCGCGAACATCGGGGTGCGAAACCAGCGCTTCGCCCGCGGTATTGCCGAAGCCGTGCACCACGTTGAAGACACCGGGCGGAACGCCGGCCTCGGTAATCAGTTCGCCCAAACGGTTGGCCGTCAGCGGCGACAGTTCGGACATCTTCATCACCGCGGTGTTGCCCAGCGCCAGACAAGGCGCGGTCTTCCACGTCGCGGTCATGAACGGGATGTTCCACGGCGAGATCAGCGCACAGACGCCGGCCGGCTGCCACAGCGTGTAGTTGAGGTGACCGGTGTCCGAATCGTAGGTTTCGCCGTGCTGGTGCTGGGCCAGTTCGGCGAAGTAGTAGAAATTGTCGGCGGCGCGCGGAATCAAGGCCTTGCCGGTCTGGCCGATCACCTGACCACAGTCATTGGTCTCCATTTCGGCGATTTCCGGAACGTATCTGGCGATCAGGTCGCCGACCTTGCGCATCAATCGCGCGCGCTCCTTGGCCGGCGTTGCCGCCCAGCCCGGAAACGCAGCCTTGGCGGCGGCGACTGCCGCATTGACCTCGTCGGCCCCGCCGCTGGCGACCTCGCCCAGTACCTCGCCGGTCGCCGGGTTGGTCGTCTCGAAATGTTCCGCGCTGTCGACCTGTTGGCCGTTGATCAGGTGCTTGATCATGGTGTTTATCTCTTCTCGCTGTGGGCAAAAAATCGCCGGTCATCGACGATGGTGTTGATCAGGTTGCAGACCGATTCGATCTCGGTCTCGACAACGTCGCCGGCCTTGACGTCGGCCAGCCCCTCGGGCGTTCCGGTCAGGATGATGTCGCCGGGATTCAGGGTCATGAACGACGACAGGTATTCGATCAGCGTCGCGATGTCGAAAATCATGTCGGCGGTCGTTCCCTGCTGGGTGACCTGGTCATTGACGCGCGTCGTCAGTTTGAGCGCCATCGGGTTGGGAACGTCGTCGCGGTCGACCAGCCATGGGCCGATCGGCGTGCAGCCGTCGCGGTTCTTGACGCGCAGGTTCGGCCGATAGTAGTTCTCCAAATAGTCGCGGATCGCGTAGTCGTTGGCCACCGTGTAGCCGGCGACGAGGGCAAACGCGTCTTCCTTGGCGACCCGGTAAGCGGTCTTGCCGATCACCACCGCCAGCTCGCACTCGTAGTGCATATAGGTGGCGTCAGCCGGACGGCGCGTCTGGGCGCAGTGGCCGATCAGCGTGTTGGGGCCCTTGAGGAAGACCAGCGGCACTTCGGGCGGCTTGAACGCGAGTTCCCGGGCATGGTCGGCGTAGTTGAGGCCGAGCGCGAAGATAGCGCCAGGGACGACCGGCGGCAGCCAGTCCACTTCCGACTCGTTGAGCAGACGGCCGTCGGCCAGACGCACGCGGCGATCGGCGGCCTGCGTGACCTCGTGGATGGCGCCCTGGTAAGCGATACGACCGCGCTTCATGCTTGGACTCCTGATTCTGTGGCGACTTTCTTTGCGGCGATTTTCTCAGCGGCGATTGAAAACTCAAGCGTACCGACACCGACGGCGCTGATCCGCACGCGGCTGCCGACGCCAGCCAGCGGCGCCTGGTAGCGCACGCCGACGAGCAGCACGTCGCCTTGGGCCAGCGTCATGAACTCGGTCACGTCGGCAAGCAGTTGCGCCGGACCGCGGATCAGGTCGGCGAGCGAGCGCTGATCGACGAGCCTGCTGTCGATCTCGGTGGAGAGAACCAGCGCGGAAAGATCGAGCAGCGGCTGCACGGTGCCGATCGGCAACGACGCATCGAAACACTTCTCGCGGATCGCCGGGCGGTAGTAGCTCGCGTGCGGCAGACTGAGGTCGGCGGCAAGCACGACGCCGCAGACCGCATCGAGCGCATTGGCCACCGTCAAACGCGCCGCCGCGCGGCCGATCACCAGGCCCAGCGTGGCGCCGACTTCGAGCGTACTGGCGCCGCGCGGTAGCGTCACCGTCGCGCCGGAGCCGACCCGGGTATTGGCCGGCTTGATGTACATCGCCGGCGCCTTGGGCGCGCCTTTGTAGGGCGGCGCGTCGAGCGCGCCGATTTTCTGCAACGACGCGCTGTCGTTGAGGATGACGCCATACACCGTGCCGCTGACGTTCTGTTTGATCATCGTTGATGCTCCGATCAGCCGAGGTAATTGACCAGGCCGAGACAAAGGACGGGGAAGAAGACGAGAACGACGATACGCAGGAAATCGGATGCCAGGAAAGGCATGACGCCGAGCGCGGTGTCCTTCATCGGCACGTCGCGGGCGATCTTGTTGATGACGTAGAGGTTCATGCCGACCGGGGGATGGACCAGGCCGATTTCGACGACCATCAGCGCCAGGATGCCGAACCAGATCGACTTGTCGGGGACCGACATGCCGAAGAAGTCGAGTCCCATGACCACCGGGTAGAAAATCGGGATGGTCAGCAGGATCATCGCCAGCGAATCCATCACGCAGCCGAGCACGATGTAGAGGATCAGGATCGAGAACAGCACGATGAGCGGCGGCAGGCCGCTGTCCTTGACCCACAGCGCGAGTTCGGTCGGCATCTGCGACAGCGCCAGACTCGAATTGAGCAGGTCGGCGCCGATCAGCACCATGAAGATCATTCCGGTGGCGTGCGCCGTGCCGTAGATGCTGTCGACCAGGCCCTTGGTGCGCATGCCGCCGGAGACGACGGCGATGATGCCGCAGGCGGCGGCGCCGATCGACGCGGCTTCGGTCGGATTGGTCCAGCCGCCGTAGATGCCGACGATCACAACGAGGAACACCAGCAGCACCGGGATGATGCCGATCTGCGCCTTGATCATTTCGGCGAACGGCGTCTTGACGCCGGCCGGTCCCGCCGCCGGATCGCGGCGCACGAGGATGGCGATCACCACGATGTAGCCGAGTGCGGCGAGCACCCCGGGGATCACGGCGGCGACGAACAGTTTGCCGATCGATTCCTGCGTCAGCACCGCGTAAATCACCAGCGGCACCGACGGCGGGATCATGATGCCGAGCGTTCCGGCAGCAGCCAGCGTCGCCGTCGACAGCTTGCCCGAGTAGCCGTGGCTGCGCAGTTCGGGCAGCGCGACCTGACCCATCGTCGCGGCGGTCGCCAGCGACGACCCGCAGATCGCGCCGAACGCCGCGCAGGCGCCGACCGCGGCCATCGCCAGACCGCCGCGCAAATGCCCGATCAGCGTACCGGCAGCCTTGAACAGCGACTTCGAGAGCCCGCCGTGGGTGGCGAACTGGCCCATCAGCACGAACAGCGGAATCACCGCCAGGTCGTAGTTGGAGACTCGCGCATAGACGAGGTTGTTGAGCGTGTAGAGCAGCGTGTTGGTTTCGCCGTGGTTCATCACCACGTAGATTCCGGTGCCGGCGATGAACATCGCCACGGCGATGTGGATGCGCACCGCCAGCAAGGCCAGCAGGCCGCCCAGGCCGATCAGGCCAATCGTGATGCCGCTCATTTGTGGCTCCCCGGGATTTTCCACGTCGGGTGGAAGAAGACGCAGCTGCGGTAGAAGGCCGCGAAGATCATCAGCGTCACGCCCGGCACCAGCAAGGCCGTCGGGATCCACAGCGGCAAGGAAACGAGCGTCGTCACTTCGTGCGATTCATAGACGTCCATCGCCGAGAGCGCAGTGCGCCAGGCCAGAATCGAGGCGATACCAGCGAACAACAGCTCGGCGATCCCGTCGATAGTGCGCTTGAGCCGGGAATTGATGTTCTCGGTGAAGAACTCGACCTTGATGTGCTCGCCGAGCAGCGTGCAGTACGGCAGGAACGCCGTCGCCGCGATCGCCGTACCGGCCTGCATCAGCTCGATGTCGCCGGGAACCGAGCCGAAACCGAGCTTGCGCCCGACGATCGAGATCAGCGACATGATGATCAGGCCGATGAAGATCAGTCCGCCTGAAATCGCCATGATCCTGCCGTAAATGACCAGAAAGTGCTCGACCGGATCGCGGTCGTTGACGAGTACATGCTCCAAAGGATCACGCATGATTCCCCCTTCAGAAATAAAGCTGTCAGGTCCGCGCCGAGCGACGCCGCGACAGCCCGCGGCGAGTCAGCCGCCGGTCGAGCCCGGCGCCCTGCCCGTCTAAAACTTGCTTGGCGGACTTACTTGCTGGTGCTGGTCAGTTGTCGCGCGGCGGCGACCAGCGCCTTGCCGTCGAGGCCTTTTTCGTTGGCCTGCTTGGCCCATTCCTCGTCGACCATCGCCGTCGCCTTCTTCATCGCGCTGATTTCTTCAGGCTTCAGATTGGTGATCTTGTTGCCGACTTCGACGATCTTCTGGCGCGACTTGGCCGTTTCGTCGTCGAAGACGGCGCCGAACTTGGCGACCAGCGCCGGACCGCTGTATTTGTCGACAATGGCCTTGAGGTCGGCCGGCAGGCCGTCGTACTTTTGCTTGTTCATCAGCACGGTGAGCACGGTCGCCGTCGGGAAGGCGCCGCCAGGCGCCGGTTGCGCATGGTATTTGGTGACTTCCGAGAGCTTGGTCGGGAAGACCAGCTCCCAGGCGCCGAACGAGCCATCGACGACGCCCTTGGCGATGGCTTCGGTGACCTGCGCCGGCGGCATGGCGACCGGCGATCCACCGAGTGCGGCGAGCGTCTTGGCACCGACGCGCGTCGACGTGCGCAGCTTGAGATCCTTGAAGTTGGAGAGGCCGATCACCGGCTCCTTGGCAGTGTGAATCGCCTGGCCGCCATCGGTATGGAAAGCCAGCACCTTGTAGGCGGCAAATTCCTTTTGCGCGTGCTGCTCGTAAAACGTCCACAGCGCCTTGCTGCTGCTCGTCGAGTCGGCGACCATGAACGGCAGTTCGAAAGCCTCGATCGCCGGGAAGCGTCCCGCCGAATAGCCCGGTCCGGTCCACACCACGTCGGCGATGCCGTTCTTGACCTGGTCGACGAGCTGCGACGGCGTTCCGCCGAGCTGCATCGCCGGGTAGAACTGACAGACGATGCGCCCCGCCGACTCCTTGCCCAGGTCGTCGCACCACGGCTGCAGCACGCGCTGCTGGGTCGGCGCCGCCGACGGCAGAAAATGCGCGATCTTGAGCGTGACCTGCTGGGCGGCCGCCGGCAGCGAAACGGCCAAGACACCAAGGACTGCGAAGTAACGGTAGTTCATTTTTGACTCCTCCGGTTGTTGGACCTGAGCGAACGCCTTGGTCGTTAATATGTTAATGATTAAATCACTACGATGTTAGTGAGTCAACAGGAAATCGAAATTTATTTGAAGTATTTTTTGATGTCGCGGTCGGCGCCCAACGCAGACCGCGACGAACGCCCGGCGAAGGCTCAAACGCGCTTGAACAGCGGGCTGCGAACCTGCTGCGCGTCGGCCGCCGAAAAGAACTTTTCGGTATAGATGTCGCGCTCGAACAGGCGGCCCTGCATCAGCGTGCTGATGCACGCTTCGATCATGATTGGCGGGCCGCACAGATAGGCCTTGCGGCCGCGAAAATCGTTGTCGAAGTGCGCTTTCGCGGCATCATGAACGAAGCCGCGGAAGCCTTGCCAGTCGCTGCCTTCCGGCTCGCCCGATAGTGCCGGGACGTAGGTGAATTGCGGGTATTTGGCGGCGAGGTCGAGAAACTCCTGGTGGTAATAGAGTTCCTGCTGGTTGCGCGCGCCGTAGACCAGCGTGATCGGCAGCGACGATCCTTCGTCGAGCAGGTCGAGCAGCATCGCGCGCGGGCTGGACAGACCCGAACCGCCGGCCATGAACAGCGAGGCAACCGCCGCCGACTTGTGCACGTAGAAGCGACCGTAAGGCCCGCTCAGGCTGATCGCGTCGCCGACCTTGAGCTCTCGGTGAATCCAGGCGGTGCCCGCGCCGCCCGGGACGATGCGGATGTTGAGCTCAATTTCGTTGCCGCTGCTCGGGGCATTGGCCAGCGAAAAGGCGCGAACGCCGATTTCCTTGGGCAGTCGCAGGTTGATGTACTGGCCGGCCTGGAAGTCGATCGCTTCGCCGTCGGCGAGCTTGATCCAGACGCCCTTGATCGTCGGCGTCAGGTTCTCGATGCGGCTCACGACGCCGTGGAAGTCGCGTACCGGCAGATCGCGTGAATCCTCGTCGGTCTCAATTTCGACCTCGATCACGGTATCCGCTTGCAGCTGCGCGCAACACGCCAGCGCCTTGCCCTCCTCGCGCTCGTAGTCCATCAGCGCGAAACTCGAGGCGTTGCCGTGGTCGATCTCGCCATCGACGACGCTGATCTTGCACGTCGCGCAATAACCCTGGCCGCAGGCATGCGGCAGGAAGATTCCGGCGCGCAGGCTGGCGTCGAGGATGGTCTGGCCGTCTTCGACTTCGATCGTTCGGCCCAGCGGCTCGATGGTCAGCTCGTAGCTCATGTTCGTTTCTCCGTGGGAGGCGTTTCAGTATCCGGTGTCGGCAATGCCGTTGAGGCCCGGGGTGGTGAAGCGGATCAGGTCCTTGTGGCCGATGCCGTTCTCCTTGAGGCTCTTGCCCGGATCAGGCGTGAATACCGTGTTCGAGTTCTGCCAGACGACTGCGCTCCAGTCGATCCTGGCGAAGTCAGGGTGGCAGCTGTAGCAGTCGGTGATGTACTTGTCGACGATCACCGAGAACATCGTTTCGGGCGGCAGCGCGACGACGAAGGGGCGCGAGAACATGCGGTGCTTTTCCCAGTTGATGTACAGAAGCTGCTTGCCCTGGTAGTTCTCGAGCGCGTCGCTCGACTTGAACTGGTAGTCGGCCAAAGCTTTGACGGTCATTGTTCTCTCCTTAGTTCTTGGTCGCTTGGTCGCGCCAGGCGGCGAAGTTCTTCTGGTCTTCCGAGCCATTGAAGTCGCCGGTCGCGCGCGGGTCGAGACGCCAGTAATCGGCGATGTGCTGGCCGGGGTTGAAGTCGGGCGCACGGGTATCGCCCCCCTCCGGCGCGCAATTTCCCTGCAGCGCCTGGTGCGACGAGATGTAGGTCTGGATGTATTTTTCGGGCTCTTCGGCAAAGATCTCCTGGCAGTGGCCGGAACAGAAGTGGAATTTTTCGCCGTGGTAGACCGTCTCGCGGAAGCACATTTCCATCGGATCGCCCGGCTCGTTGTACTTGATGGTGTTGACGCAGACCTGGCAGTTCATCGGCTGGGTCTTGTTGTTGAAACGATTGCCGGCTTTTTCCTGGGCGTCGAGGTATTCGTACATCGGCCGGTAATATTTGTCGAAGGTGTTGGGGTACTTCTCGGACAGCCAGTCGAGTTCTTCCGGCCCCGGAATCCAGGTATGGAAAGGCGTCGATTCGGGCTTCATGTAGAAGCCGAGCCACGACTGGTGCGTCACGTGCTCCTTTTCCTCGACAGTCTGCGCGAAGCACTTGGGAATCGTCACGCCGTAGCGTGCAAGGTCGGTGAATAGCGCCGCGCCGTTCTGCTCGAAGTAGATTTCCCAGGCTTCCTTGAAGCTCATGATGCGCTTGGGCAGCATGTAATCCATCATCATCCCGACGCTGGCCAGCTTGCGCGTTCCGCGCCAGGTCCATTTGTCGATCCAGCGCTGGACGATAGTCAGATTGTCCGGATCCTGTTCGAGCATGAACTTGATGCACTCGAGGCCCAGCGTCATGTGGCGAGCCTCGTCGGACTGCGCCGAGAAGCCGACGGTCATCGCCGCCATGTCGCCGTTGTACGCGGCGCCCGAGATGAAGGGAACGAACAGGATGTTGGTCAGCACGTATTCGAAGGCAAAACCGATGGCGACCATGAACTCGAACGGTCCGGCGGTGATCGCGTCGTCGAAGAACGACTTGCCGTCGGAGAGGTACCACATGCGCGACTGCTGGTGCGCGAATTCATCCATGCCGTGGTAGAACTTGTTGTAGTTCGAGATCGAGTGGATCTGCGTCTGGAAGTGACGGTACTCGTCGACTGCCTGCATCTGGCAGGCGACGCGCGGGCCGGCGCCGACCATCTGCCTGCCGACCATCGAGAAGCCGCGCGCGGCCATCAATTCGAGCGGCGGCGTCGATCCCAGGAAGAGCTTGAGGACGTTGATGTAGCGGCCGTCGGTGACCGACAGGTGGCCGTTGTTCTGGTTGAACGCGTCGAGAATGGCGTAGAGCTTGCGCTCCTTCTCGGCCTGGTACTTCCAGTAGGCGTCCATGGTCAGGCGGAAAGGGTCTTCCCACTTGTCCCAGTCGTGGATCTTGATTCCCTCGTAGCCGACCTGAGGAAAGACCTTGTCCATCGGCTGATAAGTCGTATCCCACGCGAGATCGCGCGTCATCATCGTGTAGCGCTCCTTGAGGCCGAGCTTCTTGCTTGTCTTCATGTCCATGGTGTTCGCTCCAAGTGGCGTGTATCAGGAATTCCAGCTCAGCGTGAATTCGTCGTCGGTCTCGTCGAGATGGCCCGAAATCGTGATCAGGTGCAGTTGCAGTTCCTGCAGGTCGAAGTCGCGGCCGAGCTTTTCCTCGACGCTGCTCCGCTTGATCACCAAGCGATCAGGAACGTCGATCTTGACCATCGCCGGCTGCTCGACGACGATCGCACCGGGGTTGTCTTCGACAATCGCTTCGACGATGGAGCGCGTCACATCGTTGGTCTGAAAGGCGATGAAGGCGTTCGATGTCATGGCGATTCCTCTACAGGGTGATGCCGGCCTTGGCGGCGCGGGTATTGAGTTGCAGGACGACTTCATCGAGCATCGCGCTCGCCTGGTCGCCGAAGGCGACGGCCGCGATCGGCGTGAGGGCCTTGACGGCGCGCTCGCGGAAAGCGTTGATCCAGGATGCGAGCTGCGCCTTGTTTTCCGGGCTTTCGGCGGCGGCGACCTTGAGCACCGAATCGATCCACTTGGCCGTTTCCGCCCCCCACTCGCGCTGAAAGCGCGTGAGCATCGAAAACACCGGGCCGTAGCTGGCGTTGAGCGCTTCGTTGAAGCGCTCGTAGAGCAGCGGATAGAGCAGACCGTCGATGACGAAGTCCTGAGCGACGAGCAGTGCGAACCAGTCCTTCTCGACCATCAGGTCTTCGACGAAGTGGCGCAGTTCCTGCCACTCGGCGCCTTCGAGCCAGGCGGTCTTGGCGCTCGCCAGCGCCTCGAGGTCGTCGAAGGCGATCGCCAGCCGCGTGATGTACTGTGCGACACCGAGCTGGTCCATGCTCGCGAAGCACGCCGCCTGGGTAATCGCGATGCCGTAGCCGTAGGCCGAGACGTAGGCGTTGTTGATGTTCGACGCCCACGCCACGTGGCGCAGCGGCAGCAGGACCTTGAGCGCGAGCGCCCTGCCCGGCGCTGAATACGACGCGGCAAGGCCGAGTTCGTCAACGAGGTCGAAGTCGCCGCCGGCGGTCTCGCCCATACGGCCGCGCGCCAGCGTCCACGGGCCGTAGTAGTACTGGCGCGGATCCTTGAGCGCGTACCAGTCGCGCATCGCGATCCGGGTGCGGCTGGCGTCGAAGATTTCGTACTGCGGTTCCCAGGTCGGGCGGTAGTGGTAGTTCTCGACCGGCTGCAGGTCCATCGTCGCTTCCATATAGCGCGACGCCGGCTTGTCGGCGCCCATCCGGCGCGCCAAATGGCCAAAGGTTTGGCGCAGCGGCGTGATGCTGATTGTCCGCAGATCCATGCTCATCGTTGTCTCCTCGAAAAGTGTCAGCGGAAGCGCTGGTGTGTGGCCTGATGAAGATTCCAGTTGAAATCGGCGTCGGCCGCCTCGCTGTCTGCGGGCGCCGGGAGCGATGCGGCGATGAATTCAACGTGGTTGCTGGCACAAAACTCGTCGAACGCCGCCTTGGGCATCACCAACTCGACGACCATCTCGGGTTCGCCGACGGCGAACTCGAACTCGACCAGGCCGCTCGGCAAGGTGCCGAGCACGCGAACATACTTGCGCGTGACGTCAAAGCCGTTTTTTGCCATCGCTTCGTCTCCTTGACTCGCCTTCAGAGCGGCCGAAGCAGTTCGGCCCAGCGGAATGGCCGTCAGCAACGACGGCTATCCAGTGGCACTCATTAAATCGTTTGCTAACATCTTAGTGAATGCACTTTTGCGGAAACCGCTGGTACTTTTCAGAACGAAGTATTTGATCAGGGCGGTTGGCACCGCCTGACGGATCAGGACGGGCCGAGCAGGCGGAACTGGCTGGGCGAGACGCCGGTGCGCTTGGTGAAGAAGCGCGAAAAATACGCCGGGTCGGCAAAGCCCAGCTGGTAGCCGATCTCGCTGATCTGCACCGCCGAGAAACGCAGCAGACGGCGCGCCTCCTGCAGCAGGCGCTCATGAACCACTTCCTTGGACGGCAGGTTGGCCATCCGCCGGCAAACATCATTGAGGCGAGCGCCGGTGATCGAAAGACGTTCGGCGTAATCGGAAAGCGTCAGATGATCGCGGAAATTGGCTTCGATCATGTCGCAAAAGCGAAGAAACAGGCGCAGGTCCTCGCCGCGTTCATGGTGCTGCGGCGAACCCAGTTCGCCGGCTTGCAGCAGGCGGGAAAGAGTGATGAAAAAGCACTGTCCGAGCGCCAACAGCGCCGCCGAGCGCGCCTTTTTGGCGCCGACGAATTCATCTTGCAACACATCAAGTATACGCAACAACATATTGAATTCACATCGATATGAAGGCGATAATTTTTCGAGTACGATGAATGACGGCTGCCGCATCAAGGCATCGGAAAACTGACCTGGCATCATTTGATACCAGCCGCGGACAACGCCTTGGCGAACGGTGAGCACATGGCCGTCGGTGTTTTCTTCGGAATAGAAGGAATGCGGAACGGCTGGCGGCGTAAAGATCAAGAGCGGCGCGTCGCCGCAATAGACGCCCTGGTCGAGGTTAAGCCGAATGCTGCCCTGAACCAGCAGATGGATCTGAAAAAAACCGTTGTGCCGATGAACCGGCGTATTGCGTCCGAAGAACTGGGCGAGGCCGCCAAAGGTCTCGTAGTGGACGTCGCATTCGGGGTCGCGCCGATTGTAGAGCCGACCGATGTGGATATCCGGTATCGCCTGAACAGGTGCCGATGACATACGCCGCCCCCCGAATTCATAACACGAGACCGCCCGCAACAGCTGCTAGCGTACCCCGTTTCGTCCGCGTCGTAGCGCGACTTCGCTGGCAGAGACAAACACCGGCCACGAGAGGTTCCCGCAGAACATCGACGAACTGAATCTTTCCCGGAAACTCACTAATATGTTAATCAATAAACTGTTATCATTGCCCCGAATCAACCTGGCTGCCTTGCCACCGACCCGACAGGAGACTTGATCCCCATGCCCAGCAAGAAGCTCGCGTACCGGAATCTGCCGCAACTCTTCCTCAAAGCCAGGGAAGAACTGCTTTGCCACTTCAGGCCGATCATTTCCCACTTTGGTCTGACCGAACAGCAGTGGCGCATTCTGCGCACGCTCGACGAAAAGGAGCAGCTCGAGCCCAGGGAAATCTGCGAACTCTGCCACATCCTGAGCCCCAGCCTGACCGGCGTGCTGGCGCGCATGGAGACCATCGGCCTGGTCACCCGCGCGCGCATTCCGGAAGATCAGCGCCGCGTCATCGTGCGCCTGACGCCCAAGAGCGAGAGGCTGGTCGCCGAACTTGGCCCGCTGATCGTCGCCCAGTACCAGATCATCGAACAGGCGTTGGGTCCGCTACTGATCAGACAGCTCTATGACGTCATGGACCAGTTGATCGCAGTCGAACGCGGCCCGATCACCCGCATCGCGCTGCCTGAAAAGAAGGACTGGGCGAGCATGACCGACTGACGCGGCCGCAGTCCTCCTCTCGATTCACAGCACCTTGCCGGGATTCATCAGCCCCTGTGGATCGAAAGCGCGCTTGACCGCGCGCATCATCTCCATTTCCAACGGGCTCTTGTAGCGCAGCAGTTCGTCGCGCTTGAGCTGGCCGATGCCGTGCTCGGCGCTGATGCTGCCGCCGAGCTGATGGACGATGTCATGGACGATCTCGTTGACCTGCGGCTGCATGGCGATGAATTCGGCGTTCTCGCCGGATTCGGCTTTCGACTGGTTGTAGTGCAGATTGCCGTCGCCGACGTGGCCGAAAGCAACGATGCGAATTCCAGGAAACGCCTGTTTGAGCGCCGCATCGGCCTGATCGACGAAATCGCCGATGCGCGAGATCGGCACCGAGACGTCGTGCTTGATGCTGATCCCCTCGATCTTCTGCGCTTCGCTGATGTTTTCGCGCAACGCCCACAGCCGCGCCGCCTGTTCGCCGCTCTGCGCCAGCACCGCGTCGCTGATCGATTCGCTTTCGAGCGCCAGCTCGAAGAAGCGCTCCATCGCCGCTGCAAGCTCGCTTTCATCGCCGGCGCCCGACAATTCGACGAGCAGGTACCACGGACTGTTCGAGAGCGGCGGCTGGGCGCCCGGGATGTGCTTGAGCACCATAGCCAGCGAGACGTCGGAAACGAGTTCGCAGGCGGTGAGCGTTGCGCCGAACGCTGCTTGCAACTCACCGAGCAGGCGCACCGCGGCGTGCGGCGAGGCGATCGCCAGCCAGGCGGTGGCGGTCGCGCGCGGTAGCGGGAAGAGTTTCATGACCGCCGCGGTGATGATCCCCAGCGTTCCCTCGGCGCCGATGAACAGCTGCTTCAAGTCATAGCCGGTGTTGTCCTTGCGCAGTCCGCGCAGTCCGTTCCAGACTTCGCCGCTGGGCAGCACCACTTCGAGCCCAAGCGTCAGCTCGCGCGTGTTGCCGTAGCGCAGCACCTGGACGCCGCCGGCGTTGGTCGACAGATTGCCGCCGATCTGGCAGCTGCCCTCGGCCGCCAGCGACAGCGGGAACAAGCGCCCCGCTTCGGCCGCAGCCGCCTGCAGCGTTTGCAGTACACAACCGGCTTCGACGGTAATGGTGTTGTTGGCCACATCGATGTCGCGGATGCGGTTCATCCGCGACAGGCTGAGCACGATCGCCTCGCCGCTCAGATCGGGGATGCTGGCGCCACAGTGGCTGGTATTGCCGCCCTGCGGGACGATGGGAACGCCGGCCTCGCCGCAGGCACGCACCACCGCGCAGACTTCGTCGGTGTTGGCCGGGCGCACGACGCAGCGCGCCGCGCCGCGATAGCGCCGGCGCCAGTCGATGAGATGCGGCGCCATGTCGGCGGCAGCGGTCAGCACGTTGGCCGCGCCGACCAGCGCGGCAAGCGCTTCGATCAGATCCTCTTTGGACACGCTTACTCTCCTGAGCAATAGCAGCCGTCGGCGATCTCGGCGTAGAGATCGTGCTCGTCGGCATCGACGACGGTGACGCGAATCAAATCGCCCGGCTCGCAATCGTGATAGTCATTGACGAAAACCAGGCCGTCGATTTCCGGCGCGTCGGCCGACGAACGCGCGATGGTTCCCTCGTCATCGACGGCGTCGACCAGCACGGTGATCTCGCGGCCGATTTTGGCGGCGAGCAGTTCGGCCGAGATGTCTTCCTGGACTTCCATCAGGCGGCGGCAGCGTTCCTCGCGAACCTCGTCGGGAACCGCACCGGGCAATTCATTGGCGGTAGCACCGTCGACCGGCGAGTAGGCAAAGCAGCCGACGCGGTCGAGCCGCGCCTCGCGGATGAAGTCGAGCAGCTCCTCGAACTCGGCCTCGGTCTCGCCCGGAAAGCCCGCGATGAAAGTGCTGCGCAGCGTGATGTCGGGGCAGACGGCGCGCCAGCTCTTGATCCGCTCGAGGTTGTTCTCGGCGCTCGCTGGCCGCTTCATCGCCTTGAGGATGCGCGGATTGGCGTGCTGGAAAGGCACGTCGAGGTAAGGCAGGATCTTGCCCGCCGCCATCAGCGGCAGCAACTCGTCGACGCTCGGATACGGATAGACGTAGTGCAAGCGAACCCAGATGCCGAGCTCGCCGAGCGCTTCGCACAGCTCCTTGAGCCGCGTCTTGACCGGTCGGCCGCCATAGAAACCGGTGCGGTACTTGACGTCGACGCCGTAGGCGCTGGTGTCCTGCGAGATCACCAGCAGTTCGCGAACGCCGGCATCGGCGAGGCTCTTGGCTTCCTGCAGCACGTCGCCGATCGGCCTGCTGACCAGCGGACCGCGCAGTGACGGGATGATGCAGAAGGTGCAGCTGTGGTTGCAGCCTTCGGAAATCTTGAGGTAGGCGAAGTGCTGCGGCGTGAGCTTGATTCCCTGCGGCGGAACCAGGCTGGTGAACGGATCGTGCGACGGCGGCAGATGCGCATGGACGTGCTGCAACACCTCGTCGGCGGCGTGCGGCCCGGTAATCGCCAGCACCTTCGGATGCGCCTTCTCGATCACGCCTTCCTTGGCGCCCAGGCAGCCGGTGACGATCACCTTGCCGTTGGCGGCGAGCGCCTCGCCGATGGCGTCGAGCGATTCCTCGACGGCGGCGTCGATGAAGCCGCAGGTATTGACGATCACCAGATCGGCGCCTTCGTACGTCGGCGAAATGACGTAGCCCTCAGCGCGAAGTTTGGTGACGATTTGCTCGGAATCGACGAGCGCCTTGGGGCAGCCGAGCGAGACGAGACCGATACGTTTGGGATTGGACATGGCGGATCGCGAAAATTAACAACGCGCGAGTATACAGCCATCCGGGCTCTGCCGACCGCGAAACGCGACCGACCGGTTCTGCCGACTGCTCAGCGGTCTTGGCCCGTCAGCCTCGCCGTTACTCGGAAACCGATCGGTACGCCTGCACTTCTTCAAGCCAGTGTTGCTTTTCCGCGTCAGGCGCGAACGACGCGCTGAAGCTGTTGGCGGCGAGCCTGACCAGTTCGTCGCGAGACAGTTGCAACGCGTCGGCGGTGGCGATGAAGTTGGCGTTCATGTAGCCACCGAAATACGCCGGATCGTCGGAGTTGATCGTCACGCGCAGGCCGGCGCGCAGCAGACGCGCCAGGTTGTGCTGGCGCAAATCATTGACGACGCAGAGTTTGAGGTTGGACAGCGGACAGACGGTGAGCGGCGTCTGGCTTTGCGCCAGGCGCTGCAGCAGCGCCGGATCTTCTTCGGCGCGAACGCCGTGATCGATGCGCTCGACCTTGAGCACATCGAGCGCCGCGTGAATGTAGGCGGGCGGCCCCTCCTCACCGGCGTGGGCGACGACGTGAAAGCCCTGCTCGCGCGCCTTGGCAAAAACTCGCGAAAACTTTTCGGGCGGATTGCCGACCTCACCCGAATCGAGCCCGACACCAATCCACAGGTCTTTGTAGTCCTCGCGCAGAGGCAGCGCCGCGTTGAGCGTCGCGAAAGCATCTTCCTCGGAAAGATGACGCAGGAAGCAGAGGATCAGGCGGCTCGAAAAACCGCTTCCGGCGCGCGCCTCGCGCAGCGCCCGCGCCATTCCGGCAAACACCGTTTCGATCGGAATGCCGCGCGCGGTATGCGTTTGCGGATCGAAAAACAGTTCGGCATGACGCACGTTATCGGCCAGCGCGCGCCGCACGTAGGCGATCGTGAGATCGTAAAAATCCTGCTCGGTCTGCAGCACTGCTGCGCCGGCGTAGTAGAGGTCGAGAAACGATTTCAGGTCGGAAAAGTCGTAGGCCGCACGCACTGCCTCGACCGAAACGTAGGGCAGTGCCACCGAATTACGTTGCGCCAACGCGAACATCAGCTCCGGCTCGAGCGATCCTTCGATATGCAAGTGCAATTCGGCTTTCGGCAAACCGCGGATAAAGTCATGCAGTGCATGGGTGCTGGAATTCATGTCGATTAGCGCTCCAAAAAGCAGTGGTCAGTGAGTCAAACACAGACGATTCGCGGTCGACTTGCACCAATCGTCGTTCAGTGCCGCTGCGAAGCCGACTATTGTTTCGGCTTTTTTTGATCGTTGTTGCCAAAGCCGGGGACCGGAACTCCCGAAAACATGTTGAGCGTCTGCGTCTTGAGCTGATCCTGCATCTGGTGAACCATTTTCTTGCTCTGGTCCATATAGGCCGCCATCATCGTCTGCATCGCCGGCCCCTGGAAGCTCATGAACTGCGACCACATATCGCTTTGCCCCTGGTTGCTGTTCTCGCCATAGAGCGAATGCGACTGCTCGTTGAGTTTCTTCTGGAATTCGGTGAACGACTTGATGTTGGTCTCCAGGTATTTGCCCAGCATCCCCTCCATGCCATGACCATAGAAGCGGATCATTTGCGCGAGCAACTCGGTGGTAAACAGCGGAACGCCCGCCGTTTCCTCCTCGATGATGATCTGCAGCAGGATGCTGCGCGTCAGATCCTCGCCGGTTTTGGCATCGACCACCTTGAAATTCTCGAGCGCCAGAACAAGCGCCTTGACATCGCTTAGGGTAATGTAAGCGCTCGTCTTGGTGTCGTAGAGACGGCGATTCGGGTATTTTTTGACCAGTCGAAACGACTCAGGCATGAAGACCTCTCCAAAGGTAAATCGTGCAAAGTACGCTCTTCTTGGCGTATTGATGGTGCAGGGCAGCATTATACCCTAGCCAGCTGTCGGACTTGACCACGTCTGACCGGATCGGCATAGGGGCGGCCAGATTGACTGACCGTTTCCCTGCCACACCACCCGGCATGCGGGTCCGCACCGGGCGGTTCGAGTAGTTGAGGTTATGAGAGCCGTGGCACGCCGAGTCGGTCAAAGTAGGCGATCGGCATCACCCCTATATTCATGGCAATCAACCCGCTTTTTACCCTGACTTCGCGCCCCAGACCCGCAGCGCGGCAAACGCGGTCGTCTCTGGCTGACCTCGACGCAGAGGCGGCATCCGCTACTGCGTCGCGCACAAGTGGCCGTAATTCGGCTGCGGCGTGATACTATCCGCCTTCCTCGCAGCGCCATTCAACAGTCTTGGCGCTCGTCCGATCTGGCCAGGCAGTCTTGCTTTGCCCGACCCACAAATCCCGTCGCGTTTGCCCAGACTGGTTCGTGCATCAGCGGTTCTTCCGCGCACGATGGCAAACGCCAGGAGTTCTCTCGCATGAAATTTACCGAACTGGGTCTCGTACCCGAGATCCTTCGTTCCGTTGCCGATCAAGGCTACGAAATTCCCACCCCGATTCAGGCTCAGGCCATCCCCGTGGTCCTTTCCGGTCGCGACCTGATGGCCTGCGCGCAAACCGGCACAGGCAAGACCGCCGGTTTCACCCTGCCGATCCTCAACCGCCTCGCCGGTGCGCCGCGCGTGGCCGGACCGCGCAAGATCCGCGTGCTAATTCTGACGCCGACGCGCGAACTCGCCGCACAGGTCGAGGAAAGCGTTCGCACCTACGGCGCGCACCTGCCGTTCAAGTCGCTGGTGATTTTCGGCGGCGTCAGCATGAACCCGCAGATTTCGGCCCTGCGCAACGGTGTCGACATCCTGGTCGCCACGCCGGGCCGCCTGCTCGACCACGCGCAGCAGCGCAACGTCGACCTCTCTGGCGTCGAGACGCTGGTGCTCGACGAAGCCGACCGCATGCTCGACATGGGTTTCATCCACGACATCAAGCGCGTCATCGCTCTGGTTCCCAAGAAGCGGCAGACGCTGCTCTTCTCGGCGACCTTCTCCGACGACATCAAGGCTTTGGCCACGACCTTCCTGGTCAATCCCGAGTACGTCGAGTCCGAGCGCCGCAATACCGCGTCGGAACTCGTCAAGCAATACGTCTACCGCGTCGACCGCGAGCGCAAGAAAGACCTGCTGATCGATTTGATCAAGGACAAGGGCTGGTATCAGGTGCTGGTGTTCACGCGAACCAAATGGGGCGCCAACGGCCTGGCCGAAAAGCTGCTCAAGGCCGGCATCGAGGCCGACGCGATCCACGGCAACAAGAGCCAGAACGCGCGCACCCGCGCACTCGCCAATTTCAAGAGCGGCAAGCTGCACGTGCTGGTCGCCACCGACATCGCGGCGCGCGGAATCGACATCAACGAACTGCCGCACGTCGTCAATTTTGAACTGCCCAACGTCGCCGAAGACTACGTCCATCGCATCGGTCGTACCGGTCGCGCCGGCGTCGAAGGCGCCGCCGTATCGTTGGTCTGCGTCGACGAACTCAAACTCTTGCACGACATCGAGCGCCTGCTCAAGAAGCAGATCGACGTTATCGACTATCCCGAATACGCGCCCGACCCGAGCATCCGCGCCGAGCCGATCCTGATGCGTTCAGCCGGCGCGCGCGGCGGCCAGCGTTCGGGAAGCGGTCGTCCGGGCGGTGGCCGATCGGGTTCGCCGAGCCGTTCAGGCAGCGGCAAACCGCCAGCCGGCGGCTCGCACCGCAGCGGAACGCGCCACCACTAAGCATTGCTTCCAACGCCAGCGACCATCGCTGGCGTTGTTCTATCTACGAAACGAATGGCGGAACAGACAGAGAAGTACGAATCGAGGAATCGAGGCTTGGGCGACGCGATCGCGCCGCCAGAAAAGAAGGTGGCGAGCCTTACCCCCGGCACTCGCAGTAAATGGCTGTGGCTGCTTCCTTCCGGACCTGACCAGGTTCACCACCCTGCAATGCGGGGAGACCCGCCGGGGCGAATAATACCATCAATACGCGCCGGTATTGCTCACCATTTTTTCCCTTTCCACGTCGAACGACACGTCGTTCGCAGGTATTCGAGCGCGCGCTCCATGTGGCTGTCGGGCCAATTGGGATCACTGTCGGCGAGTTGTTGCTCGGCCTCGGGCTTGAGATCGTCTTCCCAGAACTTCTGCAGATCGTCGCGCATCGCTTCAGGCGCGTTGTTGGCGATGAAGTCGCTGACCTCCGGCGAAGCGAAACCCGACTCCCGGAATTTTCCGGTCAGCGCCTTGGCGTCCTTGAGCAGCATCGACGCTTTGGGCGGAAGACCGGTCGCCAGCAGCAGGAAGACGGTCGCCAGCACCGCCGGATCGTCGGCCTCGCCACGCGTCACGCGATCCCATTCTTTGGCCACCAGCCGGTCGTATTCGCGGACATCGTCGTCGACGCTGGCATTGACGAAATAGCTTTGGCCCTGGTCGCCGTACAGCAAGTTGTCGGCGCTGGCACCGGGCGCTCGAATCTGCGGCAAATCGTTGGCGATGAAAGAAGTCATCGCCGCACGCGTCAGCCGCTGGAATTCGGCGGGTTCGTTGCTGAGAAAAACATCGAGCCGCCGCTCGTCAAGCTTCGCTTTCGCCGCTCGCACCGCCTTGATCAGGCGAACGAAGGCCGTTCGCGACGGCAGCGCGAGCTCGGCCTTGTCGACAAAAATGACCAGCATCGCGCTGCGGATCAGCGCTTCGGCATCATCGACGTCGTGGCGGGAGACGCCCATTTTTTTCGCCAGCCACAAGGAAAAATCGATCGCCAGCTGATTTTTCAGGCGCAGACCGAGTTCAGCGCGATAGTTTTCAAGGCTGAACGTCGCCGAGGTCGTGACCTCGTCGAGATAGGCACGCTGGCTCTCGACCGAGACGCACTCGCCGCCGATCACGGCGCTCTCCGGCAGCGCATGCAGTCGCTTGAGCATCTCCGACCCGCCCTTCGAATGCGACAGCAGCGTCTTGTCGCGCAAGGCGCCAGCGGCGACGCCGAGGTCGCCGGCCGAGATCTCTTCGAGATAGAGGCTGATCAACTTGACCATGCGCCGCAGCGCGAGATCGAGCTCGGGGCGCAGATGCGCAGTGCCGAAATAATTGGCGATCTGGACCATGCCCTTGGCCAGGTCCTGCTCGATGCACTGCAAGCGCTCGCTCGAAATAATTCGCTCGGCAACGCCGTAGCGCAGCGCCTTGTCGAAGAACGGCCGAGCGTCGAAAGCGGCCAGCGAAGTGGAGACGGTTGCCATCGGTCAGACTCCTTAAATCGCCGACTCTTCTTCTTCGCCGGAAGTCTCGGCCGACGGTCCGGCCAGCGCCAGCTCGTTGGCCAGCTCGACGCGCTTTTGCGCGCGATCGCGCAGGATCATCATCACTTCCTCGAACGCATCGGGAAGTTCGTAACGCAGCAACCAGGCGGTCTCCATCCAGTCGCCGTCGGCGATTTCAAAGCGCGAGACCTGCGGCCGCGTACTTTCCATCGAATTGCCGAAACACAGGCCGTGGTCGATTTCCTCGATTTTTTCCATCAACCAGGTGTTGTGCGTCTGAATTCCGGTATCGGTGTTGAATTGCGGCAAGAAACTGCCGCTGGTCACGAAGCTGAAGACCTCGTCGTAACGGTCCTCGAAATAGTCGGCGAGCGTCGACGGCCCACCCTCGATGTCGGCGATCGTTTCGAGGTACTCGCAGGCGGTCTCTGCATCGCGGTGAATGACGGCATTGACCATTGCGCGCAAGCGCTCGCCGGTGCGGTCACCGTACTTCTTCTCGAGTACGATCGCGCGCGCGAACTGCTCGGGCGTCACCAGCATGTTGACCACCGACTCGCGCGACGAGTCGAACTCGCGCATGACCGCCAGCAGATCCGTCGGCGGCATCTCGTCGAGCACGCTGATGAGCGCGTGATCGCCCTGCTGATCGGCGACGGCGACCAAGGTTCTTTCGGCACCGGCGATGTCACCGGCAAGAATCAACTCGGAGGATCTCAAAACGATCTGATGCATGTCGTGTCCTTCTTTACGAATAATCAAAAAAAACCGCATTCAACACAGAGAACGCGGAGAAAAACAAATACAAAACACAGTCTTAGGAAAATACCGAGGCTTACCCAGAGGGTGAGTCAAGTTCTTTCTCTGTGCGCTCTGTGTCTCTGTGTTCTCCGTGTCTAGAGCGGTTTCAATTGAATTTTTGGGATAATGGTGTTCAGCGGTCGAGCGTTTCGAAGCCCTGCTCGGCGAGCCAATCGGCGCCGGCTTCGCGCAAGTCTTCATCGCCGTCGTCGTCGCGCTCGTCACCCTCGTCGTCCGCTTCGACCGCCGGTGACTCGTACGACGAAGGCTTGCTGCGCAGGAACTCAAGTGCCGCGGCAGTCACCACGAAGGCGTCGCCGCCTCGGACTTTGAGCGATGAAGCGATCAGCGGCTGCGCCCACGCTGACACCGTAAGTTCCGCCTTGAGCTCGTCCCAGCCGACGAAATCCGAATCGTCGGGTTCGCTCTGCACGATCTGTTGCATGATTTCGGGCGACTTGAAGTCAAAAGCGTCGTAGAAAACGACGGCGACCATTTCGGTCGAAAACTCGATCATCGGCAGGATCGAATCGATTTCGCCGCGCTTATCGTCGAGGCGCTTTTGTAGCACCGACTTGCCGGCAGAATCGCTGACCAGATCATCGATCTCGTCGATATAGCTTTTGATGAGTTCGGAAAAGTAACGCGATTTTTTCAATTGACTATTCCCTGGATGTATTTTTCCGAAATTTCGCGTGCCACCGGCAAGGGATCTTCGATCAGGCTGCGCTGCCGGTACTCGTCGAAATTCTTGCGACGTTGCACGTCGCCAAGGACTTCGTACGCTTCCTGAACCTCTCTGAAGCGCGCCGCCGCATCGAGCGAAGGATTCTTGTCCGGGTGGTACTGCGCGGCTTTCTTGCGGTAAGCGGCCTTGATCGCCTCGGCGGTGGCGCTCGACGGCACGCCGAGCCGCGCATAATGGTCCTGCACTGTTGACATCTGTGACACCTCTATCAAAACACCTATAAACTTGCCAACCGGGCCGCTCGCGACACAGCGAGAACGGCTATGCTTCCAGCGCAACCCACTCGCGAACGACCAGGCAATGACCACTTACGAACAGCACCTCGATGAAGTCGCCACGCTCCTGACCGAGATCTACACTTTGAGCGACGAGACGGCGATCGAGATCGTCATGCGCGCGCAGGCCGACGATTACTTCAGCGCCCACGACGACGATCAATCGCTATGCAACCAGGAGCGCGCCGAGCAGGACGCGCGCGCCGTCTTCAAGCGCTACAAGCCCGCCAAGGCGGCACCGAGTCGCTAGATCTCAAACGAGGACCTGAAGCTTCGCCAGCGCTGCCTTGAATTCGCCGTCATCGAACGTGGCGAGCAGCGACAGTCCAGCGCGCAGCAGTTCGCTCTTCTTGACGCGAGCCCCCTGCGCGACCAGCCGCTGCTTGAGCTCGGCCAGTTGGACATACTCGTCGGCGAGCAGCGAAAATTTTACGCGGACTATTTCGATTTCCCTGAGTTTTTTGTCGAGCGGGCGCGAAAAAGCCTTGGCCAACCGCTTGCGCTTTTTCACCACACTCACACCGGACGACTCCGGCACCGCCGGCACCAGTTTGCTCGACGCATTTTTGTGAGCAGCGCGTGTTTTCTTGACTGTAGCCATCGTTGATTGAATCAGGGCAGCTCAAATTGAGCTGCCCTGATTGTACCCGTTCGACGCCGCAGCGGCTTGCCTGAGCTAATCCTCGATGCGCATTCCGTAGAAGCTGCGGTAGACGAAGACCAGGTTGAGCGCCAGGAAGACCGCTGCCAGCCCCCAGGCCAGATTCTGCTGCCCTTGCGCGACAAGGCCGACGGCCATTTCGACGGCCAGCAGGCCGAACAGCGTGGTGAACTTGATGATCGGATTCATCGCCACCGAAGACGTGTCCTTGAACGGGTCACCGACGGTGTCGCCGATCACCGCGGCGTCGTGCAAGGGCGTTCCCTTGGCGCGCAGTTCGGTTTCGACGATCTTCTTGGCGTTGTCCCAGGCGCCGCCGGCGTTGGCCATGAAGACCGCCTGATAGAGGCCGATGATGGCTAGCGAAATCAGGTAGCCGATGAAGAAGAAGGGCTCGATAAAAGCGCACGCCAGGGTACCAAAAAAGACCGCCATGAAGATGTTGAACATGCCCTTCTGCGCGTACTTGGTGCAGATCGCGACGACCCGCTTGCTGTCTTCGACGTTGGCCTTGGTCGAGCCTTCATCGAGCTTCATGTTCTGCTTGATGAATTCGACGGCGCGGTAAGCACCGGTCGATACCGCCTGCGTCGAGGCGCCCGAGAACCAGAAAATCGTCGCGCCGCCGGAGATCAGGCCGAGCAGGAATGGCGGATAGAGCATCGACAGATTGCTGACATGGTCGGTCAAGCCGTTGGTCAGCAGCATGATGATCGAAAACACCATGGTCGTTGCGCCGACCACTGCGGTGCCGATCAGCACCGGTTTGGCGGTCGCCTTGAAGGTGTTGCCGCAACCGTCGTTCTCTTCGAGCAGTTCCTTGGCTTTTTCGAAGTTGAGCGTGATGCCGAAAGCGTGCTTGATTTCGGCCTCGATTCCGGGGATCTGCTCGATCGTCGACAGTTCATAGACCGACTGGGCGTTGTCGGTGACCGGACCGTAGCTATCGACGGCGATGGTCACCGGCCCCATTCCCAGGAAGCCGAAAGCGACCAGGCCAAACGAGAAGACCGACGCCATGATGCCGGCCTTGACCGGATCGGGATTGATCACCAGCGCAAGATCGCCTTGCGAGACCAGATAGGCGCCGGTCATCAGCGCGACGATGATCACGCCCATCCAGAACGCGGAAAAGTTGCCGGCGGTCAGTCCGGCCAGGATGTTGAGGCTGGCGCCGCCTTCGCGCGAGGCGGTGACGACTTCCTGAACGTGCCTCGACTTGGTCGAGGTGAATACCTTGACCACTTCCGGAATGATCGCGCCGGCCAGCGTGCCGAAGGTGATGATCAGCGAGAGCTGCCACCACAGGTTGGCATAAACCTGGCCGTTGATGGTGATCGTACCGATCAGCGCTTTGGAGACAATGAAGGTGATGATCAGGGAAACGATCGAGGTGACCCAGACCAGCGAGGTCAGCGGCGTCTCGAAGTCGAATTTCGCCGACTCGCCGTACTTGGCCTTCATGACGATTTCGTTGCCGATATACGAGATTCCCGAGGCGATGATCATCATCACGCGCATCACGAAGATCCAGACCAGCAACTGGATCTGGACAGCGGCTTCGGGCACTGCCAGCAGGATGAAGCTGATCAGCGCGACGCCGGTGACGCCGTAAGTCTCAAAACCGTCGGCGGTCGGGCCGACCGAGTCGCCGGCGTTGTCGCCCGTGCAATCGGCGATCACGCCGGGATTGCGCGGGTCGTCCTCCTTGACCTTGAAGACGATCTTCATCAGGTCGGAACCGATGTCGGCGATCTTGGTGAAAATGCCGCCGGCGATGCGCAGCGCCGCGGCGCCCAGCGATTCGCCGATGGCAAAACCGATGAAGCACTTGCCGGCGAGCTCGGGCGAAACGAAGAGCAGGATGCAGAGCATGATCAACAGTTCGGTCGAGATCAGCATCATGCCGACCGAAATACCCGACTTCATCGGGATCGAGTAGACCGGGAACGGCTTGCCTTCGAGCGAAGCGAAGGCGGTACGGCTATTGGCCAGCGTGTTGATGCGGATGCCGAACCAGGCGACGCCGAACGATCCGGCGATGCCGATCAGCGAGAAGGCAAGGATCAGCAGCACTTCCATCGCCGCCATGTGCTGCACCCAGCCGAAGTAGGCGACGATGATGACGCCGATAAAGCACTCAAGCAGCAGGATGAACTTGCCCTGGGTGAGCATATAGGTTTTGCACGTTTCGTAGATCAGCTCGCTGACCTCGGCCATCGAGCGGTGCACCGGCATCGCCTTGACCTGGCCGTAGATGACCGCGCCGAAGACCAGCCCGGCGACGCAGACGAACAGACCATAGCCGAGCAGATGCCAGCCGCTGATACCACCCAGGAAGCTCGCCAGCGCGGCATCCTTGAGATCGGGCAGGACCAGATTGGCTTCGGAACTGGCGAAGGCCGTGGACGCTGCGGCGAGCAGCAGGACGGCCAGGGCGCAGCGCAACGTTTGAAATAGACAGGACACGGACGCGGGTGACGAACTCGGGAGCTTCATTGAACTTTCCTCATGGTCGCTGTTTGAAAACGGAATTGCCAGATCGATGCCCTGCCCGTCGACCGCGAACCGCTTTTCAGTGGTCCGCGCCGCGTCGCGCGAGATAGGTGACGTTTTCGGCCGCTATTTCTTATGAATGTCGAGCGTGCCTTTGCCGGTCAGGTAAAAATAATACGCCGGCCATTGTGCGGCAGCTTGCGCTCAGCGACAAGTCTTAAGTCCTTTGTCGACACCGGCCAGCCAGTTGGCGAGTTCAACGCCGAAGTCGTTGCTGGCCGCCACCAGCGCCTTGACGCCGCTCGCCGCATCAGCGCCGGGCGCCGGCTTCTCGATCGCCAGTTGCCGTTCGGCAAGCAGTCGTCGCTTGGCGTCGAATAGCTGGACACTGCCCTGCACCAGCGCACGGCTTTGCTGCGGCGAGTCGAAGATCTGCGAGAACTCCTGCAGCTCGACGCGCAGCAGACACGCCGTACTGCCGCTGTCATTGACCGTCCCCAGTTGCTGCCGCAGCCGTTGCGCGAGCAGTACGCCCGGCGCCCCCGCCCAGCGGCTGTCGGCGTATTCGCGCTGTTTGAGCGGGTCGTCGTAGGCCAGCCGATAGTCGATGTTGAGCGAATCAAACCACGACGGCGACTTGACGTCGAGCGCCAGACGAGGCCAGGTTTCCCCCGCCGGCAGCCGGGCCGCCGGCAGCCCGAAGTCATAGACGGTTAGCGGTGGCTTGTTTCGCGCGCCGGTCGCGCAGCCGCCGAGCAGAAGCAGCAGGATCAAAATTCGGTTCATGGTGGTCCCTTGGGTGTCTCTGGCGCAACGAAACCGGCTTCACCGGGGCCGGGCAACGCCAGGTGGCGGCCGAAAATCAGGCTCTGCGGCGAGTCTTCGAGCATTTGCAGCACGCGATTGAGCTGATGCGAACTGCCCGACAGATCGGCACTCAAGTCAACGAGCCGCGGGATCAGCGCGCCGTTGCTGACCGGATCGCCGAGCGTCGTCTCGAGCTTGTCGCTCACCGCGTTCAGCCGCGCCACCAGGCCGCGCGCTTCGGCAAAGAACGGCGCCGCCTGCCCGGCCGTCTGTTCGGCACGCGTCAGCGTCGAGTTGAGCAAACGAACATTTTCCGGCGTCAGCAGCTGGCGCAGCGACGCGGTCGCCTCGCGGGCATTGCCGGTCGTCGCTTCGAGATTGGCCAGCGTTTTTTCGATGCGCTGGCGATTTTCGGGACTGAGCGCCTGATTGGCGCTGGCCAGCAGATCGCGTGCGTTGCGCAGCGTTTCGCCGGCAACGCTCGAGAGTTCCTGGAACAGCGAGTCCTGCATCGGAATTCTGGCCAGCTCGCCGGCGGGGGCTGCGAGCAGCGCGGCGTCCTTGCCGCTCTCCTCGAGCAACACGAAAGCGATTCCGGTCACCCCCTGAAAGCCGAGCTTGGCGGTCGTTCCGTGCGTGATCGGAATATTCTTGCGGACGCTGATGCGGATCAGCGTATTGCCGACATCGTCCGGGTCGAGCTCGATCGACTCGACCTTGCCGACACGAACGCCGCGATAGCGAACCTGCGCCTGCTGGCTCAGCCCGCTAATCGTCTTGGTAGTGACCACCAGGTACGCGTTGGTCGCCTCCTGCTGGCCGCCGAACCACCACAGCGCGGCCACAGACGCAAGCCCCAGCAGCAGCGCGAACAGCCCGGCGAGCAACGCGTGCGAACGATTTTCCATGAATTAAGCCAATCCCTTTTGCATGAGCGCCAGCGCGTGTTCGGAACAGAAAAAGCGGTGAATGAACGGATGATCGACGGCGAGCACCGCCGCCGGCGTGCCACAGGCGATGATACGCTGCTCGGCGAGCACCGCGACATGGGTCGCCAGTCCCGCCAGCGTTTCGAGATCGTGGGTCACCATGACGACCGTAAAACCCAGTTCCTTTTGCAGCATCCTGATCAACTTGACGAAATTGTCGGCGAGGTCAGGATCGAGCCCCGCGGTCGGCTCGTCGAGCACCAAGAGCTCGGGCTCGAGCGATAGCGCCCGCGCCAGCGCCACCCGCTTGATCATCCCGCCGGAGAGCTCGGACGGCATCAACTGCGCCTGACGCGGTTCAAGTTCGACCATCGACAGCTTGAGGTAGACGAGATCGTGGATCATCGCCTCGTCGAGCACGCGCAATTCGCGTAGCGGAAACGCGATATTGTCATAGACGGAAAGCGCCGAAAACAGCGCGCCCTGCTGAAAGAGCATGCCGAAGCGGCGGCGCACGTTGCGCCGAACCAGCAGATCGGCGTCGAAGACCGATTGGCCGAAGAGCCTGACCGAGCCGCTGGAAGGCACCAGCAAGCCGACAATTTCGCGCAGCAGCGTCGTCTTGCCGCTGCCCGAGCCGCCGACCAGCCCTAGAATCTGTCCCACCTCGACGTCAAGATCGATGTCGCGGTGGACGACGGTTTCGCCAAAGCGCGTGCACACCCCGCGCAGCGCGATGACCGGGACATTCGCTTGGCAATCCGCGCTAGTGTCGGCTGTTCGCGATATCACCTCACCCTCCTCCCGGCATGCCGAGATTGCGCGTCAAGATCGCGAACACCGCATCGACGACGATCACCACGGTAATCGCGGTGACCACCGCGGTCGTCGTCTTGGTCGACAGGCTCTCGGTATTGGGCCGCACCTTGAGGCCGAAGTGGCAGGCGATCAGCGCGATCAGCATGCCGAACAAGAAGCCCTTGCCGATGCCGATCCAGACGTTGGCGACCGGCACCACCTTGGGCAGCGCCTCGATGAAGTAGCCGTAAGCAAGTCCCATCTCCAGATTGGCCGAAACCATTCCGCCGATGATTCCGGCGGCAGCGCACCAGACCACCAGCAAGGGCATGGCGATGGCCAGCGCGGCGATCTTGGGCAGCACCAGGCGCAGGCTGCGCGAGACGCCCATCGTCGCCAGCGCGTCGATCTCTTCGGTGACGCGCATCACGCCGATCTGCGCCGTCATCGCCGAACCCGAACGGCCGGCGACCAGCACCGCGACGATCACCGGACCGAGTTCGCGAATGATGCTGATACCGAGCAGATTGACGATATAGATGTCGGCGCCGAAGGTCTTGAGCTGCAGCGACGACAGATACGAGAGCACGACGCCGATCAGAAAGCCGACCAGCGCAGTGACCGGCAGCGCCTGCGCGCCGCTCTTGTAGAGGTTGGCCGAAAACTCGCGCCATGGGATATCGCGAGGATGGGCGCAGAGATAGGCGAGATCGAGCAGCAACTGGCCGATCAGCGCGACGATGTCGCGCAGGTTTTTCCCCGTCGAAATGACCAGCCGCCCGAGCGCCATCAGCCATAGGAAACGCGGCTTGCGGAACCTGGCGCGGCGATCCAAGACGATCGTCGCCGCGCGTTCGAGCACCGAGCGCTGTTGCCCCGAGGCTTCGAGCGCAGCGGGCCAGCGCCGCCCCCAGGCCCGCCACAGTAAAATGGCGCCGACGCTGTCGATGCGCGTGATGGCCCGCAGGTCCCAGCGCGCCGGCTTGACCGCCAGCGCCTGCAGGCGCGCTTCGAGCGCGGCGAGCGGCAACGGCAGCGTGGCCAGCGTCCAGTCGCCGGAAAGATTGACCTGGAATTGCCCGTGCTGCTCGGCGGTGTCGATCGCGGCGTCGGTCATCGACTAGTCTGCCGCAGCGCGGCGCTTGACCCGCAAGGACGCGCCAACGCGCTGCCAGAGCTGGGCTTCAGCAGCCAGCGTGGCGGCGGAAAGCGGGTTGGCGAGCAGCCAACCGGCGGGAAGCTCGAGCGCAAAGCCGCTGTTCGTGGGTTTGACCAAGACCCGCGGCAAAGGCTCGTCGTCGCGCGAACGATGCAGCAGCACCGCCGTGCGCAGGCAGAAGATGAGCCGCCAGCGGGCGTCGGCAGCCGGCGTCGGCGGCAGTTTTTCGAGCTTGCCGCGTTGCCCGAGGATCAATAGCGCCAACCGCTCCTGATCCTGTTTCGAAAATCCCGGCATGTCGGCGTAGCTCACGATGTAGGCACCGTGCTTGTGAAAGCCGCCGTGCGCAATCGATATGCCGATTTCATGCAAGGCCGCTGCCCAGCGCAGATAGCGGACTTCGCTCTCGTGTTCGGGCGAATCGATGCGGATCAACTGGCCGAGCAAGGCCAACGCCGTCTGCTCGACGCGTTCGGCCTGACGCCGATCGACTTGATAGCGCCGCCTGAACTGCGCCACGGTGGCGTCGCGCATGTCCTGATGATGAAAGCGTCCGAGCAGGTCGTAGAGCACGCCGAGGCGCAAGGCGCCTTCGGCGTAGGTCATGCGCTCGATTCCCAGCTCTGCGAAGACCGCCGACATGATCGCGATGCCACCGGCAAACACCGGCAAGCGATCGGTCGGCAGATTCGAGAGCTTGAGATCCTCAGCCGATCCGGCGCGAATCAACAGCGTCCGCAACCTGTCCAGCCCGGCGCGGGTAATGCCGATCTGGGCATCGGGATTCAAGCCGTTGCTTTCGAGCACGTCGGCAATCGCGCGTGCCGTCCCCGACGAGGCGACGGCCTCGCTCCAGCCGGCGCGCCGGTAATCCTGGGCGATCGTCTGGATCTCGCGCGCCGCCGACAGTTGCGCGTCGGCGAAACGCTTGCGGTCGACTTTGCCGCCGGGAAAGAAGCGCAGTGTATAGCTCACGCAGCCCATGAACAACGATTCCAGGGCCAGCGGATCGAGCCTGGTACCGATGATGAACTCGGTCGAGCCGCCGCCGATGTCGACGACCAGGCGCTGGTGGCTCGCCGACGGCAACGCGTGCACGACGCCAATATAGATCAGGCGCGCCTCCTCGCGGCCGCCGATCACTTCGATCGGGAAGCCGAGCGCCGCTTCGGCGAGCCGAATGAACTCCTGTGCATTCTTGGCTACGCGCAGCGTATTGGTCGCCACGACGCGCACCGCGTCCGACTGGAAACCGCGCAAACGCTCGCCGAAGCGGCGCAAAGCCTCGAGCGCGCGTTGCTGCGCGGGCTCATCGAGAATTTTCTCCGGGGTCAGCCCGGACGCCAGACGCACCGATTCCTTGAGCGTATCGAGCGGATAAATCTGGTCGTCGACGACGCGCCCGACCTGCAGACGGAAGCTGTTCGAGCCAAGATCAACCGCCGCGATCTGTTCATAAACCATAAGCCATTTCTACCGTTAGTTAGCGCGCCCGGCGTCCATTCTAGCACCCCCAGTTGCGCGACCATCGACGGAAAAAAGCCGAAAACGGCGATCAGGCTCGTCTCATTTTGCCATCGCCGATTGCAGCTCAGCGACCATTCCCGTCAATCGATCCTGAATATCGATTTCATTCGACTGGCTGTCGATGATGCTGTCCATTCCCTGCTTGATCGTCGCCGAAAGATAGTCGTCTTGCTGATCCGTCAGCGCCACGCTAAGCAACGCGCGATCGAAGACCCGCAACGCCTCGTCCAGCGCCAGGCTGGTCTTGACTCGGCATTGACGTTGATCGTGGTCGATCGCGCGCAACGCGTCGCTGATCCGCGCCAGAACATGTTCGATCACCTCGCCTCGTCGGCTTGACTCGCGCGTCGACATCAGCCCGCGCAGACGCACGTCGGCGCCCTCGGCAAGCATCGCCAGGTGATCGCGCAGCCTGCCGCAACGGTCCTCATCATCGACGGGCATGTTCTTGATCAGCAAGCTGACGTGTTCATAGGTGATCGACATGCGGTTCTGGAACTGCATGATGCGCTCCATCGTCGCCAGGTGATCGATCACCGACTCTTCGAGTGGCGTCGCCTCGCCTATCGCTGTCTTGCTCAGCTTGCCCTCGGGGGTACGGATCTGCGCCACGCCTTGCAGGTCGTACATCGCCGAGCCAGCGACGAGCGCGTCGGCGAGGCTCTGGTAGTCGGTGCAGGCGTTGAAATTCTTGAGCGCTTCGAGCAGCACGCCCATTTCACCCATGCTGGTCATCGCCGTCATGGCGGTACTGGTGGCAAAATCCGCCATCGATTTGAGCTCGCCGCGCTGCGTCGCCCGGGCCAGCAAATGCAGCACTTTGGCCTTGAGTTCCTGGGGCTCGAACGGCTTGGTCAGGTAATCGTCGCCGCCCGCTTCATAGCCCTTGAGACGGTCCTCGATCTGGTCGTGGCCGGACAGGAAGACGACCGGCGTTCCCGCGGTCTCGTCCATCGACTTGAATCGACGGCAGGTTTCGTAGCCGCCGACACCGGGCATCTCGACATCGACGACGATCAAGTCGGGTTTCCACACCTTGCTCGCCATCAAGGCATCCTCGCCGGTCTCGACCGAAATCACGCTGCAGCATTCGTCCAGCGCCTCGCCGACCAGATCGTGGATAAACTGATCGTCGTCAATCAGCAATACCTTGGGTTGGTCTTCAACCGCATCAGCCTCCAGCTCGAAATCCATATAGTCATCTCCATGCATGCTCAATCCCTTAACTGGATCGATATCGATTTGAATTGCTCGTTGATCTCCAGAAACGCCTGCAGCACGTCCGGATCGAAATGTTCCGGCCGGGTCCGACCATCGCCCTCGCAGATGATCCGCCGGGCCTCTTCATGCGGAAACGCTGGCTTGTAGGCGCGCCGACTGGTCAACGCGTCGTAGATGTCGGCCAACGCCATCAGCCGCCCGGAAACCGGGATTTGTTCGCGTTTGAGGCCGTGATAACCGGTGCCATCCCAGCGTTCATGGTGCGTGTAGGTCACTTCCTTGGCAAAACGCAGGAAGGCTGATGCCGACCGGTCGTGCATCGCCGCTTCGATGCGATCGACGACGCTACGACCGAACTGCGTATGTTGCTTGATCTCATCAAACTCGTCGGGCGTCAGCGGGCCTGGCTTGTGCAGGATTCGATCCTGGATCCCCACTTTGCCGATATCGTGAAGCGGCGCTGATTTTTTCAACATACTGATGGTGTCTTCGTCGAAGAATCCGGCAAAGCGCGGTTTCCCCTTCAAGTGGTGCGCCAGCAGACCGACGTACGACTGCGTGCGGCGGATATGCGCACCGGTTTCGGTGTCGCGGAACTCGGCCAGCATGCCGAGACCGTAAATTGCTGCATCCTGGGTCAGCATCACCTCGCGCGTTCGCTCCTGCACCATCTCTTCGAGTTGATCGCGGTGACGTTTCAGATCGAGCTGATTGCTGATGCGGGTCTTGACCAGCGCCGGACGAAACGGCTTGGTGATGTAATCGACGGCCCCCAGATCCAGGCCGCGCTGCTCGTCCTCCTCGGCATCGAGCGCGCTCATGAAGATCACCGGGATATGCGCGGTACGTGTGTCGTTCTTGAGCCTGGCGCAGACCTCGTAGCCGCTCATGCCGGGCATCATCACGTCGAGCAGGATGAGATCCGGCGCTGGCTCGGCCCGGGCCAATGCCAGCGCGCGCTCGCCGCCGGTGGCAATCAAGGTGGCGAACTCATCGCACAGGGTTTCGATCAGGATCATGGCGTACTCGGAAGAATCATCGACGATCAGGATCGTCGGTCGTTGCGGGTCACTATTCATTAAGCTCCTTGTTTTTCGCGATGCGCGTCGATCAACCGGCTCAGCGATTCGGCTGCAGCATGGGTATCAAACGCCTCGAGATGGTGCCTGAACGCGGCGTAATCGTTTGCCAGCGGGCCTGCCTCGAGCGCTGGCCGGATTTTTCTTTCCAACCGTAAGGCCTTGCCGAGGTCGCGCTGCAGCAACTCGGACAGCTGCTGTAGGAGCGGCGACAGCTCACCGATCGCCTCGCCAACCACCGTTGGCGCGTGCGCCGGGAGCGCTTCAAGCGCCCGCTGCAAGCCCTCGATCACGATATTCAGGCAGCGCCTGAACTCGGCCAGCGCACTGGCGATCGCAGCGCCGTCGGTGTCTTGCAGCGACTGTTCCAGAGCCCTGGCCGCATCGGCCAGCGCCGCCGCCCCGATGTGCGCGGCAATCGACTTGTTGGTGTGGGTCAGGCGACGCGCCGCGTCCAGATCGCCGGCGTCGATGCGTGCCCCGATTTCCTCGGCCAAACCCGCCTTGCTTTGCCGAAACTGCTGCAGCATCTTGAGGTAAAAACCGGTCTTGCCGCCGCAAAAGCGCAAGCCGTCGTGCAGCGAGATTCCGGCGATCTCGGCCGGCAGTTCGTCGCTCGCGGGCGCCGACGAATCGACTACGGCAAGCGTCGCGGGCGCGCGGTCAGAATGTTTGATCCAGCGCATCAAGGCCGCGTACAGTTGGTCGGGGTCGACCGGCTTGCTGAGGAAGTCATCCATGCCGGCGCTCAGGCACTTGTCGTGTTCGGCAACCATCGCATGCGCCGTCATGGCGATGATCGGCAAATCCGCCAAACGAGCTTCATCGCGCAAACGTCGGGTAGCACCGAAACCGTCCATGAGCGGCATCTGAATGTCCATTAATACCAGATCAAAATCTCCGGCCAGCGCCAACTCGACAGCCTGCTGGCCGTTCCCGGCAAGCGTGGTCCTGATGCCCACGTCGGCCAGCAGCTCGCAAGCGACGATCTGATTGAACTCGTTGTCTTCCGCGAGCAACACCTGGCGGCCCGACAGCTGGGCACGCGCCTGTTCAACCCGCACCGCTGCGCCGGACGACGGCAGTGCGACGCGCCGAACCTGGCCAAAGGCGGTCATGATCGCCAGATAGAGCGGCGCCACCATCACCGGCTTGCTGACCCAGGCGTCGACCGAAGCCAGCGACTTTGGCGACTGCTCATCTGATACATCGGCAGCCATGACGATGACCCGTAGCGGATGCGCCGCCGTCCCGAAAGCGAAACCCCGTTGCTGGTCGGCGTCGAACAGTCTCGCGTCGAGCAGAACGAGATCGATAGCGCCCCGCTGTAAACAGGCTTGCGCCTCGTCCAGACCCGCCACCGCCTGGGTTTCGCAGCCCAGCGAAGCGAGCAGCGCCGCATGGATGGCGCGTGCACAAACGCTTTCCTCGACCACCAGCGCCTTCAAACTTGGCGGCATGCACGACGCGTAGTCCGGCGCTGGCCGCTGAACAGCCGCCACGCCAAAACTCGCCGTAAACTTGAACGCACTGCCGCGGCCCGGCTCACTTTCGACCCAGACCTTGCCGCCCATCATTTCAACCAGCAGACGGCTGATCGCCAACCCGAGCCCGGTACCGCCATAGCGCCGGGTATTGGAGTTATCGACTTGATTGAACGGCTGGAACAAGCGTTCGATATCATCAGTCGACAGGCCGATCCCGCTGTCCTTTACCGTAAATTGAAGGCAGATCTGTTCAGGCATCTCGCCGGGCAGTTGCTCAACGGACAGGACGATTTCACCACGCTCGGTGAACTTGACGGCATTGCCGCACAGATTGATCAGCACCTGGCTCAGTCGCATCGGGTCGCCGACCAGAACCTGATTGATTTCCGGCACGATGTCGAGCAAGTAGTCGATGTTCTTTTCACCGGCACGCTGCGCGATGACGGTAGAGATTTTCTCGAGCACGTCGGCCAGATTGAACTCGACCTCGACCAGATCCAGCCGCCCCGCTTCGATCTTTGAAAAATCGAGAATATCGTTGATCAGATCGAGCAGCAGGCCGGACGAGACATGGATCTTTTCGAGATAACTCTTCAGTTTGGGCGATGACTCCGATTTCAGCGCGAGTCGTGTCAGGCCGATGACGGCATTGATCGGCGTACGAATTTCATGGCTGGTATTGGCCAGAAACGCACTCTTGGCCTGAGTCGCATGTTCTGCCGCATCACGCGCCAGCACCAGTTCATGCGTGCGCTGATCGATCGTTTCTTCAAGATTCAGCTTGTGCGCGAGCAATTCGTTTTCGATCCGCTTGTACGCCGAAATATCCTGCAATGCCCCGAAAATTCTGACCGTCCTGCCGTCTGTCTTGATCGTCTCGCAGGTCGCCCGAACCATGCGTGTATTCCCTTTGCCGGTCATCAGGGCGAGCGACAAATCGTAATTCTGACCGGTATCAATCGCTTTCTGAAGCGCCGAGGCAAATCTGTCGCGCGATTCCGGAACGAAAAACAGCAGATTGTTTTCGATCGAAGGAACATAGTCATTTGGCGAGACTTCATAAATGCTGAACATCTCGTCAGACCAGTACATTTCGTTATTCAGCACATCCAGTTCCCAGCCACCGACCTTGGCCAGCGACTGTGTTCCCTTGAGCAACGACGACATGCGCAGCAATTTGTCCTCGGCATTTTTGCGCAGCGAGACATCGATGCTGAAGATCATCGCGCCGGATATTTGGCCGTCGGCTTCGATGACAGGCTCGCAGATCATTTCGTACCAGTTGTCGAAGACGCGCATCTGGTTATGAATGCTTTCTCCAGCCAGGCAGCGCAAAACGTCGGCACGGATCTCGGGCACCTTGGCAAAACGCTCATGCAGCGATTGCCCGACCAGCTGTCCCGGCACAAGGCCGATTTTTGTCAGTCCTTTGCCGTCGGACAAGGTATAGATGCCGTTTTTATCGACGACTTCGAGGACCACCGGCAGGTTGCCAAGCACCGTGTGCAACCGCGCTTCATATTCGGTCAGTTCGTCTGCTGAACACTTCGTTTCGGTAATGTCGGCAATGAATCCTTCGCGATAGGTCACCCCGTTCGACTGGTCAGAATAAATCCACCCGTAGTCGCAAACCCATTTGACAGCCCCCTCTCTGGTGACAATTCGGTAGGTCAACTGCCATGACTTTTTTTCTTCAATGCACTGCCGGATGGATCTATCGACATAGGCGCGATCATCGCGATGGATCAGCGCTTGATAGGCAATCATGTTCCCGCGCTGCAGTTCATCGTGGCCGTATCCGGTCAGTCGCTCAACACTCCGGCTCAGGACCGCGCTCTCGGGCACCTCGTCATTCCTGGCCCGATAGATCACGCCGGGAAGATTCTCGATCATCATCTTCAAGCGCCGCTCTCGCTCAAAAAGCAAGCTGGCGGTATGCTGGATACCGACCGATAGCAGCGAAAACTCCGACACCAGAAAGTCCGGCCAGATCACGTTGTCCTCGCCAGCAGCAACGCGTGCGGCGCGTCCGGCCAGCGTCGCGAACTGGCCGGCGACCTTCTTCGAGAGAACCACGACCAGAACGACCCCGCCCAGCAAGGAGGCCAGAAAGAAAGCGATTGTCGCCCGGCTGATCAAGCGCGACGTGGCATTGGCAACGCTGACGGGTTCGGCATAAACCAGCGCCCAGTTGGTCCCCTCGATGGGCGACATCACGCCCTGCATTGCCTCGTCGTCAAAATCGAATTGACTGAAAACAGGTTGTCTGGTCCGGACGAATCGACTTATCTCAGGAATCCTGGAAGCATCGATTTTCCGGTTGAAATACTTCCCATCCTGATCGAGGATGACTTGTCCGTCGATATCGATGACCAAAACGAGGCAATTTGAATCTCCGGCGATTTTCTTGAGATTGGCGATCAGATTTTCGACGCCGACCTCGCCGATGAAGGTCCATTCCTTGTCCGGAAAGGAAAAGGCGATGGTCAGTTGCTGGTTGAGCTCTGAAAAGAAGACGTTTGACCAGACCAGTTTCCCCGTCGCGCGAGCGTCAATGAGCATCGAATCAGCAGAAAAATTGGCGTCGTGGAGGTTCGTTCGCATTTGTCCCCGACGCTGCGGAAAGCTGTGCGCACGCACATGGCCGCTCTGGTCGATCACATAGGCGACTTCCAGCACGTCAGAGACAAGCACCTGCGCATCGAGTGCCTGATCGAGAACAGCGCCGTCACCTCCCGCTCTCTTCCTTTGCAGTGCGACGCTTTTCAACTGCATCACCGGCGTATCGAGATAGATCTTGACCTGCTTCGACAGGACAGTCGCGACCTGCAGTTGGCGCTGCTCGGTTTCGATTTTGACGTGGGCGTCGAACCAAAATATCTTGAACAGGAAAAATCCGATTGCCAGCACCAGCGCAATCAGGAAAATGATGAACCCGAGATACCGCCTTATCGATAGCGTATGCATACTCATCGTCGATTGCCTTCACTTTGCATTGACGAAGCTCACCAGCCGCGCGGCAATCGCCGCCAGCGGTACGATTTCGTCGACGCCGCCGGCGGCGACGGCCTCTTTGGGCATGCCGTAGACCACGCAACTCGTTTCATCCTGGGCGATGGTATGGACGCCTTGATCGTGCATTTCGAGCATCCCGAGCGCACCGTCCTTGCCCATCCCGGTCAGGATCACCCCGAGCGCACGTTTGCCAATCCCGCATTGGGCCAGCGAGCGAAACAACACGTCGACCGAAGGCCGGTGCCGATTGACCGGCGGACTGTCGTCCAAGGCGATTTGGTAGCCGCTGCGCCCGCGCTGCACGCGCATGTGCGTCGCTCCGCCAGGCGCGACATAGGCGCATCCCGGCAGCAACCGGTCGCCGTGCTCGGCTTCCTTGACCTTGATCTCGCATAAAGAATCGAGCCGTCGCGCGAAGGAAAGAGTGAACCCGCTCGGCATATGCTGGGTGATCAGGATCGGCGGGCAAGCGGCGGGAAGTGAAACGAGGACCTGGCGAATCGCTTCGGTCCCGCCGGTCGATGCGCCGATGGCGATCAACCCGTCGGCAGCCGCGCCGCCGCGGGCGGGCGCGACCGTCGGCAGCCGCCGGCTGGGCGACGCGGGCTCAGGCCGTCTGATTCGCGCAGTGGCGGCGATACGAATTTTTTCCGCCACCTGATCGGCGTAATCGAGCAGGCTGTGCTGCGCATCGAAACGCGGCTTGGCAATGAAATCGACAGCGCCCAGTTCAAGCGCGCGCAGCGATATCTCGGACCCGCGCTCGGTCAATGAGGAAATCATCACGACCGGCATCGGCCGCAGACGCATCAGGCGTTCGAGGAAATCGAGGCCGTCCATCCGCGGCATTTCAACGTCCAGCGTCAGCACGTCAGGATTGCGCTGCCTGATCATCGCGCGCGCGGCCAGGGGGTCTGGCGCAGTGCCGACCACTTCCAGATCGTCGAAGCGCTTGATGATCTCGCTCAGCATCTGCCGGATCAGCGCCGAATCATCGACGATCAGAACCTTGATTTTCTTGCTCATCAGAACAATTCCACTTCGCCACCGAGCGGCGAAAGCTGCAATCGGCTTGCATAGTCACGTTCACGCAGGACAATCGTATCGTTATGGGATGACATCAGTTTCCGTACCAGCACCCGGCCGGTTTTCGGAAAAAAATAGACCTTGCGCGGATAGACGCCGAGCAGGTCTCTGGAAACAAGCCGGATGCCTTCGGTCTTCAGGTAGTCGAGTACAAATTCTGCATTGCGCTCACCGACGGTCGTCGTGACAAAACCGCGCAGCACATTGCCGCCGCCAAATACCTTGGCTTCCAGGTTGTTCCGTTGCGCGCCGAGCTTGAGCAGGCGATTGACCAGGATTTCCATGGCATGCACGCCATAGCGCGCCGACACTGAGACGGGACCGCCGCCATCGACTCCGGGCAGCATGAAATGATTCATTCCGCCAAAACCGGAAATCCGGTCGCGCAGGCACGCCGAAACGCACGATCCGAGCACCGTCACAACGACCATGTCGTGCCGCGTCACGAAATACTCGCCGGGCAGAATTTTGGCCGCATCGATTTCAAAAGTGCGGTCGTAGTAGGTCGTCGGCGCCGGTCCGGTGGCTTCGTCAAGATCGATCATCAGCCGCCCCCGTCGCTGCGTCGATTTCGCAGGCGACCGCCAAGCATCTTTGCCGATGAACGCGCCGCGGCCTGCTCGACTCGATGGCCGATCATGGCGGGCGCAGCATGGAAAGCAATCAGAATTCCTGCCATTCCTGTTCATCGGCAGACTGCGGCAAAGTCCGTGGCGTCGCAACCGGCGTCGCAACGCGCTTGGCGCCGACCGATTTACCCGCTGCACTGCGACCTCCGCCAGCGGCCGGAATTGCCCGCGAATCGACCTGAAACACGGCAATCGCCTGGGCCAGGCTGCGTGCCTGATCTTCCAGCGATTCAGCTGCGGCCGCCGACTCTTCGACCAGCGCCGCATTCTGCTGCGTCACCTGATCCATCTGGGCGATCGCCTGATTGACCTGTTCGATTCCGGCGCTCTGCTCCATCGAGGCATTCGAAATGTCGGCGATGATCTCGGAAACCTGCTTTACCGATGCGACGAGTTGCGCCATCGTCTGTCCGGCATCCTCGACCTGACGCGCCCCCTCTTCGACCCGACCTACCGAATCGTTGATCAATGACTTGATTTCCTTGGCAGCGGCAGCCGAACGTTGCGCCAGACTACGCACTTCGCCGGCGACAACGGCAAAACCCCGGCCTTGTTCGCCGGCGCGCGCCGCTTCGACGGCCGCGTTGAGCGCGAGAATATTGGTCTGAAAAGCGATGCCGTCGATCACCGAAATGATGTCGACGATCTTGTGCGACGCCTCGTTGATTCCGTTCATGGTGTGCACCACGTGACTCACCGAATCGCCGCCCTTGACGGCGATCTGCGAAGCGCCGTGCGCCAGATGACTGGCCTGCGCCGCGTTGTCTGCATTCTGTTTGACGGTCGCCGTCAGTTGCTCGATGCTCGACGCCGTTTCCTCGAGGCTGGAAGCCTGCTCCTCGGTTCGTTGCGAAAGATCGGAATTGCCGGCAGCGATTTCCTGCGACGCATTGTTGATGGTTTCAACCGACTCGCTGATTTTCGCAATGGTTGATTTGAGGTGTTGCTGCATATCCTTCATCGCGGCGAGCAGGCTGGTTTCATCGCCCGGCTTGATCACTACCGTTCTGGACAAATCGCCACTGGCAATCGATTTGACGACATCGGCAGCATAATCAGGCTCGCCACCCAGTTGTGATCCCAGTTTGCGGATAATCAGCAGCGCGATCACCAGCGCCAGCAGGATCGCTGCGGCGCTGACGCCGATGATCGTCCACGTCGCGGTGCTGACCTGGCTGGCGGCCGCCTGACCATCCTGCTTTGCCAAGTCGTTCAGAAAGCGGATCAGCGTACGCGCTGCGGCAATATAGTCAGCGTGCGCAGCGTTGATCTGCGTTTCCTGTAATTGATACGCCTGCTCATTTTCATTGGCGGTGATCAGTTGGGCAAACTCGTCGAGCAACGGGGCATATTTGTCGCGTGCAGTCACCAATACGCTGAACAGGCGCTTGCCTTCATCGGTGGTCAGCCCCGACTCAAGGAGTACCGTGCTCTTCTTGATCTGCTCGCGCTGCACGGGGATCAATTCGATATCCTTCTTCACCTGTTGGGGATCTTTGCTCAACAAGGCATCGCGCGCCAGCAAGGCGAGCTGGTAGTTGGCATCGATGATTTCGGTCGCCGCGCGAACATTTGGAATCCGATGGTCGACGATCAGGTCAAGCCCGTCTTTGACCGTATTGAGCTTCACGATCCCCATCCCGGAAACCACGATCAGGAGCAGCAGAACGGTGCCGAATCCCAGCCCAAGGCGGGTGGAGAGTTTCATCTTTGATGCATTCATTTTTTGCTATTCCTCAAAATTAAACGCCGTCCAGCGCTTCGTCCATCAGCGCCATCTCCGGACTGCTCATCAGCTTTTCGATATCGACCAAAATGATCATCCGGCCGTCGACCGTTCCCAAACCATCGATATAGCGGGTATCCAGCGCCGCACCGAATTGCGGCGCGGGTTTGATCTGCTCGGCAGGACAAGCCAGGACATCGGTGACGCCATCGACGACGATCCCCATCACCCGATCGAGCACATTGAGGATGATGACCACGGTAAACGCATCGTACGAGGTCTCCCCCATCTGGAACTTCAGGCGCAAATCGACGATCGGAACGATGACGCCGCGCAGGTTGATCACGCCCTTGATGAAAACAGGCGTGTTGGCGATTGCGGTGACCGCGTCGTAGCCGCGGATTTCCTGGACCTTGAGAATATCGACCGCATACTCCTCTTTCCCCAGCGTGAAGGTCAGATACTGGGCCGCCGTTCCCGTCATGATTGCCGCTGCGGCTTGGCCCTCGACTTGTGTTGCAGACATCGATTGATCCCTTTTCAAAGAAAATCAACTGCGACTGAACGAAACCAGCGCAGCAGCATCCAGAATCAGCGCCACCTTGCCGTCGCCCATGATCGTCGCCCCCGAAACGCCACGCACCTTGCGATAATTTCGCTCAAGGCTCTTGACGACGACCTGGTGCTGCCCAAGCAAGGCATCGACCAACAGCGCCACCTTGCCGCCATCGACATCGAGGGTCACGACGATTCCCTGGCATGGATCGACAGTCCGCGGCTCGATATGAAACAGTTGATGGAGCGCCAGCAGCGGCAGATAGTCGCCGCGCACATGAACGACGCGCCCGCTTTCGGAGACGGTGGAAATCTGTTCCGGCAAGGGCTGAAACGATTCGATGATGGTGTTGAGCGGCAGGATAAACGTTTGTTCGCCGACGCCGATCGACAGCCCATCGAGAATCGCCAGCGTCAATGGCAAGCGAATCGTGATGCGCGTCCCCTGCCCCTGCTGCGAACTGATCTCGACCCGTCCACCGAGGCTTTCGATATTGCGTTTGACGACGTCCATGCCGACGCCACGACCCGAAACGTCGGTCACCTGCGCTGCGGTCGAAAAACCCGGAGCGAAAATCAGTGGCCAGATCTGCTCATCGGACGCTGCCTCATCGACCGGCAAGCCGCGCTCGCGCGCCTTGGCGACGATCCGCTGGCGATTGAGCCCGGCGCCATCGTCGATCACTTCGACGACGATGGCGCCGCCCTGATGTGCCGCCTGAAGCGTGAGCATGCCCTTGGCCAGCTTGCCTGCGGCGAGGCGAAGCTCAGGCGCTTCAAGGCCGTGGTCCAGACTGTTGCGAACCAGATGTGTCAGCGGATCGGCCAGATGTTCGATCAATCCCTTGTCGAGTTCGGTTGTTTCACCGACCAATTTCAGCTCGACTTGCTTGCCAAGCTTCTGCGAAAGATCGCGAACCAGTCTCGGGAAACGGCTGAATACCGAACCGATCGGCAGCATGCGGATCGACATCACCGACTCTTGCAGATCATGGCTGTTGCGTTCCAACTGGCCAATGCCGCTGAACAATTTTTCATGCAGTTGCGGGTCGAGTCCGGCGATGGTCTGCGCCAGCATGGCATGGGTAATGACCAGTTCACCGACCAGATTGATCAGTTGATCGACCTTGTCGACCCCGACTCGAATCGAAGCTTCCGCTTCGGCATCGCTGGCACGCCGCTTCGGAACGTCGCTGGACTGTCCCGACCGAACCGCCGCCGGCGCTTTGGCGATGCCCACCGACGCAACAGGCGACAACTCGGTAAAAAACCCGTAACCCGGATCATCCTGGTCGCCGGACGACGACTGAGCTATCGACTCGGGATCGACAAAAAACCCGAAGCCGTCGTCCTCCGGCACCGCGTTGGCCTCGGCTTGAGCGATCACCGGCAAGAAAAAGCCGAAGCCGTCGTCTTCCTCCTCGGCCGCGACCGCTTGCGGCGATCCGTCGGCCAACTCGATCGAGTAATGCGAACGATCGGCAATGAAAGAAAAAACGTCCTCAATCTCTTCTTTACCGATCGCGCCGCACAATTTGATCACCCATCGATTTTCGCCGACCGCATCGACCTCAACCGTTCCCAGTCGCGCGAGTTCGGCAACCAGCAGTTCCATAGATACGGCAGTATCCGCATCGGGGGTATAGGAAATCGAATAAAGACGCGAAGACAGCGGCGCAGGGCGATCGGCATCGTTTTGATCCGGCTCGCGATGCGCTACACCGCCAGGCGTATCGATCAATCCGCGCAGCAATTGCATCGCCGGTTCGGCGGACTGTGCATCGAACACGGTACCGTCTTGATGACAGGCCAGTTGCTCGCGCAGCACATCGCCGACCTGCAACAGCGCGTCGACCATCGCTTCAGTCAAGGCCTGCTCATCTTTGCGAACGCGATCGAGCAAGGTTTCCAGAACATGGGTAAGGTCACACATGTCGTTGAAACCAAAGGTACCGCTGCCGCCCTTGATCGAATGCGCCGCACGGAAAACCGCGTCAAGATCCTCGGCACCCGGGTCGGCGACATCCAACGCCAACAGCAAGCGTTCCATTTCTGCCAGATGTTCTTTTGCTTCGTCGAAAAACACCTGGTGAAACCGACTTAGGTCACTGTTCATCCAATGACTTTTTTCACGACCATCAGCAGCTTGGCCGGATCGAACGGTTTGACCAGCCAGCCCGTCGCGCCTGCTTCACGGCCCTGGGCTTTCATCGTTTCACCGGCTTCAGTGGTCAAGATGAGAATGGGGATGTTCTGGTACTGCGGCGATGCGCGCAGGGTGCGAATCAATGTCAAGCCATCCATTTTGGGCATGTTCTGGTCGGTCAAAATCAAATCGAACTTTTCCGCCATTGCCTTGGCCACCCCCGCCTCGCCGTCGACTGCCTCGGCGACACCGTAGCCGGCGCTCTTCAGGGTAAAAGCGACCATTTGCCGAATCGATGGCGAATCATCCACCGTAAGGATTTTTTTTGGCATCGTTCATCTCAAGATAATATCTTTTATTATGTTACCACAACGAAAATCGTAAATTTTTATCACTTATTTAACAACAAGTTATATGTATATTTAGTTCTTGATAATAATTTTAGTGAATTTTTATATAATCGATCGACATAATACAAACCCAGAATAAAAATATCCGATGAATAAAATCGAGAACCGCCAACTCAAAACCGTTTTTGCGAAAGTAATCGCGCAATCAAACCGACCGAGGCTTCGCTGAGCATGCAACACCTTTCGCAAATATATCTTTGGCATGGCCGCGCACTTGCATCGCCCCGCCATTCCTGATCCAATGGCCGCATGACTACTCGCATCGAAACCCTTGATGTCGGCGCGACTCATTTCCCCGCCGAGAATTTTCTGAACCGCGAACTGGGCATCCTGGCCTTCAATCGCCGCGTGCTGTCGCAGGCCAAAAACCCACAGACGCCGCTGCTCGAACGGCTGCGCTTCCTGTGCATCGTCAGTAGCAATCTCGACGAGTTTTTCGAGATCCGCGTCGCTGGACTCAAGGAGCAAGTCAAGCTCAACTCGGTCGCCGTCACCGCCGACGGGCTGACCGCGCGCGCCGCCTATCAACTGGTCAGCGACGAGGCGCACGCGCTGGTCGAGGAGCAGTACGCGCTGTTCAACGATGAAATCCTGCCCAAGCTCGCCGCCGAGGGAATCCACTTCATCCGTCGTAGCGAGTGGCGCGAATCTCAGGCCGAATGGATCAGAAGCTATTTTTTCCGAGAGGTCATGCCGGTGCTGACGCCGATCGGACTCGATCCGTCGCACCCCTTCCCGCGCGTGCTCAACAAGAGCCTCAATTTCGCCATCGAACTCGAGGGCAAGGACGCCTTCGGCCGCAGTTCCGGCGCCGCCATCGTCCAGGCGCCGCGCGTACTGCCACGCGTCATCCGCCTGCCGCGCGAGCTGTGCGACGGCGAGTACGGCTTCGTGTTCCTGTCGTCGGTGCTGCACGCCTTTGTCGGCGAGCTGTTCTCGGGAATGAACGTGCTCGGCTGCTACCAGTTCCGCGTCACGCGCAACAGCGATCTCTTCGTCGACGAGGAAGAGGTCAAGAACCTGCGTACCAAGATCCAGGGCGAACTGCCGCAGCGGCACTTCGGCGACGGCGTTCGCCTCGAAGTCGCCGACAACTGTTCGGAGGTGATGGCCGACTTCCTGCTGTCGCAATTCAACCTGCACGACACCGACCTTTATCGCGTCGCCGGGCCGGTCAACCTGGTGCGGCTGATGCAGGTTCCCGACTGGGTGCTGCGCAACGACCTCAAGTTC